>VOFH01002748.1_pt1 | contig 34895 bp, 46 predicted proteins | sample 5384091 | NCBI WGS metagenome assembly VOFH01 (sample SAMN12384727, study PRJNA508395) | human gut metagenome | isolation source: healthy gut G | host: Homo sapiens
ATTACGTATTGCCAGAAAATGGGCCGCTCAATACTATCCGGCGGAGACCTGAAGGTCCAGGTCCACTCCCCAAATGCCAACCAGGTTCTTCCAGGCACAACAGGAAAAGGTATAGAGCAGGGGAGAAAACAGGAACAGGGGTTGCGCCAAAGAGCTGGAAAAACGTCACAAAGCGCTGACAGCATATACCAGATCAGTGACAAGGCCAAACAGTCCCCTGACGCCAAACAGCAGCGCGGCAAAGCCGATGCGCCGCTGCAAACCTCCCGCAGCCCGGCCGTTAGCGACCCGCGGCAGGCCCAGATCCAGAATCCGGGCACGGCCCGCCGGTTTCGCCCTGTGGCATGGAAATTTTTGATTATCCATCTGCTCCAAACTCTTCTGCAGCCGCCCGATCAGGCGGTAGTATCTGATTTCACCGCCTCCGGCTCCTGCATGGCGGCAGCGGGATCTCCGGAAGGCTACCTTTTTCCAGATCCGCAGGCGAAATACCGCCTGCTCCCCTCGGTCCAGGCCGGAGACATAGCTCTGATGGTTTCCAGCAGGGCCTTTCGGTCAGCGGACGTGCGGCCACAAAGTCCTCTTCGCTGCAGGAGCCCATTTCCTGAATAGGAATAGAGACCGGCTGGCCTTTCCATTAATTTTGTTGGAAGTGGCGATGCGGTACAGCCAGGTGCGGCGACGCCTGCTCCGCCCGGTAGCCGGGCAATGCCCGCAGGACTGCGATGAAGACGCCGACTGGGTCAGGTCCTTTCATGGCGTCCTCCTTGCTGCTGGTCTGACGGTGACGAAGCGGTATTCTTGCCGCAGTAGGTCTGATCAGCTGCCCGCTGCCTTCGGGAGTTTCGCTGATAGCCCTGATCCATGCTCCGTTCCCGCCCATCGCCTCATACCGCCTTCATAGAGACGGTGTTTCAGAGAATTATCGTTTCAGGGGAATAAAAAGAATTTACATAGACCGGAGAGGCGGCGACGCCACCTGGCGGGAGCTGACCACCATCCGCTCCCAGGTGGTGCTGGAACTGGAAAACAAGCTGGCGCGGGAGATCATTACCGGATACGGCGAGGTCTCCGTAGAGGCCGATGCGGACAACCCCACGGTGTGTCTGGTGGATTTTTCCTTTACCGTGGCCCATGGGCTCAACCAGATCTGGCTGAGCGCGCATATCACTGTGTGAGAATGGGGGAGGAAGGAACATGAAGGTTGCGGGATTTCCCACCAGCAGCGATATCTATTTGGAGGTGGACGGGAAAAAGGTGGCGGTGGTGCAGAGCTACACCGCCAAGTCCAGCCGTACCAGCCAGACCGTGGAGGCCTTCGGCGAGGACGAGCCGGTGGCCACCATACCGGGCCAACGTACCCACGTCATCGAACTGACCCGGCTGTACGCCACCGATGAGGCCATCCGGGACGGGCTGAACTTCCATGCGCTGGAGGACTTCAGCCTGGTCATCTGCAAGCCGGACCGGAAGATCATCTACTCCGGCTGCCAGTGGAGCTCCATCGGCGAGACCGGCGCGCTGGGGGCCATGGTGGTGGAGAAGATCACCATCGTAGCGGCCAGGCGGATTGAAACGGCGGTGTGATATGCTGGAGAGACGGGAACGGCTGAAGCTGGAGGACGGGAGGGAGCTGCGGCTTCTCTCCGCCCTGGAGGTGCTGGAGGCCCGCCGGGAGGCGGAGGGGCTGGCCCGGGGGGAGGCGGAGGCCGCCCTGTGCGCCAACGCCTGCCTGCTGGCCCGGGCGCTGGAGCGGGGCGGACAGCCGGTGTTCGCGGACGGCGGGGCGGCTCTGGCGGGGCTGAGCGCCCGGGAGATCGGGGCGCTGGCGGGCCGGTGGGCCGCCTTTGACCGGGCGGAACCCCTCCCCCGAGGACGGGGAGGAGCGGCTGGAAGGGTTAAAAAAAGCCTGGAGCACGCGCCCTATGAGCGCCTTCGCTGGCGTGTGCTCCAACGCTTTGGCGCGCTTCCGACGGAGGAGCGGGCCAAACAGATGAAGGCGCGGGACTATCTCTGGTGCGCCCTCCACCTGGCGCTGGACCGGGAGGAGGAGCTGGCGCGGCTGTGTCCCGCCTGCCGAAGCGAAGAAAAAACGAGGAGCGGTGCCCGGCCTGCGGCGCGCTCCGGACAGAGACGGCGGCGGGGCAGAACGCGGCCTTTGACGAGGCGCGGTTTGAACGCCTGAAACGGGGGGAGAGCGGTTGACGGACTATATCGCGGTATTGCTGGCACAGCAGGAGGAGCAGGAACAGGGCGAGGCCCCGGAGCTGGAGACCGGCCCCCTGACGGTATGGCTGGAGGAGAATACGCGGCCCGCAGAGGCCGCAGCAGCGCGGCGCGGAGTGGAGCAGGACGAGGCCGGCGCGTGTGCCGGACCGGGTGCGGTGATAGGGAACCGATATGCGCCGGAGGCCCCGGTCGGGGACTCCGGCGGACGGCCATCGGACCGGGGAGCGAAGCAGTGGGCAGACGGCCTCCAGACCGCTGGTGCGGTGGAGACGGCGGGAAAAACGGGGGAGCGGACGGCTCAACCGGCCCGGCCGGAGCACACCACAGAATACCGGAGCGGGCCAGGGGCGGCCTGGCTCGACGGTCTGGTGCGCGCAGGAGCATGGGAGCGGGAGTGGAGCGGCGGAACGGAGGCGGGTGGTGACGGTGGAGCAGTACGGCGGAGCGGTGGGCGCTCCGGCGGAGGCCGAGGCGCTGGACCGGCTGTTTCGCCGGGACGCCCTGGCGGTACGATGGTTTCGGCTACTGTGAGATTGGCTTCCATGCGGTACAAGGACTATGTATGGCCACACAACCCGCGGGTTTACACCATTGAATATAAGCGGACTATGGGGGCGCGAAAGGTGCCCTTCGGGCGCTACCACCTCAGGATCTGGGCCCCCGCCCAGCGGGTCATGCGGGGCGAGGGGGAATTCGTGGGCGAAGGGGCCTACGGGGAGTTTAAGAAGCTGGCTACCGTATTCTACGCCGGGGGACCGGGGCTGCTGGTTCACCCGGTTTGGCAGACCTCCAACGCCTACTTTGTGGAGCTCTCACTCCGGCAGGAGCCCAGGGCGGACTATGTGGGGTATTCCTTTGCTTTCTGGGAGGGATACGACGGACACAGCACCGGCGTTACACAGGTGACCGGGGGCGGAGGAGAACCGGAGACAGGCCCGGCCGCCAGTACGGCGGGGGAGCGGCGGCTACACGGTGCGCCGGGGGGAGACCCTGTGGGGGATCGCCCGGGATTACGGACTCAGCCTGACCGAGCTCATCGCCCTCAATCCCCAGATTAAAAATCCAAACCTGATTCTGGCAGGGGAGGAGGTGCGCCTGGCGTGATGCGGGGAGAACTGCTGTGCTGGGATGGACGGCGCATCCGCCTGCCCGACGCGGTGGAGTGGCGGTTTCAATACGGCTGCGGCACGCCCTGCGACAGCTTTCAGCTCACCTGCCTGTGGGAGCCGGACAGCGGGAACGACCTGGCCGAGGCGGTGAGCTTTACGGCGGAGGAGAACGGGGAACGGCTCTTCACCGGCGTGGTGGACGAGTGCGAGCGGGGCTGGGACACCGCGGGGGGCACCCTTACCGTGGCGGGCCGGGGAATGGCCGCCCGCCTGCTGGACAACGAGGCGCTGGGGGCAGACTACCAGGTGGCCACTGTTGAGGATATCCTGCGGGACCACGTGGCCCCTACGGCATTGAGACCGTGCGGGGGGCGGAGCTGCCGCCGGTGCCGGGCTTCGGTGGACGCGGGGAGCAGCGAGTGGCAGGTGGTCTATGAATTCTGCCGCTATTAGGGAATTGCCCCCCGGTTTGATCGGCTGGGGCGGCTGGTACTGGCCCCCTGGGAGGAGGGGCGGCGGCTGGTGCTGGGGGCGGACGCGGCGGTGACGAGCTTCCGCCTGCGGGAGCAGCGCTACGGGGTGCTCTCCGAGGTGCTGGTGCGGGACCGCACCACAGAGGAGGTTCAGCGGGTGGCGGACGAGGACTTCCTGCGCCGGGGCGGCCGGTGCCGCCGTGTGCTTACCATGCCGGGAAAGAGCAGCTATCAGGCCATGCGCTATTCCGGGGCCTATCAACTGGCCCGCGCCCGGGAAGAGCTGCGGCAGGCAGAGTTGGAGCTGCCGGAGGCCTTTGCCGCGTGGCCGGGGGAGCTGGTGGAGCTCAACCTGGCCAAGGGGTACGGGACGGGGCCTCTGGCGGGTACGGGAGAGCGTATGCGGCCTGACGGCGGCGGGAACCTACACCCGGCTGACGCTGGGGAGCCATAGCGGAGGAGTGGTTTTATGTGGATTTCGGAGCAGGGGCGGAGAAGGGCAGAGCCGGACGGAACAGCACTGGTGGGCCGGTCACCTTGCCCGGCGACCCGGCCGGGGTGTATCTGGCCGGAGAGCGGCGGGAGCTGCCCGTGTTTGGCCCGGGCGGCTATGTGTGGCGGCCGGAGGAGGGCGAGCAGGTGCTGGTGCTCAAGACCGGTCAGGCGGGAGAGGCCCCCTGTGTGGCCGGCCAGGCCTGCGGGCAGGACTGGAACCTGGCGGCGGGCGAGGTGCTCATCTACAGCGGTTCGGCCTCCATTCGCATCGGCGGCGGGGGTATCCGGCTGACCGGAGATGTGCTGGTCAACGGCAAGCCGGTGCTTACAGGGGAGGGCTGAGCGTGGAACTAATGGTGCGGAACGGCGACTACGTCAGCGACGGCGCGGGTGGCTTCCTGCGGGCGGAAGGGACGGACGAGCTGCTGCAGCGGGTGTTGTGGAAGCTGTCCATCCCGCGGGGGAGCTTTCCGCTGCTGCCTGCGCTGGGCAGTGAGCTCCACCGGCTCGGCCGGGCCAAGCCCGCTGAGCGGGCCGGACTGGCCCGGCAGTATGTGGCCCAGGCACTTTCCGATGAGGCGGAGCTGTCGGTGGCCGGGGTGGAGCTGTCAGCAGGAGGGAGAACTGACGGTCGAGCTGGACTGGCGGGGCGAGGCGCTCCGCCTGATACTTGGGACGGGAGGCGTATGACGGGATGACGGTGGAGGAGCTCTACGGGCAGATGGTGGACACCTTTCAGCGGGAGACGGGGCTGGCGCTGGCCGGGGACGGAGACATGGCGGTGCGGCTTTACGCCGTGGCGGCCCAGCTCTACGCCCTGTATGTGCAGGCCGACTGGGTGGGACGGCAGTGCTTCCCCCAGACGGCCCAGGGGGACTACCTGGACAAGCATGCTCAACTCGGGGGCTGGAGCGCCGGGCGGCCACAGCGGCGGTCGGGGTGCTCTCCTTTGAGACGGACCATCCGCCGGAGGCCGATCTGAGCATCCCGGAGGGGACGGTATGCATGACGGCGGCCCAGGTGCGCTTTGAGACCACCGAGGCGGGCGTTTTAAAGGCGGGGCAGACCTCCGCCCAGGTGCGGGCCAGAGCGGTGGAGCCGGGCGCGGGCGGGAAATGCGGCGGCCGGGACGGTGCGGGCCATGGCGGTGGCGCCGGTGGGGGTGAGCCGGTGCACCAATCCTGAGGCCTTTTCCGGAGGACTGGATGCCGAGGGGGACGAGAGCCTGCGGGAGCGGGTGCTGGAGACCTTTCGGCGGATGCCCAACGGGGCCAACGCCGCCTTTTACCAGCAGGAGGCCCTCTCCTTTCCGGAGGTGGCGGCGGCTACCGTGGTGGCGCGGCCCCGGGGCGTGGGGACGGTGGACGTGTTTCTTGCCACGGCGGCGGGGCTGCCCGACAGCGGGCTGCTGGAACAGGTGGCGGCCCATCTGGAGGAACGCCGCGAAATCGCCGTGGATGTTCAGGTGAAGGCGCCGGAGGTAAGGACGGTGGATGTGTCGGTTCAGGTGGCGGCCCGGCCGGGGGCGGACTTTAACACCGTCCGGCAGGCGGTGGAGTCCGCCGTGCGGGGCTGGTTTGACGGGCGGCTCTTGGGGCAGAGTGTCCTGCGGGCCCAGCTGGGGGCGCTGATCTTCGGGGTGGAGGGCGTGGAGAACTACGCCCTCACCGCCCCGGCGGCCGATGTGGCGGCAGCGGTGGACGAGCTGCCACAACTGGGCACACTGACGGTAGCGGCACTGGAGGGGACGGCATGAGCTACGGGGCATACCTCAGGGAGCTGCTCCGGCCCCTGCGTATCTATGGGCTGGAGGGCACCGCCAATGGCGGTGAGCTGGAGGCCCAGGGGAAGGCGCTGGATGGGGTAGAGGCCGCCATGGAGGAGGTACAGCGGGAGATGCTGATCTGCACCGCAGAGGGACGGGGGCTGGAGGCCGTCGAGGCACTGCTGGCCCGAAAGCCGGTAGCTGCCAGTCTGGAGCGGCGGCGGGCGGCGCTGGCCGCCCTGCTGCGCATCGGCGGGGACAGCTTTACCCTGACGGCGATCAACGATAATCTAAAAGGCTGCGGCCTCAACGCCGTGGCCAGCGAGACGGAAACGCCCGGCGTTGTGGAGGTGCGGTTCCCCGATGTACCAGGCATCCCGGACGGGTTTGAATCAATGAGGGCCATCCTGGAGGATATTCTGCCCTGCCATCTGGACATACGGTATGTCTACTGGTACATCACCTGGGCCCTCATGGAGGAACGCTTTGCCACCTGGGGAGACATTGAGAAGCTGGGGCCCACCTGGGAGGAGCTGGAGAAGATGGTGCGGACTAGCCTGCCTGTCGCGTAAAAATGCCTGGAACCATGCGGTTCCAGGCATTTGAAAGGCTCACCAGTGCTCCAGAAGATAGGGAACAGCCGGGACAGGGCGGTCAAAAAAACGGGCGAGGGCCTGCTCCAGCTCCTCCGGGGAGAGGGTGCCCTGGGGCTCCGGCCTGCCGTCCGCGCCCCACGCCAGCAGGCCGATGCCGGCGGCCCAGTAGAGGGAGTCGTCCGCCCAGGGAGAGATCCCCTCAAAGTCGTTACAGGCGGCCACTCCGCTGGGCAGAAAGGTGTCCCGCCCCAGGTGGGCGGCGTAGCGGCGGCAGGACGGCGGCCTCCTCGCGGGTGATGGGGCGGTCAGGGACAAAAGTGTGCCGGTGCCGCACGATCCCAAGATCATAGGCCAGGCTACAGCCGTGGCACCGGGGAGTTGGGATTCACATCGGAGAAAGGGCCGTTGGCATCGTAGGGGACAGCACCCGAGCAGGTCCACAGGGCGGCCACAAACTGGGCGCGGGTGACCGGGGACTGGGCTGCTGCCGCCGGGGAGCAGCAGGGTGAGGAGCAGGAGTGCAGGGAATGAGCTGTCTCATGGCATATCCTCCTTTGGGTATAGCATACCATATACTGGAAGAATATGCCGTCGAAGGAAGGGGCTAGTCGCAGAAGGCCACAAGTTCGCCGTCGGTGTCGTAGCCCCGACAGGAGAGCAGGAGGATAGAGCTGGGAGGCAGCCCCGGGGGAATAAAACCGTATGGACAGGGAGGGGCCGGACCACACTGTCCCCGGGGAGAGCCAGGCGGTGACGCCCCGCTCCGCCAGGGCGGCGGCGGGGGCGTCCCGCTCCTCATCTCCCACCCAGACTGCCGTTACCTCCACCTGCGCCACCCGGGGATCGTCGGACACGGCCACGGGTGTAAACTCAGACCAGGTCTCGCTGTCGAGGGAGCCCTCTTGAAACACGTCGTAGTAGTCCAGTCCGGCGGGGAAAGCCCAGATCGCCTCCCCCCAGCGGGATGGGGTGATGTCCATTATGGCCTCTGACCGCCACAGTAGACCAGCGGTTCGCTCCAACTCCATGAGGGTAAAGGAGTCCCCGGCCCGGCGTACCGCCCAGGCGTCTGCTTTGCCGAACCACACGCCGTTCTCGTAGCGAAGGGGGCCGGAGGCGGAGGTGGTACCGTGGGGGAGGAACCGGGCGGTCTCCGCCTGGCGGCAGGCCAACCCCTGGGTGGGCATGGGCCGCCCCATGGAGAGCCATAGCACCCACAGCCCGCCCAGTAGTACCAGGGCGCTGAGGGCCAGACAGAGGCGTGGAAAGATGTAAAAGCGGAATCGGCTCACAGCGGCGGCACCTCCTCGGCCAGGGCGGCGGTGAAGGAGATCTCCTCACCCGCCGCGGAGACAGTAATGGTGAACACCCGGGCCCCGGGGGTGGGGTCAGCGATGTACAGCCAGCCGGAGGCACCCAGCAGATAGTCCTCCCCGGAGCGGAGGGAGCAGGGGCCGGAGCCGCCGGCGTCGTCAAATCACGGTGTATGAGGCATCCGCCTCATACACCAGGGGCACGGGCAGCCAGGGGCGGCGGGCCGTGACAGTGAGAGAACCTGAAGCTGGTACTCCTCTTTCACACCGCTGCTGAGCTCCCAGCGGACATGAACCAGTCCGGGCCCGGCCAGCGGAGGCAAAGGTATACGCCCCAGCACACCGCCACCGGCAGCGGCGCCCTTCAGTACCAGGGAGTCCCCCGTGTCATAGGACAGTTCCGGCGGCTGGGGAACCACCCCGGCCAGGGCGAAGAGGCCGCTGTCCCGATTGAGTCCCAAAAGAATACCCAGAAACAGGGCCAGCAGTCCGACGGCCAGAAAGAGGCGAGATACCCGAGGGAGCGTGGGGGGATGGGTTTGATCCAGCGCGTGACCTAGGGCGTAGGGATTGCCCATGGCGGTCACGGCCTGGGCGGCAGCCTCCTCGGGAGACAGGCCCCGCGCCTCCAGAGCAGCAGCGTGATCCTCCAGATGGGCGGTCAGCTCGGCAGAGACCGGCCCCCGTGCCGCCTTCCAGCGGAGCATCTGACACACTTTCTGACAGAAGTCCTCAAATTGGAGATTTGCCATGGAATCACCTCATTCCATTGGGAGAAGTCATAGTTCGCCCAAAGGCTTGGCACGGGGACTCATACACCAGATTTCCGGCCGTATCATAACCCCGGAGACGGATGGATTGAAAGGGATCGTCCACCGGCACCCAGGCCGAACCGTCACAGGGAAAGAGAAAGCAGTGTTCCACCGCCTCCCGCCGGAGGGTACGCAGCTGCTGCGGGGACGAGCTGGTTTCTGAGAAGCCCGCCACGTAGTCCAGCTCCATGGTCACAATCTGCGGATCGCTGGAGAGCACACAGAGGAAGCTGGCCTGAGCCATCCCGGCGTCCTCGAACAGAAGGGTTATGGGGAGCGCGTCGTCCGGCTGAACTGCGTTGAACCGGACGGGCTCCCAGAAGGGCCCCGCCCGCCGCAGGGTTCCCACGGCGTACCAGCCGTCCCGCCGGAGGACGGCATAGGCGGTATCACGGTCTTCCGGGGGAGACGACCAGGCGACAACGCGGCCGCCCTCAAAAAAGTTTGCCTTTTGAAGCGCCCAGAGGGCCTGACTCCGGGTGAAGCAGGGGAAGCCCCAGGCCAAAAGCAACACCAGCGGGCACAGCAGCAGGAGGCAAACGTCCCGCAGGATGCGCTTTTTCCGCAGGGCGGGGTGGGCAGGTTAGCCATGGGCTTTCTCCTCTCTCAGCGGAATGGTGAGGCGCGCTTCGACGGCGCCGAAGGGGTCGAGCAACAGGGTAATGGTCTCCGCCTTCGGATCGACCTGGCAGATAGAGAGCTCATAGTAGCGCACAGGGAGGGGGGAGGCGCCCGGAAGCGGCCCTCCGTGCAGGTAACGCCCGGTGAGAAACGGGCGGTTCTGGAACTGCGGATATTCGTTGCCCCGGTCATCCTCCGCGCGGAGCAGCGCCCCGGCGTTGGGGGGCGGAAGCCAGGGGTTGCGCCAGGAGACCCGGAGCAGACAGTCCAGCCGGAGGCCGGTATGGGTGTCCAGCAGAATCGCGCGCTCCACGGAGAAGCGGTAGTCCGCCCCCTGGTACACCGCCTGGGGATCCAGCTCTCCCGCCACCTGGGGAAAGCTCCTGTGCGTCTGAAGCCACTCCGCCTCCGCCTGGGAGGGGAGGCGGAGGGAGGAGGTGCTGTGCAGCAGAGAATAAGCTGCCGTCAGGATGGACAAAAGCAGGAGCGTCCAGACCGCCGCCCGGAACCAGATCTGGAACCACCCCAGGAAGGGGCTGTGGCTCTTGTCCAGTTCTTTTCCGATTTCCTTCGGATCGCCCATGGCGTCCACGGCCTGCTGGACGGCTACGTCGGAGGGAAAGCCCCGCGCCTCCAGGGCGGCGGCGTGATCCTCCAGATGGGCGGTGAGCTCCGCCGTGATGGCGGCGTGATCGGGGGAGAAGCGGACGTGCGCGCACACCCTGGAGCAGAAGCGGTCGACATGGTCGCGGTTCACGGAGTCACCACCTTCAAATGGGAGTCGAGGATCGGGTATTCCAACCAGCGGGCGGGATAGGGAGACTCGTAGAGCAGCTTTCCGTCCGCGTCATAGCACCGGACGCGGAAAACGGTGGAAGGCGTCTCATAAAAGAGGCGGGAATAGGCGTCCTCCAGAGAGAAGTAAAAGCACGAATCCTCCAGCGGCTCCTGACGGGCCATCTCCCGTGAACGTAAACTACGGTGTCGATGATGGCGGATTGCACCAGATAGTCCAGTTCCACCGCGGCGATGTCCGGGTCGCTGGATACCACTACCAGCTCCGGACTGGTGCCGCCGAACGTGGGGGAAGCCAGAATGGCCAGGGGGGCCTCGCCGTCCGGACAGGCCGCAGTCAGCGCGCCGGGGCGCCAGAACAGGCCGTCCCCTCCACACTGCACCAGGCGAACCAGTCCCCGTCGCGGACGATGTAGTACCGTAACGGGGGCATGCCCTCCTGCTGGGGGCTGAACCGGGCAATGACCTCCCCGGGGCCGAAGGCGTACCGCTCTTGGGTGGCGGCCAGAGCGCCCCGGGCAGTGAGAAAGGGAACGTCCAGCACCAGCAGCAACGCCGCCAGCAGGAGCGGCAGAAGGACGGCGCACACGGCCGTCCGGCGCTTCCGGCGGGCGGGGGTAGTGGGGCGCCTAGCCATAGAGACCGCCTCCTTCCAGAGGGATGGTCAGCCACAGCACATCCTCTCCATAGCGGTCAAAATGAAGGGTGATCTCGGTGGCCGCCGGGTCAATGTTGGATACTCATGTCGTAGTAAGTGGCGAAGGGATAGGCGGCGGAATAGTTCCCGGAGGACATGCCCATATACACGCGGAACGCGCCCTGGTCGCTCAAAGCCTGCTGTTCCTCCATGGAATAATAGTGGTTGCCCAGGTCGTCCTCCGCCCAGATCCCCTCCCGGAGTTGGGGCTCCTGCCGCCAGGGGTTGGGGTGGGCGATCCTCAGCAGATAGGACACCTTCTGGCCTCCCTCCCACTGCTCCACCACTGCACGGGGGATGGAGAAGGCGTAGCCCCGCCACGTCCACGTCCCGTCCGGCGCGAAGTCGGCGGTCACATGCTCCCTGTCCGGCGGGCCCCAGCTGCGGAGCCGCTGGATGTCAGCGGCCTGATTGTGTACGCGCTCCGCCTGGGGCAGAGCCAGCACCAGCACCAAGGCCGCCAGAATACACACCGCCCGCACGAACCAGATCTGGAGCCACCCCAAGAGGGGATTGTGGATGGAGTCCAGCCAGCGGCCCAGCTCTTCCGGATTCCCCATAGCCTCCACCGCCCGGCGCTCCGCCTCCCACAGCGTCATGTCCGGGTGTATCTCCAGAATGGCGTCTTTATGGTCCTCCAAGTGAGCGGTGAGCTCCGCCGTGATGGCCTCGTGGTCCGGCCGGAAGCGGACGTACATGCATACGTGGTCGCAGAACTGGCTGATGGTGCGGTGGGGGGCCGCCGCCGGGGCGCTCATGCCAGAGCCGGACTGGTTCCGGCCAGAATGGCGTTGACGGTATGGGTAAATTCCACCCACTCCTCCTTCTTTTCGTCCAGCAGGCGCAGGCCCTTGCGGGTGATGCGGTAGTATTTCCCGCATCCGGCCCGTGGGGGCCTCTTTTTCGTAGGACTTCACCGCTCCGTCCTTCTCCAGTGTGTGGAGGATGGGGTAGAGGGTGCCCTCCTTGAGCGTAAAGGTGTGGTCGCTCCGCGCCTCCAGCTCGGCGATCATCTCATAGCCATATTTGTCCCCGGAGGAGAGCAGGGAGAGTACCAGAAGGGTGGTGGAGCCGGAGAGCAGGTTCTTGTCCGCCTTTTTCATGGGAAGCCTCCTTATACGCAAAATACCTCGGCGATCTAGGTGTATTTTACCTAGACCGCCGAGGTATGTCAAGGGGGGTCAGCGCACTTGATTGCGGAGCGTGCGGCCCTCCACATAGCGCCGCAGGTTGTCCAGGAAAATAGCCTTGATGCGCTCCAGCGTGGCCTCCATGTGGTTATAGCCCCCGGCGGTGTGGGGGGTGAGGAGGAGGCTGGGGGCCTCCCAGAGGGGGTGTCCCGGGGGCAGAGGTTCCGGATCGGTAACGTCCAGTCCCGCGCCCAGCAGGCGGCCGGAGCACAGCACCTCCGCCAGGGCGGTGCAGTCCACGGCGCTCCCACGGCCCGCGTTGAGCAGTACCGCGCCGGGCCTCATAGCCAGCAGCCGGGCCTTGCTTATCAGGCCCGCAGTCTCAGGGGTGTGGGGGAGGGCCAGGGCCACCACATCGGCCTGGGGGAGCAGGCCATCCAGCGCACCCAGACCGTAAATCTCGTCAAAGCCCTCTGCCGGGCAGCCCGCGCTCCGGCGCAGCCCAATAACCCGCTGTGCCCCCAGAGCGCGGACCAGCCGGGCAAAGTGGCGGCCGATATCGCCGGCACCGCCCACCAGCACGGTTTTGCCCGCTAGGGAGCCAACGGGTCCAAGATCCGCCCAGATATGGGCCCTCTGCTGGTCCGGTAGGCGGGCAGGCGCTTATAGATGGCCAGGAGCATGGCAAGCATGTGTTCAGACACGGCTGGGCCGTAGGCTCCCACGGCGGAGGTGAGGCGCACGCCCTCCGGCAGAACGCCGGGGACCAGATAGGGGTCCACCCCCGCGTTCCAGCTCTGCACCCATTTCAGGTTGGGAAAGGTCTTGAGCTGTTCGGGGGGGACATAGCCCAGCAGAATGGTGGTGCGCTCCCGCCACTCCTGGGGGATGCTGCTGGCTCCCCCGCGGTCATTGGTGGGGAGAAAGAGATGCTCAGACTCCGGCGCGGCGGCCTGAAAGGCCGCCTTCTGTGCGCCGGTGAGGGGGAGCAGGTGGAGAATGGTTTCCATGGTTTGGGCCTCCTTGAAAAAGCGGTTGCAGGCGGTGGAAAAGGGGCCGGTCGTCAGACCGGCCCCCTGCGCTTACTTTATGGTGATGAGCAGCTCGCCGGCCTTGACGGAGCCGCCCTCTTTGATCAGCACCTGCTCCACGGTGCCTGCCATGCGGGCCACCACGTTCGTCTCCATCTTCATGGCCTCAATGACGGCCAGCACCTGGTTCTCCTCCACCGCGTCTCCGGACTTGACGCAGATCTTGGACACCATGCCGGGGATGGAGGCCCCCGCCTGGCTCTTGTCGGAGGGATCGGCCAGCGTAACGTGCTTCACCTGTGCCTCGGCGTTCTTGTCGGGCAACGCCACCTCGCGGCGCATGCCGTTGAGCTCGAAGTGGACGTTGCGGGTGCCGTCCTCGTTGAGATCGCCAAGCCCCAGGTATTTGATGACCAGGGTCTTGCCGTCCTCGATCTTGATCTTGTTGGTCTCGCCCAGGGCCATGCCGTTGAAGAACACATGGCTGCCCATGCGCATGATGTAGCCGTACTCCTGCCGGTGGCGGGAGGGCTGGCTGGTGCAGGAGCTCATGGACTCGATGGCCAGGTCCACGATATCCACGCCAGCCTCGGCAGCCTTCAGCGACGGTGGCCGACGCCAGCACCGGTGGTGTCGTGGGTGTGCAGGTGAACGGGGATGTGGAGCTCGGACTTGAGGGTTTCCACCAGCTTCTGGGCCGCATAGGGTTTCAGCAGGCCGGCCATGTCCTTGATGGCCAGGATGTGGACGCCCATGGCCTCCAGCTCTTTGGCCTTTTCCACATAGTAGTCTAAGGTGTACTTGACCTCGTTGGGGCTCATGATGTCGCCGGTGTAGCACAGGGGAGCCCTCGACGATTTTGCCGGTTTTCAGGGCCTCTTCCACAGGCATCTTCATGTTCTCGATCCAGTTCAGGCTGTCAAAGACACGGAAGACATCCACGCCCTTGATGGCGGAGATCCGAATGAATTCCTTCACCAAGTTGTCGGGATAGTTGCTGTATCCCACGGCGTTGGAGGCCCGCAGCAGCATCTGGATCAGAGTGTTGGGCATTCTCTCGCTGAGGATCTCCAGACGCTTCCAGGAGACTCCTTCAGGAAACGATAGGCGGTGTCGTAAGGTGGCGCCGCCCCAGGCTTCCACGGAGAAAGCGTTCTGGAAAATCACGTTGGAGGCCTTTGCCGCGCCCACAATATCCTTGGTCCGCATCCGGGTGGCGATCAGGGACTGCTGGGCGTCACGCATGGAGGTGTCGGTGACATACAGGCGCTTTTCGCCCAAGATCTTCTGGGTAAAGCCCTTGGCGCCCAGCTTCTTGAACTCGTCCTTGGCACCGTAAACCAGGGCGGTCTCGTCGTACTTGGGCAGGACACGGTCCTCGAAGTAGGGCTTTTCTCCCTTGGAGACGTTGACAATTTTGTCCCCCAGGAAGTCCAGAATCTTGGAGACCCGGTCCGGGCTCTGGGACAGGGAGAAGAGCTCGGGTGTCTCCTCAATGAAGGTGGTATAGCACGCACCCGCCTGGAAGGTGGGGTTGTTGATGACGTTAATCAGGAAGGAGATATTGGTCTTGATGGCCTGAATCCGCATCTCCCGCAGGGCACGCAGGGACTTGACCGCGGCGCCCCTTGAAGGTCCGGTCAAAGGAGCAGACCTTTACCAGCAGGGAGTCGTAATAGGGCAGAATCTCGGCGCCGGTGTAAACGTTGCCCCCGTCCAGACGAATGCCGTTGCCGGAGCCGGAGTGATAGACACTCACCTTGCCGGTGTCGGGCATAAAGTTGTTGGAGGGGTCCTCGGAGGTGACACGGGTCTGGATCGCGTAGCCATGGCATTCGATGGCCTTCTGGGAGGTGATGTTGATCTCCGGGGAGTTCAGGGGATAACCCTCGGCAATCAGGATCTGGGAGCGGACAATATCCACGTCGGTCACCAGTTCAGTGACGGTGTGCTCCACCTGAATCCGGGGATTCATCTCAATGAAGTAGGGGTTGCCGTCCGAGTCCACCAGAAACTCGCAGGTGCCGGCGTTGCGGTAGCCCACCTGCTTGCACAGACGAATGGCACTGTCAAAGATCTTCTGCCGGGAGGCCTCGGGAACGGAGAAGGCGGGCGCATACTCCACCACCTTCTGGTGCCGGCGCTGCACGGAGCAGTCACGGTCAAACAGGTGCACCACATTGCCATAGTTGTCGGCCAGGACCTGGACCCCCACGTGCTTGAGGCCCTTCAGGTATTTCTCAATAAAGACCTGGTCGTCGCCAAAAAGCCTTCTTGGATTCGTCAATGGCCTCCTTGAACTCCTTGGGCATATCCTCTTCCCGGGACACGATCCCCATGCCCCGGCCCCCGCCCCCGTTGGCGGCTTTCAGCATCACGGGATAGCCGACCTTCTTGGCCACCTCCATGGCTTCCTCCACGGTCTTCATGGCGTGGTCCACGCCGGGGATGATGGGAACCTGGGAGGCAATGGCGATCTGCTTGGAGGAGATCTTGTCGCCCATGGCGTTCATGCTGTCCACGGTGGGGCCGATGAAGGTGATACCGTTCTTTTCACACTCTTCCACCAGAACTGGGTTTTCCGCCAGGAAGCCATACCCGGGGTGGATGGCGTCCACATTGTGGTCCTTGGCAATCTTCAAAATGGTGGGGATGTCCAGATAGGCGTCGATGGGGCCCTTCTCCGGGTTCAGGGGATAGGCCTCGTCCGCCAGGGTGCGGAACATGGCGTACTTGTCTTCCTTGGAGTAGACGGCTTTTTGCACCGAGGTGATGCCCAGCTCGTTGAGCGCCCGGAACACGCGGATGGACGACACCGGCAGCGTCACCGCCACCTTCTTTAACCAGTCCTATATGAAGGACGCCCTGCGCACCGGCGAGACGTACGTCGTCTACGGCCGGGTGGAGGGCCCGCCGGGGCGGCGTCAGATGACCAACCCGGTGTGCGAGCGGGCGGACAGGGCCCGCTTCACCGGCCGTATTCTGCCCATCTACCCCCTGACCCGGGGGATCTCCAACAATCTGCTGGCGGGGCTGACCCTCCGCTGCGTGGAGGAGTGCGCCGGGCAGGTGGAGGAGGCGCTTCCCGCCGGACTGCGGCGGGAGCACGCCCTGGCCGCCGCCGAGTTTGCCTACCGGAACATCCACTTCCCCCGGGACGAGGAGGCCCTGGAGTTGGCCCGGCGGCGGCTGATCTTCGAGGAGCTGTTCTGCCTGGCCTGCGGCATGGCCCTGCTGCGCACCCGGCGCACCTGTGCGGAGGGCGTCCCCTTTTCCACACCGCCGGTGGAGGAATTCCTGGCGCTGCTCCCCTTCTCCCCTCACGGCCGCCCAGCGGCGGGCCATGGAGGAGGTGGCGGCCGACACCGCCTCCGGCGCGCCCATGAACCGGCTGGTGCAGGGCGATGTGGGCTCGGGCAAGACCATGGTGGCGGCCTACGGGGCGTGGCTGGCGGCGAAGAACGGCGGCCAGTGCGCCCTGATGGCCCCCACGGAGCTGCTGGCCGAGCAGCACTTCCGCTCCCTGGCCCCGCTGCTGGGGCGGGCAGGGGTGCGGGTGGGCCTGCTCACCGGCTCGGTGAAGGGGGAAGGCCCGGAAGGAGCTCTACGCCGCCCTGGCGGCGGGGGAAGTGGATCTGGTCGTCGGCACCCACGCCCTGTTGAGCGAGGGGGTGGTGTTTTCCGACCTGGCCCTGGCGATCACCGACGAGCAGCACCGCTTCGGCGTGGCCCAGCGGGCGGCCCTGGCCGCCAAGGCCGGGCGGACGCCCCACGTGCTGGTCATGTCCGCCACCCCCATCCCCCGCACCCTGGCCCTCATCATCTATGGGGACCTGGAGGTGTCGGTGATCGACGAGCTGCCCCCCGGCCGCACGCCGGTGGAGACCTATGTGGTGGGGGAGGACAAGCGGCAGCGGATGTACCGCTTCGTGCGGAAGCTGGTGGGCCAGGGGCGGCAGGCCTATCTGGGCTACCCCGCCGTGGAGGAGGGGGAGGAGTCCCCGGGAGAACCCGGCGGGGAGGGCCTCAAGGCGGCCGTCCCCTATGCCGAGCACCTCAGAAGCGAGGTGTTCCCCGACCTGCGGGTGGGGCTGGTACACGGAAAGATGAAGGCCAGGGACAAGGACGCGGCGATGACCGCCTTCGCGGCGGGGGAGCTGGACGTGCTGGTGTCCACCACCGTCATCGAGGTGGGGGTGGACGTACCCAACGCGGCGCTGATGGTGGTGGAGAACGCCGACCGCTTCGGCCTGAGCCAGCTCCACCAGCTCCGGGGCCGGGTGGGCCGGGGGAAGCACCAGTCCTACTGTGTGCTGATGACCAGCACCCACAGCGCCGAGAGCCGGGAGCGGCTGCGGGTGCTGGCGAAAACCGCCGACGGCTTCCGCATCGCGGAGGAGGACTTGAAGCTGCGCGGCCCCGGCGACTTTTTCGGCCAGCGGCAGCACGGCCTGCCCCAGCTTGGCATCGCCGATCTGGCGGCGGACATGCGGGTGCTCAAGGAGGCCCAGCAGGCCGCCCAGAAGCTGCTGGAGGCCGATCCCGGCCTGTCCCGGCGGGAGCACGCACCGCTGCTGGGCCGGGTGCGCCGCCTGTTTGCCCAGCACGGTGACATGTTCAACTGAGCGCCCCGCCAGGGGGCGGAGAATCACATGAAAAGGAGTAAGACGTATGATTTCCATTCGAGAGATGACCGCGGCGGACGAGGGGGCCGTCATGGAGATGGTGGACCGGTTCTACCACAGCCCGGCGGTGGAGCATGAGGTGGACCCGGCCGTTCTCCGCCGGTCCTTTCAGGCGGCGGTGGACCCGGCCGAGCCGCTGATCCAGGGCCTGGTGCTGGAGGAAGACGGCCGCCCGGTGGGCTACCATTATATGTGCATCGGCTATTCCGCTGAGGTAGGCGGGCGCTACCTGCTGCTGGATGAGCTCTACCTGGCTCCCGAGTGCCGGGGCAAGGGCTACGGCGAGCAGGTGATCCGCTGGGCCATGGAGCAGCACCCCGAGTGCGCCCGCTACCGCCTGGAGGTCACCGGGGAGAACCGGGCCGCCCGGCTGTATGAGCGGATGGGCTTCCGCTATCTGGACTACAAGCAGATGGTCATTGACCGGTAAAAAGGAGTGTTTGGTATGACGAGGATGGAAGAGACCGAGGCCCTGCGGGCCCGGACGGACGTACACTACAACTGCTGCCAGTCGGTCTTGGTGCCCTTCGCCGATTTGTGCGGCCTGGATAAGAGACAGCCTTCAAGCTGGGGGCCAACTTCGGCTCCGGCATGCGCCATGGCTCCACCTGCGGCGCGGTGACCGGCGCACTGATGGTGTTGGGGCTGGCGGGCAAGGGGGCCGATGAGGCCACCGCGCTGATGCGCCGGTTCCGGGAAAAAAACCAGGTCCTGGACTGCGCCAATCTGCTCCGGCTGGCCAAGGAGCGGGGGGAGGAGCGCAAGTGCCACTGCGACCGGATGGTATACGAAGCGGTGGAGCTTCTGGAGGACTTGCTGAAATAAGACGATCGGGCACCGGCTGCTGGCCGGTGCCCGATAACGTAAGCGGGCCTTATTGCAGGGTGAGGACGACGGGGACTTCAAAGGTGGTGCGGCGGGAGGCAAAAGAGTTCCATGGAGATGACGTCCCAGTAGCAGTGCTCAATGGTGTACTCTTCAACGAAATACCCCTCGGGAATGGGCGTTTCATAGGGGGTGTTCCGCCAGAGAATGTCACTGGCATAGGTGCTGTGGCCGCCGGTATTCTTTACCGTGCCGTCAGGGTGCGATAGAAGCCGGTGCCCAACTGGTAGAAGTTCAGGTTCGTCTCGCTGCTGGCGGGAGGCATGGGGGCCAGGAAAGCCACCTGGGCTGTGGTATCGTCCAGGCGGATAGCGCTGATCTCCATGCCCCCCGGCATGGGTTCCAGGGCCTCCCCTGTTTTCAGGCTGACAGTGATAAACTCTGACTCTTCTCCAGCCACTCTGCCTTGGTGATGTGCAGGGTGAGGGAGTCCGGATCGCTGAAATAAGGGCTCTCGAACAGGTAGGAGTCCCCATGGCGGCCAGCCCGCTGGCGGAGCCCTTCTCGTAGCGCATGCCCTTCTTGTCCTCCAGGTAGAAGTCCAGGGTCTGGAGCTCCTCTGCGTTGTCTGGGTCCTGTTCCAGATTTAGCCGGGCGTGGGTGGGGTAGAGCTCCAGATCCACAATCCGGATGTTGTTGCCGTCCAGCTCCAGCCAGCGGTTCACCTCCACCGTGCGGCCTTGGCCCCGGAACCGCTGATCCAGGGGGAGGTCGAAGGTGACCACGGCGTCCGCCGTCCATTCCCCGGCATCGGTGACATCGGGTATGTGGGCCTGCACCTCGCAGGTCAGGCGTAGGGACTCCGGAAGCTGGGACTCCTCCTCCCCGTTAAAGGCCACGGTGATGGGCGACAGTCCTCCCCGGGGGCCAGTTCGCTGTCCATCAGGACGGAGCAGCCCTCCAGCCTTTCTCCGTCGGGGTGAACGTTGCGGGGCATAAAGAACGTGGCCTCCGGGCCTCCGGGACGGAAAAGATGTTCAGCCCGCCCTGGTCGGCCATCAGGTACTCCAGATGGACGGTGATGCGTTGTCCGTGGCGCTCTGACCGATATACTGCACATAGTCGTTTTCCACAGCGGCCTTGAGGCTGGGGAGAAGGCCACGGCGGCGGCCAGCTCCTTGAGCACGGGCACTCTTGCCGCAGGCCAGGGCGAAGGGGGGTGGACAGGTTCACCAGGAGCACGAAGGCGGCAAACACCGCCGCCACGCTCCCGGCGGGGCGCTGATCCGCCGCCACAGCCTCGGCGGCGGGCCCTGGGCCCGGGCGCGGGCCACGGCGCCCTCCAGGGGGGGGGGAGCTCCTCCGGCGCGTCCCGGAGGGCCTTGTATTCTTCCATGCGGTCCATGGCTCAAACCTCCTCGGTCAGATGCAGCTTCAACAGGGACAGGGCCTTACGCTGGCGGGTGGATACGGTGCCCGGCGGATGTCCAGGGCCTGGGCGGTCTCCGCCAGGGTGAGGCCCTGGAAGTACCGCAGTACCACCACCGCCCGCAGCTCACGGGGCAGGCGTGCGACGGCCTCCCGCAGGGGGAGCGCGTCGAAGGCCTCCGCTGCGGTCTCGGGCAGCTCGGCCACCGCCAGCTCCCGCTTCCGGCGGCGCAGCTCGGCGTTGCAGGCGTTGATGAGGATGCGGGTCATCCAGGTGGCGAAATACTCCGGCTGGCGGAGGCGTTTGTAGTGGAGAAAGCCCTGGTAGACCGCCTCGTCCACCGCGTCCACAGCGCAGGCCTCGCTGCCCAGATACGTTCCGGCGGTGGACGGCAACGTGCTGCGTCTGGCGGCACGGATCACCGGCAGCCGTCTGGATGTACTGGATGCCAAAAACCGCAAGATCTTCCGCAGCTGGATGGCGGCGGCCATGTCTCAGGAGCGGCCCGGCGCCTACAATCAGGCGCTGATGGATCTGGGGGCCACGCCGGGGGCGGTGCGCTGTCAGGCCCGGCTGCCGGGAGAAGCGGACGGATCATCTGACGGTGTTTCTGCTGCGGCGGGGAGCTGCGGCGGCGCTGCGGCAGCGCCCGGATACGGGACTGCTGGCGGGGCTGTGGGAGTACCCCCATGTGCCGGGAGCGCTGACGGAGGCGGAGGCCGCCCAGCAGCTGCAAATGTGGGGGATAAGCCCCACCAAGTGGACAAAAAGGCTGTCAGCCCGGCATATATTCACTCACGTTCGCTGGGAAATGACGGGCTATGTGGTGGAGGTGGACGGCCTTGGACCGGGAGACTGGCTCTGGGCGGAGGCACAGCAGCGGGCGCGGCTGGCCATCCCCTCCGCCTTCGAGAAATTTACCGCAGAGCTGAAAGAGGGAGAATGACATGGCACAGCTATACTTCAAATACGGGGCGATGGGCTCCAGCAAGACCGCCAACGCCCTGATGGCACGGTTCAACTACGAGGAGCGGGGACAGGCCACCCTGCTGGTGAAGCCCCGGCTGGATACACGGGACGGCGACCACATGGTATCCTCCCGCATCGGCCTGACCCACCCCTGCATCTATTTCGACGAGATGCAGCAAATGACGGATGAACAGCTGCAGCAATACGCCTGCATCATCGTGGACGAGGCCCAGTTCCTGCAAAAGGCCGATATCTACTATCTGGTGCATCTGGTGGACGACTGCAACATCCCCGTCATGTGCTACGGCCTGCGGGCGGACTTCAAAGGGGAGCTGTTCCCCGGCAGCTATCATCTGCTGGTGATGGCAGACAAACTGGAGGAGGTCAAGACCATCTGCTGGTGCGGCAAGAAGGCCGCCTTCAACGCCCGGTTCGACCAGCACGGCCACGTGGTGAAGGACCTCCACCAGTGGGAGTGAGCCGCCCATCTCGGGCACGCGGGGCTCCGGCACCGTGTTCTTCTCCGGCTGCTCTCTGGGCTGTGTCTACTGCCAGAACGACACCATCAGCCACCAGGACTTTGGACGGCCCATCTCCCTGGAGCGGCTGCGGGCCATCTGCTTCGAGCTTATCGACCAGGGGGCCCACAACATCAACCTGGTCAATCCCACTCACTACGTCCCCACGCGGTGGCCGGCTGCTGGCCCACCGCTGCCGGTGCCGGTGGTGTGGAACTCCGGCGGCTACGACCGGGTGGACACCCTGCGGGGCCTGGAGGGGAAAATCCAGATCTACCTGCCCGACCTGAAGTATGTCACGCCGGAGTACGCGGAGCAGTATTCCGGCGCGGCGGACTACCCGGAGGCGGCCCAGGCGGCCATCCTGGAGATGTTCCGCCAGACCGGCCTAGTGTGTACAGGACGGGCTGTTGAAGCGGAATTGGTGATCATTCGCACCTGCTCCTTCCCGGGAAATTGGCCGAGGCCAAGCGGGTGATGGACTGGAGTGGTGGGCACTTCGCCCCCGGCGCGGTGGCCTTCTCCCTCATGAGCCAGTACCTCCCCTGGGGCGGGCGGCAGGTTCCCCGCCCCTTTGAACCGCCCAACTGCGGCCCTCGAGTCCCGCTCGGCCGGGGGACTGCTATGGAGACGCCCTGGGACTGGAGGGCTTCACCCAGGGGCGGAGGCTGCCAGTCCAGGAGTACACGTTCCGGCCTTTGATCTCACGGGGGTATAATAAACGGGCGGCTTTCCCGCGTGAAACCGCCCATTCAACAGGCCATGTCACTCCAGCAGAGGCACCTCCCAGCATGGGTTCCCCGGTGACAGGTGGCGGAAGGAGGCGGAGGAGCGGAGTGGAGGCAGGGCGGGAGATATGAACTCTGTGATCCTCCATGCCGTAGAGGAAGTCGCCGTGAGGGGTGGCCGGTGTGGGCCATGTGCCGGATCTGAGGTGAGTGCAGCCGGTGTCAGCAGGCGATATAATTAGCCTCAGAGCGTGGAGAGGTGCCCTTGTCAGGTGGCCGGGGCCGGTGGATCAGCACGCCTATGAAATTGAGGTGGACCAACACGCCTTGTTGAGCACCAGCAGATCCCCGTCCTCGACACGATGTCCAGGGGGCCGGGGGTGGGCACCATGTCCCCCTGGCCGTCGGGATCGGCCACCCGGACGGAGAGCACCTGCCCCGCCGCCGGGCGGCAGGCGGTGGTGACCCGCATCCCGTCCAGCAGGATGCCGTCGTCCAGCCACTTGACGCGGCGGATCACCGTCCCCGACAGGCGGGCTCCCGCCGCAGCAGGGTGTCGATTTTTCCCCGCCTGGTCCGCCGTCACAGGGGCAGCTGCTGGACCATGTTTGGCCCTCCTTGCGTTTTTTCCCAGGGGGACTGCAACGCAGCAAGTGCGAAAACGCGTGAGGGCCGGATGGACCACTATCAGAAGGCCCTGCTGGCCCATCTGCGGGAGACGGCTCCCCTGACCCAGGGCATCCCGGTGGACAGCGTCTACTTCGGCGGCGGCACCCCCAGCTTTTACGGAGCCAAGCGGCTGAAGGAGCTGCTGGCCACCCTCCACAAGCTGTTTCAAATCGAGAAGGACGCGGAGATCACCGTGGAGTGCAACCCTGACAGCGTGGATCTGCGCGCCCTGTGCACCCTGCGGAAGGCGGGCGTCAACCGCCTGTCCCTTGGGATGCAGTCCGCCCAGGCGGAGGAGCTGGCCGCCATCCACCGCATCCACACCCCGCAGCAGACCGACCAGGCCGCCGGGCTGGCCCGGAAGGCTAAATTCAACAACCTGTCCCTGGACCTGATCTACGGCCTGCCCGGCCAGACCATGGACAGCTGGAAGGCCACGGTGGAACACGCCCTGTCCCTTATCCCCCAGCATCTGTCCTGCTACGGCCTGAAGGTGGAGGAGGGCACCCCCCTGGCCCGCCGGGTGGCCGAGGGGGAGGTCCTGCCGGACGACGACCAGCAGGCCGACCTGTATCTGTGGATGGTGGGCCGCCTGGCCCGGGCCGGCTACCCCCAGTATGAGATCTCCAACTTCGCCAAGCCCGGCTTCGAGTCCCGGCACAATCTCCGCTACTGGTTCACCCGGCCCTATATCGGCTTCGGCCCCGGGGCCCACTCCGATTTCGGCGGCCGGCGCTACTCCTTCGTCCGGGATCTGGACGCCTACATCGACGGAGTCCTTCACGGGGGCAATGTCATCGACAGCTCTGAGCTTATCCCCCAGCGGGAGCGGTGCGGCGAGTACCTCATGCTCCGCCTGCGCACCGCCCAGGGCATCGACGGCGTGGAGTACCGCCGGAACTATTTCATGGACTTCGCCCCGCTGGAGGCCCGTCTGGAGCAGTTCGCCGCCCAGGGATGGGTGGAGCGCAGCCCGGAGGGCCGCTGGCACTTCACTCCCAAGGGCTTCCTGGTGTCCAACCAGCAACGACACCTGGGCCATCGGCTTCAACGCCGACGGCACCGCATCGCCCGCAACGGGCTGTCTGTCTCCGTGTCGCTTCGGAGGGCAGGCCGTAAAGCTGGGCGGCGGCATCAATAAGGTACGAAAGCTGACGGACAGTGCCGCTGTGGGCGGCCTGACCCTGCTGGACCGACGACTTCGCCACTACCACCCAGAACACCGAGCCGGGGGTAGATGTGATTCTGTCCCCGGTGGATGACGGCACCGGCACCTACGCCGTTAAGCCTACCATCGGCCGGCAGACCCAGTATGTGGTGGAGCAGGTGCTGGAGTCCACCGGAAGTATCCCCATTCCCGAGGGCAAAGCCGTGCTCACCCTGAACGCCAAGGATAAGGCGGAGCTTTTGGCGCCCTGCGCGCCCTTCAGCCGGAGACACGGTGACGCTTTCCGTGTCCAGCAGCGATCAGCCGCTGGGCCAGCGTGACCCAGGCCCTGGGCGGCGTATCCAAGCTGGTCACCAACGGGCAGGTGGACTCCGGACTGGACGCCTCCCGCACCGCCTGGCCCGCCATCGGCATCAAGGCTGACGGCACTGGATCTTCTACGCCGTGGAGGAAAGCAGTCCGGCTACAGCGTGGGGCCACCTGACCCAGTGGCCCAGCGCTGCGGAGCTGGGATGCGTGGAGGCCATCTGCATGGACGGCGGCGGCTCCACCACCATCGGTGTCACCTACCCCGACCAGGAGGGCATGCAGGTGGTCAATAAGCCCTCCGACGGCAGCCAGCGGAAGAACAGCACCGCCATCTTCCTCACCACCGGGCTCCAGCCCACCGGCGAGCTGGCCTCCTACTACGTGACCCCTTCCGACAGCATCCTGCTCTCCGGGGCCACGGTGCAGCTCTCCGCTACCGGGCTGGACACCAGCTACTTCCCCACCAGCGGCGGCGGCGTGAGCTGGTCGGTGTCCAGCGGCGGCGGCACTGTGGACGAGAACGGCCTCTTTACCGCCGGGGCGGAGAGCGGCTTTGCCCAGGTCACCGCCACCGACGGCTCCGCCTCCGGCACCGGCTACATCACCACCGTCCGCACCCCGGACGAGATCACTCTGACCAATGAAGCCACCGGCGCGGCGGTCGCCAGCCTCAACCTGGACCCCGGCGGCCAGGTGGATCTGAAGGCCTCCGCCTCTATAAGAAAATGGCCCTGGTCACCGCCAGGATGCTAATTATACCTGGACGGCGGATCCCGCAGAGGTGGGCACGGTGGACGCAAACGGCGTCTTTACCGCCGGGGCAGGTGACGGCCAGCGGCGACCTGACCATCCGCCGGCGGGAGGACCGTGACCGTCCCCGTCAGCGTGGCGGGACATGTCAAGACTCCTGAGGACCGCGAGGGCGACCTGTATGCCTTTGCCGCCACCGAAACCGCGTCCTTTAATCGGAGAGCGATTCTGAACTACGTCCGTTACGGACGCAAGAGCCTGCGCCTGACCTATGACGCCACAGGCGGCGGCGAGCCTGAACAGCGCGCTGAGCATCCCTGCCGGAGAGCTGGCTGGGCGTGTGGGTGTACGGCGACGGCTCGGGCAATACCCTGATGGCCACGGCGGCGGACGCCAACCTCCAGAGCCAGCAGTTCCTACTGACCGCCCTGGACTTCACCGGCTGGAAGTACGTCAGCGCCGAGCTGCCCGAGGGCGCGGCCACCCTCACCAGCCTGGACGTGATCTATGGCGGGGCGCGGGCGGCCCGGCCGGGACCATCTGGCTGGACCAGTTCACCACCTCCAATGAGAATGTCAGCGACACCATTGCCCCCACCGTCCGCCTGTCCGTCAGCGGCACTCAGCTCACCGCCGCCGTGTCGGACAACGTGGACCGCACGATTCCCCAGGCCAATGTGAGCCTGACCTATGACGGGGCGACTCTGAACTTTACCTGGAACGAGGCCTCCGGAACCCTGACCGCCACGCTGCCCGCCGCCGACAGCGGCTACCATCGGGTGAGCGTCACCGTCTGCGACGCCAGCGGCAACCTGGCCCGCGCCTCCGCGGATATCAAGCCCGCCGGGACACGTACCTCCCCCTTTGGGGATATGGCGGGTCACTGGGCCGAGCCCTACGCCACCTACCTCTATGACACCGGCGTGTCCAAGGGCACCGGCGTGGAGATCCCTGTCTATCAGCCGGAAAAGAACATCACCCGCGCGGAGTTCTTCGCCATGGTGGCCCGGTGGATGGACCTGGATCTCACCCAGTACGCCAATGTGGAGCTGCCCTTCGTGGATGCCGCCTCCATTCCGGACTGGGCGCTGAATGAGGTCAAGGCCATGTACAGCCTGGGCATCCTGAAGGGCGGGGCCAACGAGAGCGGCCTCACCGTCAACGCCCTGGCCACCATCAGCCGGGCCGAGGCCATGACCATTCTGGGCCGCACCCAGGCCAGGGGCTATGCCGAGCCGGAGCTCACCTTCTCCGACGCGGGGCAGGTGCCCGACTGGGCGGCCGGCTACCTCAGGAGCCTGGTGGGGCAAGGTGTGATTACCGGCAACGACAACCGCATCCGCCCCAACGATCTGCTCACCCGCGGCGAGTGGCAAAGCTGCTCTACACGCCATGCTGTGAGGGACGGATAAACAACACGGGCCCCCGGTCACTTTGAGACGGGGGCCCGCGCTGTTCCGCGCTCAGCCCCGGCAGCCCAGCTCCCCCCAGAGGAGCCGGGCCAGCACTCGCATGCGCTCGAGCAGCTCGCCGTCCCGCCAGGGCGTCCTGGAACAGACGGAGATCCTCTCGATGGGTCGCTGGAGGTGCATACCTCCACCGTCATGGCGTCCCCCCCCCCCTGCAGGCCGTGCGGTCCACCTGGGGATGCTCCGGGTCGTAGCCCCTGGGGAAGCGGTAGGCCTCCTCCTGGAAATAGAGCTGGGCCCGGCAGGCCAGAATCGCCAGATCCAGCACCCGGTGGAGGGCAGCTCCTCCGACTGGCGGGACCACTTCTCCCCGGTGTGCGCCATGGGAGATGTCCACCTTGCCCCGGTCGTTCCACGTTAGTAATTTAGTAAATGACTAAAATAAGATAGCACGTATAAACTTCGCTGTCAAGGGAAACCTTACAAAAAAGGACAAAGGAGGCTGCGGACGCATGGATATGAATCCAATCAAGAGTATGGCCGCTATGTCAGTCAGAAGGCCAAGCCCTCGCCCCTGTGGAAAAACCTGCTGTGGCCTTTGTGACGGGCGGGCTGATCTGCACCGGCGGACAGGCCCTGCTGAATCTGTTCCGTGGGTGCGGGCTGAACGAGAACGCCGCAGGCACCGCCGTGTCGGTGACCATCATCTTCCTGGCGGCCCTTTTACCGGGCTTGGGCTGTTCGATAAGCTGGCCAAGCACACAAGGGGGCAACCGCTGGTACCCATCACCGGGTTTGCCAGCACGGTGGTCTCCCCGGCGTTGGAATTCAAGTGCAGAGGGGGCTGGTCCATCACGGCGCACACCTGGGTGTTGATGGACAGGGAGAGGGTGACGGTGCGGCCGGGCACATCCAGCAGCACCTCGGAACGCTCCACCGAGTAATTCACCCGGTCGTGGATGTCGAAGGTAGCCATATCCTTGTTGCGGACCCGGCTGCGGCGCACATCCGTCTTGTCCGCCAGAATCAGGGCTGCGGCCACAGCATTCACCGGAAAGGCGGTGGAGTCGTCGTGATGGCCGATGGCGGTGATGACCGCGGCCACATCGGCGGGCTCCATCCCCATCTTGTCCAGGATGCGGAAAGCCATGGTGGCTCCGCTGATGGCGTGGTCGTGGCGGGCGCATCCGCTGGTCCACAAATTCATAGAGGGTCTGGCCGTCGGGAACGTCGGAGGTGTCCAGGCCCATGATGGTGGTCAGCAGGGTCCCGTCCCAGGTATACATCAGGTCGCAGGAGTGCCCCGCCCCGGACAGCTCCGCAAAGTTGTTCTTGGCGGTCATCTGGTCCTTGATGGTGACGGGGATGCCGTGGCGCTCCTCCACCAGCTGCTGGATCATGCTGTTGACCAGCTGCACCTCGGAAAATTCGCCCTGGTAGAGGACCAGACCGTCGGTGCGCTGGGGGAAGAAGGCCACCACGCACAGGGCAGCCGCGGCAACGCAGGCAGCGGCGGAGGCGGCCCGGGCAATGAGGCGGCTGGTTCGGGAGCGCTGGCCGGTGCGGCTGTTCAGATAGCGCTCCGCCAGTCCCATCAGCAGATCCAGGACCAGGGCCATGGCCATCAGCACGCCGGTGCCCAGCAGGATGGCCTCCATATCATCCTGACGGATGCCGGTGGTGATGAAGCTGCCCAGTCCACCGCCCCCCACGAAGGAGGCAAAGACCGCGGTGCCGATGGCGTTGACCGTGGCGATGCGGATGCCGGTGAAGATGATGGGGGCGGCCAGGGGGAGCTCCACATGGAGCAGGCGGTACATCCGGGTCATGCCCATGCCCCGGCCGGCCTCGATGAGGTACTCCGGCACCTGGCTCAGGCCCAGGTGGGTGTTCCGTACGATGGGCAGCAGGGAGTAGAGGGCCAGACCGACGATGACGGTGGGCTTGCCCGCCCCCATGAAGACCATGATGATGCCCAGAAGGGCCAGGGCGGGGGTGGTCTGGATCAGGTCCACCACCCGGAGCACCACCCGCCGGGCGGAGGGGTAGAAGTAGCACAGGATGCCCAGTGGGACGCCGGCCAGAATGGCAAAGACCAGGGCGGCCACCACAAGGGCCAGATGAGTCAGGATCATGGAGAGGGTCATGTGGCAGAACCTCCCTTCCGCAGCCCCTTGGGCACCGTCCGGCGCTGGAGCAGATCCACCAGGGTGCCCAGGGCGAAGGCCAGCAGGGCCGCGGGGATGGCCCCCAGCAGGATCAGGGCGTTGTCATTGGAGCTCAGGCCGGCGTAGATGAAGTCGCCCAGGCCGCCCAGGCCGATCATGGAGGCCAGCACCGCCCAGCTGACGGTGTAGACGGTGGACATCCGAAGCCCGCCGATGATAGTGGGCAGGGCCAGGGGCAGCTCCACCCGGAGCAGGCTCTGCCACGGGCTCATGCCGCAGCCCCGGGCGGCCTCCAGATACTGCGGGTCCACGGACACCAGGCCGGCGTAGGTGTTTTTCAGCACCGGGAAGGTGGCGTAGATCCCCAGGGCGGCCAGCACGGTGGCCGCGTGGGTGCCCCAGGCCAGGAACAGCAGGCCGATGAACACGATGCCGGGGATGGTGTTGAAGATGGACAGGATGGGCAGCACCACGCCGGACAGCCTGGGCCGCCGGGACAGCAGGACGCCCAGAACCACGCCCAGCGCGAAGCCGATGGCCACCGAGGCCAGGGTGAAGAACAGGTGCTCCGCCAGCTTGACGGGGAGGTCATGGATGCTCATGCGTCCTCACCCCCAAAGCTGTTCCGCCATGGCGGAGGCCATGCTGGTCTTGGTGATGATGCCCGCCACCTGCCCCTGGCCGTCCAGCACCACCAGATAGGGCGCGCCGCTGGAGATCAGCTGGTCGAAGCAGTCCTTTGCGTTGTCCTCCGCATGGACGGTGGGTGTGTTGCAGCGGATCAGGGGCTCGATGGTCTGGACCACATGGCCGGTGAGACGGATGTCCGCGATGGAGACGGTACCCTGATACCGGGCTTGGTCGTCCACCACGATCAGGGTGTCCACGTTGTGGCGCTGCATCTTGCTGATGCACTCGTTGATCCCCTTCCGGGTGGAGACGGTGTAGACGCCGGTGCGCATGAAGTCGGCGGCGGTGAGTTCCTTGTGGGCCTGAAGGTCGATGAATTTGCCCAAAAAGTCCTGGATCTGGCCGCTGGCGGGATGGGAGAGCATCTCCTCCGGGGGAGCCATCTGAACGATCCTGCCATGATCCATGAAGATGATAACGTCTGCCAGGTCCAGGGCCTCCGCCATGTCGTGGGTGACAAAGACGATGGTCATTTTAAAGGTTTCTGTGGAGGTGCTTGAGCTCCTGCTTGATTGCGGCGGGTCTGATGGGATCGAGGGCGCTGAAAGGCTCATCCATGAGGAGGATGTCCGGTTTGGCCACGATGGCCCGCAGGATGCCGATGCCCGCTGCTGTTCCCCGCCGGAAAGGTCACGGGGATAGCGGTTCATATACTGATCGGCGTCGAGGCCGACTAAGGTTGACAGATAGGCGCGAATCGTCTTCGCCGCTCTGCCTTGGGCCAGCCCTTCAGCAGGTCGGGATGATCTCGATGTTTTCATAGACCGTCAAATTGGGAAAGAGGGCCCCGGTCTGGAGGACGTAGCCAATGTTCATGCGCAGCTTTCTCGGATCGAGCTGACTGATGTCGCTCCCGTCGATGAGGACCGTCCCTTCCGTCGGCGTCAAGAGGCGGTTGATCATCAAGATCTTGGTGGGCATTAGGTTGAGAATCAAAACCTTCAAAGGACGGATATCCTGGTGCAGAGCCCGGTATTCCGTCATAACAAAGATGTTTTCGCTCTCCAGAATCGCAGTGGCGGGGAGAGAGTCAGGGATCTTGATGGGCATGCCTGAATTCCTCCGGTTCCGTTATTTATAATAGTAGAATAAGGGTAACATATTTAGAGGAGTACTTCAACGGGATTGCTGGACAGAAAAAAAAGCGCGAAAAAAGGGAAAAAGGTGTTGACAAAGAGGAGGAAAGCTGGTATTCTAACTGAGCGCCTCACGGAGGGCATGAAAAAACAGGAAAGCAGACGGAAGAGACCGGGCGGAAGCCGGACGGACTTTCGGAAGCGGGCTGAAAAAAGTGCTTGACAAATGAGTGAGGGCGTGGTAAACTAAATGAGTTCGCGCCGAGAGGCGGGAATCTGCTTGAAAAGAACAAAAAGAACGGGCTGTGAGGCTGAAAAACCTCAGAAAAGTTGAAAAAAGTTCTTGACAAGCGAAAGTGTGAGTGCTAAAATAAATAGCACGTCAGCGAAAAGCTGACAGGGGCGTGTACCTTGTAAATTAAACAACGTGAGAGAAACACGAAGCACCAGAAAGGACGAGAAGTCCTTCTGAGCAAGCGCAAGCTTGATGAAGAAGGCTCTTGAATAGATTTCTTTGAAGCTATGAATTAAGCTTCGATAAGATGATTTGAGGAACGGAGACGTTCTTTGGATACCATTTTATTGAGAGTTTGATCCTGGCTCAGGATGAACGCTGGCGGCGTGCTTAACACATGCAAGTCGAACGGGGTGCTCATGACGGAGGATTCGTCCAATGGATTGAGTTACCTAGTGGCGGACGGGTGAGTAACGCGTGAGGAACCTGCCTTGGAGAGGGGAATAACACTCCGAAAGGAGTGCTAATACCGCATGATGCAGTTGGGTCGCATGGCTCTGACTGCCAAAGATTTATCGCTCTGAGATGGCCTCGCGTCTGATTAGCTAGTAGGCGGGGTAACGGCCCACCTAGGCGACGATCAGTAGCCGGACTGAGAGGTTGACCGGCCACATTGGGACTGAGACACGGCCCAGACTCCTACGGGAGGCAGCAGTGGGGAATATTGGGCAATGGGCGCAAGCCTGACCCAGCAACGCCGCGTGAAGGAAGAAGGCTTTCGGGTTGTAAACTTCTTTTCTCGGGGACGAACAAATGACGGTACCCGACGAATAAGCCACGGCTAACTACGTGCCAGCAGCCGCGGTAATACGTAGGTGGCAAGCGTTATCCGGATTTACTGGGTGTAAAGGGCGTGTAGGCGGGAAGGCAAGTCAGATGTGAAAACTATGGGCTCAACCCATAGCCTGCATTTGAAACTGTTGTTCTTGAGTGCTGGAGAGGCAATCGGAATTCCGTGTGTAGCGGTGAAATGCGTAGATATACGGAGGAACACCAGTGGCGAAGGCGGATTGCTGGACAGTAACTGACGCTGAGGCGCGAAAGCGTGGGGAGCAAACAGGATTAGATACCCTGGTAGTCCACGCTGTAAACGATGGATACTAGGTGTGGGGGTCTGACCCCTCCGTGCCGCAGTTAACACAATAAGTATCCCACCTGGGGAGTACGATCGCAAAGGTTGAAACTCAAAGGAATTGACGGGGGCCCGCACAAGCGGTGGAGTATGTGGTTTAATTCGAAGCAACGCGAAGAACCTTACCAGGGCTTGACATCCTACTAACGAAGCAGAGATGCATTAGGTGCCCTTCGGGGAAAGTGGAGACAGGTGGTGCATGGTTGTCGTCAGCTCGTGTCGTGAGATGTTGGGTTAAGTCCCGCAACGAGCGCAACCCTTATTGTTAGTTGCTACGCAAGAGCACTCTAGCGAGACTGCCGTTGACAAAACGGAGGAAGGCGGGGACGACGTCAAATCATCATGCCCCTTATGTCCTGGGCCACACACGTACTACAATGGTGGTAAACAGAGGGAAGCAAAACCGCGAGGTGGAGCAAATCCCTAAAAGCCATCCCAGTTCGGATTGCAGGCTGAAACCCGCCTGTATGAAGTTGGAATCGCTAGTAATCGCGGATCAGCATGCCGCGGTGAATACGTTCCCGGGCCTTGTACACACCGCCCGTCACACCATGAGAGTCGGGAACACCCGAAGTCCGTAGCCTAACCGCAAGGGGGGACGCGGCCGAAGGTGGGTTCGATAATTGGGGTGAAGTCGTAACAAGGTAGCCGTATCGGAAGGTGCGGCTGGATCACCTCCTTTCTAAGGAGACTTCAACGGAAGTAGTTTTCTGTTGTAACGTCCTAAGGTCAGCTTTCTGGAGCGACTGGCTTTCACGTTGTTTAATTTAGAGGGTACCTCTCGGGTCCCGAACAGCCCAGCGAAGCGGGTCTGTTCGGGAGAGGAGACGCAAGAGAGCGCAGTGAGGGGATGGCCGTGAGGACGTCACGAACGGAGCGGACTTTGCGTCGACGACGACGGGCCCATAGCTCAGCTGGCTAGAGCGCACGACTGATAATCGTGAGGTCGGTGGTTCGAGTCCACTTGGGCCCACCACCAAAACCCTGGGGGTTTAGCTCAGCTGGTAGAGCACCTGCTTTGCAAGCAGGGGGTCACCGGTTCGAGTCCGGTAACCTCCACCAATTTAAGAATGGATTTTTAACACTCAAGGGATTGAGTGTTAAAATCTGGCCTTAAAGGCTGGAAGGCGGCACCTTGAAAACTGAACAATGTAGATCGAAAGTACAAGAGCAAGCAACAGAGGGCAAAACAGCAATGTTGTGGAACTAAGATAGAATGGCGAAAGCCGTTCTAGTAAGGGTAAAAAACAATGGAGCTAATTGCAAAACTTCTGTGATGCCTGCATATAATTTTCAGAGATGATTTTGAGGGGGGGAAGTTTACCATAGCGGGTGATAGCCCCGTATCCGAAAGGGAAGGTTGTGCGACTGGATCCAGAGTACCGCCGGACACGTGAAACCCGGTGGGAAGCTGGGGGGACCACCCTCCAACCCTAAATACTACCTGATGACCGATAGAGGAGCAGTACCGTGAGGGAAAGGTGAAAAGGACCCCGGGAGGGGAGTGAAAGAGAACCTGAAACCTTGTGCTTACAAGCACTCAAAGCCCGTTAAAGGGTGATGAGGTACCTTTTGTAGAATGGTCCGGCGAGTTATTGTTACTGGCAAGCTTAAGGCATTCAGTGCCGGAGGCGCAGGGAGACCGAGTCTGAATAGGGCGTATGAAGTTAGTGGCAATAGACCCGAAACCGGGTGACCTATCCATGGGCAGGTTGAAGTGGGGGTAAAACCCCATGGAGGACCGAACGCACGCCCGTTGCAATGGTCGGCGATGACCTGTGGATAGCGGTGAAATTCCAATCGAACTCGGAGATAGCTGGTTCTCCCCGAAATAGCTTTAGGGCTAGCGTTGGCTTAGATTACCGGAGGTAAAGCACTGAATGGGCTAGGGGCCGATAAGGTTACTGAACCCTATCAAACTCTGAATGCCGGATAATTGATGGCCAGCAGTCAGTCTACGTGAGATAAGTCTCGTGGACAAAAGGGAAACAGCCCAGACCCACAGCTAAGGTCCCAAAGATACGCTAAGTGGAAAACGATGTGGAGTTGCGAAAACAACCAGGATGTTGGCTTAGAAGCAGCCACTCATTAAAAGAGTGCGTAATAGCTCACTGGTCGAGTGACTCTGCGCGGAAAATATAACGGGGCTAAGCATCTAACCGAAGCTTGGGCTGCACAGCAATGTGCGGGGTAGGGAGCGTCGAATATGGGGGTGAAGTCGTAGCGGAAGCAGCGGTGGACTGTATTCGAGTGAGAATGCCTCTGTCCCACGCCGTAAGCCGAGCTAAGGCGTGCCGCGAGTCGATGCACATACGGTAGAAATTCCGTAGCCACCGAACTTAAGTCACACTGACACATAGATAGCGGAACCCGGCGTTGGCTGACCCGGGCGAAAGGACCAAAATATAGCGAAGTCCGCGATGCTCAGAGGCGAGAAAAGCCTCTATGGATACTAAGGTGCCTACATCAAACCGACACAGGTAGATGAGAGAGAACCTGGCGCCAACGTGAGAAGGGTTATGAACTCGCAAAATGACCCCGCAACTCGAATAATGAGCCCCACGAAAGAGGCCGCAGGAAAAGGCCCAAGCAACTGTTTACCAAAAACACAGGTCTACAAACCGAAAGATGACGGCATGGGCTGACGCCCGCCCGGTGCCGGAATAAGAGGAGATGTCAGCAAGCGAAGCATTGAATCGAAGCCCCGGCAAACGCGGCCGTAACTACAACGGTCCTAAGGTAGCGAAATTCCTTGCCTGACCCGCAACGAAAGGCGTAACGACTTAAGCACTGTCTCAACAGCCCCAATGAATTAAAATGGCGAAGAAACCAGCTACCCAAAACAGGAAAGACCCCATGGAGCTTAATGCAGCTTACTCGGAAATCTGCAAACCATGTACAGGATAGGTTGGAGACTTGAAGCAAGGGCGTCAGCTCCTGTGGAGCCACCCTTGGATACCACCTCGATTGCTGAATTCTAACCTGCGCCGTGAATCCAGTCGGGGACACT
>VOFH01003838.1_pt1 | contig 34881 bp, 67 predicted proteins | sample 5384091 | NCBI WGS metagenome assembly VOFH01 (sample SAMN12384727, study PRJNA508395) | human gut metagenome | isolation source: healthy gut G | host: Homo sapiens
TGATGTTCTCTAAGATTTTTCGAAAAAATCGGAAAACAGCCTATGAATGTAATGGATAATACAGAAGCTTTTGTGTATATCAGAGACAAAAATATGCAATTACAGGAATGCGTTATGAAAAAGGGAAACTGGTTGGCTTCAGATGAATGAAAAAAGAGGTTCTGGAGGTCAAATAATAATGGGAATGTCACTTGCAAATGTAGTAATATGGACATATTTCTAAAGAAAAAGAAGAATAGGAGATTAACAATGATTCAGACAATACATCTTATAAATGTTACAAAAAAAAAAAAATATTAGTTACCGCTAATATTGAGTTTGATACCCTGCAAACTGAAGAAGATGTTCAAAATGCGTTCGAAGAGGTTCTTCCAAAAGCATTAAAAGTCCTCAGAAAAAACCGAATCAAACTGCAGCTAATTTTTTACAGACTGCAATGGCGATGGTAAATGAACGATATAAGGACATAGTGTATCTGAGTGTTAATGAAGACAGAAGAAAAGGGAATCCGAAAACTGCGATTAATTTCAATTTCAAAATTCACTAATTTCAACATGCATGACATCCGGCATCGGACGAATCTCTATGATGATTATCTATAAAAGCAACCAATAATAAGACCAGATTACATATTAATAGTGATCTGGTTTTTTCGTGCAAAAATTTTGTCCAGAAATTCTTCTTTCTTTTTACATCTGACACACTATCTATAGCGAATAAAAAGAAAGGAAAATTCTGCAGACCACTTGCAGATGGTGAAAATTATGAATAAAAAAGAAATTTTGGAACTGCGAAAAACATTCCGGCCAGAAGAATGTAACATCTCCCGGATTGCTACCTGTTATGTTACTTCTGAAAAAGAAAAGATTCTTGAAAAATCTCAGGCATTTCTGTCCCTCCCGGAAGAGGAAGCTTTTAAGTATTTTGATATATTAAAGCAGGCACTTTCCGGAACCGTTGGGAAAAATCTCTATACATTAAAACTAACAGCATCCATCCAGCAGATGAATCCCCCAGAAACTGGAAACACTGCGGAAATATCATATGAATGATGAAGGTATGCTGACAGATCTCTTTGATTCCATCATTGGATCCTATGATTCATCTGAAAATTATCTGATCATTGTTGTAAATGGTCTCTATGATATCCCTGGGGTGACTTCCGATGATCAGGAATTGGAAGATGCCTCTGATGAAGTGTATTCCTATATTTTAACCTGTATCTGTCCGGTAGAACTGGATGAACCCGGATTGTCTATCGACTGTACAAAGCCGGCTATTCTGGATAAGGAGCGTGATTGGATGGTGAAAAGTCCTGTTAATGCTTTATTATATCCGGCATTTACAGACCGGGCTACCGATATTCATCATGCATTATACTTTGCAAAAAAGCCGAAAATTCACAGGATGATTTTTTAAAGGAACTGATTGGATCAGAAATGATGCTGTCCGACAAAGAAGAGCATGAATGGTTTCTGGATACATTAAATCACGCACATGAAGAACAGATGCCATTAGAAACAGCAAAAGAAATCCACACAAAATTAGTTGAAAAATCTTTGGAAAAGAAAACCTGCCTTCCGCCGGCATGTTAAGCAAAAAAGAACTGCTGCAGGTAATTGATAAGGAATTAAATGCGGATCAAGTAAAAGACATTGACGAAGACTACGATAAGACCGTAGGAAAAGAAAATGACATTACAATTAAAAATCTGGTCAATCCGAAGAAAATGGTGATCCAGACAGGTACTGCAAAAGTAGAAATTGACAGTGATTATGCTGATATGGTTGAAACCAAAAAGAATTGACGGACGATTATATCTGGCAGTCCCACTGACTTCTAACGATATTTTGGTTGACGGATGTGCAGTCAGAACAGAGGCATTATCCGATTAGGATAAGCTTTCTGTCACACTATATATGAGAGAGTGAATAAACGTCATGAACCCCCTATTCAGTTTTCTATATCAAACAAAGTGAAGAATCCTCTCTGTTTGATTGGTTGCAATCACTTTCTCACTAAATAACCGGCATGGACATTGTACGTCTTCATTTTTTCTTATATCCATGCCGATAAAATAAAAAACAGGAGGCATTTTATGTCAATTTATAATAAAGTAAGTGAACTGGAATGGTATCTTTGCCAGAAAGCTCTTTTAAAAGAATTTCTTTCAAAAAATGCATATGAAAAATATTTATCGGATCTTGATCGTTTTCATGCGGAATGGGAAGGACTTCATGAACCAAAAATTGTAGAAACAGAGAATAAAAGTGCGCTTGCGGTTTACAGCCCAATCAATGCAATGCTTGTTCTTTCCCCAGGTGCAGAACTGAATCTGCCTCTTGGGTATGTCCTTCCGAAGGACTTCTTATGGATGCAGATTTATCCAGATACCTTGTTATTCTCAGAAGGGAAAACTTCTGGAACAGTGAAGGTAAACGGATCTATTTTGAAACTTACGAATATATCTGATGAATCTATCCCGCTCCCGTTATGTAAAAGAAGCAGCAATCGGGCTTGGAATGACGAAAGAGCAGCGGGATAACTATCAGAAATACGAACGTTTTCAACTTGTTGAACTTCATCCAGAGAATCCGTTACCGGAACTTGGCTTCTATCTGCCTGGAATTTATAAATCTGGATTAGAGGGAAGTGATTACATTCCATCGAATTTCTATATGACAGTAAGTAAAAAACAGCAGGTGCGCTTTATGATCCACCGTAAAAATGGAATTACCTGTGATCCGTCATCTGATCCTATTTTAGATATTATTACTGTTGATGATATCTGGAAATATTCTGTAAAGCAGACCTCTGACGAAGGACTTCCATATGACGTTCAGAAATTGTTTGAGCAGAAGTGGAAAGCGATTGCAGGCAAGAACGGAAAGGAAGGAATCCGTTATCCATTCAGTACATATTACAAAAATAGAACTCCATAGAGGAAAAGAGCCGGAATGCTTTTTATGCATCCGGCTTTATTTCTTTTGAATTCATGCATTCTTTATGTAGAACAAATTATACAGAAGAGAGGAGGAAATCATTCAATATCTGTAATGTTCCAATCTATCAGAAACAGGGAGTGTATGATATGAAAATCTATCAAGATCCCGGAATACAAACTATTTACAGAAAGGAATAACAAGTCCTCGGTAAACCGAGGTTGTATTAAGAAGCTAAAGTAAACGAAGTTAATGCAGAAAACAATAGGGAAGTGAGTTCGATGAAAGACTCTATTAAAGTATGCTAAAAAAACGCTCGGCACTATTGTTATCCACGATACATATGGATTTGTAACGTGGTGTTATGTCAAAAAAAAGAATTAAAAGTATGTTGGTTAGCTGCAGGCGTATCGAGTTTTATTGCCGGATATTTAAAAAAAGACTCTATTGATCTTTACATTTACATCGATATTGAGAACCAGCATCCCGACAGTATGCGTTTTTATTAAAGACTGTGAGAAAATACTTGGAAAAGAAATCCTGATCTTAAAATCTCCTTACCGGAATAAAGAAAATGTGATTCGTCAATTCCGGTATATCAACGGTCCAAGTGGCGCAAAATGTACGGAAATTCTAAAGAAAAGAGTTCGTAAAGAATGGGAAATGGAACACAGGGAATACCAGATCACATATGTATGGGGATTTGATATGGATGAACGGCGCAGAGCCGAACGCATCTGTGAAGCTATGCCGGAATTCAAACATGAGTTTCCATTGATTGAAAAAATCTGACGAAACAGGATGCTCATGCGATCACAACACGATTACATGTTAAGCGTCCTGTCACATATGATATGGGATTTCAGAATAACAATTGTATTGGATGTGTCAAGGGAGGCATGTGGTATTGGAATCAGATCCGCAAATATTTCCCGGAAGTATTCCAGACAATGGCCGAATTGGAAAGAGAAATCGGTCATAGTTGTATCAACGGTGTCTTCCTCGATGAATTAGATCGGAACGCGGACGAAAAGAGGATGAAACATCCTTTGACTGCGGTATTTTCTGTCATTTATTTTTCTTGGAAAACCAGGAAGGCCAAAAAGACGAACCGACAAAAGAGGAGTAATTACGGGTATTTGTAAAATCGGATAGGCAGCAACCTGTCCGATTTTATTTTTTTATGCATCCTTCACTCTTTATTTAGAACAATTATCACAGAAGAATGGAGGGATAAAAAATATCTGTGCTGTTCAATAAAATCAAGGAGAATCCAATAATGAAAAAGTATTTAGAAAATGATGATGACGTAGAAATTTTAGAAACATGGAAAGACTTAAAAGAATATCTTACATTTCGGGCAAAACATGATGAATGGGTACAGCCATTTATCAATGAACTTGCTGCCATTGGTATTCCAAACCATCCTTTATTTTTCCAGACAAACTGCACAAATCTGTCCGTACAGAAAAACGGATACCGGCTTGATGTCAAAGATATCGACTATGAGGATCCAGAAAATTTAAGCTGTATTGAAGATACGGGACTTTTCTTAGTGTTTCCATACAAAGATTCCATGGCCGTATATCCAACAAGACGGATTGCTTATCCATCCATCTGTAAACGTGGCGATGATGATTCAATGGTAATGGCCCGGTTTGATCCAAAAGCCAACAAGCAGGTCCTGCCAATCAACGAAAAAGCAGATCGCCTGACAAGGGACTTTCAACTTTTTCAGATAACTGTAAAATTTTACTCCGAGACGGAAAGGTAAGTGCTGTTCTTTCAAAGGAATACGTTATCCTTCCTGCTGACAAAATGATATCTATCCTGGAGAACCAGTTAAAACAGGATCATCCAGATTTTACTTTCAACCGTGGTCAGGTCAGCCACGAATATCTGATGGTAGAATATCTGATGAATGACGAGGAAATGGAACAGTCATTCCGCTTGAAATTAAACGATGCCGGTGCTGATATCTCTGAATTAAAAGCAGGCATACGTTTCTCCACATCCGACATTGGTGCGAGCAAAGTGTATGCGTCTGTATTTTATGATGCCGATGGCGTCCGTACTACATGCAATTCCGGAATAGCCCTTGAACACAAGGGTGAAGCTTCGCCACAATCATATGTAGAAAGCTGCAAGCAGCTTGGCATGGTTTTTAAGGAGTCCGAAGAACTCATTGAAAAACTTGGAAATATGAATATTTCAGATGTTGCCGGAGTCGTACAGGAAATCAGAGAAAATTACAGCATTTTCCCGAAAGGAATCTCCGAAAAAGTGGAAGCGGAGCTTCGGATCCAGTACCCAGGCGGCGGTACGGCCATTGATGTCTATCTGGCACTCAATGATATCATACAGAGATATTCCGAAGAAAATAAAATTTCTCCAACCAGATATCTGAATCTGTCAGAACAGGTAGCAAAATTAATGCATCTGCCATTTGAAAGAATCGATCAGGGTGAAGAGTGGAAAAAATATAATTTATCTGAATAATTGAACAAACAGATTTCAAAAAGGAACTATTACAAAAGTTGATGAATCATCTTCTGGAGCAATAGTTTCTTTTTTTATTTTTTTCTATAAATTCCACACTACTCATAGAACGTAATCAATGAAGAGAAGGAGTGAAAAAATATTTCAACACGTTCGAATATGATTATCGGAGGAATTATTTATGATACAGGATTGTTATATTGAAGAAATCAAGGATATTGTCAAAGAGAAAAAGTTGCACATGTCAGAACAAGAATTATATTTTGCTGAAAGAGAAATGCAAAAGAACATTATAGAATACAACATGAAGATATATGCAGCTGCCTTGAGTGCAATTGAAAGAGTAACTACTTATCACTTTCCGGAATTGCATCCAGAAGAAAAAGAACAGCTTACAATAGCAACAATTCTTTCGGAAATCCGTGAATGTTTGAGTTCTTCAAATTATATTTCACATTTTAGATCTGCAAATTCGGTAGATTCTATTGTACTGAAAATGAAAAATGGACAGGAATATGTCCTTTCAATCAGAGAAAACAAGTAATTTTACAGGAGGAAATTTAGATGTTCGGATCTAGCATTAAAGAAGTTTTGGAAGATAACTCAATGGATATCTACATGATCATGGAGGCTCTGGATACTCAGAAGATTCACTGGTATTTGAAACGCAAAGGATCAAATAAATTAACAAATGCGTGCTATGCAGTCAGGAACCGAATTGCGATAATTATCTTTGGTTCGCTACTTTTAGAGATTATTTAAAGGGACGGAAAATCATCAGAAATCATAAAAAGAAATGACAAAACTGAAAAATTGGTTGCAGGAAGAAATTCAGAATGGAAATCTGACATCTACCTGTGTTGTAACACCAGATGATCGCGAGAATGAAGATTGTTGTGATTATTGGGGAGCCGGCTTTGCCTGGTATAAAAACTACGGCGTAGAATATAATTTCTGCATTGATGGTGGAGAAAATGCCAGTGCCATATACTTGATGAGATATAATCCGAATATGGATGACATGGAAACTGATCACGATAAATATATTCATTACGAAATTAATTTCGAAGAAAAGACTGGAAGGAACGGTTCCTGGAAAAATGGGAATGGTTCTTCTCAATTATTACTCCGAAGAGTGTACGTGTTAGAACAACCACAAAAATGACTGGGAATCCCCGGTCATTTTGTATTATGTGTATTCTTTCACACTATTCATGAGTGCAAATAATTGATGAAAGGGCGGAAAAATAATTATCACTGCACAAGATAATAAGGAGAATTACTGCTGATGGACGAAAAATTTATGAAGGTATTAAGGGAACAGCAAGAGATACAGCAAAAAGCTGCCAAGATTCTACACGATACTGAAAAAATGAAAGAAGAAGTGCAGAACAAATTAGAATCGTTAAAAAGAAATGTGGAGAATGATTTTAAGAGTATTGGAGAATTTCTGAAAGAAGTTAAAATTCAATTTGCATCTTACGAATACATGTTCCCGAAGGATGATTGTAAAAGTATCCAAATAAATGAACAAAAATATCAGACATATATTTATGTTGTGATCAATCATCAAACAATATATCTCGGACCAAGTAAAGCAGAAGATGAAAGCTGCTTTCATTTTTCGTACAAAACCGGGACATATGCTTGGGATAGTTGTACGGATTCTATTACAATCAATTGTACATTATATATTTGTACGCATTGGGAATCCATTTATGCCTTTATCCAAAAAAAAAAAATGATCGAAACCGTCCATAAAAATAATCAAACATTACTGCAGGAAGCTTTGAACAAACAGAGTATTGTTCGTGGAAAACTTGAACAAATAAGTCATACGTAAATAATAGGAATATATTGTAAACTGAATAAACGGCTGGAAACTACAACCAACTGTTTTTTTATTTTTATTCTTTTCTTTCATTATATAAATAGAGCGAATTTTCATGATGAAAGGAGGGTAAGAATCTAAATATCGTTCAAATTTATAAGAAAGGAACTTCAAATGATAGGAAACAGTGAAACATGTGCAGCATGCAAATGCAAAAGGCATTGTGAAGATTTTGTAATGCCAAACAGTACCGTTGCAAGTGTAACTTTATGGATCATCTCCGCAGGAAACGCTGGAGAAGAATCCGGAGGATTTTCAGATGAAAAAAGAACAAAATCATCAAACAAAAAGGAGTTCCAGACATCGGAAACATCTTCACCAGATCATAGACGAGATGGATGCAGACAGGGACTCATATGTAAAGCAGTGGGAAAATGAACTGCTTTACGAACAATACCATGAATAAAGGAGAAAAACAGTATGAACAAAGTAATTTTAATGGGAAGATTAACGAGAGATCCAGAGGTAAGATATTCACAGGGAGAGAATGCTTCTGCAATTGCGAGATATACATTAGCTGTAGACCGCAGATTCAGACGTAACAATGACGGAGAGCAGAGTGCAGATTTTATCAATTGTGTTGCTTTTTGGAAGAGCTGCTGAATTTGCTGAGAAATATTTCCGTCAGGGACTGAAGGTTATCGTAACAGGCCGTATCCAGACTGGAAGCTACACCAACAAAGATGGTCAGAAAGTATATACAACGGATGTTTTCATCGAAGAACAGGAATTTGCTGAAAGCAAGAGCAATCAGGGAAATAATTCTTCCTCTGCAGCTTCGGTTGCGAAACCGACACCAAATCGAATCAAGTGCTCCTGATGACAATGGCTTTTATGAATATCCCGGATGGATTAGATGAGGAATTACCATTTAACTAGGAGAATTTTTATGGACGAATTAATGAGAATCGCAAAAGAACATCACTTTACAGCTGATCAGCTGATTCAGGAAGCCGAATGTGTAGAAGAATACGGAGAATGGCAGCATATGATTCTTCTTGGATATTCTGCAGATATGCTTCGAAGTGCAGCTGAAAAATTACAGTAAGATTGAACGATAAAAATAGGATTGATGAGGCGTAAATAACGTCACATTGATCCTATTTTATGTTATCATGAAGATATAAAAAATGTACGTTATACCATTTATCCATAACAAGAATGACAGTATCTGTCTATATTATTCATTATTATGAATAATATAAAAACATTGTTCAATTCTAAATATCAATTGGAGGTCACAACTATGGAATTATCGGATAAAAAAGAAAAAATATTGAAAGTGATAATTTTTATCTACATATAAAGGCAGGAGAGTTCCTGCCTTTTTTATTTTGTCATCAGTAATACACACTACTTACAGAGAAATCAAGCAGAAGAAAGGAGAGACAAATTTTATCTGCATATCTCAAATTAATCTACGATAGGAGTATTACTTATGACCAAAGAATTGATCCAGCAATTAAAAGAAACCGATCCGGATACCTATAAACAATACAGACTGGAATACATGAAATCTCTGTTCGATTTAAAGAAATTCCAGTTCCTGTTCTTGAAGAACAATCAATCCAGGACATGGACGGAAGACTATATGAAAAATCTTTTTAAGTAAGCGGAACGATTTACTATTCGACCCGTCTGAAATCTATCATGCCTCGCTTTCGGCAATCTACAATGATGAATTCTTTAAAGATAACTATTATTCGTTGGACGAATTTCTCCTTAAAGAAAAAGCAGACAGGGACTATCTTAAAGAATTATCAATAAGCGATCTTTCCAAAGCTGTACAAATGAAATATTCAAAGATCTGCCCAATTTATTTCTTAAATCAAGCAGAAAAAATATCATTTGATGTTTTAAAAAACGTATATCAAAGTATTCCAGATTATTTAATCCCTAAAAATTGCAAATATTTTGAGCGAGCTTCAGCAGAAGAAATTTTGGCTTTGATTCAGTGCAAATCCTTTTTAGTCTGCAAAGTATTCCAGATCATTTAATAACTCAACAATATGTATATCACTATTTAGGGCTAATGATAGCAAATGAACGAGATGAATATATTGATCAATACGTAAAAATCCCAATACGTTTTCGGGACCAGAATTTTTTATGAGTCATACTGTATCGTTAACGGATATAATTATATGCTGATTCCACCAGAAAAATTTGATACTTACGTATCTGAGAAATTAATCCGATATACAATTGCAACACAGAAATCCTATGTTGGATTTCTGCATTTGGCTCATGCATTATCTATCAGAATTATCCGGTCCCAGAAGATATCTGGCTGCAATTATGCTACCATCATTTTGCCTGTATGGTTTATGTGCCCAAAGAATTGAAGACAGAGCAGTTCTTTGACAAATTAATGGCTATGGAAGGATTCCATTTTTCCATGTTTGAGCCGGAAATGACGGATGCGCAGCTGATTACCTGTTTAGAGAACAGCCGGCATATCGACAGTGATAAAATTAAAAAAGCAAGGAAAGTCTGGACACCGGAACTCTTGGAAGCCATTGCAGCAAATTGTACGTATCCATTAAAAATCATTCCAAAGAAATATGTTACACTGGAACTTGTTAAAATCGGATTAAAAAATGAACGGCATTACTTATCCGATGTTCCAAAGGATTATCTCTCAAAAGAATTATGCATTTATGCCTATATCCATCATCCATTCCGGACAATGGAGGTAATTCCCGACGAATTCAAAACTCCTGATTTCTATGCGGAGATCATAAAACATGGTGAATTTTATCCAAAAGATATTCCAAATGAATATTTGACGGAAGAAGCATTGATACAATATGTATCCAGTAAAAAGTGCTATGGATTAGATGATATACCGGATCCATGGAAGACAACCCCGGCAGTAATGAAAGCTTTTTCTGACTATCACATTGACCGTTATATTTATCCGGATGAAGAACACTGTGAAAGAGCATGCGAAAGGGCCGAAAAAAATCGAAAAACGCTCATTGGAATATATTCTTTCCAAATGTGAAATCCAACCATCCAAATATGTCTGGGATGTCATTTGTAATTCACGAACCGGAATTCATGCAATTAAAAATCCAACAAGAGAAATGTGGCGAGCATCCATCCAGGAATTTCCGGAAAATATACTGGAAGCACCAGAATGGTTCCTGCAAACTGATTCTTTAACGATAGTTTCCACATCAGCAAAACACATTGATGAAAAAAAAGAAAATCGAAGAAAAACTGGAACGGGCTGCCGAACAATCCAGTCTGGATAATCAGATGTCTATTTTTGATTTATTTCCTGATTTCTGATATGCATAAAAAATACAGTTCTACTTTATGTAGGGCTGTATTTTATTTTGTCCAGAATCACGGCTTCATTGTTTTTTCTATCATTCTATTAATAGAGTAGATAAAGAAAGGAGCTGTCTAAGCTTGAAAGAAATCATAACAGCCATTGCAGCATCTGATACAAAAACAATTCTTCATGTTGTGCATTATAAGCCAGAACATGAAGTCATTGGTGTAATTCAGGTTCTGCATGGTATGACGGAACACATAGGCAGATATAAAGAATTTGCCAAATTTTTTACCGATAAAGGATATGCTGTTATAGGACATGACATGATCGGGTATGGAAAAACAAAATCTTATGGAATGAAAGAAACTTATCTGGAGCATTGGGAAGATGCTGTGACGGACATCGAATCCATAAGAAAATTTATACAAGAAAAATATCCGGATATTCCAATTTATCAATTAGGTATCGGTATGGGTGCATATTTTGGAATGGCACACCAAATTCAATATCCGGAGCGTTACTATAAGCGCATCTATATTGGAGCCGGTCGAAAAAACAAATTTTTATTAAAATTATCATCGTTGTACTTTGATTTGAAAAGATTAAGGAAAAGACAGCAGATCCCAGTCCCTTCCGATCAAATTCTAAATATTTTTGAAAAATATTATCCAGAAAATGGTGATTTTTCTTGGAGGTATCGTTCCAACTCCTGCAGGGAAAAAATATATGGACGATCCATTAGTGAATTTTCAGACAACAGAAGGGACTATTGCTGAAATTCTTAAGGTCATGCTGTTTGTATATGCTGCGGATCTGCGAAAAGTATTAACGCCTGTTATGTTCATAACCGGTGAGGAAGATTCGAAGAACATTTCGGTAAAAGATACCATTCGTTTAAATCAGGATTACCGTGATGCCGAAGTCCCGGTTACATTGAAGATTATTGCCGGATAGACATGATATTCTACATGATGCATGTGCTGAAAATGTTTTTGATGATATTTATCGGTTCATACAGGCGGAATCTTAGAGAGGTGGTAAATACAATGACTGCATTAGATCAATTAAAAACTTCTGTTATGAATGATAAAGAAAATCAAGAAAAATATAATATGGAGCGAGACCGATATCAGTTAATGAAATATCTAAAAGAGCTTCGGAAAGCGAAAGGAATCACTCAGAAAGAACTTGCACAAAAGATGGAATATTCACAGCAAGGAATATCCAAGCTGGAACATTATAACAGTAATACAACACTGGACACATTTCTTAGCTATTGTCATTATCTTGGAATTAATGTATTTCAAATAATTCAGGAAACGTAACAGATAAAAAAGTGAGGTACATAATTATGGCAAAAAACAGCACAAGTAAACGGACAAATGGAATTAAACTTTACAGAACAGAAATTCCCAAAAAGAGAAGTATCGCCAAAAATCTGTATCAAAACCTAAAAAAGAAATAAAAAAGCAGATTGCATTTTCATCCGAACATTATGAAAAAGCAATAGAAATCGTAAAAGAAAGAGAAATTATACATCTTGGTACATTAATGCGATGTCTACATATCTCAGCAATGGAATCAGGTGCAATCATTCAGAAAATGGTAGAAGAGGAACTGATTGGTACAGACCATCGATTAATCTCTGTCAAGAAAAAAAGCATGGAACGCAGGCAGATAAGGAGGATAGATATGAAATTAGTAATTGGATTAGCCGTGATATTTGTTTGTATCATTACATATGCATTTTTAGATGCTGCAAAAAAAGCCGATAAAAGCTCCGAAGAGTTATGGGACCATCATCTAATGGAAGAAAACAGGAGGAATAAAATTGAGTGAATTATTAACAGATAAAAAAGTGGAGGATATTGATAATTTTTCTTCCATCAAACCAGTAACTGCAGCCAATCTATCGAACACACTGAAAATATACCGGAATCTATTTATTACTTGGTATGAATTATCCGGGTTCCATTTTGCTGATATTGAAAAATATCTTACTCATGGAATGATATTTCGTTTCTCATCAGCAATCAAACAATCTGTTTCTATACGCCTTGGTGACAAACAGATTGCTAAACTTATGAATGATATTACTCCGATCAGCTTACAGTCTGATTTGGATTTAGACAAAACCTTTCTCATTATGATTTGCTTGATACAGACCAAAACAGATTAAAAATACGGAAATTATTTCATACATCCTTTCCACAATCAAATCTTCTGACTTTTAATTGCAGCGAAAATGATCAGAATAAGTATGTATTAGAATTTTCTGTATACATTAGTTACGAAGATTTGGAGAACTTATGGGGTAAATTATATCCAAAAGAAGGAATGAGGTGACAGACATGATAAAACTAATTCTTATCATTTTATGCTTTGTTGTAATATCCGGTGGTTTTGTTTGTTTCTGCATTGTAAAAGCAAGCACTCCATATGATAAGGAACAGGATGATTTGGAACAGATTAAGGCATTAAAAGAACTCATAAAATAATGGAGTCATTTTTAGAATATAGTTTCACGGCTGACTTTGCAGCCGAAGGATGAGGGTTATTGGATCACTCATCAAAATTTGTGCTATTAAAGGTTTTTGAGACCTATGATTTGACATAGATATAAAGCGCACGGTCAATGCCTGCAGCAGTTTCAGAAATGTATGAATTGACACAGATACAAAAGCGAAGACACTTACAACACACATAACCATACATCAATTTATTATTCTATCTTTCTTTCATTCTAATAGTAGAACGAATCTGCAGATGAAGGGAGGATATAAAATATTGCACGTTCCAAAATATTTTATGGAGGATTTATTTATGAACGAATTTGAAAACACAAAAGTTACAGAAAATGAGGACACACAGGATTGGAATCCAGATCTTATGAATGAAGAAGAGCATACAACAGATACATTTGATGATGTCGTGGAAAAGACAGAAGAAAAATCCAATGAAGATTCTACTTTTGCGGCAGAATCAGATAATGCGGACGAATCCGCAGAAACTACACCGAATGATGATACGTCGGATCGAGAAATTCAGTGTGCTGCATGTGGAAATATTTCCAAACAGCGTAACTGGTTCTTAAGCCGGATTGGAACACATTATGTAATCTGTCCAAAGTGCGGTACATTACGCTATGTATGCCACAATAACGCTGGATATCGAAAAGAATAAGAATCTTTTAAGCCCCAGAATCATCTGGGGTTATATGGAAAGAAGGATAAAACATGAATAAAATCAAAAATTGCACAGATATGTTCATGGACTTACAAAAGATGAAAAGCCTTTTTGTTTTTGGATTTTTTCCATTTAGAGATAGATGAAACTGGGAAAATTGTAAATGGGGAAGTATCCGTTATGATTGATGGCAAATATGAAGTTGACACCTTGAAACATTTTTTAGAAAGGATCCGACCGGAAACGATCGATTAAGAAATATGAAAAAAGAAAATATTACATCTAAGATATAGCTTTCGCCATACATTATCCTATATCATCTATTCAAACCTTAAGAATTTCCTAGATAGAAAATACGGATTAATGAATTATGCCATCGAGTACTGTCCGGTGTGTAAAAAGAGAAGTTGTGTATACTACCGGTCAAACAAAGTGTTCGAATTGCAGTACACTCATAACACCATGCGATGCATGCCTGAACTGCACAGATATCTGTCCATACAAATCTGGTGAAATACATAACAGTCAAGCATCTTGGAACGTCAAATCATACATTTTATATAACTTTGAAGCAGCTTGTCACAAGTTCGCAATCCTGACTAAAAGCGGATGGTAAGAATCCTGCAACGCAGGATTCTTAAGATGAAAAATAGGTACTTCTAAATTTGAACATGACTAAAAGACTTCCCAGATAAACTGCGAAGAAAAGATTGTATGCATATTAATAATCAGGCAATCAAAGGCTTCAAACTCCGGATGTATTGGTATTGATGAATCTTATCAGCGACAAGCACAGTAACAAGCTGGGTAATTCCTGCAAGGAGTAAATCAGCATGGAGTGTTTTCTCATTCTGGGTTTTACGATTCGCAATGCAAAAACTATCCTTGAAATGGTTGATTGATTTTTCCACATTTCCACGGATTTTGTAGGTATCTTCCCATTCCTGTGAGCCGCGTTCTACACCAGGATAGGCAGAAGGTTCTTTTCAGGATAAATGTAGATCATTCGACCACAGGGAGAAGATGTACATGGATTGTCACAATGACATACGCGACGTTTTGACTTGTCAGCAGGATTGTACTAGCATTTCATTTTAGGGCATACAAATTTCATGGTAGGAAGTTTGCTCCGCAAATGGGATCTGCTTCCTTCACGCCGCATCGGAAGTGATGGATCGTGAGGACAGCAGGGAATACCGTTTTCATTGACAGTATAGTCGGTTCCTTCCGCAGAAAGCTTTGTTTTTAAAGGGATAAAAGCTTTTTGAAAGCCAATTTCTTCAAAGAGGGATTTGTAAATGTTAATGGCATCAAACGCAGCATCTCCAAGAAACGTCTTTGAATTTATTAAAGGATGTTTCTGGAAAAAGTCAATTAAAACTGGAAGAAGTGCTTTCGAATCGGCAAGGGATTTATCCTCATCCGGTGAATCTGATTTCTTCCCCACAACGATATCAGGATGTTTTTTTAGAAAGTCCTTGTTGTAGAAAGTGATGTCACGAACAATACCAAGCCCGTTCGTAATAATGCCAAATTTATAGGCGTAACAGAAATGTCCATTGATGTACATCTGCTGGATTGCCTGATTGGAAGCCGCATGAGTTGGCATAGAGCCATAAGCAGCTTTATAAGGATCATAGGAATCATTAAGGTTATGGGATTTTTGAAAGCCTTTAGCTGCTTGATAATACGGTTGGCATATTTGGGGTTGTTTTCTGTAACCCATGCTTCAATGCCAGAGGTATCAAAGATTGTCATGAAAGCAAGGGCAGGATCAAGATTTTGGCAGATCGGTTCGGTCAGATCAACAAGATGATCGAACATAGATTGTAAGTCCGATAAAAATCCTGTTTGAAACGTGTAAATTTGGAACCATCGGAACAACATCAAAACCGCAGAAATCACGCAGTTCCTGGGAATATTTCAAAAATATGATCAGGAGTGTGTCCGTCGAGATTGAGAAAATACGCTGAATCAGAAGAACTTTGAGCATTGGATAGAGCTGATGTTTGCGAGGTCTTCCAGTACGGGCGTGAAAATGATTCACGAAAGAAACAGGAATAATTTCATCAAGGTTAATAGCTTCATCAAGAAGTGAAAGAAACTGATATTTGTCGTTGTCGAAATTATTTTAGCAATCTTCAAAAATTTCTGCCAAAGTGAGCTGTTTATATGTTATCATGTAGGTATATCTCCTTTAGGTGGATTGGTTAATTAGTTTCTAGGCAATTCTATTTTACCATAAACCTTGAGGAGATATTTTATTTTAACAACAAAAATGCCGTATTTATGCGGCTTTTGGCGTTCGCAAACGCGATGACAGCCGGGAGTATACAACACCTGGATGTTATTACGAGGATGTACTTGATAATGATGGATTTCATGGAGAGTTATTCCATTATTACGATGCATTCTTGGAAAAAGAATATTTGGATGGAAAATATATGAAATCTATCCTCACCGAGTCAGAATTCCAGACTTGGAGAGACGATACAGAACAGTATGAGACTTATCCAGATCTTACTGTTGATACAAAGATTGGAAAGATATATGCAAAAACCGTTCCAGGTAGTTTCCCAGGAATTCTGATTGAATGCGAAACCAGTAATACTGCGGGATCACCTGGAGCCTTATTAGAATACGATGAAACGAAAAAGAAAAATGATGCTTCGTGTGTATGGAATACAAAATCCCTATGGAAATCCTATCGAGAGCTATGAAATGAGTAAATAAGCAAAATATACGGAAAATCAAAGGAGAATTTATTATGAATGTGACAACAGTATATGAACTTTTTCAGTTATCAAGCAGGAAACTTTTCAACATAATAATGACTTTTCAATCACATATAAAACGAATCTTTGTCGATTCACACAGATGCAGGTTGGTAAGGTTAAATATCTCTATATGATTCAGAATCACATCTGGGATTGCGCTTTACATCAGAAAAACGATTCATATAATATGAAAATATCTGATCCGCTAAAACTGTGTGCAATTATTGATACCAATAATCAGAACATTTATTTCATGGATTTCGACTTTAACTGGGGTTTTGTTTTGACACCGGATCAAAAATTGCCAGCACGATCAATGCTGTTCTCAGAATACATAAATAAAACGCTCAAAGATATTCAAAACAATATCATCAAGAAATACATGGATGAACTTGACTTGAGTGGAATAGATTTTACGGATTATATCAAAAGACGATGCATCAAAAAGACACGTGAGTATATTATTTTTCCAAAACTAGATCCATTCACAGAGGAAAATTTATATAAATTCTCAAATTTGAAATTTAGTGGACAGGATGCGCGGCGGATTTGCTGACTGGATATCTTGATTTAGAGTCCTATATCTATGATCAACTGGATGAATGTTATGAGGATCTTTTGCTACAAAAGCTCGAATATTATACCATTACAAAGTATTTAAAAGATCCGGTTGATTGCGGGGTAATCACCGAAGATGAATTAAAGCTTATTCATGCATTAAATCAGATAAACGATGCAAAAATCCGTAAAAGTTATGTGAAATTATCATGGAGTTAAATTCGAAAATAAGATGGAAATAGAAAAATTCGGTTAAAAATGAATAATTGTAATGACTTTTATCATGAATGGGATTTTCCAACTTCCAGACAGGGAGAAAATATTATTAACTCTCTTAAACAAACATTGTTGAGCGAAAAACAGATCAGAGTAAAGACGGGACATATTTCCGCAATCTACTATCGTGGAAAGAAATTTTTCAAAATAAAATCCGTCAAAAGAGCAGACCATATGGCCTGTCTTTTTTGCTTGTAATGTTTATATATTTTTATTCTCCAGCAGATCACTCACTCTTTTATCAGATGAATTTGTACAGAAGAAAGGAGCGAATAAAATTATCTGTACATCGAAATATATTTTGGAGGATACAAACATGGAAAACGAAAGAAAAATTAAAATTTTAGAGCTTTTTGGAGGCATCGGAGCCCCTCGTAAAGCCTTAGAGAACTTAGGATATAAAATCAAAAGCATTGATTATGTAGAAATTTTGCCATTTGCAGTACAGGCATACAACAGTGTCTTTAATAATGACTACGGAGTACAGAATATTGTCGGTTGGAATCTGAATCCAGATATTTTGATACACGGAAGTCCCTGTCAAGATTTCAGCAAAAACGGCCGAAATAACATTAACACCGGCCGCTCTATACTTTATGAAGAGACTCTTGCGATCATTGACCATAAACTTCCGGAACGTCCGAAAGTAATCATATGGGAAAACGTACCGAACCTCTTGTCGGAAGGGAAGAAAGTGAATCACAGAGTTCATCACAATCACTATTTAACTGAAATGGAACGCATGGGCTATGAAAATTACTATGCCATTCTGGATGCATCTCAGTATGGCATCCCACAGGCACGGCAGCGTCTTTATACGGTTAGTATTAGAAAAGACGTATTAAACGGAAGAGAATTCCGTTTTCCAGAACCTGTACCTTTAAAAAAAAAAAAGATATCCGGTATTATCTGGAAAAAATCCGATTCAAAGCTGTGTACCCTTTCAGAAGCGGAAAGAAATTTGTTCTTTTATAATGATGACGGACAGTTATGTGTTCGTGAAGATACAAAACAGGGCTATAAAGTCATTCAGGATATGGATGTAATCAATGTAGAATTCCCTGGAAGTACAACCAGACGAGGAAGAGTCGGCCATGGCGTATGCAAGACACTCACAACATCGCCAAGACAGGCCATCTACAAGGATGGAGCTTTGCGTTTATTAACTCCAAGAGAACACCTGCGACTGATGGGATTTACAGACAGGGATTATAATCACATGATCTTATCCGGAATTGAAGCAAAACAAGTCAGTTTTCTGGCCGGAAACAGTATCTGTATACCGGTTCTGGAGGCATTATACCATTCATTGGAAGAGTTGGATCTTCTGTTATAAATTTCTATGTACAGCAAAAAAGCATATCTCTGTAAGGGGTATGCTTTTTTATATGTCCAAACTTCACACATTCTATTTACAGATGAATCTATGCAGAAGAAAGGAGCAATTAAAAATACTGCACATCAAATTATTATATACGGAGGAAACATTTATGAGTAACCAGACAATGACAATTGAAGATCTGATCAAGGCAGGAAAAATGGAATCAAGTGTTGAATTTCCATTGAAAAGATATGTTGTAGTAAATATTGGTTTTTTAATAATGAAGATGCAGAAGAAGAAACACAGCTTACGTTGGGACATGACCCGCTGACAAAGGAAGGAATCAAAGAATTAAAAGAGTTGTTTACTTCTCTTGCGAATGAATTTGATACAAAGCCAAACCGTGTCACTTACATCCACATCGTTGCAACTGCACAAACTGACAAAGAGCTTGAAGCAATGGGCTATTAAATGGAGGTAGCAATATGGGATGGACCGGAATGAAAGCAAAATATTATTACAAAATGGAATGATAAACCGTAAAAAAAGAGTGTGACGAATTGATAGAAGCTTGTCGGATGATTACAAATTGATAAAATCAGCACTCATTGGTATATGCTATTACGCAGCTGTTCGAATGCTGAAAAAAACAGAACAGCCGGTCGTTGGCATTGTAATCAAAACAACTGTCCGAATGAAGGAAGACCTGAATTTTCTGTACAAATGGGTATCAGAAGATATGGGGCCGGCAGATACTTATTGTCCGGATAATATTCTGGATGAATTAAGTGAAACAGATTCGGATTGGGCCAAAAATTGGAGAGCGGAATGTAGAAAATGTAATGAACGTAAGCAGAAACTATCGGCAATGCCAGTGGGGGCAGAAATCAAAGTGACCTGCGAAGGTTTTGAGTATGTTATGACTAAAACTGTTCTTCCCAGCCACAGTACCCCACAATGGATCAATTTTGAGGAAAACTTCAAATTCACTGTTGATGACATTGTACGATCAGGTTTTAGCTGTATAGATTTAGAAAAATCGGAGGAAAATAAAATGGAACATATAACGAAAATCTGGAAATACATTTTACATTTGATAAAAGGAGAAATAACGTTTGAATCAACCGGTGCACTAGAATGCAAAGAATGCTTGAAAACTATCAAGCTTAAGGATCAGATTTCATGGGAGTCCACGCTTCGGAAAGATAAAATTGGAACTGTTATCTGTAATATGCCAACAGAAAAAAGATGCTTTCGCACATTTTACTTATTATTATGTTTATCTTACGGAAGATAATCCAAGGTATGCCATTTCTCTGATACAGAAGAAAATGGAAGATAGGGTAATTTTTTGCAAAAAGAGACTTCCAGGTTAAACTTGAATATACAGACCCTTAATAAAAAAAAATTATTCTTCTGAATGAAGAAAAATTAGAAGAGCATGATAAAAATTAGTACAAATAATTTGATATAAGGCAGAAGAAAAGTGCATGTTCCAGACTCGGAACATGCACTTTTTTTCTTTACGGGTTACAACTTTTGCAGGCAGAATATCCTTCATCCAGTAACTCCTGTCTGGTCCCTGTATATTCTCTTTTATTATTTCCATTCATCTGTGTTACACTGGCACAATCAGGACGATGGAATTTTTTTTTGTATTTTCATTGATCACATAAGTAGATGTCTGTGTATCAGAAGTAGTAGTACTTTTGGTATTATCTGTAGATGCCTGTACAGCAGAAGTGTCTGATTCATGACTGTCACCGGTTGCATAATCTATCTCAATTCCCGGTTGGACATTATAACAGTATACGCAAAACTCTACTTCATCATCCTCTACAGATTTTGCTTCCATCAGAACTCCGCTTGCTACGAGATTGCTGTTAAATATCGGTGTGACACGATACAAAACATGATGATTTGTTTCTTTTACATAATCTGCTACAAGATTTTCGAATGGCAACATTCCATCAACATTCATATATCTTGTTCCTGTAATTAAATTTTTTGCGGTTAGCATTTTCGCCCGCCAACTGAAAACCGATAAGATGACACCTATTATATAAATATCGTCCATCAACATTGTCATATTTTACGGTTTTCCAGCCAGACGGCTTTATCATTCCGATAGGCCCACGTTTTTCAGTCGGCATAATTTCCTTGCACACATTAGCATAAGCTACACCGCATCTACCCAGGTCATCCAGATCTGAATAATTTTCAAAGGATTTTGTCGTTAAATCAGAATCATTGAAAAATGGGACATTATTATTAATTGCAACATATGGCTGCCCGGAATATGCTGGAACAGTAGATAGATCAAATGATTTTGATGATCCTTCTGTAACACCTACTGTTTTTTCATCATTTTTTCTCCTGACAAATTACTTTGCGATGCAGACGGTTGCGCCTGCTGCCCGGCATCTTTAGCTGTGCATCCACCAACTACTAAAGCAATGGATAGCAGGATACTGCTGACAAATAACCTTATTTTATTTTTCTCTCATTTTTCCATACCTCACGTGTGATTTTTTCATGGGAAAATCCCCGGAACTGATTCTGTGAAACCAGATTCCATTCGCTTAAGTCCAACTCGAATTTAGTATCTGACGGATATATCCTATTCCAATGATAGATTACTATTTCCGTGATTAGATTTTTGTTCAATAAATAGATAGAGTTTTCAATAAAACAATAATCATCATCCCCGGCAAAAGTCGGAAAAATTTTCATTCAACTCTATCTGTGCATCTTTCGGCACTGCTTCAAACTGTTTTCTACTGTATTCATTCATCCATAAACGATGATGTCCGATATATGACAGCATATCACGGCGGACTTCCCTATCTTTCGATTGTCTCCGGTGATTAAACATCATTCCGTTTTTATCATCTATACATACAATGATCTTCATAATCCAAACCTCCTTTACTTATAGTATGTATCTTTTGAAGTCAAACGACTAATTTCTGGACAAAATATATCTCCATTATAGCACAGACACGCAAAATATCTGATGAATATTATTGTTTGTTTTTTATTCCATCACACTATAAGAAGAACAATTATAACCGAAGAAAGGAGTGTAAAAAATTCGGATTGTTCTAAATAAAAATTTGAGGATTCAAAAATATGAAAATCAATTTTACAGAACAGGATTTTACAGTTTTACCCAACACCAAAGAGTTTATTGGACAGAATTACAGACTCTTAAATGGAACAAAATCACATCAGTGTTGGAGCCAAGTGCCGGGAAAGGGATATCGCGGATTATGTAAAAGAAAACTTAATACGCCTTATACCCGTTATGACATTCAGATTGACTGCATTGAAAAAAGATCCAGCACTTCGAAAAATACTGGAAGGAAAGGAATATCATGTGATCCATGATGATTTCCTTACATATCATGGTCAATATCATTATGATCTGATCATTCTCAATCCGCCATTCAATGAAGGCGATAAACATTTGGAAAAAAGCATTAGACATCCAGAAAAACGGAGGAAATATCATATGTATTTTAAATGCAGAAACTATTGATAATCCGTGTACCAATCGCAGAAAAGCACTGATTCAAAAGCTTGAAAAGTATCAGGCTGATATCAGTTATTATGATGACGCATTTGTTGCAGAAGATACGGACCGGAAAACCAATGTAAGAATTGCTGTTGTGAAGGTCCAGATTCCTGAAACAGAATTTTCTTCTCGAATCTATGAGAAATTAAAACAAAAACAGTATTCAGAACTGCAGATTGATGAAGAAATCACGGATGTAGCGGTTAACGATTTTGTGAGAAACATTGTTAAGCAGTATGAGCTTGAAGTGGATGCCGGGATTGCGCTGATCCAGGAGTATAAAGGAATGAAGAAGTACATCATGTCCTCTATTAAAGAGAAATATGCAAGCCCTATGCTTACATTAAAGGTAGGAGATCACGATTGCTCTGAAAATGCCTACATTTACAGCGTCCGCAGGAAATACTGGAATGCGTTATTCGAAATGATGAATTTATGAAAAATATGACAGATGATCAGCAGCAAAGTTATCTGTCACAAGTGGATACGCTTATCCATTATGATTTCTCATTTTGTAACATTAAAGAAATACAAACCCAAATGGCTCAAACAATGGTCAAAGGGATTGAAGACTGTATCATCAAAATGTTCGATGAATGCAGCAATGCGCACAGCCTGGTATCCAGAATGCAGTAAAAATATCCATTACTACAATGGATGGTGTACCAATAAGGCATGGATTGTTAATCAGAAGGTGATATTGCCAATCAGTATTTTTTATAAGGATTACAGCAAAAGGATGGCTGCCACCGTCATATGGTAAGAAAAAGTACCAGGATATGACACCGGCAGAAAAGTCAGTCATTAATGAATTCCAAGGTGAAGATGACTATCGTTACATTCTGGAACATGCGGATCAATTTATCTATGATCCAAAGTCATCTGTACCATTGCTGACACAGCTTTCATAATGGGAGGAGATATAATGGAATTAAGGAATTATGCCAATGAATGCTATATGCTGGTAAGACGTAATGACTTACGGAAAGATATTGAAAACGGATATATCAGTCATGAACAAGCCAATCAATATCTAGCTGAATATGCTTATGAATTAAAATATCCAGATAAAAAGCCGGATAAAACGGTCATCCAGTTCATCACGGATGCGATAACATCTGTAGACAGAAAAACAGTGATGATGTGCTATATGACTTTTCCACGCTGGTTATTGTTACTACTTTGCACTGATGCTTAAAGAAGCGTTTGGACGCGGACAGATCTGCTGGTGTGCACCTTTACGGGCATATCTGCTGGCAGGATGAGAATGGCGTTGGCTATGATATTGGTGGAATTTGTGATTCGGAATGCGATTTCTACATACCAGTGACTTATATTAAAGAAGGACTTTTGGATTTCCTTCATATTCCTGGAAAAGTATTTAACGCATCGCAAGAATATATCGATAATGCAATAGAAATATTTAAAAGGATCTGATCGAACCTATCATGTTACCTGCTGTAATTAAGAACAATCTTTCAAGGCATAGGATTTTCCTGTGCCTTTTATATTCTATAAAAAACTTTCATTCTATTATCAGAACAAAATATAGCAGATGAAAGGAGTATCAAAGAAATCTGATTGTTCAAAACATGAAAAAAAGGAGCACTTATTTATGACAGAACCAATTACCTTATGTGAACTTGAATTACCAAAGGAATATAAACCAGGAACTATTGTGGAGCATTTTAAACGACAGCATTCCTTAACCCAAGATGAAATAAAAACAAGAAATATCTGTATCAGATTATCGGAACTGCACTCCATACAGAAACACAGGAAAAGCTTGTGATTTACCAGGCATTATACGATGATCATCAGATCTTTGCCCGGCCAATAAAATGTTCATGGAAAATGTCGATCCGAAAAAATATCCATGGAATAAACTTCCAGCTAGATTTGTACCATATACTCACGATCTCATTGTTCAAGATCTAAACCACTTGGATTCTGCAGTTGTAGAAATAGCTGGAGGAGGAAGCAAGTATAAATATGTATATATCTGGAGAACAAATAATGGATATCATTATTGCTTTTATGATGATCTTTACTATGAAACAGCATCAGAAGAACTGGAACTTACGCGGTCAAACACAAAGCTTGGAGTAACACTGGATCTTATCTGTTCGAAATGTAATGGGTTTTCTTTTTCCCGCATTCTGACAGAAGAAGAGGAAATTTTATTTATTCTCTAATGCGAAAAGCTGAACAGTCATAAAGTATAAAATACTCTTCCAAAACAATTACCGTTCGGAAGAGTATTTTTTTATATACAAAATAGGAGAATCCGGGATTGTCCTGGTTCATGAAAAAAGAAAAAATGTTGCTTGCTTTCCTGCTTGCAATTGTATTGTAAAAAGTAACTATGACAAATCTGTGAGGAAATTATGAAAAATAAAAAACTTTGTCCAGAAAATACACCAGAATAATATTTCAATCACTCTAAATAAGAATGAGAGAAAGGAGTAAAAAATGATATGTAAACATAATCAATCTGGAACCTGTTATTGTCAGGATTGTACCTTCGAAGCATGTTCACATCTTCTCTGCAGATTTTGTGAAGATCCCGCTTTAGACGGTACATGTACGTGTAAATGTTATCAGCCAGAAAAGAGTGCAGCTTCTGATAAGAAAACAAAAATATATGTAATACGCTAACCTGTAATTCATGTATATGCAAAAAATTGTAATGCAGAATATTGTCCCAGATATGATTGTAACCAATGCAGAAACATGTTTCCACATACAGTAGAACCACAATTTTTTTGTAGCGGACAAAAATAAGTACTGTCCCGCCGGTGACAATTATTATTTACGAATCTGACACACTTTTTATAGAACGAAATAAGTGATGAAAAGGGAGTGAAAAAATCATATCATAACGTTCAAAAATCAAATCAAAAAAGGAGAATATATTATGGAAAAACAACAATATCATTTTGTTTCAATGGCAGAAGCAAAGAAACTCAAAAAAGGAGACATTATTTTTATCGGATTAAGGAACGGAACTTCTCTGACATATCAAAAAGCAGTGGTCCTTTCACCATTGTTCTGGAACAGTGACAGCGATGAACCGGATTATGAACTGGAAACAACGAACGGTTTCGTAGATATCAACAGTATCTATCTGCCGAAAGACGATGATGACAATGAAGAGACTATAGAAGTTATCTCCAGACAGGCCGTCATGGATACTCTGACACAAACTTATTTCAAGTACGAATCGGAGCGTTTAGATGCTATACAAAATCTTCCAATTTATACGATTCCAAAATCAAGGGAGGAAGAGTAATATGAAACTCAAAGCAATTAATACTATTCATGCCATTTTACAGGAATACCTAACAGTAACTCACCAAAATTATCTTGATTACAAAAAACTGCTGGAAAGCAAAGAATCTATGGGCGGTAAAATTTCCGATGATGAAGCTAATGTTCTGGATAAACTGCGGGAAAAATATCTTACAGCCAAAAATGGATTATTTGAATTCGAACAGCAAAATTGGTAATATCAACGAAGGAGAAAAATTATGTTCAACATCAATAGAACTTTAAAAAAGGAGTGCGCTATCCAGACAAGGAACTTTTATGCGATTATCAGGACCTGCATTTTGCAGACCTGGTATCAACGCCGGCTGTACGGGCAATGTCTGGAATTGATAATACCATTGAACTTGGAGATTCCGGATATTGGTACATGATTACATTTGATCTAAGCCTGATCGGTCAGTCCCGGAAAGAAAATCTCATGGAATTCTGTGATAAATTTGCACAGGAAATTGAAATTGCACTTCCAAGAATGTCAAAAAATACAAGGATTTTTATCAGTATTTTTTGGAAGACAAAAGAAAAATGGAGTAAAATTTTCTGTTGTTCCGTAAATTTTTGTGAAATTGGAAAAGAACTATCGTGGTTCTTTTTTTCCTTACTTATTTGTCCGCAAAATACATTCAAAGAATTATTATGTCATACTAACTACAAGGAGGGTATCTGAAATATGGAAGAAAAATACTCTGGAGATATCATATTAATTTCCAGAATGATAGAATATTTTCCTCAAAAAATCATTTGAATGGAATGCCAATGAACCAATAACGTTAGATGATGTCCAATTTGCAATTAACCATCATCTTTCTGAAATGGTTATCCCATTTGGCGATACATTCAAATATCCGCCGAAGAAACGAACCTCTCAATGGCATATCAGACGAATCTTATATTTTGTAAATCATCCACAAGAGATAAAAAATATCGAATTAGATAATGAATCATCTACGTTTGATATTTTGCCAGTTCCAATCATTATTGATGGATATCACAGGTGGATGGCTGCAAGATATTTGTATGAATTAGACCTCTTCATAAGATTCATTGTCTGTATGCCGGAAGAGAAGATGTACTGGATTACCTAAAAGGAAAACTTGATACTATGCCACAGGAGGAAATCGCATGAATGTTATCGGAAAAGCCACATTAAATTGGGAAAAATATACAGAATATGTACAAAGAGAAACTATCAACGTAAAAGAGCACCCGGAAGATAGTTGGTATCTGGATATTCGCTATAAAGTACCACATGAAGTGGAATCCATTGTCTGGAGCTGCATGCGGAAAATCGGTGAATTTAAAAATGGCCCAATCGCAATTCCAAAGGAAGAGATCGTTGAAGAAATAAAAAACATCAACAGTATCTTACTTCTATGAATCTTTACTGGGATCTGATGTTTTATAATTCGGATGCCGCAGAAATACGATCGGGAGAATTGGTTGTAGTCGTTCCATCTTATGTCATTGAAAAGTCATGGAATTTGAAAATGTCGATGATATACCTGTGAATGAGCTGCGGAACCGGATAGGAGCAGCAGATTCTGGATCACATGAAGTCGCACAAAAGTATGATCTCAGCCGGAATCAGATGAAAAATAAAATTTCAGCAACACAAGAAAAAATCAATAAAAACAGGCTGAATTAGAGCAACTGGAAAAAGAAAAGAAAGAAGAATTAGAACGGTTCCGGTTAGAATTGGAGAAAAGTACCAGTCTAAAATGGATCTCATGAATGAAAAGCAGGAAGAATTAAAACAGCAGATGGAAGTTCTAAACCGTCAAATGTTCCTCTTGAATACAGAAATTTACAGTATCCGATGCTTTATGGGTGAAACCGTGGATTTTATTCCGTTAACAAAAGGCGCATATAGCAAAGTGACAGACCCGCCGGTTGTGTACCAAAAAATACGTTATCTGGATGAAGAACTTGGAAAATGGATTTCAATATATGACGTAGATGGTGATGATACAGCATTGTTCGAGGACATGTTGAAATCACGCCCGGATCTTCGAGACATGTTTGTGCCTGGGAATAAATGTATATCTTTGGTTCGAGTTGCACACAATAAGATCCGGTATTGTGAAAGTAAACAGATTGCAAATACATTAAAAAATATTATGTATACCACGCAAATAAGGTGGGGATTCTTGTACGTGACGGTGAAAATTTATGGATTAGCTGGACTGATCAGGACCGCATAGATATTCCAGACGGCAACGTGTTTTACCGGCCGGAAACCAAAGAGTCATCTATAGAGGACTCAAAAAGGAGGACAGCGAACCTCAACAAAAGAGGAAACCGCTTCCAGATATTTTATTTTTTCCATTTTGGGGATTAATTCATAATGGAAAGCTGCTTCATCTTCCAGAAGGCGTACAGATTTCAAAACCGAATCCATACATCATATTGTCCATGGCAGATGGCTGGCTGGAGGATGACAGATATGGCACTTTTTCCTCTATTGTGGAGAGAACAAGTGCGTCTTTGCAAAAAGGCGATATGCTTCTTACTACACTCTCCATTAAAAGAGATGATGCCTATAGTGACAAAAAAAAATACAGAGCATGGGACAACGACCGAGGCAGAGGATCTTATAATCGAACTTACGATGCATCTATTCCAAATAGATCAATAGAACCGGTTAATCTTATAGATAGGGAAAAAATATATGAGATTATTTATAAAAATACAAATTAATCGTGACAGAGGAATCTTCAGAAGGAAAATTTATAGATGGTACAAATGGAGCCAAGTCTTATACTATAACAACACATACGCAAAGAACACAAGAATACTTAGGACTGGAGAGAAATGAGATCCATATCACCAATGATAAATTAGATGGTCATTCAATAAAAGGAATGACTCGGAAGAAGTCTATCAATTATATAAAAAGCGATATTATATACAAGATGTGAACGAACAAGTTGTACAGCCTGCATTTAGTAATAATTATGATTCAAGCTATTATACTGTGTATGATCATACGGAATACGTAAGAGAAATTAGACACAACTATATTTCAGCGCAGAAGTCAGATACGAATTTTCGGGGAGATGGAAAGGACGCATATGCAAACATGGAAGTCTTTTTCAGACGAATATCTGAATCTGACTTTTCTCAATTCTGTATATTTGCTCTATGCCATTCAAAATAGGAACATTGGTGGATGGGTGCGCGGTGGTCAGGTTGTTAGTTATGCTGACAGCATTCCATATCTTAACAAAGCATTGGAGTATATCCGGGAGCGAGAAAAGACGAAGCGGAATTATTAAAGCCGTACATGGATTTGTACGATGACTGGCAGGTAGATCTTTCCGAATGGAGACTTGCACATAATTACCACCGTCTGACAGATACCAGAGCCCAAAATTTGCCAGAGAATTCAAAAAAGAAATAAAGAAAAAAATGTTATGATTAGAAAAAGAGTTCAAATATGGACTCTTTTTCTTTTGGTCATATTTTGTCCAGAAAGCTGTATTACGAAAAAATTTCTTTCACACTATAAGCAGAGAGGAGTGAAAAATGGAAAACACACAAAATTTGCCAGATTATATTGTTTACACCGATGGCGGATGCGCCATTAATCCAGGCGGTCACGGAGCTTATGCTGCTATCATCATTCATACAGATACAGGAGAAATAGAAGAGTACACAAATGGTTATAAAAACACTACAAATAACCGTATGGAAATTATGGCTGTAATTGAAGCTTTCGAACACATCAAGAAAGGAACTTCCGTAGAATTACATGCCGATTCCAAATATGTCTTAAAGACAATAGATGGTCAGTTCAGTCGAAAGAAGAATCTGGATCTCTGGGAGCGTCTTGACAAAGCCTGTGAAGGACTGGAATTATCTTTATGCTGGGTTCCTGGACATCGTGGACATTATTACAACGAACGTTGTGATCAAATGTGTACGGAAACGATGAATAATACGAATGATCTCATCGTAGATTCTGGATACACCGGAAAGAAAATTTCCACTCCGAAAACTGTTACCGGAGCAATGAGCGTCAAAATACAAGTCCCAAAAAGAATTTCTGCACAGTAAAATTGAAAAATTAGATGTAAAGACATATCAGAAAAAATATCAAATCAACCGAATCTGCGCAGAACGGTTATTAGAATTCCGGAAGGAAAAGAAGCCAAAATTCAAAGACTATATGATGCTGCAAACCGGAGGAAAAGATAACTGGTCTGCAATGTATCTTAATCAGATGATAAGACATGTAGAAAAACGAAGAACTTATCATTCATACAATCAAAAATATCTCTCAGATGAAAAAGCAGTTAATGCAGCTATGCGCTGGTATATGCGTGGTCTTCCATTAAAATACTGCATACGCAAGGTTCTGGTAGATCAGGAAGTTGCTCAAAGCTGTAATCAAAAGAGAAAATAAAGAGGAATATTTTCATCATGACCATACTTGGAATAATAACAATCATTACTGGAATTACGTTCCTGCTCAATGCTTATGTATTCTATGTCCGATTCATGCAGCGGAAAGAAAATTGTTCAAAACAAATTGTTGTTCTGGTTATTAATTACAAGCGAAAAACATACCGGTCCTTTGATAATCCTACACCAACTTATTTTTTCTTCCCACTATATCAATTCAAAACAAGGAAACGAGAATATAAAATACAATCTAAATTAGGAAGACGTATCAAGCCGGAAAAAGGAGAGTATATAGAAATATTTGTTAATCCCAAGAATCCAACAGAATTGTATGAACCGGCGGACAATTTTTCCTCCGAAGATTATATAAACAGCGAGTGGGTCACAATAAAAAATCTGACGATTGGAGGCACATTACTGATGCTTACAGGTTGGACATTGATATGTTTTATCCTTTGAAGGAGGAAAGAAAAGATGGACGAAAAAACAAAATAAAAGAAAAATAGAAGCGATGATGATAGGCAAAATCCGTTTTTTTTTGATGGTACATAAAACAGTAGAAAATAACCATTTTTATTGTGGTTTATTGTTACTTATGTTTATGTCTATAGTTACAGGTTATTGCTCAGTTAGACCAGAAATTCCAATATATCTTGGAAATATTATGAAGATCTACGCCATTGTATCAGGAATGGGATTTATTATTTCGCCTGGCAATGGCTGCTTTAGATATAATTATATGTGCTTTAGAATTTGTCAATAACTTACGACTAAATTTGCAGGATGAAGGAGAACACAAAAATGGAAGATAAAGCAAAAATAGAAAGATGTAAATATTCCCACCCGCATTTCAAAAAAATAATTCTATCGAATATCATTGCGTTGTTGACGGATGGGAAGACGATAAGGTACGAATCTGCAAAAAAGGAGAGTGTGAGTCCTGTCAAAAAATTCAAATCAAAGTACGTAGAATATCCCATTACAGTCCATGAAATCGAGAACAAACCGATCGATACATCCGGACTTGGACATGAAGAAGGAAGTTTAGTTGCGATCCGGCCATGTGCAAAGGAATATAATGAGAAAACTTACATTGAATTTATATTGGAGATCTGCCGATCCAAATTCTTACTTCATATAAAGAAAGTACCGGACAGCTTATAAACTCGACAATGAATAATCCAGCTATATTCGTACCAGAGCTTAAAAAATCATTTACGGTTGCGAAAGCTGGTGGAAAACAATTGATCAGTGGATGAATTTTCTAAAATATCAAACGAAGATATTAATAATACATGGTATGTGAAACTGTTGCAATCACTAGATCACACGGAGGAGAAATAAATGCGGTGTAAAAAATTGTAAAGCACGTAAAATGGGAGGATCTGAGTATCCAGAGGAATATTGTTGCATTGGTATTTATGATGATGAGTTAAATGAAGATAGAAACGGAGATCTAGGGTGCAATCTTCATTGGAAAACAATTAATCATCTCATTTGCAAAGAAAGTAAAATTCTTCAAGAACCATGGTGTCTGCCAAACGGGGGATGGACTGTAAAAGAGAGTCTGAAAAGGCTCTTTTTTTATATCCAATTTATTTTGTCCACAAACACGCCCAAAAAACATTTTCTGTCAAACTAATAATAGGAGGATTTTCACATGAATACTGTTCTTAGATATCCGGGGAGTAAATGGCGAATAGCAGATCAGCTGGTTTCCAATATTCCAGAACATAAAAGTTATTTAGAACCTTATTTTGGATCCGGTGCTGTCTTATTTAATAAACCGCCGTCCCCTATCGAAACAATCAATGATCTGGATGATGATGTAATTAATCTTTTTCAATGCATTCGTGATCATTCACAGCAACTTGCAGCAATGATTGCGGCAATACCATATTCCAGGAAAGTATATGATTCTCAATTTTCAATTGTTTCAAAAGATCCTGTCGATAAAGCTTGTGCATTTCTAATCAAATGCTGGCAGGGATATGGATTTAAAACATCGGGAATCAAAACCGGATGGAAAAGAGACAAGACTGGACGGAAAGGGCCTACAACTTATCTAATTGGTATCATCTTCCTGAATGGATTGAAGGAATTGCAGAACGTCTTCGAAACATACAAATAGAACATAAGCCGGCTCTGGATCTGATAAGAGAATTTGATTCACCAGACAGTTTCTTTTATCTGGATCCCCTTACCTTCTTAACACAAGATCAGCAAAACAATATCAACATGAAATGACAGAAGAAGACCATATCCAGCTATTGGAAACAATTGTGCATTGTTCTGCACAGATTATGATTTCGGATATGATACGCCTTTATACAACGATTACTTACATACATGGGATACTTTACGTATTCCAAACCAGACTACCAGCGGTGTTGTCCGGGAAGAAATAGTCTGGATGAATTACACACATCAATTATCACTTTATGATTTCGGAATTTTATAGCACGGGAGGATAATAAAACAATGCAAGAAATAACACCAAACGTAAATGAAGAAAAGCAGCAGCAGAGGTCCACTCTTATATCAAAGATATGGTAGCCAAATATCATCACCGGCCAATTCCAACAACACCAGCAGCCGGAAATGTAAAAACTTACTATAGGGATAAACTTCCGGCATGGGCAAAGAAGAAAATATCCAGAAAATATCCCTTATATACAAAAAATGGCGAGAAAGTATGCGAACGATACGAACGTATTGTAATTGGTGATTATGGTGCATATGTAGAAATTTCTGCCAGTCATCTTTCAGATAATCATTTCATTTATATAGATCAAAATGATCCAATTGATGAGACTATATCCAGCCGTCACAGCAGTCATATGACTCTCGCACTAAATGATGAATCGTCCTATACCATATATTTTCAGGTTAAACCGGTTCCTTATGGAAATTTTATACCCGGGAAGATTTTTACATCGATCCATATGATGTAATTTCAGATATACGAGAAAAATAAGAAGAAAAGAGGAAAATTTATGAAAATACTCAACCGAATAATCACATTTGTTACTACTGTTTTTGTAATTATTGCATGCATTGTCTTTTGCTGCAACAGCTATATGCAAGATTGGCAATATTGAACCACGTATTGTATTGTCCGGGTCAATGGAACCCAAAATTCATACTGGAAGTATCTGCTTTATCAATAAAAAGTTCCATATGATAAAATCAAAACCGGAGATATTATTGCTTTTAAAGCAGGTAAAAATACAATGGTAACACACAGAGTTATTTCCGTTACTAATGCTGGCTTTGAGACAAAGGGAGATGCCAATAAAGTATCAGATGGGATTTCTACTAACAAAACAAACTACAGGGGTAAAACAATCCTATCTATTCCATATGCCGGATATATTAGTATGTATTTACAGAGTACGCGTGGGAAAAAATTATTCTTGTCAGTGTAATCGTTGCACTGTTTATTGCCGGACTGATTTTACCTCAAGAGAAGAACCAGGAAGAGGTGAAAACGAATGATCATAAAGTTATCTTTACAGTCCAAAGAATACCTAAGAGATTTAGAAATCTTTGTAAGATTTCGGTTACATTCTTCTTATCCGCTGCGTGAAATTTGTGATGTTACTAAGACGGAACGGAAAGAATGCCATGAATCATATAATCACTTGGTTCATTTAAGGAATCCGGAAACAGAAGAGAAGTGGCGACTTGAAAAATTTGATTAATCATGCGTGGCAGCAGTATGTAGACCTGTATACGGAAGGAAAAGAACGGGAATATCTTCTGACATATTTTCACTGTTCAATCATGAATTTCATTGATGGACATCTGGAGGATGGCATCAATTATTATTTTTTCCCCGAGTCAAAAGCTAATTCACTGATTCTTTTATAAAGGTAAGAGGGAAACACTCCCTCTTATTTTATTTTCCTTCTTTCATTCTATTTATAGATATCAAAAAAAAGATGAATGGAGAAATTCGTTCACCGCCAAAAGAGGAGGAATTAAAATTGAAAGGATTTGCATATCTGTTAAAACTGGAGGCTGACCAGAATCATAATCGTTATTACCGAATGGTTCAGGAAGGAGACCGGTTTAAAATTGAAATGGGACGTATAGGAGCCAGACCTGTGTGTATGGTCCGGCCTATGACATTTATGGGACACTACATACCAGAAAAAAATAAAAGAAGGATATGAAGACAGATCTGAGTTTTGTGACGTATCTGTAGAAAAGAATCAGAACTATAAAGCCAATTCCGGACTTTGTTGTTGCAGAATTGATGGAATATCTGCAGAAAGAAGCAAATCAGATTCTGGAAAAGTCTTATACAATATCCTGGACAGATGTAAATAAACATATGCTGAAAGATGCGCAATCATTGATTAATCAGATCGGAGGATCTGTAGAAAGCTGTAACCAGATTCTATTAAAACTATTTGTTGTAATTCCAAGAAAAATGCAAGATGTGCAGGAAATGCTTGCACATACGCATAAAGAAATTCCTGAAATTATCCAAAGAGAACAAGATCTGCTGGATGTATTAAGATTTAAGTGTAAACAAAATGCACAAAATGGAAAAATAGCAAGCCCATCGGAAACTATATTGGATATGTTGGGAATTACCATCCGTGAATGCACATATGGTGAAAATCAACAGATTTTAAAACATTTAGGGAAAGAATCACAGAAATACTTTAAACGTGCATTCCGTGTCCAGAACATCCAAACAGAAAGACGCTTTTACGAATGGATGTCCAAAAACGGGTACACGAAAAAAGATATTCACTGTTATTTCCATGGTAGCAAAAACCAGAATTATCTGGGACTCTTATCCGAAGGCCCATTATTAAACCCC
>VOFH01001050.1_pt1 | contig 34832 bp, 61 predicted proteins | sample 5384091 | NCBI WGS metagenome assembly VOFH01 (sample SAMN12384727, study PRJNA508395) | human gut metagenome | isolation source: healthy gut G | host: Homo sapiens
TGGCGGGACGGCCAGGCCGTCGTCCAGCCCGCGCGTCCGAAGCTTCCCGACCCAGTCTTCGGCGAGGACGTGAGCGAGGATAACCTCGTGAACCCCAGCAAAAGCCCGACAGCTCTTTCATCTACGATACCTCCATCTCCGCTTTGCAGGAGGCCGATTACCTGAACAACCAGACGGTGCAGGTGACGGGCGAGGTCATTGGAGACCGCATTCGCGCCGAGTTCGATCCCGGTACAGCTGGATCGTCCTGCAGGGCTCCGATAGGGCTCCCGAAATCCCCGTGTTCATGGACACGGAGTCCACCGAGGTCATCGATACCTACGGAGCCTACGGCCGCAAGGGCACGACGCTGCAGGTGCGCGGCACCTTCCATCTGATCTGCCCGGGCACGAGGGGCTAACCGACCTGCACGCCGACGCGGTCACCTCGTGGAAAAGGGTCGGTCACCGAGCAGCCTTTGACATCGGCGCGTTTCTGCCGGGGCTTATGCTGGTCGCCATCGGTTTCATCATGCTCATCGTGTTCCACCAGATGGGGAGGGGCAGCGCTGATGGCCGAGGCGGCGCTATCGCGGCGAAGTGGTGAAGCTGGACCGGGGGTACCCGCTCGTGCGTTTGGAAGACGGCGAGCCTGCGCTGCGAGCACGCGACGGCCCTGGTGAAGGGGGGAGCGCGACGGGCCGTTATCGGGGACGTCGTGGAAGTGGCGGTGCCCCCGGCGCACGATAAGGGGGCGTCATCGAGGCCATAGCGCCGCGCACCCGCGAGTTCGTGCGCAAGCGATCCCACCGAGCGCCGTGCCCCAGGTGCTCGCCGCCAACTTCGAGCGGGTCATCGTGGCCCAGCCCGTGGGCGAGGTGAACCTGCGGCGCCCGAGCGCGAGCTGGTACTGGCCTTCGAGATCGGGGGCCGAGGTGACCGTCGTGCTCACCAAGGCCGATCTGGCGACGACGCGGCCACCGGGCCACCGTGGAGGCCGTGCAGGCTCTGGCTGCTCCCGCGGCCGATGTGCTCGTCGTCCGAGGACGACCCGGCATCGGTGGAGGCCGCGCGCGCTTTGGCGCCGGGCACCACCACGGTGCTCATCGGGCGCTCGGGGGTGGGGAAGTCCAGCCTGGTGAACATGCTGGTGGGCGCCGAGGTCTTAAGCGTCGGCGCAGTTCGCGAGGGGGATGGCAAGGGCCGCCACACCACGGTGAGCCGCGAGATTGTGGAGGTGCCCGGCGCCGGCCGCATCGTGGATATGCCGGGCGTGCGGGGCTTGGGGACTGTGGGACGCCGAAGAGGGCATCGGCGCGGCTTTTCCCGATGTGGAGGCGCTGGCCGCGCAGTGCCGCTTCCCGCGACTGCACCCACCACGAGGAGCCGGGCGGCGCCGCGCGCGGCTGTGGAATCCAGTGAGCTGACACCGGAGCGCTACGCGTCCTACCAGGCCCTTCAACAGGAGATGGCCGCCATGCGCGATCGTCGCGAGGAGGCGCGCCGCATGAACAAGGAGAAAGTGAGCGATACCAAGCGCCGCCGCGCCGGTGCGCCCAAGGGCGGACGACGCCGGCGATAACAGGCGCGACTGCGACAATACCCCGTGTATGGGCGGGGTGGTCTTCGCCATGCCGGCTCGTTCCGTTCATGACATTTTGCCTACCGAGATTGCCGCTGGATGCGAACGCGCTAAAATGATGTAACACTCTTCGACTGAACTCGAAAGGACCTCCATGAACCCCGTCGTCGTCATTCCACGTTCATTCTACCCTCGCCGCCATCGCGGAGGGGCCGATGTGGTGAGCACCTACGACCACCCCACCGCCCCCAACCAAGAAGGGGAGCTCGGCCGCTGCCTGGAGTCGCTGGCGAAGGTGGAGGGCCTGGGACTCGTGGTCATCCTCGTGTCCGCCGACGTGTCTTTGGAAGTGCAGGCGGCCGAGAAGGTGCAGGCCATCGCCAACCGCCATCCGGATGTGACCACGCTCGTCATCGGCGCGGGCAGAGCTGGCGCTTATCGAGCAGCGCATGGCCCAGCAGAACATCGAGCGCCTCTCCAAAGAGATCGGCCTTCAAGGCTACGGCGCCATCCGCAATTTGGGCCTGCTCGTGGCCAACGTGCTCGGCTTCGACGCCGTGGTGTTCTTGGACGACGACGAGGTGGTCGACGACCCGAAATTCCTGGAAAGGCCATGTACGGCCTCGGGAAGCTCACGCGCCAGGGCGTGCCCATCGTGGCGAAGACGGGGTACTATTTGAACGACCAAGACTCCTACCTCTCGAAATGGGAGGACAAGTGGTACAACCGCTTCTGGCAGCAGGGCCGCGCCTTCAACGAGTGGATCACCAAGGCCATGCGCGGCCCGCGCCTGTCGCGCTCGAACCATGTGCGGCGGCTGTTTGGCCGTCCACAGGAGGCGTTCCGCGCCTCGCCTTTGACCCGTGGATCACCCGCGGCGAGGATTTGGACTACATGCTCGATCTGCGCATGTACGGCTCGGATATCTGGTTCGACAACCAGTGGGTCTTGCGTCACCTGCCCCGCGCACCGCAAGCGAGGGCACGCGTTTCCGCCAGGACATCTTCCGGTGGCTCTACGAGTACCGCAAGCTGGAATACTCCCGAGCGCTCATCGACCTTCAGCAGGTGAAGCCGGCCTCGCTCGAGCCCTACCCGGGGCCGTTTTTGGAGCCGGGTCTTCTGCGCCGCATTCGGCTCACGGCATGGATGCGCAGCTTCGGACGCCCCGACAAGAAGGCCTACCGCCTGGCCGCCAAGGCCGCCACGGGTGCGGCTTCGGCCTATGCCGAGGCCAACTGCGCGAAGTACTTCGAGTTCCAGTACGTCTGGCCCGGGCCATGAATCGTCTGGAAAGCGACCAGCTGCCTCTCCGGGCCCTGGTGCGCTCGGCCATGCTGCGCGCCCAGGATGCTGGCGGCCGCGGCCCCGGTCCCGGCTCCGGCGGCCGCGAACGTCTCGACAGGCGCCCTGGCTGCCGCGGACGTCGCGGCGGAGGTCGTCGCAGGCGAGGCTGCTGGTGTGACTCCTGCGGCGGCCGCGGCCCCGCGCGAGCGCCCGGCCCCGCGAGCGTTCCGGCGCCCCGGCCGTGCCGCGCACGAACATCGACGCCGGCATGACCACCCAGATCCGTCTGGATATGGAGGACCAGCGTCGTGGGGAAGCGATGGTTCCGCTGTTCCTCGTGTCACTGGTCGTCGGTCTTGCGGTTGGCGTTTTGGCAGGACTGCTTGGCATCGGCGGCGGCATGCTGCTCGTGCCGGCGTTCAAGCTCGGCTATGCCATGGACTCGCTCATGTGCACGGCCACCTCGCTGTTCACGATTATCCCGACGTCGGTTTCGGGCGCGATTTCCCATATTCGCAACAAGACGTGCCTGCCGAAGCTCGGCGTGGCCGCGGGCCTCGGGGCGCCTGCCTGTCGCCTTTAGGGGTGTGGCTCGCCACTCTCTCTCGCCGGACTGGGCCGTCATGGGAGCGGCGGCGCTCATCATCGCCTACTCTTCCGTTACGATGTTCCGCAAAGCGCTGAAGGCTCCGAAGGTACCTCGGGGCGCTGGGGCCGGTGCCGCGGATGCGGCGGCAAAGGAAGCTGCTGCCGAGGATCGTGCCGCCGCCATCGAACGGGCGCATGCGGAGGCCCCGACGATCGGTTGGCGCGAGGCGGCCATCGGGGCTGCTATCGGACTTTTCGCCGGTCTCGCCTCGGGTTACGTGGGCGTGGGCGGCGGTTTTATCATGGTGCCGCTTATGATGTCCATCCTGCATGTTCCCATGAAGCTCACTTCGGGCACGTCGCTTATCGCCGTCATGATCCCCGTGCCGGGCACGGTGACCAAGCGCTGCTCGGCAACATCAACTGGATCGCCGGCATCGCCGTGGCCTGCGGCTCCATCCCCGGAGCAACCCTGGGCGCGAAGCTCATCCCGAAGGTGCCCGAGCGCCAGCTGCGCTTCCTGTTCGCCGGCTTCCTCGTGGTGGCCGTCCTGCTGTCGTGAACCAGCTAGGGGTTTGGGGCTGAGGTCGTTTCCTGGCGTTCCTAAGTTTGTATACTGGCGTCAATTATGGCGGCGATCAGGGGGTACGATTATGGCGAAGCGCGAATCGGGTACGGTGTCCACGCGGGGCATCGGGGTGCCCAAGTTCAACCAGGAAATGCTCGCGGCCACCATTGCCGCCCTGGCGGGCATCACGCTCGTGTGGACGTTCTCGCAGCCGGAGTTCCCCGTGCCTGTGCTCATAGCGGCAGGCGCCGTGTTCACCGTTTCCATCGTCATGGTCATCCGGCTCATGATGGATCCGGATTCCGTGCGCGCCCTGCAATCCGATGCCATGCTGCAACTGGCCTCGTCCATGATCGACGCTATGGGCGACGGGCTCACCGAGGAGGCCTCCCAAGAGGTGTGCGAGGCTCCTGCTTCCGAACACCTCGGCCATCGCGGTCGCCCTCACCAACGAGAGCGTGCTCGGTTATGCCGGCTACCAGAGGCCCACAACCCGGCGTGCCTCGCCATCCGCACGAGCGCCACCCACGAGTGCATTCGCCGGGGAAGACGCTCGTGCTGCTGACACCCGAGGAGATTGGGCTGCCGGCGCCTATCGAGCAGAACCGTATCAAGGCCGCCATTGTGGAGCCCCTGTTCGTCGGCGGTCGGGTGGAGGGGACGCTCAAGTTCTACTACCGTGACCCGCGCGCAAAATCACCGAGACCCAGCGCTCCATCGCCCACGGTTTTCGCCCAGCTGCTCGCCACCCAGATGGCCGCCGTGGAAATGGAGACCCAGCGCAAAGTTGGCCGCCTCCATGGAGCTGAAGATGCTGCAGACGCAGATCAACCCCACTTCCTGTTCAACACCATCAACACCATCGCCTCGTTTATCCGCACCGATCCCATGAAGGCCCGCACGCTTCTGCGGGAGTTCGCCGTGTTCTACCGGCGTACCTTGGAGGACTCCACCGAGCGCATCTCGCTGGCTCGCGAGCTTGACCAGGTGCAGCGCTACTTCAACTTCGAGCTGGCCCGCTTCGGCGATGCGCGCCTTGCCTTCGAGGTGAACGCGAGCCCCGCGCTGCTGGACATGATGGTGCCGCCATTTCTGGGTGCAGCCGCTCGTGGAGAACGCCATCAAGCACGCGATGCCCTCGGAAGGAAAGCTGACCATCACGGTGAAGGCCGACGCCGACGGCGACGACGTGGTCATCGTGGTGAGCGACGACGGCGTGGGCATGTCCGAGGAGACCTGCGCGAACATCACGCAGGTGGAGTCGTCCACCGGCCTCGGCATTGCCGTGAAGAACGTGCATGACCGCATGATCGGCTTCTTCGGCCCCGATGCGCAGATGGTGTACACGAGCGTGCTGGGGGAGGGCACCCAGGTGACGCTGCGCTGCCCGGCTGCGCCAAGGCCGGCGTCTGCGGCGGCATCGGCGGAAGCGCTCGCAGCGTCATTGGACGAGGTGGCCGGGGAAGCGGCGGAAAGCGCGAGAAGGCGGCGCGCAACAACGCCACCATGGCCGAGCTGACCGAGCTTGTGGCTCAGGTATCGGAATAAAGTCCGATCTCGGGTGATCTCGGGTGATCCCAGGCCGATCCCAGCAGGTAAATCGCCTATTTTCGTATCGACAATAGGGGCGCGGTCGTTTATCATCCCAGTCATCAACTATTCGTCTTCTGGGGAAGGGCGCGCCCGTGTTCGAGTTTCTATCTTCGCCGTTCGGCCTGGTGGCTGTAGGCCTCGGTGTGCTGGCGGTGGCCGTGCTCGCCCTTTGCTTGTGGATCACGACTCTCGACCGTCGTATGCGCGGCATGGCCGACGGTCTGGAAACCGAGCGTCGCAAGGTGGCCGAACTGCAGATGGTCATCGGGCGCCGCGCCAACGCGGCCCGCAGCTACGGAAACCGGGGAGGGCGGCAGCGCCCGCCCCGCCCCGGCGCCTGTTGCTGCTGCCGCCCCGGCCGCTCCTGCTGGCACGGCCGTGCCCCGCGGGTGCGGGAGCTCCGGTGCCGATGGGGGCATCCGGCGGCGCGGCCGTGCCCCCGCGGGGGTCCGTGCCGGCTTCCGCGGGCGCCCCTGCGGGCGCGGTGCCCCGAGGACGTGGGTCGCGCCCCGCCCCGGCTGGCAGCGGGTGGACGCCCAGCAGCATTCCGATGCCGGCGCAGTCGGAGGTGGACGCCTGGGTGCAGGGCGCACCGGCGGTGCAGCAGCCCATCGTGGTGCCCGATCGCAAGATGTCGCGCAAGGCTCGTCGCGAGGCGGGCGCGCCTTTGCCGCTCGCGCCGCTGCCGAGCTGGAGGCCCGCCAGGCTTGCCGAGCCCAGGAGGCCGCTGCGGCCCAGCGCTCTTTCGGAGCGGCGCCGGCCCGCGCCGCCGCTCCTGCGCACCCCGCCGCAGCCGCCCGTCCTGCTGCGGGCGTTCCCGCCCAGGCCCAGGGCTTCGCCCCGGTGCAGCCCGCTTACGGCGCGCCTTCCGGCGCCCCGCGCCCGCCACGCGCGCTGGGGCCTTTCCGCCACGCGCGTCGGGGTTTCCCGTTGCGCAATGTCCTTCCAGCCTGAAAAGGCCCGCGCCGAGATGCTCTCGGCGCGGGCCTTCGATACGGCTGATGCGCTGGGGCTTTCTACCCCAGGCTTCCTGGAACCGCGCGACGTCGCGCTCGTAAATGACGAGCGTCGAGTCGGGCTCCTCCAGATAGAACGGCACGCCGGCCAGCTTGGGATGGTTCACGAGGGCCGCTAGGGCGTCGAAGCCGATCTTGCCTTTGCCGATGCGCGCGTGGCGATCGACGTGGCTGCCGCGCTCATGGGTGGCGTCGTTCAGGTGCACGGCCTTCAGCTTGTTCAGGCCGATGGTGCGGTCGAACTCCTCCAGCACGCCGTCGAGGTCGCCTACGATGTCGTAGCCTTCGGCCCACACGCCGGCCCAGTCGAAGCACACGCCCACGTGTTCCGGATGGTCTACCTTGGCGATGATCGCGGCCAGCTGCTCGAAGCTCGTGCCCACCTGGGTGCCCTCGCCGGCCATGGTGTCCAGCAGCACGCAGGTCTTCATGGACGGCGTGATGATCTTGTTCAGGGCGTCGGCCACGTCGGCCAGCCCCTCTTCCACGCTGATGTTCAGACGGCTGCCCGGGCGGATGAGGTACAGCGAGCCGTCCACCTCAGCCAGGCGCGCCAGATCCTCTGAGTACACCATGAGGGCGAAGTCACGCTCGTTCATCTTGTCCGTGGCCGGGTCGGCATCGTAGGGGGCGTAGGCCAGCGCGTCATGGATGCCATGCTCCTTCGCGAAGGCGAGGTAGGCGGCGACGTCCTTCTCGTCGAGGGCCGCCTGCTCGCTGCCGCGGGGCTGCGGGTGAAGTACTGGAAGGTGTTCGCGTTGATGGACGCCGCCTCTTTGGCCATCTCAGATAGCCGCGGCGCTTCGAGAGATGGCAGCCAATGGTCAGCATGATGAGTCCTTTCGACAAAGAATTCTTGAAATTTGGTCAAAAAATCGAGTTCTGGGTTTTGTAAGCCAGAAAATCATAGGTCTGGTGTTGGCGGGTATCCCCAATGCGCGCATTTGTTCAGTATTTCGTTGAGTTTCGGGCAATATCGGGTGATTTGGGTGCGTGGAAAACCCAGAACTCGATTTTGTGACCAAAATGGAGAAATCTTTGCATGGCGACCCTTGCATAGCGGCCCCTGCATGACGGCCCTTGCGGGCGCGCTTTTGCGCGGGCGCTTTGGCGCTGTCGTGGCAGCCGAACATCTGACGGGAGATGTTGCTGCGAAACCGCCATCGCGCAGAGAGTGCTGCAATGGTAGAATTGCGCTACCTCGAAAACACTCTGAAACGTACCCAAGAGAGGTTTTGCCCCTATGGCACGATCCCCGCTCATACTCGACCGCTACCGCGTCATCGACCAGGCCGGCTCTGGCGGCTATGGCACGGTGGTGCACGCTCGACACGCATCTCAAGCGCGATGTGGCCATCAAGTGCATCGAGCTTTCCGAGGACGAGCTGGCCGCTGCTCGCCCGAGGCCTTGGAGGCGCGCATGGCGGCGGATTTGGAAGAGGTAGAGGCGGGGGCATCGGGCGCCGAGACGGGGTCGCTGGCCGGAATGCGGGTCCGGGCGCAGTCTCGGTCGCCGGTGCAGCCTCGGGCACTGGTGCAGCCTCGGCGCCGCTGCGGGCGATCCTGCTGGCAGCTCGTCGGCGGATGCCTTCCCCGCCGACCCCGATTTCCTGGCGGCCCGCGATGAGCGCCGTCGGCGCCGATCCGCGACGGCGGCTACTTCACGGCGTGTCGCCTCCGAGGAGGTGCCGCCCTGGGAAGAAGTGGGACGATGCCGCCGCCGAAGAAGACGTGGAAGGCGAAGGGGAGTGGGAGGACTCCCTCATTCCCTGGAACGCCTCCACGACCGACTTTGCCGGTCGGCGGCGCGGGCCGGCGCGCCTCACGGGTCGGGTGAGCCGCAAGACGCGCCACGCCCCCGAGGTGCCCCTACGAACCCCAGACCGTGGTAGAAGAGGCACCCGATGCCACTGACGCGACCGCCGATGCCGAATCGGTGGACGTGCGCCATTTGCGCGGCGTGCGCGCCTCGCGGGTCATCGCTGAAGAGCCCGAGTCCGACGCCGAAGACGAGCTGGATCTGTTCGAGCACATCCCCGGCCTGGAAGAGGCTCGCTCTGTCGCGAAGCTGTCCGATACGAATATCGTCACCGTGTACGACTGCGCCGTGGAAGGCAGCAGCGCCTACGTGATCATGGAATACGTCGAGGGCAAGACGCTCGCGCAAATCATCGATGAGGTGGACGACGATATCACGCTGGATGTGGTGGCCGCCGTGTTTTCGGCCGTCTCCCATGCCCTGAGGTGGCCCACGGCGGCACACCCTGCATCTGGATATCAAGCCGGAAAACGTCATCGTGAACGGCAAGGGCCAGGCCAAGGTGGCCGATTTCGGCTGGCTGCCCTCATGGACGCTACGGGATCGGGCACCGGGCGGCGGCACCATCGGCTACATGCCCTTGGAGCAGATGCGCCAGGAGCCGCTCGATGTGCGCACCGACGAGTGGGCCCTGGCGAGCCTCACCTACGATGCTCACGGGCTCGAACCCGTTTTTCGCCGATGATCTGGACGCGGCGGAGGAGGCCATCGAAGAGGCAGAGCTCGTGCTGCCGTCGCTGTGCTGGGACGAGCTGGACGCCGAGGCCGACGAGGTCATGTTCGCCGCCTCGACCCCGACATGGACGAGCGCTACGAGGATGTCGCCGCCTTTGCGGCCGCGCTGCCCCTATCGGGCAACGCCAAGAAGGGCAAGCGGGTGCTCGCCGACATCGTGAATGGGAAGATGGAAGAGCCGGCTGCCGAGGAGCCGGAGCGTGTTTGGGACCGCTGCCCCCGCTCGTCGACCGCCTGGGGCTGCGCGGCGCCGCCATTGTGGGCCGTATCGTGGCCGCTGCGGCTGTGGCGTTGCTGGCGGCGGCGGGCATGGCGAACCTGCACCTTACTCCGGGTTCTGCCATGGGGCTCGCCACCGACGCCCCATTGCCTACGGGTGGTGATCGCCGTATGTGCTTTAGTGGCTGCCATCAGGCCTTCCATCGGTGTCCTGTTCGGTTACGGGGCCTTTGTGGTGGGGCTTGCGGCGCGGGCGCCTGGGTGCCGGCGGTGCTGTCACCGCGGCTACGGGCGCGTGGTGGTATTTCGTGGGCCGCCGCGGCACCGCCCAGGCGGTCTCGGCGCTCATGCAGCCGCTGTTCGGCTCCGTGGGTTTCGCGGCGGCCTCGCCGGTGACGTGCGGCGTGCTGCTGCCGGTGCTGCAATCGGTCATCACGGCGGCCTTCGCCTTCGCGAGCGCCCTCATCATGGCCGGCTGCGGCTCGGTCGACATCATGAACTGGGACGCGGTCATGCACCTCGGCTTCTCGAGCAACCCGGCGGCAGGGTGCCTGGCGGTGGCGTCGCAGCCGGCCACCTGGGTCATAGGCGCAAAGCTGGGTCGCCGCTGCGGGCCTTTACAGCCTCTTGTGCGTGCGCGGCACCCGCTTCGATATCGCCGGTTCGGTGGTGGCAGCCGCGGTGCTCATGCTCGGCGCGTGCGCGGCGGCCCATTCCTTCGGCGGCTCGTGGCTGCCCGCTCCGGCGGCGCTGCTCGGAGCGCTGGTGCCCGGCGTTCTCGGCATCTTGGCCGCGGTTATGAGCATTCCGATCGCGCCCGCTGGGCCGAAGAAGAATGGTATGTGGAAGAAGAGAAGTAAGACCACTTCCTGCAGGTCATAGTATACTGACAGCACTAACGACGAACCCACCTGCCGCGGCGAGCGGCGTAGGCGAAGAAGGCGAGATAGCGACCTATGAACATCGAAGAGCTGTACCATTTTCTGTTCGAGACCATGCCCGGCATCGGCATTCTGGTCGGTGGCGGTCTTGTGATCAGCATCATCGTGTGCTTCATTCTGGAGCGCAAGACGCCAAGCAGTTCAAGAACCACGAGAAGACCGAGGACGACTGGTCGCTGTTCGATGACGACGAGGACGAAAGCGAATAGCTTCGCCCCGGCCGCGCGAAAACCCTCAGCCTGACTTCTGCCCGCCTGCGCCCGCCGCACCCGAAGACTTCCGCCCGCGTCAGCGGCGGTGCTATACTGGGCCGCATTGAAAACCGCCGGACTGCCGGCGCCTAAGGCAACCGATCATTGTGAAAGTGAGCCGCCCCATGTTGGACATCAAGTACGTACGCGAGCACCTCGACGAGGTTGCCGAGACGATGAAGAACCGCCACGCCTCCTTCGACCCGGAGCAGTTCACCGCCCTTGATGTGCAGCGCCGCGAGGTCATCGCCGAGGAGGAGGCCCTGCAGGCCGAGCGCAACAAGCTTTCGAAGGAGATCGGCGCGCTCATGGGCCAGGGCAAGACCGACGAGGCCAACGCCACCAAGGAGACCGTCCGCCAGATCAACGAGAAGCTCACCGCCCTGGGCGATGCCCGCGCCGAGGCCGAGGCCGCCATGGACGCGCTCATGCTCTCCATTCCGAATATGGTGGACGCCACCACGCCGGTCGGCGAGGACGAGAACGACAATCCCGAGGTGCGCCGCTGGGGCACGCCCCGCGATTTCGCCGCCGAGGGCTTCGAACCGCAGGCCCATTGGGATTTGGGGCCGGCCCTGAACATCATCGATTTCGAGCGCGGCGTGAAGCTGGCCGAGAGCCGCTTCTACGTGCTCGGCGGCGCCGGCGCCCGTCTCGAGCGCGCGCTCATCGCCTTCATGTTGGATCAGCACACCTCCCGCGGCTACAAGGAGTGGTGGGTGCCGGCGCTCGCCAACGCCGCCACGCTCACGGGCACGGGCCAGTTGCCGAAGTTCGAGGAGGACCTCTTCCACACCACCGAGGGCCTCTACCTCATCCCCACGGCCGAGGTGCAGCTGACGAATCTGCACGCCGGGGAAGTGTCTCGACGCCGATTCGTTGCCGCTGCACTACTGCGCGTTCACCCCGTGTTTCCGCGAGGAGGCGGGCAGCGCCGGGCGCGACACGCGCGGCATCATCCGCGTGCACCAGTTCTCCAAGGTCGAGATGGTCAAGATCGCCACACCCGAGACCGGTTTCGACGAGCTGGAATCCATGGTGGAAGACGCCGAGAACATCCTGCAGAAGCTCGGCCTTCCGTACCGCGTGATCAGCCTGTGCACCGGCGACATCGGGTTCTCCGCGGCGAAGACCTACGACGTGGAAGTGTGGCTGCCCAGCTACGGCGCCTACAAGGAGATCTCCTCCTGCAGCTGCTGCACCGATTTCCAGGCCCGTCGCGCCAACATCAAGTACCGCGACCCGGCCAACTTCAAAGGCAGCCGCTTCGTGTACACCCTGAACGGGTCGGCCTGGCCGGGCCGCACCATGGCCGCCGTCATCGAGAACTACCAGAATCCCGACGGTACCATCACGGTGCCCGAGGTGCCTCGTTCCCTATATGGGCGGTCAAGACGGTGATCGGGCCGGAAGAGGTCTAAAGAGCCATGGAAGAGCAGTCGCCGGCGGCGGCCGCGCCGACCGGTTCCGGCGGCCGGCCGCCTGCCGAGGGTCGTCTCCGCTCCGCTGCGACGACAGCCGCCACGGCGACGGCGCAGAAGCCGTCGTCTCGTCGCGCGGCGTCGTCCGGTGAAGGCGATGGCGGCCGCGAAGTGCGGAGGGGGGGAGGCCGTTCGAACACTGCGCCTTCTGCAAACGCCGCCATCCGGTGCGGGTGGCGGTGGTGTCCGTAGTTGTCGTTGTCGTTTTGCTCGTCGGTGCGGCGGCGGGCGGATTCGCGTGGCTCCACTGGTTCTCCGAGGACGATGTGGCCGATTTCGCGGGCACCTGGTATTTGGCCGGCACGGCTACGCCCATTATCATCACCGATGATCGCATCCAGCTGACCGATGATGTGTCCTACCGTTATGCGCTGAACGACCAGGACAAAACCTTCGAGCTATCCTTCGGCAACTTGAAGGGCGGCGGCCGCTACCGGTTCTCGCTCGATCGCAACCAGCTGGCCCTGGTGGACGGCGACTTCTCCGGCGCCGACACCTTGGGCGACGATATCGCCTGGACGCTGCGCGCGCTGACCGAGGGCGCCCAGGGGCGCGTGCTGGCTCCGGAGGAGGTGGCCCGGGGCGTCACGCTGCTTTCCCGCACGCCCACGGGGACGCCGTCGCTTCCCGAGGCGACTGACACGCCCGAGGCCCCGGCTGGCGAAGATGCCAAGGCCGACACCGGTGATGGCTCGAAATCCGGCAACGACGACGGCGGTGCAGAGCCCGGCAAGGCCGATGCCACGTCGGCCCCCGACACCTCGGACAAAGCTGACGACCGTGCCTAGGCTCGCCGTCGAGCGCATTGCCTTCGAGCGCGATCGCATGGCCCTGCTCGTGCGCGTGCCCGAGGGCGCGGATGCCTTTGGGCACGTGCGGCGCCGATCGGCTGCTTGCCAGCGCCCTCCTCGCCTTCCACACCTGCTTGAATGACGAGGACGCCCCTTTGCCGGAGGTGCTCGCCCGCACGTCGCTGCCTCACGCGCTGGAGCATCTGGTCATCGATTTGCAGGCTGCGAACGCCCGCTTGCGCCTCCGATGCCTACGTTTGTAGGTACGACGGAATGGCTCTCGAAGCGGGACGGTTTGGCCCGTGTTACAGTAAACTTTACCGATGACCTCATCGCATTGGGCGCCCTGAAGGACGCCTTGGCGCTTCTGGAAGGGACGGTTGAATAAGATGTCGTCAGCTCACATCACCTTCTCGACACCACCGGCGACAAGATCGCCCGACGCGTGCGCAAGATGCGCCCGTCGGCCGTGCGCAACCTGTTCGCCGCCGCTACGCGCGACGATGTAATCTCGCTGTCGGGCGGCATGCCCGCTGTGTCGCTTCTGCCCGAGGAGGACATTCGCCGCGCCACGCTGGCCGCCATTGAAAGCTCCCGAGGCCCCGCGCGGTATCGCTGCAGTACGGTTCCCCACCGACGGCGCTCGCCGGGCTGCGCGCCGTGCTCGCCGACATGATGCGCGATCTGGGCATCCGCGTGAAGGCCGACCAGGTGCTCGTCACCACGGGCGCCCAGCAGGCCCTAACGCTCATCGCCGAGGCTTTCATCGACCCCGACGACATCATCATTACCACCGGGCCCCACCTATGGGGGCGCTGCAGGCCTTCTCCGCCTTCGAGCCCGATGCTGCGCGCGATCCCCTTCGACGAGGACGGCATGCGCATGGATCTTCTGGAAGAGGAACTCAAGCGCATCGGCAAGGACAACCCGCGCCTGAAGTTCTGCTACACCATCCCGAATTTCCAGAACCCCGGCGGCGTCACGATGACGGCTGAGCGCCGGCGCCGCCTGCTCGAGCTGGCCCGTGAGTACAACTTCATGGTGGTGGAAGACGACCCTACGGCCGTCTCTCCGCTACGACGGCGGCCACCAGGTGCCCCTTGAAGGCCATGGACGATCTTTCGGTCATTTACCTGGGCACGATTTCGAAGATGCTGGGGCCGGGCTGCGCACGGGCTGGATTGCCGCGCCCGAGGCCGTGCTCGCCCGCATCAACCTGGTGAAGCAGGGTGCCGATTTGTGCGGCAGCGCCTTCGACCAGCTGGTCGTGCAGCACTACTTGCCGATGTTGCGTGGCAGCGCACGCTGCAGAAGTTCATGCGCGCTGTACAAGGAGCGCCGCGACGCCATGCTGGCGGCCCTCGACGAGTTCTTTCCCCCGGAGGCCACCTGACGCATCCGGCCGGCGGCATGTTTCTCTGGATTACGCTGCCGGATTATATGGATACCGATTCGATGCTTGCCGAAGCGCTGGAGTCGGGCGTAACCTATGTGCCGGGGAATCAAATTTCTTCCCCCGATGGAAAAACCGGGCGCAACTCCATGCGCGTGAACTTCAGCTTCGAGACGCCCGAATCCATCACCGAGGCCATCCGACGCCTGGCGAAGGTGATCGAGGAGCGCCTCGAACTCTACCGCGTGTTCATTGAGGCCGGCGCGCTGCCCGGCTACGACAGAAAGGATGCAGCCATGGACGAGAATGCCACTTCTTGGAAGGACGTCATCGTCGATTCGAGCAGAACGAGGAAGCGGTCATGCAGGCCCGCGAAGGCGATGCCGAGCAGATCGAGATCGCCGAGGAGAAGGTGACCGAGGCGCAGGAAGCCGCGGCAGAATAAAGGCCGCCCCCGAGGAGTTTCAACAACAAAGGAGACGTGTATGAAAGTTGCAGTGCTCATGGGAGGCAAGTCCTTCGAGCGCGAGGTGTCGCTGGCCTCCGGCAAGGTGGTGTGCGAGGCGCTGGAAGAGGCCGGCCACAAGGTGGTGCCCTCGACACCAACGCCGATCTGTCCCACGCTGCGCAGCGAGCGGCCCCGATGTGGTGTACAACGCCCGCACGGCAAGCACGGCGAGGACGGCACCATCCAAAGTCTGCTGGAGTTCCTCGGCATCCGTTCGTGGGCTCGCCGGCGAGCGTCTGCCATCGCGCTTGGAACAAAGGGACGCCTGCACTCGTCGCTGGCGAAGTACCGCGACCTGACCGGCGAGGAGGGCTGCGCGTCCTGGCCCCAGGGCGTCTACCTGGCGCGCGATGCTTTCAAGGGCATGGGGCGGCCACGGCGCTCGATATGGTGGCCGACCGCGTCATCGGCGGGTATCCGGTCTGGCGTGAAGCCGGCCCATGGCGGCAGCGCCCTGGGCGTTCACAAGGTGGAAAGCCAGGAGGAGCTGGGCGAGGCGGTGCTCGATGCGCTGTCCTACGACGAGGCCGTGAACATCGAGCAGTGGGTCGATGGCGTGGAGCTTTCCGTGTCCATCCTCGGCACCGGCTGGGACGCCCACGCGCTGCCGCCGGTAGAGATTGTGGCTCGCGAGGGCTTTTACGACGCGGCGGCCCGCATGGCCGACGACGCTGTGGGAGCTTCTGCCCCGTGCGCGACGAGTCGCTTTCCCCAACGCGGTCGATGCCCAGGCCATCCGCGCGGAAATCGAGCGGGCGGCGCTGGAAGTCTACCGCGCCTACAGCGTGCGCGACCTCGGGCGCGTCGACCTCATCTGGGACGGCGGCGCGGCCCGCTGCTTCGAGGTGGACGTGTCCCCGGGCATGACCGAGCGCTCCCTGTTCCCCATGGCCTGCGCCGCGGCCGGCCTATCGCTGCCCGCGGTGCTCGACACGCTCGTGAACGAGGCCTACGCCCGCGGTGCCTGTTTCTAGGTTCGCACGGACTGAGGTTTTCTGAGATTTCCTCATCTATGACGAATTACAACTTGTTTACCGTAAGGTGAGCAATGAGCAGCGAGAGCCCCCGCGCGGGGCTCTCCGCCTATAATGGGCGAACCTGATACTCTGTCGATAAAGGAGGCAGTTATGGCCAACAAATTCGGAATGTTCCTCATCGGTGGCGTCGTTGGCGCCGTTGCAGCTCTGCTGGCCGCGCCCCGTTCTGGCGCCGAGACGCGCGCCATGGTGGCTGACAAAGCCGGCGAGTTCGCGGGCAACGCCCAGCAGTGGGGCGATCTCTGCCGCCGCCGGGCCCAGCACATCTACCAGGAAGCGGCCACCAAGGGTGCCGGGTCGTGAACAACGTGACGGCCCGTGGCCAGGAGATCGCCTCCGAGGCCGCCGCTCGCGGGGCCGATGTGGCCGCCACCATCCAGGAGGCCGCCAGCAACATCTCCCCGACGATCAACGAGAAGGGCGACGAGCTGCGCGACAAGATTGAAGCCGCCCGTCAGCGCATTGCCGATCAGGTGGCCAAGAACGCCGATGCCGACGCCGACGCCGCCGAGACCGTCAAGGACGTCGCCGAGACGGCCAAGGAAGCCGCCAGGATGCCGCCGCCACGGCCGAGGAAGGCGCCAAGGAGACGGCCGCCGAGGTGAAGGAAGCCGCCGGCGAGGTGGCGAAGGCTGCCGAGGGCAAGAAGGACGAGAAGTAAATCATGGCCAAGCGATACGGCACCACGGGCGAGATCGTTGGAAAGCGCGTGCTTCTCGACAAGAGCACGCCGAAGAAACCTGAGGCGGTAAAGCGGCTCGGGAAGGTGCGCCACTGCGTGTTCCACCCCACCCAGCGCCGCTTTGTCGGCTTCATCGTGAAACGCCCCGACTTGCTGTGGATGTTCCGCCGCAAGGACGTGTTTGTGGCCTACAACGGCTACGACGTGGTGGACGGCCGTATCGTGGTGTCTCAGGCCCCCGAGGCTACGGGCAAGGGCGCCTGCAAGGCCATGGGCGTGAACTACGATGACTGCGTGCTGTGGGCGGGGCTGCCCGTCATGGGCGAGGACGGCACCGTGTACGGCACGGTGGGCGACGTGTCTTTCGACCCGAAGACCGGCGAGGTGCGCTCACGGTGACCCAGGGGGGCCACGGCCAACGCGCTGCTCGGTGTTCGCGAGATCCCCGGGCACCTCATCCGCGGCTTCAAGCGTGGAATCGGCACGGCGCTTTCCGTGAACGGGCAGGACGAGGGGAGGGGCCGATTTTAGGCGCCATCCTCGTGTCCGACGAGGTGGCCGAGCTTGCCGTCGAGGGTGGCCTGGCCGCGAAGGCCGGCGAGGCCACGGCCGTGGTGGCCGACCGCGCCCGGCGAGACCGTAGAGGCCGTGAAGCCGGCCGTGTCCACTGCCACCAAGGCTGCGGGCAAAGCTCGTGAACAAGGGGCCTACGCCACGGGCCGCCAGATCAAGCGCGCCAGCGGCATGTTCTCCGCCTTCAAGGAGGAGTACGACAAGGCTCGCAAGGAAGACGACTAGGCCGCGCGCTGTGGGCGGGCGCTGGGCGCCGACGTTTTGGGCGCCGAGGCGCCGACCTGCGCGCCGCGGGCCTGCGGCTTACGATTTCGTCACTAAGGTAAAGAGTTCCTGAAAGCCGCCCCCGTCGTGGGGCGGCTGCATTAGACTGGAAGCCATGGAAAAGCACCCGAACAACCACCACCATTCCGAACGGCTCGAGGCTCGAGGCGAAGGCCCACGAGGAGAAGTCGGTCGCCGGGCATCCGATGCCTGCGGCGGACATCTTCAAGTTCGTGGGGCTCATCGCGTTCTTCGTCATCATGATCGTGGTGGTCGCTCGTCTGGCCCATGATCCACGAGCTGTTCGAGCCCGGCGGTGTCGACCGCGTCACCTCCGACATCCGCAACGCCGGCCCCTGGGGCTTCCTCATTCTGCTGGCAATCCAGTTCCTTCAGATCGTCGTGGCCTTCATCCCTGGCGAGGTAGTCCAGGTGGCCGCCGGTATGATGATTTACGGGCCTTGGGTGGGCGCGCTCATCATCTGGCTCGGCTGCATTATCCGAGCTCGTTCATCTTCGTGCTGGTGCAACAAGTTGGGCGCCCCGTTCGTCCAGGCCATGGTGCCCGAGAAGTACATGGGCAAGTTCCGCGATTGGGAGACCTCCGACAAGTTCAACGTCATCGTGTTCATCCTGTTCCTCATTCCGGGGGCTGCCCAAGGACGTGTTCACCTACATCACGCCGCTCACGCACATGTCCATGAAGAACTTCGTGCTCATCTCGAACTTCGCCCGCATTCCCGGCATCGTGCTTTCCACCTACGCGGCAGCGGGGCTGTCGGGCAATATCGTGGAATCGGTCATCATCTTCGCCGTGACCGCCGCTGTGGCCATCGTGGCGCTTGTCGTATACGGACGCGTGACCAAAAAAACAGCTCCGAACGGCGTCCGAGAAGTAACTTTCTTTTGTGAAAGAGGCGCGGCGCCGCAATCGCGTTATTGCCTAACGACTCTCTAGGAGGAAACCCATGCCGAATCACCGGGAAGAGGTGCGCGTTCCCGCCGACGTCAGAGGTTCTGAGGCCACGCGCGAGACCGGCCGTCTCATGCTGTTTGTGAAGCACCTGAACAGGCGCGAGGGCATCGACATCGAGGACATCTTTGATCGGCTCCGAGGGCGTGCGGCGTGCTCGCCGGCCAGCGCAATAGTAGCGACTACCCGTACCTATTGCAACCGACCTCGTAACAGGAGGATCCCTACTCCCCGCGGCTGTACGATTTGGACCGTGCTGGCCATGAAAGGGCCCGTGAACATCGTGGGCCCGAAGATCACCGAGGAATGATGGCCGGGCCGGCGTTCCAGGCCATGCCCGGCCTCATCGTCGTGCTGTGGATCTACCCCCGGCAAGGCCCTGCTGAAAGGATCGAGTAGCGCCGACTTCGTGAAGGTGAACCGCCAGCCCAACTCGGCCGGGCCCTGAAGGTGGACCGCCGCCGGCCGCACAGGCCTCGTGTTGCGCGGGTGGAGACCGGCAGCTGTCAGATTCACGTGGGGCGGTGTCACGCCGAAGTATAGGCGCAAAGTCATCTACAACCAAATAAGGTCCGACCTTGGGGAGATCTTCAGGAAGCTCTGCCACTACAAGGGGATAGAGATCATCGAGGGGCACCTGATGCCCGACCACGTCCACATGCTGCTGGCGATGCCGCCGAAGTACAGCGTGTCCAGCGTGATGGGCTATCTGAAGGGGAAAAGCTCGCTGATGGTATTCGACAGGCACGCGAACATGAAGTACAAGTTCGGCAACAGGAAGTTCTGGGCCGAGGGCCACTGCGTGTCCACCGTCGGCCTGAACGAGGCCACGATCGCGAAGTACATCCGGGAGCAGGAGAAGGCCGACATCCGCGCAATTCAACGCCGTGGTTGCGCTCTACGAGAGCCTCGGGTTCGCGCGCATCGGCATGATTCCGGCGGCTTCCGCAACAAAGACGACGTTTACGAGGATATGTACATCTACTATCACCCGACGGGTAGGTCTTCGACTCAAGCATGCAGAACGGCCCCGTGGGGACGGGGCCGTTGGTTTTCGATGGTGCCCGAGGCGGGATTTGAACCCGCACACCTTTCGGCAACGGTTTTTGAGACCGTCGTGTCTGCCGTTCCACCACTCGGGCTCAGGGGCACCAGTGCAGTATAGCGGAAGGGCTCGCCAACGTCGAGGTGAAATCGGCGACGCTTAGGGAATTCCCCGAACTACGTCACGCCGCTATGCCAAGCTGCTACGCCAAACCCGCCCACATCATGATCTTGGGCACGTAGCCCATGATGAAGATGATGATAATGAGCGCGGGCAGCCCGAAGGTGAGCCAGCCGCGGGCCCAGCGCGGGAACTTCATGCCCGTGCCCGCATCGGCCTCGGCAAGGAAGTTGTCCCAGCCCCAGCCTTTGCGCGACACGCAGAACACCACGTACAGCAGACTGCCCAAGGGCAGCAGGTTGTTCGACACGATGAAGTCCTCGATGGATTGAATGTCGCCGATGCCCGGAATGGTGATGCATCGGCAAGCACGTTGAAACCCAGGGCACAGGGCAGGCTCAGCACGGTGACGAGCACGGCGGTGCGGCCAAGGCGCGCTTGCGGTCGAGATCCCACTTCTCCATGGTGAAGGTGATGAGGTTCTCGAAGACGGCGATGATGGTGGAGAGCGCCGCGAAGCTCATGAACACGAAGAACAGCGTGCCCCACAGCTGCCCCAAAGGCATCTGGTTGAACACGTTGGGCAGGGTGACGAACACGAGCGAGGGGCCCTGGTCGGGGGCGACGGCGAAAGCGAAGCAGGCGGGGAAGATGATGAGGCCCCGCGAGGATGGCCACGGCGGGTGAGCAGGCCGCAGATGCGCAGCGCCTCGCCGGTGAGCGAGTTCTGCTTTGCCGATACGGCTGCCGAAGACCTCCATGGCCGAGATGCCCAGGGACAAGGTGAAGAAAGCCTGGCCCATGGCGGCGTACACGGCGTCCCCGAAGCCGGACAGGCCGCCGGCGAACATCTTGCCGAAGTCGGGAACCAGATAGAATTCCAGACCCTCGGCGGCGCCGGGCAGCGTGACGGAGCGCACCACGAGCAGCGCCATGACGCCGAGCAGGGCGATCATCATCACTTTCGTGATACGCTCGACGCCCTTCTGCAGGCCCAAGCTGCAGACGAAGAAGCCGATGACGACGACGGCGAGCATCCAGCCCACCATCTCGGAGGGGTTGGCGAGCATGGTGCCGAAGACGCCGGCGACGCCGTCGGGTCAAGGCCGTCGAAGGTGCCCCGTGGCCATTTTCGCCATGTAGGCGAGCATCCAGCCGCACACCGTGGTGTAGAACATCATGAGCAGCATGCAACCGATGTAGGCCCACCAGGAGAACCAGTGCCAGCGCCGCGAGGGCTGCAGGATATCGAAGGCTTGGGCGGCCGAACGCTGGGAGGCGCGGCCCACGGCGAACTCCATCACCATGACGGGCAGGCCCAAAATGACGAGGAAGATGAGATACATCAGGATGAAGGCCGCGCCGCCGTATCCGCCGGCGATGTAGGGGAAGCGCCACACGTTGCCCAGCCCGATGGCGCAGCCGGCCGAGATGAGGATGAAGCCGAGGCGGCTGGCGAAGTGCTCGCGGGGCGCGGCGACCGAAGTAGGGGCGTCGACGTTGTTGCCCGAGCGCGGACTGGGGAAGCGGAGGGGGTGTCGGTGGTCATGGGAACCTTCCTGGTGCAGGATTCCAGATGCTTTTTGCATTGGACTCCCGAGCGTTTTGAATGAAATTGCAGCGTCATTGTAGCGGAAGATAAGTGGAAAGGTCATGGTGGCGCGAGGCTGCTTTGGCAACGGCTCCGTGTCTGGTGGGTGAGGCGGCCGTGCGCGGCGCGGCGGTATCCCATAATGCAGTCATGAACGATGTGCTCACATATCTGCAAACCCAGCTGGCTACTTTCGATGAAGTGCCTTTCAATGCCGTGGATTCGGCGTTGCTCGCGCAGTTCTGCATGGCACGGGGCGAAGGCATCATGCCCCAGGTGTACCGTGCGCAGGTTTCGGGAGAGGCTGCGTTCCCGAAGGTGCGTGCGGGCCATGGGGCTTTAAGCGAGCTGCGCGGTCTGCTCGGCCGCCTGCGGGGGCGTGCGGGCGAACGTGCAGGTGAACGCGCAGGCCTGCGGGCCGCGAAGGAGGGCGCGGACGCTCGAGCCGACGATCCGCTGGTCGGCCCCCAGGGTCTTGGCGCTGCGGGACGAAAGCGGCGAGTATGGAGAAGGTCGCGGAGCTTTCTCCGGCGGCGAGGCGGGACCGAGCCGAAATGACCCAGGATGCGACGGCGCCGCTGGATCCCGTGCGGTTCGCCGACCTTATGCGGGCCGAGCTGTTCCCTTTACGATGTTCTCCGGCATGCACGCGGCGCAGATGAAGCAGCAGCTGTTCTGGATGGCTGCCAGCCCGCGCTTTCCGCGATCTGCTCATCTACGATCACGCAGCTGCGTTCGATGAGGCGCGCGACTTGCAGTTCGCCGCCACGACCTACGTGCCCCGGGCACTTTCGCTTACGTGGGCTTTCGCGGCACCGATACGACGCTCACCGGGTGGCGCGAGGACTTCAACATGGCCTATCGGGCGCCGGTCGAGGCCCAGGTGCTGGCGGCCCGCTATCTGGCGGCAGTGGCCGCCGATTCGCGTCTTCCCGAGACGCCCTGGTGGGCGGCCATTCCAAGGGCGGCAACCTGGCCGAGTACGCGGCGCTCACGGCGGCGCCGGAGGTGCAGCAGCGCATCGCGCGCCTGTACAACCACGATGGTCCCGGGTTCAAAGCCGGTTTGTTCACGGCGGCTGACTACGAGCCGCTTGCGGGCCGCATGACCAAGCAGGTGCCGGCCGATTCCATGGTGGGCATCCTCATGGGGATCCTTCATGCCCGTGGAGGTGGTGCAGGCCACCGGGCGCGGCTTCGAGCAGCATTCGGTGTTCCGGTGGGTCGTAGAAGGCGCGGACGGCGAGGCGGGTCGAAGCAATGCGGAAGGTGCGCGCGATACGGGCGAGGTGGGATGCAGAGACTGCGCGAAACGTGAGCGGAGCGTTGAAGGCCTTCGCCACGCTCCTCCCCGAGCTTCCCGAGCGCACGCAGCGTCGCGCTGAGGCGCTGGCTCGCTGGCTCGCCTCCCTGGACGGCAGCGAGTGCGAGGCTATGGTGAACGCGCTGTTCGCCGCTTTGAAGGCGGCCGGCATCACCGATGCCTCCCAACTCTTCGAGGGCGGCCGCGAGTGGGCGATTTTGCGCGACGGCGTGATGGGAGCGCCTGCGGAGGATCGCACGATCATGTTGAATGCCCTGCGCGGCCTCACCCGCGCCTTCAGCGACGTTTACTGCCGAGCGCAACAGCGCCCGTCGCGATGCCCAGCGTAAGGCCAAGGCCGAGTGATGCTAAATCCAGTGCACGCGCGTCTCGTCGTAGCGCGTGGGCCTTTGGGCTCCGGTTTGTGCTCGGGATGGCCCACGGCGATGAGCGCGAAGGGCGTAACGCCGCGCGGGCTTCCCAGAGCCACATCAACAGCGGCCATGCGATCCTTCTCCGGCGCGATGCCGAGCCACACGGCGCTTAGGCCCAGGTTGGCGGCCTCGATGAGGATGTTCTCCACGGAAGCGCTCATGTCGTAGGAGGCGTCTTTGCGGCGCGCGCAGGCCCTCGGTGCGCTGGCGCGCCACAATGACGCAGGGGGCGAGTTTGGCCGGCGTGCCGTAGGGGCTTGAAGCGGCCAGAGCCAGACGCGTGGTCTCGTCCCGCGCGATGTAGAATTCCCAGGGCTGCTGGTTCACGGCGGAGGGGGCGGCCATAGCGGCACGCATCAGCCTCGATATCTCGGATGTCCACCGGCTCGTCGGTGTACTGACGGACGCTGCTGCGCAGGTAAATGGCATTCAGAGGGCTTGGCCTCGCGCCCGAAATGGGCCTCAGGGGCTGGTAGAGGCCTCGAGGTCTCGCGGCGGGTGACCACGCGTCGCGCACGAACACCGACGGCCGGGTCGGGGCTGTCCGTTCGTAGTTGCTGGCCATAGTGTAGCAGTACGCGCCCGTCGCGAACACGCACACGACATCGTCCCCAAGTCGGGATGCTGCAAAGGCATGTCGATGACCACGGCGTCGCCGCTTTCGCAGTGCTTGCCCGCGATGGTGACGATCTCCGTACGCGGGGCTCGTCCGCCTTGTTCGCGATGACCGGCTCGTAGTCGGCGTGGTACAGCGCCGTGCGGATATTGTCGGACATGCCGCCGTCGACCGCCACGTACTTGCGGATGCCCGGCAGCGTCTTCAGAATGCCCACGGTGTACAGCGTCACGCCCGCGTTGGCCACAAGGCTGCGCCCGGGCTCCACCAAAAGGCGGGGCGCGGAAGGCCGCGCTGGGCGCAGAACTCCTCAACCGCCCCACCGTCACCTCGGCGAAGTCCTCGATCGAAGAGGGCACGTCGTCGGCGGTGTAGGCGATGCCTAGCCCGCCGCCCAAATCGAGCTCCGGTGATTCGTAGCCGTAGCTGTCGCGGATGCGCGCCATGAACTCCACCATGACGTCCGCCGCCTCGCGGAAGGAGTGCAGCGCGAAGATCTGCGAGCCGATGTGGCAGTGCAATCCCGCGAGGCGCACGTTCGGCGCGGCCAGCACGTCGCGACGCACTTGAAGGCGAAGTCCTCGCGCATGGTGAAGCCGAACTTCGAGTCCTCGCAGCCGGTGCGGATGTACTCGTGCGTGTCGGCCTCCACGCCGGGCGTGATGCGCATGTACACGTCCTGCACCACGCCGAGGCGCCCGGCGATCTCGATGCGGGCCAGCTCGATGCGGGAATCAAGCACGATGCGCCCCACGCCGGCGGAAATCGCCTCCTCCAGCTCGCGGCGGTGTTTTGTTGTTGCCGTGCATGAACACGCGCTCGATGGGGAAGTCTACCGAGAGAGCGCAGGCCAGCTCGCCGCCGCCAGACACATCCAGGCACAGCCCCTCGGCCTCGGCGATGCGCGCCACTTCCTTGTTCAGGAACGCCTTCGACGCGTAAATGATGTCGGAGTTCTCGTAGCGGCTGCGGAAGGCCTCGCGGTAGGCCTCCATGCGGTGGCGCAGGTCGGCCTCGTCGAACACGTAGAGCGCGGTGCCCTCCTTGCGAGCCAGCTCCACCATGTCGACGCCGCCGATGAACAGGTGGTCGTCGCGCACCTCGGCGGTCTCGGGAAGCACCGCGCCCAGCTCCATGGTGGTGCGCATATCGGGCTTCTTTCGTCAGGTCTGAGGCGGGCAGGGACATGCGTCCTTTCTCGGCGTGTCACGGCTTCGAATTGCGCAGCGCAGGTCCGCATCGATCTGGCGAATATGGTAACAAAGGTCGAAGTGAAATTCGGCGGCCTTCCGTGTGATATTTCACCCGGAACGAATGGCGGCGTGCGGTCGAGGTGCCAGCTCCTGTGGTATATTCTCGGAGCAAATAATGTCGAGCGGAAATGACTCTACGAATGCCCCCGAACGAAAGGACGCGAAATGGCGAAGACCGAACCTTCTATCGATCAGTGGCTGCGCGAGGCTAAGGCCGATCCGGCGGCCGCGCAGTGCGGCATGTTCCTCACCCACAACGGCGTCGTGCGTATCACCCCGAAGGCCCAGGTGCGCGAAGGGGTAGAAGGCTTGGGCGAGGTGGTGGCCGTCGAGTTCTCCTATGACGCGGAGGGCCTGGCCGCCGTCGAGGCCGAGGCGCTCACTTGGCCCCGGCGTCTACTATGTGCGTACCTGGCTGAACGAGGGGCGCTGTAGCGTGGGCGATTCGCTCATGTACGTGCTCATCGGTGCCGACATCCGACCCAACTGCATCGACGCACTGCAAAAGCTCGTGGGCCACATTAAGAACGAGCTCGTGGTGGAGAAGGAGATTTTCGAATAGAAGCCTTTGGCAGAGCGGGAGGGCGGTTTCCAGCCCGCTGCGCGCTTTATCCCCCTGCGAACGCGGCAAAAGAAACAGCGAAAGGAACGCACATGAGTCGGTACCATCCCGACACCACTGCTGCTGAAGTGGAAGCTGTTTCTTAACGGCGCGTTCTCCGGGGGCGCGCAGAGGTCTGGGAAACCGCCCTCTCCCCGCTCTGATGTACGACTTCCGTAGCTGTCCCTGTATAATCGTTCGATCACAGAGAACTTTCGCGCTCGGGAGAGGACGTAACATGGCAGTGAAAAATCGGCTTGGTCGGGACAGGCACCGTAGGCGGCGGCTGCATCGACATCATCAGAAGCACAAGGACGACTTCCTGCGTCACTTCGGTGTGGATATCGAGCTGGCGCGCGTGTGCTCGCTGTCGTCGGCCGAGGCCGAGGCCCACAGGGGGTCGGCCACCTGTTCACCGACAACTTCAACGACATCATCAACGATCCCGAGATCGACATCGTGGTGGAGCTCATCGGCGGCACCACCATCGCGCGCACGGTCGTATTGAACGCGCTCGCTGCCGGTAAGAATGTGGTCACAGCCAACAAGGCGCTCATGGCCACCCATGGCAAGGAGGTCATGGAAGCTGCCGAGGCCGCCGGCAAGGAACTGGCCTTCGAGGCGAGCGTGGGCGGCGGCATCCCCATCATCGATCCGTTGAAGCACTCGCTCATCGCCAACGAGATCACCTCGGTCATGGGCATTGTGAACGGCACCACCAACTACATGCTCACCCGCATGGCCGACAACGGCCTGTCCTACGAGGATGCCCTGCATGAGGCGCAGCAGAAGGGCTTCGCCGAGGCCGACCCCACGGCGGACGTGGACGGATTCGACGCTGCGGCCAAGATCGCCATCCTGGCTTCCATCGCCTTCAACTCGCGCGTGACCTTGGACGATGTCTTTACCGACGGCATCACGAATATCTCGCCGGTGGATATCGAGGCTGCTCGCGACATGGGCTACGTCATCAAGCTTCTGGCCATCGCCCATCGCCGCGAGGATGGGGTCGATCGACGTGCATCCCACCATGATCCCGACGAACCATCCAGCTGGCCACCGTGAACGGCGTGTTCAACGCCATCTACGTGGTGGGCGACTTTGTGGGCGAGACCATGTTCTTCGGCGAGGGCGCCGGCGCGGGTGCCGCGGCTAGTGCCGTCATGGGCGACGTGCTGGAAGTGGCGCGCCACATTCAGCAGGGCGTGGCTCCCATTGTGGGCTGCACCTGCACCGACGACCTGCCCATCCTGCCCATGGACGAGCTGGTCATGCGCTATTACCTGCGTTTCTCGGTGACCGACCGTCGGGCGTTCTGGAAACCATGGCCGGCGTGTTCGCGCGCCACAATCTCGGTGAAGTCTATCGTGCAGCGCGGCCGTTCCGGTGCCGAGCGCGTCGACCAGGTAGTGGTCACCCACCGCTGCCGCGAGCGCGACATCCGCAGGCTCTGGAAGAGGCCTGGCCCTGGACAACGTGGTGCTGGACACGCCTTCCGTCATCCGCGTAGAAGAGTATATCTGTTCCGTGCGGCCTGACGGCCACACGGACCACTCGACGCTGCGAGGCTCTGGCGCATTTCATATTCACCCTTGTTTTGGACTCGGCGTTGGCGAAGCCAACTTGGTGCAAAGGCGGGCGAATCTGAAACGCGTCAAGCCTCCGCTGGACTTTGCCTAGAATGTGAGGTTGTGAAATGAATGACATCGGAGTTATTTTCGATTGCGATGGGACGCTGGTGGATTCCATGGGAGCGTGGCATGAGGTGGATCGCACGCTGGCGGCCGAGGCCGGCATCACGCTGACCGAGGCCGACGCCGAAGCCATCACCACCATGTCGCTGCCCGAGGCCAGCGCCTATTTACATGAGCAATGCGGTCTCGGCGAGAGCAACGAGGCGGTGCTCGAGATGATCTTCGACCGCATGCGCGCCTTCTACGCCAACGAAGTGGAGGCTCGTCCGGGCGCGCTGGCCTTCGTGCAGGCCCCCTGCACGAGCGCGGCGTGCCCATGGCGGTAGCCTCCTCCACGCCGGCCGATATGCTGGCCACCTGCGTGGAACGCTGCGGGTTCGCCCCCTACATGAAGACCGTCGTGTCTGTAGACGACCTGCAGACGAGCAAACGCGAACCGGCTGTTTACGACCACGCCCGCAGCTTCCTCGGCACTGATCGCGCCCACACCTGGGCTTTCGAAGATGCCGCCTTTACGCCCTGGACACCCCATTGCGCGGCCGGCTACCGCACTGGCGCCATCTACGACAACGACATCTCCGGCACCCGCGACCAGCTCTTCGAGCGCGCCGACTTCCTCATCGCCTCATGGGAGGATCTCGACCCCGACATCTTTCTCGCCAAGGCCGGCGCTTAAACGACAAAACCGTAAGATACGCGCAACGGCAGCGTAAGTGGATGCTGCCATGATGGAACCATCGAAATTGGGGGATGCGGAACCGCCGAAAGGCTCAATTGGGAGCACATCGCCCAGCCCGCGTCCCGCCCGAGCGAAAGGAGCCTATCATGATCACCACGCTCTGCGCCATCGCCCTGCTCGCCGTTGCCGTGTTCGTCCTCGCCGGCTGCATTGCCACCGCGGCCCTATAAAACGGTTCACCTTTCGGCCCACGGCGAACCTCGCGCGTCGGAGGATGGTCCCTCTGACGCGCGAGTCCGTCTTTACGGGAGCGGAGACGTGAGCGTGAGAAAGCTCTTTTCTAGAGGCCGAATTCCTCGAATCGCGCACGGCGAGCGGCGGCATCGGTTGCAACGAGTGCTACCTCTTCCGAGCGACCCGATTCGATCAGCGCCGTCACCAACGCGCCAAGACGCGCTTCTCCCTCTTCAAGACCTTCAGCCCGTCCCCGCTTTCCGTTGTCTCGACGGCGATGTGCTCTAGTTTCTCGAGATCTTTCCTGAAGCATGCGCCTTTGCTCCCTCAAGCACGCGCTGTTGCTCCTCAAGCGTGCGCCTTTGCTCCTCGACCATGCGCCTTCGGGCCTCGAGGTCTTCCCGGTCTTCCTCGAGCATGCGTCTTAGAGTCTCGAGGTCTTCCCGGTCTTCCTCGAGCATGCGTCTCTGGATCTCCATGTCTTCCTCGAATGTCAGCAAGGCCATCTTCTCCTTTCTCCACGCTTCGTCGCCGTTCGCTGCCCTTACGGCGGCGGCTAGTTTCGTGGCGAACCGATCGTCGCCCGCTTCTCCGGTAGAAATATAGTGTAGCAGGTTTCGCAGGCGTCCGGAGGGAGCCTGTCCCAGGCAGAGGCAGCCAAGACGACCCAGGTGAACCCATGGTCCGTTTCCCCACGCTCGTATTCTCCTGGCACTTTACGTTTAGCGTGTATACCGGCAGCCCCGCATTGAAGGGATCGTGCAGGCAGATGAAAACGATGTAGCAGGGAGGGAGGTTTCCGTAGTGCTCGCCACGGCGTAGTGCCAAGGTGTCCATGGCGCCCTGATAGAAGCGCAAGCGGCGACCGAGTTTAGCCCGCTTGACTGTTTGCATCTCGATGTTGCAAACCTCGTTCTCGGTTTTTACGTAGGCGTCGAGACGCACGCCGTGGTTGGTGAGCGTCGGACGGATATCGTTCTCGGCGATGATGCTACCAATGTTCGACACCGGTGCATTGAGGACTACTTCAAGCAGCTCGCGGCAAAGCTCCCTCGTTCGTCATCAGAAGATCGAACATGGGCCAATCGCTGAACTCGGAGTTCGTTTTCCTTCATGGGCTTCTCCTCAAATCGATGGAAGGGGGGGCCACTTTATTCGATCTCGACCGCATAAATGACGCGGAATGTCTCGTTTTGCTCCTCGCGCCGACCGCACTTGCGTCGCAAGGCCAGCTCAGCGCCCCTTTGTTAAGCATCGTTGCTTGTGCATGCGGGCTTTCTTTGTTACGGTGAAGCGGGTGAGAACGTTTCCGAGAAGGGCCGGCGCCATGTTGAAGGACACCATCAAGAAGCTGCGCATCCAGCAGGATTGAGCCAGGATGAGTTGGCCGAGCGCGTCCATGTGGTGCGCCAGACCATCTCGAAGGGGAGCGCGGCACTCGGTTCCCGACGCCGATTCGCTCATGGCCCTGGCGCGAGCTCGGCGTAAGCGCCGCCGAACTGTTGGGAGAGAGCGCGATGGCGGAAAGAGCCCCGACGATCTTGCGTGGGAGACCTCTCTTCTGGACGAGCGCGTTACCAGCGAGTCGCAACGGCTCGATCGCCTCGTGCGCTCCCTCAAATGGGCGCTCATCGGCGCGGCGGCTATGGCGCTGGCCTTCGGACTTTTCGTCTGGCTGCCAAACCAGCAGTTCTCATATGTGATATGGTGGGACAGCGTGGCTGACGATCCAGATTACAATAAGATTGTCTATCGCCTCAATGGCGAAGGAGAAATCATTGCGGCTTCTCCTGGATCCCGAGGATCATGGGCGCGTTATCGGTTGCGCTGGGGAGCCAGGCATGGCTGAGGCCATGGACGCAGCGGAGCTGCTCAACGAGCCGGGAAGCCTAGATACGCTTTCTGAGCGAGCGAATCAAGCCATAGAGGCGATGGGAGGCACCGTGCTTCGTCACGAGCTCTGGCTTGCCGCCGCTAGTCGCGAAGACGATGACCCCTCAATGACGATATGCCTTACTCAGTTTGCTTCTACGCCGATTCCGACGACCAAGATATCCCATGGCTATGATCTGGGCTTTTGCAGTTTCCGAAGTTGAAGGTTCATTGCGCTACAGACAACGGCGCCCCGCGAAATCGTGACAGGTGCTGACGCCGTCGAATGAGGAATCGTAGCTGCGGGCTGGTGGTACCAGGTGCTGTCGAGGACAATGGGAAGGCTGAGGCTAGGTGCTCTGCTAGATGAGTTTCCAGGGGCTGGCCGAACGAGCCCCCGAGATTCGCTGATATACCGTTAATAATCTAGCTAAGACTCCGAGATCGTCTCTACGGAGGTGACGGTGCCGCCGTGATCTTCTATGTAGGTGCAGACGGCCTCTTCGAATTCGCTGGCGCTGCCTGGGATGTTGTAGAACTGCTGGACGTCGACAGAGTCGGCTATGGTGGGGGAGCCGGTGTAACTGATGACCGCTGTGGGGTCGTAGGCGTCTAGGTCGATGACGAACTGGCTTTGCCTGGCCGTTGAGCTCGTATTCTATGATAGTACGGTTGATCGCCGCTTCTTGTGTTGCTGCGGAACCCGAGAGCTCTGGTATGGCGTAGAAGGCGACGGCCAGCACAAGCACTCCTCGCCGCCGATGCTTTCATTCTCCTTTCAACCATAGCGATTGCCGCCCGATCAGGCAAGCAACTGAAACTAACACGGCGGTTTCTGTGTGCGATACTGTGGCACAGAGTGCGATGGGTTCGGCCGTGGTCGCAGTTGCAGGCTCGGGAAAGGAGCGATGGTGCTGGCGGATTGGTGGGACAGGGTTGCCGGGCGCGCGGGGAAGCGCGAGGTGTTTCCTTCTCGGTTCGGGGAGGCGGCGGTGTATGCGATGCCGGCGGAGGACGGGTCGCTTGTGCGCATGTTGAACGTGGCGGGGTGCTGCAGTCGGCGACCTATCTGGACGAGCGTTGGGCGACGTGCCCCTTTGCGTACCTGCGATCCTTCGACCACCTCTTCGAGGCGGCGCTTCCCGAGGCGCCGGATCCGCTGGTCGTAAACCGCGTGCTCATGCTCGGCGGCGCTGGGTTCGCCTATCCCAAGCAGCTGCTGCTGGAGCATCCGGGCGTTGCGCTGGACGTGGTGGAAATCGATCCGGCCATGGTGCAAATCGCCCGGGAGCGTTTCTTCCTTGATCGTCTGGAGATGCAGCTGGCCGCCGAGGGCCGCGCCGACGATCTGCGCATCTTCGTGGAAGACGGCGAGGCGTTCCTGCGGCGGTCGGACGGCGTCCCCTACGATGCCATCATCAACGACGTTTTTCGTCGGCGCGAGGCGGTGCCGTTCTTCGCCAGCGACGAGGGCATTGCTTGCTCCCGCGCGCACTTGACGCCGGGCGGCCTGCTCATGGCCAACTGCGTCGTGGAATACACCGGCGACGCCATGTACCGCCTCTTCTCCCAGGTGGAGCGCCTGCGCGGTCACTTCGCCAACGTACGTCATCGACGCCTGACGACGAGTTCGGCGGCGCCGACAACTACCTCCTCATAGCCACCGACGGCTCCTACCCTTTCACAGGCGTCATCCCCTACGGGGATTAGGGGCAGCTGCACGATGATAGCCCGTCGATCAGGCGCTTTCGTTCTCGGCGCGGCTCCTCGACGATATAACGACGCAGGACGTCGGTGGCCCAGCGACGGAACTCAACGCCGCGCTGAGACTCTCACGCGGTAGCCCACTGAGATGATGACGTCGAGGTTGTAGTATTCGACCTGCCGCTCTACCTCGCGATTCCTTGAACTGTCGCAAATTTTGCGACAGTTGGTTTTCGGTGAGTTCTCCACCTCCTTAAGCGCGTTGGCGATATGCTTGCCATGGTTTTGACATCGCGGCCGAACAGAAGGGACATCTGCGAGCGGTTGAGCCAGATTTCATCCTTTCCGGCGTCAACCGCGACATCTAATCTCACCTCCCATCGGAGGATTGAAAAGGACGATGTTCGATGTGCTGGCTGCTTCAGACATGCTCAAGTCTCCCTTTAGCCCCGAGGCAGCAGGCGAGGTCGGGCGGCGGTTGATGCCGAGCTTTCGATAGAGGTTGCGCACGGGTTTTCACGGTGTTGGGCGAGACGACGAGCTCCTCGGCGATTTGCGGTGCCGTGCCCCTTCAACGAGGAGGCGCAGCACATCCCTTCCCGGCGGGTGAGGTCGTAGGTGCGGGCGGCCTTGGCGCAGAGGGCTTTCGATATCAGGCCTTGCGGCACCTCCGGGTCGGCCAGCTGCGAGTCAGCGTAGCCGCTTTTCGCCAGTTGCAAACGCTCTGCTTCGCGCTTCATGGCGGCTTCGCGCCAGTAACGACCTTAGGAAAAAGGAGGCCAGTGCGGTTGCTGCCAGCAGCGCCGCTGAGGCGATCGCGGCCGTTTTGGATGCTCAAGCAGCGCTGTATCCTCTTGGTGGCGATGACTTCATAGTGGGTCTTGCCGGCGGGTATGACACGCTGATGCCGGGTGAGACGCGCGTAATCCGGCTACGCCTTCGTCATTTACCGTAACAGGGCCGAGCAGGACGGCATCGATAATGCCGATCTTTCGGCCATGGAAGTTGCGTATCTCGATTGCAGCCCGTGGCGCGTTATCGCCCTGAAGCTGGCGAACGCTCGCGATGCCGCCCAAGTGCACCCGCGCAACGCCTACGCCGACGGGATCCTCGGGCGCTAGATTGGCGAGGCGCCTGCTCGACGTTCTTGTCCTGCGCGTTTCTTTGTAGCCCTCTTTCGCGGTTGAGGCGCTCTCTGGTTCGTGCTGCTTTTGTGGAAGGTGGGTGGGGCGTGCAACAAAAACGGGCTTCTCAAATGTCTAGTAGATAGAGGGTCGGAGCAGAATGAGCGCGGAGGCTGACGTGCACAAGTTGAGCGACATTATGGCCGTTATGGGGCTAGCCGTCGTGTTCTGTGGGCATTGCGATGTTCATCGCCTGCTGGGGATAGGGCCGCCGGCCGCTTGTTTCCATGAACCGCTGCATAACGAGGGCTTATCGGGCTGGCAGACGTTGCGTCAGCTGGTCATGGTTTCACGGGGCGCCCCTTTACACTGGATGCCGAGACACGCGTTCAGGGAAAAGGAGGCCGGCCATGGGAGACGAAAAACGCCATGTAGATCACCTGAAGAGGCCGCGCGCAAGGCCGAGGCCGACCTGCGGGACGACCTTGAGAAGGCCGTGGAATTCGAAAAGGCCGACGTGGCTGAAACTCATCGCGAATGGCACGATCAGCTGCACAACGATCATGCCGAGTTGGTGGCCGACGTTGCTCGCGACAAAGAAGAGATCCGCGAGGCTTTAGACGACGCGCGCCACCCGAGCGCATCGTGCATGCGGCCGAGGAAAAGCTCGCCCACGCCGCCGACGAGGCCCGCGATGTCGTGCGCGCCGTGGAGCACCCGAGCGTCATTGTCGATGACGCTAAGGAGGCTCTAGCCGAGAAAAAAGCACGCCCTGATGAGACCGCGGCCACTATCGCTGCCGGAATTCACCAGCCCCGCCGACAAGAAGCGCCTGCCGGTGGTGCTGCGCGTGTTCGGCGTGCTGCTCATTATCGGCTCGGGCGTCCGCGCTGCCGGTCATCGCGAAGACCATGTATCAGGCTGTGACCATGTTCGACGCTGGAGCTATGCGCGGGGAGGGCATCTCCACCATCGTGGTGACCTTCGTGAATCTGGCCGTGCTGGTGGCCCTCGCCGTCACGCTCATTGTGTTCGGCGTGCGCCTCATCCGCAACCAGCGGCGCTGGGCAGCGCTGCTCTCCTACGGGCTGTACGTGCTTCTTCTGGCCGGGGCTCTGTGCTCCATCATGCTGGCCGGCATTGGCTACGAGCTTATTCCCTACGGCGTCGGTTTCGCGGTCACGGTGGCGCTGCAAAGCTACCTTGACCCCCTCGCTGCTCGAAGAACGTCGCGCCCACCGCAAGGCCCGCGAGGCCGAGGAGCATGCGGAGGGGCCGGCCGCTCGGCCGCGACCCCTCGGGCAAAGGGCTACATCACGCTGAACTTCAACCTGTTCTGGATATTCGTCGTGGCCAGCGTGCTGGGGCTGCTCATGGAAGAGATCGTCCACTTTCTGTTCGTGGTACCAGGCCAATGGCAAGACCGCGCGGGGCTGCTGTTCGGCCCGTTCTCGCCCATCTACGGTTGCGGCGCGGTGCTCATGCCCATCTTCCTCAACCGCTTCCACAAAAGCAATTGGCTCGTCATCTTCCTCGTGGCGGCGGTCATCGGCGGTGCGTTCTGAGGCGTTCGTAAGCCTGTTCATGCAGTACGCGTTCGGGCGGTGGCCTGGGATTGCTCCAACATGCCGGATCGCTGTTCGGCGGTCGCACGTGCCTTCCGTTCATGGTCTGCTGGGGTCTGCTCGGCGTGGTGTGGATCAAGCTGCTCTTGCCGTTCATGCTGCGGCTCGTGAACCTCATCCCCTGAACTGGCGCTACGTGCTCACCTGCGTGGCCGCCTGCTTCATGTTGGTGGACGCCGTCATGACTCCTGCAGGCTCCTCGACTGCTGGTACATGCGCCTGTCCCACGACCCCATCGACACGCCCATCCAGCAGTTCTACGACCACGAGTTCGGCGACACCTACATGGCCGACCGCTTCCAATCGATGACCATCCACCCCGCCGACGCCGTGCGCGGGAAGTAGGGGCGCCGTAAGCCTGGGGATGCGCGGCCATGGGGATCCGAGTGAAGTGCGGGGTGGGCCGACGCCCACCTACAGAGTTGCGCGTTGAATGCGGCGAAGGCGCCTTCGAGGCACGGAGCGACCAGGCGCACGAGATCTTCCTTTGTGCCCCGGGCGGTGAGCAACCAGATCCAGGGTAAGTTCTTCGCCGACGAGGGGGAATGATGGCCGCATCGGGGTTTTGGGCGATGGCGGGCAGAATGGAAGTCCGGGGCGAGATAGAGGTCGGTACCCATGGCATCATGGCAATACGTAACTGAAACGAAGTACAATGGA
>VOFH01003229.1_pt1 | contig 34684 bp, 48 predicted proteins | sample 5384091 | NCBI WGS metagenome assembly VOFH01 (sample SAMN12384727, study PRJNA508395) | human gut metagenome | isolation source: healthy gut G | host: Homo sapiens
AAAACTATTATTGGGAAGTAAATTTCTCTCAAAAAAATTGCGATTATTAGTTTGAACTTTACGGCATAATACTGTAGAAGTAGCCAAAAGTTTCATAATCATGTTAAAATAGTAAAATGGGATTGAAATTTGAACCGAAAAAATTTAAATTTGGTATGCGTACACTTAAGACGGGGATTGCTGTCTTTCTAGTTTTAGGTCTTTTTCTGCTTTAGGCTGGGAAGGGCTTCAGATTGGTTGTTTGACAGCAGTCTTTAGTCTTCGAGAAAACTTTGACAGAAGTATTCAGTTTGGTAAATCACGTATTTTTTGCGAATACGGTTGGAGGGCTTTTGTCGCTATTATTTTACTTTGTGAATATGTGGTTTAATCATTCAGTTTGGGTGACCTTGCTATTGGTTCCAATTTTGACAATGCTGACGATTATCATTAATGTGTCCTTTAATAATGCATCTGGTGTTATTGAGGGGTGGCTGCACTTTTGATTATTACCTTGTCTATTCCACCTGATAATACCTTCACTTATGTTATTGCTCGAGTCTTTGAAACTTTCTGTGGAGTCTTTATAGCAATCCTTGTTAATTATGATTATGGTTGGTTACTTAAACACTTAAAATAAGAATGATAGGTTTCTATTGAACTCTATTTTTATGTTTTTTGATAAAATCCTTAAATTAGAGCGAATATACAATATAATGTTCGGGAATTACTCATTGTGTAAGAAAAAGTAACATAAACTGTTGACATGTAGAAATATTCAGAATATAATTGTTAGGAAAGGAGGATGATCATGGCAAGAGAGAAAGAATTAAGGCGTTCTCTAGCTGTTTTCCGATTGGAACAGTTATGAAATTGACGGATTTAACTGCTCGTCAAATTCGTTACTATGAAGATCAAGGTTTAATTCAACCTGAACGTACAGCTGGAAATCGTCGTATGTACTCATTAAATGATATGGATCGTTTATTGGAAATCAAAAGATTTTTTGGATGATGGTTACAATATTGCAGCGATTAAGCATGAGTACGAAGAGCGTGAAGTTCGTGCCCAACAAAAACAAGCGGCTTTAACAGATGCGGACGTTCGACGTATCTTGCATGATGAACTCCTTCAGCAAGGCCGTTTTACGACCCCGTCACAACAATTTGGTAACTTGCGTATCTAATTACGCTTTGAACTTTTATTTTGGTTTTATAAAGGAGACCCCTATTATGGCAATCACAGCAGCTGATATTCGTCGCGAAGTCAAAGAGAAGAATGTTACTTTCTTGCGTTTAATGTTCTCTGATATTCTTGGTGTTATGAAGAACGTTGAAATTCCTGCGACAGATGAACAGTTGGATAAGGTACTTTCAAATAAAGCTATGTTTGATGGTTCATCAATTGAGGGATTTGTTCGTATCAACGAATCTGATATGTATCTTTACCCAGATCTTTGATACGTGGACAGTTTTTCCTTGGGGTGATGAAAATGGTGCAGTAGCTGGTCTTATTTGTGATATCTATACCTCTGCAGGTGAACCATTTGCTGGTGACCCTCGTGGTAACTTGAAAAAGGCTTTGCGTCATATGGAAGAAGTTGGTTATAAATCATTTAACCTTGGACCAGAACCAGAATTCTTCCTTTTCAAATTAGATGAACAAGGTAATCCTACGCTTGAAGTTAACGATAAAGGTGGTTATTTTGACCTTGCACCAACTGACCTTGCAGACAATACACGTCGTGAAATCGTTAATGTCTTGACAGAAATGGGATTCGATGTTGAAGCATCTCACCACGAAGTGGCGGTTGGTCAACATGAAATCGACTTCAAGTATACAGATGTTTTGAAGGCTTGTGATAATATCCAAATTTTCAAATTGGTTGTTAAGACAATCGCTCGCAAACACGGTCTTTACGCAACCTTTATGGCGAAACCAAAATTTGGTATTGCTGGTAGCGGTATGCACTGTAACATGTCTCTCTTCACTGAAGAAGGAAATGCATTCTTTGATCCAGAGGATCCACGTGGTATGCAATTGTCTCAAGATGCTTACTACTTCCTTGGTGGTTTGATGAAACATGCATACAACTATACTGCAATTATTAACCCAACAGTGAACTCTTACAAACGTTTGGTTCCTGGATACGAAGCTCCTGTATATATTGCATGGGCAGGTAGCAACCGTTCACCATTGATCCGCGTTCCCTGCGTCTCGTGGTATGGGTACACGTTTGGAATTGCGTTCAGTAGACCCAATGGCAAACCCATACTTGGCACTTGCTGTTCTTTTGGAAGCAGGTCTTGATGGTATTCTTAACAAGATTGAAGCACCAGATCCAGTTGAAACAAACATCTACTCAATGTCTCCTGAAGAACGTAAAGAAGCAGGTATTATTGATTTGCCATCAACACTTCGTAACGCTCTTAAAGCATTGGAAACGGATGAAGTGGTTCGTCAAGCATTGGGTAATCATATCTATACAAACTTCCTTGATGCGAAACGTATGGAATGGGCAAGCTACGCTACTTTCGTTTCACAATGGGAAATTGATAACTACTTGGATATTTATTAAGAAATTAAATTTGAAAATCAGGCTATGCCTGGTTTTCTTTTTGTTTAAATTCATTAAGTTCTTGGACAAATTACGTAGTTTTAACTGAGCTGTTTTCTTTTGTCATATTTCTTTATTCACCCTTAATTACATTAAAAATATGTGATGTTAAACTAATTTTATATTAATCTTATTCAGGGGGAAATATGAAAACTACAAAAAAAGCTGCTTTGGTAGCAGCCTCAAATTATTGTCGGTCTTACAGTCGCACAAACAGTTAATGCTGATACTTATACAGTTCAAAATGGAGATTCATTCTTCGGGATTGCTAGTCAGTATGGGGTAGATCCTTATCAATTGGCAGCTGAAAATGGCATGACTATTTGGTCAACAATTGTTCCTGGTGGAAGCTTGGAAGTTTCAGGTGCTACGACAGCAGTTGAGGAAACGACAGAAGCTTCTTCTTCAGAGGTAACAGCTACTGATTCAGATGCTACTTGGAATCGTTACCCAGTTGGTCAATGTACATGGGGTGTTAAGGAAGTTGCTCCATGGGTTAACTGGTGGGGTAATGGTGGCGATTGGGCAGGAAGCGCTGCTAGCCAAGGTTATGCTGTAGGTTCAACACCTGTGAGGATCAATTGTATGTTGGACTGATGGTGGTTATGGTCACGTTGGTTATGTAACACAAGTTGATCAAGATGGTCAAATTCAAATCTTGAGTCAAATTATCAAGGTCAACAACAAATCAATAACTATCGTGGTTGGTTTGACCCACAAAACTCAACTACACCAGGTTCAGTATCTTACATTTATCCAGGTGCATAAAATGAGAAAAAGCGTTATAAACGCTTTTTTTACTTGCTGGAAGGGTTGTGCTCCAGACTGATTTAAACTAAAAAAAAAATGGTAGCCATCCAGCTACCATTTTTTATTTATCAGGTGTGAGAATCATTGAATAATGATTGGTTCACGTTCTGTTTTTTCATATAAGAATGGGCGTAAAGCATTGACGATAGCACCATTAACGGATTGGATGCTAGCATCCTTATTCTTAAGAGCGATACGAATAGCATTGAATAGAATGCGTTGGCTCACGGATAAGATCGCCAGATTCACGCATATAGATGAAGCCACGACTGAGGATGTCTGGACCAGCTAGAATCATCTTAGACTTGAAGTCAACAGTTGCTACGGCAAGTACGACACCATCTTCAGAGAGATCACGACGGTCACGAAGAACGGCCGCTCCGATATCGCCGATACCATTACCATCAACGTAGATATCTTGGGCATTGAAGTGACCTGCACGACGAGCAGAGTCTTTTGTTAGGCTAAGACATCACCATTTTCCATAATGAAGATATTATCTTTTGGAACGCCACAATCAACAGCAAGGCCTGCGTGAACTTTCTGCATGCGGTATTCACCGTGAACAGGCATGAAGAATTTTGGTTTGATCAAACGAAGCATGAGTTTTTGCTCTTGTTGACCACCGTGTCCAGAGGTATGGATATTGTTGATTTTACCGTGGATAACATCGACACCAGCTTCTTGAATAGTATTAATCAAGCGGTTAACGCTAGTTGTGTTTCCTGGGATAGGGCTAGATGAGAAGATAACAGTGTCACCAGGTTGCAGTGTCACTTGGCGGTGCATCCCATTAGCGATACGAGCAAGAGCTGCCATAGGCTCTCCTTGAGAACCGGTACACATGATAAGAATCTCACTGGAATGGTAGTTTTTCATCTCACTAGGGTCAATAATAGTTCCTTTTGGAACCTTGATGTAGCCTAGTTCAACACCATTGACGATGGCTTTTTCCATAGAACGTCCAAAGACAACAATCTTACGACCGGTTTTTACAGCAGCTTCGGCAGCTTGTTGCAGACGGAAAATATTAGAGGCAAATGAGGCGAAGATAATACGTCCGTGGATGCCTTCAATAATTTTCATGATGGATTGACCAACGACCTTCTCGGAATTTGTGAAAGTTGGTACTTCAGCATTGGTTGAGTCTGAGAGGAGGCAAAGGACGCCTTCTTCACCAAGTGCAGCCATACGGTGAAGGTCTGCTGGCTCACCTACTGGGGTGAAGTCAAACTTAAAGTCACCGGTACACACAATTTTACCTTGAGGTGTATGGATGACAATACCGAGAGGTTCTGGAATTGAGTGAGTAGTGCGGAAGAAGGTCACGCTCATATTTTTGAAAGTAAGCTCTGTATTAGCATTAATTTCATAGAGTTGTGCGTCACGAAGTAGTCCGTGTTCTTCCAATTTTCCTTTGATAAGAGCAAGAGCAAGTGGTCCTGCATAAATTGGGATATTTGCCTGTTTAAGAAGGAAGGGATCCCACCAATATGGTCTTCGTGTCCGTGCGTTATGACAAGTGCCTTTACACGATCAACGTTTTCAACGATGTAAGAATAGTCCGGGATAACATAGTCGATTCCGAGAAGATCATCCTCGGGGAATTTAATACCCGCATCGACGATGATAATCTCATCTTGGTATTCAATACCATAGGTGTTTTTACCGATTTCCCCAAACCACCAATCGCATAAACCCCAACTTCTTCAGGTTTTAGATTGATTTTTGATGCCATGGTCTTAGAACTCCGTTACTTCAAAAACGCCTGTTTTTTTTCGTATTCAAGGGCTTTTTTCTGAGAGAAGCTCGATGAATTCGATGTTATAGGCAGTGTTTTTTTCGATGATTTGACGAGCTTGGATACGTCCCTCAAGTTCAGTTTCTGCATCGATATCTAGGTAGAGTGATTTTGTCTGTTCACGGCGTGGATTACGCTCTTTAGTTTCTTGGTAAAAGACTTTATAAATCATGGTTTTCCTTTCTTTCCAAAAGGCTCTGCCATTCTATAAAAAACCGCTCAAGTTAATCTTGCTATGATTTACTTGACGTTATGATATTCACTTTATGAGTAATAGCTAGTAGCCTTGATTCGTTTAACAATTACTATTATTGTACCATAAGATAAGGGCTAGATAAAGAAAATGGCGGAAAAAGTTGGAAAATGTTCGTTTCTGGGAAACAGTGACTTGTGTTATAATAGAAAAGCATAAAAGGAAACAAGAAAAAAGATGAAAATATTAGCATTTGATACTTCTAGCACAGCTTTATCAGTAGCCTTGTTAGAAGATGAGAAACTAGTGGCAGAGTCAACTGTCACAGTAAAAAAGAACCACAGTATTAGTCTAATGCCAACCATTGATTTTTTAGTTGCTCAGGCAGGTTGGCAACCGTCTGATTTAGAACGTATTGTGGTTGCACAGGGTCCTGGTTCTTACACAGGGCTTCGTGTGGCTGTCGCAACAGCTAAGACTTTAGCCTATGCGCTCGACATTGATTTGGTGGGAGTTTCAAGCCTACAGGCACTGACAGACCTTTCGGTTGACGGTGTTGTGATTCCTATTATGGATGCCTCGTCGTAATAATGTTTACGTTGGTTTTTATGAAAATGGTCAGGCCCTCGTCCCAGATTGCCATGCAGCTTTTGTAGATGTTCTGGAGCAAGCTAAAACTTTTGAAAAGGTGACATTTGTCGGTGAAGTGGCTAATTTTGTGGATCAGATTAAAGAAAGCCTTCCAGAAGCAACTATCTTGTCAAGTCTTCCGTCTGCCCAGTTAATTGGTCGTTTAGGATTGTCCTTGCCTTCTGTTGATGTGGATGCTTTTGTTCCACATTACTTGAAGCGGGTTGAGGCGGAAGAGAATTGGCTTAAGACACATGAGGAGACTAACCGTGACAACTACATCAAGCGTGTCTAGATTGAGTAGCCAAGAGCAAGCTCAACTGATTTATCAGATTTTTGTCGGATGTTTATGACAAATCTCCGTGGACGATAGAACAAGTGGTAGCAGACTTGGCTTTGGATACTACGGAGTATTTCTATGTTTATAATCAGGAAGAAGTTGTTGGTTTTTAGCCCTTCAAAATTTAGTGGGTGAGCTTGAGGTGACCAATATCGCCATTTTAAAAAAGCTTACCAGGGGCGTGGTTATGCTAGTCAGCTGATGAAGCATTTGGAAGAGCGTAGTGAACCTATATTCCTAGAAGTGAGGGCTTCAAATCAAGTCGCTCAGGCACTTTATAGAAAATTTGGTTTTGAAAGTCTAGGAATTCGGAAAAATTATTATCATGAGCCTCAAGAAGATGCAGTTATCATGAGGCGAGAGGAAGTCTAATGGCAGATAGATATATTTTGGCAGTGGAGAGCTCATGTGATGAGACTTCAGTTGCCGTTTTGAAAAATGAGAAAGAACTTTAAGTAATATTATTGCCAGTCAGGTGGAAAGCCATAAACGTTTTGGTGGTGTTGTTCCTGAGGTGGCTAGTCGTCACCATGTGGAAGTGGTGACTCTTTGCATTAAAGATGCCCTTTCTGAGGCGGGAATTACTGCTGAACAACTAGATGCTGTAGCAGTAACCTATGGTCCTGGTTTGGTCGGGGCGCTCTTGGTCGGGATGGCAGCGGCTAAGGCCTTCGCTTGGGCACATGGGTTGCCTTTGATTCCAGTTAACCATATGGCTGGGCATCTTATGGCAGCGCGTGAGGTTCAAGAATTGGAATATCCCCTCTTAGCACTTTTTGGTGTCTGGGGACACACAGAGTTGGTTTATGTGTCAGAACCGGGGAATTACAAGATTGTTGGTGAGACACGTGATGATGCAGTTGGTGAGGCCTATGACAAGGTCGGGCGTGTGCTGGGGTTGACCTACCCAGCCGGGCGTGAAATTGATGAGTTAGCTCATAAAGGGAAAGATGTTTATGATTTTCCACGTGCTATGATTAAGGAAGACCACTTGGAGTTTTCATTTTCAGGCTTGAAGTCAGCCTTCATTAATTTGCACCATAATGCAGAGCAAAAGGGTGACGTCCTAATTAAAGAAGACCTTTGTGCTTCTTTCCAAGCTGCTGTGTTGGATATTCTCCTAGCTAAGACGAAGAAAGCTTTAGAGCGTTACCCTGTCAAAACACTTGTTGTTGCAGGGGGTGTGGCAGCTAATCAAGGCTTACGTGAACGCTTGGCTGAAGAAATTACGGATGTAGATGTGGTTATTCCGCCTTTACGTCTTTGTGGTGACAATGCTGGTATGATTGCTTTAGCAGCAGCTATTGAATATGATAAAAAACATTTTGCTGAGTTAGATTTAAATGCTAAACCAAGTCTAGCCTTTGCAGGATTTGAAGAATAAGAAGAACCTCTTACTAGTCTGGTAAGAGGTTCCTTTAGAAAGGAATTGAGTGTGTCTGCCTTTCGTTTAGGTGTAAAAGCCGCGGTACCGACAGCTTTAGGCTATGTAGCTATTGGTCTAGCCTTTGGTGTTGTAGCAGCAGCTTCGGGTCTATCAGCCCTTGAGGTTGGCCTCATGTGTGCCTTGGTCTATGGTGGCTCGGCTCAGTTTGCTATGTGTGCCTTAGTAGTTGCAGGAGCTGGCCTTGGTGAGTTAACCTTGACTGTTTTCTTAGTTAATTTGCGTAACATGTTGATGAGTTTACATGCAACGACGATTTTTACAAAAACAAGCCTCTGGAATCAGCTGGGAATTGGTAGTCTGATTACGGATGAAAGTTATGGTGTCTTGTTGGGAGAATATGTGCATCATAAAGATATTTCTGCGAACTGGATGCATGGGAACAATATTTTCAGCTATCTGGTTTGGATTGTATCATCAGTTGTTGGTTGTTTGATTGGTTCTATGATTCCTAATCCTGAGCTTTTTGGTTTGGATTTTGCCTTTGATTGCCATGTTTATAGGTTTGTTAAGTAGTCAGATTGATGTCTTGTTAGGGGAAGGAGTGCGTAAGCTACTCTTGATTTTACTATCTATTGCTGTGGCTTATCTGAGCTTTAGTGTCATCTTGTCGGAATCTTTGGCTGTTTTAGTGGCTACTTTGGTTGGATGTAGTGTGGGGGTGATGTGTGATGGCCGTCAATAAGTTTATTCTCATTGCTATCTTACTTGGGTTTGTGGTCAGCTGGGTTCCTCGTGTTCTCCCCTTTGTTTTAGTGAAATACAAAGGGCTTACCAGATATCGTTGTTCGATTTTTGCACTACTTACCAGTTTCTATCCTCTTTGCTCTGATTCTCTCTAGTCTCACGACTGAGAAGATTGGTCACTTGCCACAGTTTAAGTGGATGGAAATACTGGCTACTGTGCCAACGGTAATTGTAGCATTTAAGAGCAAAAATCTGCTCTATGCAGTAATCGTTGGTATAGTATCTATGGCCCTGATTCGTTTAGTGTTTTAGTAAATGAAAAGACTTGGAGTTGCTCTTAGTGAGTCGTTTTCCAAGTCTTTTTTTTTAGTTGTTAAAAAAAAGCAGCAATATCGTCTTCACTGAGACCAATCATTGGATCTATAGTTGACCAATTATCTTCAGTTAAACGATAGTTTTCTTCGGTTTGCACAGGTTTGTTAACAGACTTATCCACAGGTTGTGAATAAGTGTTAATAAGAGCTGGAGATGGATTTATATTTCCCGAAATGTCTTTGTTTTCAAGGGGTTCTGAGGATCCGTTGTTTTTCGTTTTTGGTTTGATTGGATGCGTCTGTTGCCTCGTTTTTAACAATCTTTTCGACAGACTTATCAACAGCTTGTGTATAAGTTTGTTCAAAACGTTGGATGAGATAAGTATTTCGTTTAGCCCCTCATTGTGAACAGCATAATCGAAGGCTGCGATTTCCCCCTAGCATGACTAGTTTACTCTTGGCGCGTGTGATTGCGGTGTAAATGAGGTTACGTTGTAGCATACGCCCACTTTGGCGTGTGATGGGAAGGATAACGACTGGGAACTCACTCCCTTGGGATTTGTGGATTGACATGGCATAGGCCAGAGTAATCTTATTCCATTCGTTACGAGGATAGATAACTTCATTGCCATCGAAGGACATGTAAATTTCGTCCTGCTTGCTTTCAGTATATTTACCAGGGATGAGATCAGTAATGATGCCGATGTCGCCATTGAAGACATTGAGTTCGGTATCGTTGACCAGATGGAGAATTTTGTCGTTCTTACGGAGGAAAATATCATTAAAGGCAAACTGATTGGCCTTTTCTTGAGGATTAAGTAGGTCCTGCATAATGGTATTGAGATTGTTGATACCGGCCTGTCCTCGGTACATGGGAGCTAGAATCTGCACATCCTGAGCAGAGATCCCGCTCTTTATAGCGGCAGAGACAATTTTAGGAACCATCTGTGGAATATGGTTGGCATTGGCCTCAAAGTAAGAGCGGTCAGCCTTTTTTCTCTGTGAAATCAGCGGGGAGTTGGCCTTGGCGCATCTGGCTAGCTAGGGTAACGATAGTGGAATCCTCGGATTGTCTGAAAATTTTGGTTAGGGAAACCTTAGGCAAGTTATCAATCTGCAAAAGGTCAGCCAAGACTTGGCCAGGGCCTACGGAAGGTAGCTGGTCTTGGTCACCCACAATGATAACTTGGGTTGAATCAGAGATACTTTCAAAGAGTTGATTGGCCAACCAAGTATCAACCATAGAGAACTCATCGATGATAATCAAATCGCAATCTAGATAGTCCTCTAAGGTCTTAAAATCGTCCTCGCTATTGAGGCCTAAATGTCTATGAATAGTGGCGCTAGGTAGTTGGGTGAGTTCGTTCATCCGACGAGCAGCCCGTCCCGTTGGTGCTGCTAAAATAATAGGTAAATCGGACTTTTTTTGAGATCTAGGCCATGAAGGTCAGCATAGGTTTTAATAATGCCGTTAATAACAGTGGTTTTCCCTGTTCCGGGACCCCCTGTCAGGATGAAGACCTTGCTTTGTAGGGCTTTGAAAATGGCATCTTTTGAATCTGATCATAAGTAATACCAAGCTCCTCTTCCACCCCTTCAAGGCTGTCTAAGATTTTGTCTTCAGAGCTGACATCAGGTTGGTCCTTCATGATACGAGTTAGGTGGGTATAGATGCCCTGTTCCGCAAAATATAGGGTATTATCAAAGATTTTAGTCTCTACATTTTGCACCTTATCCTCTTGGATAAGATTGGTTAATTGGTTAGCGACCAAGGCGGGGTCAAGTTCAATCTGACGAGCACTTTCCAAAAAGGATGATAGTTCGTTCGAGCAAAGCTTTGGCTTCGATGTAGGTGTCGCCTTCTTCCATACTGGCTTCTAGCAGACAATGAATCAAGGCAGCTCGTAAACGTTCAGGAGCATCACTAGCAATTCCTAAGCGTTCGGCTAGTTGGTCAGCTATTTTAAATCCGATTCCTTGAACTTCCTCTACCAAGAGATAAGGGTGTTCTTCGATAAGATTGAGCGATTCTTCCTTATATTGGTTGAAAATTTGTGAGGCAGCTTTTGGTGTGAGTCCATAGTTGGAAAGTTTGGACAAGATTTGCTCGGTTCCATAGTTGATTTTTAACTTTGCAACGAAGGCTTCTCGGTTTACCTTTGAAAGGTTAGGAATCTGTTCTAACTTGCTAGGATCCTCGAGAATCTGGTCAATTGGGTCTTCGCCATAAATCTCGACAATACGCTCAGCTGTTTTCTTACCAATCCCCTTAAAATTGTCGCTAGCGAAATACTTGATAAGACCGCTAGCAGAAGGTTTTGACCGTTCGTAGCGCGTCATTTGGAGTTGTTCACCATATTTGGGATGATTGGTTAGCTGACCCCAGAAGGTATAATCTTCACCTTCCATGACATCTCCCATGGTTCCTGTAACAATGATTTCATAGTCCTCAAAATCACTGTCTGTTTCGTCAATTTCTAAGAGTAGAATACGGAAAAAATTACTAGCGTTTTCGACAATGACGCGTTCGATAGTTCCTGAAAAATAAAATTCTTGCATGTGTTTTTCCTAGATACATAATAAGGCTGGGTTTCCCCAACCTTATCTTATTTAGTGTTTTTAGTTGTCCTCAACGGTACCAATTTTATTAAGTGGCCAGAAGCGGAATTTAACTTCCCCTACAAGAGCACTCTTGTCAAAGTAACCAACGACTCGACTATCTTTGGAAACAATACGGTTGTCCCCAAGTAGGAAATATTTGCCTTCAGGAACAGTAACAGAGAAGGTCGTGTTACCGTCAGCATTGGTTGTAAAGGCCTTGGCATCCTTAGCCAGTTGTTGGAAGTAGCCGCTCTTGCTCTTGTCATGGTTGTAAGCATATTCTTTTTTGTAGCTTATCCTTGGCAAAGGCAGCTTGGAATTCTTTGAGGTATTCTTCCTTGACTTCTTTACCGTTGACAGTAAGTTTATCATTTTGATAGGTAATGGTATCACCTGGCATACCGATGATACGTTTGACGATTTGTTTCGTCTTACCGTCTTCGACTTCCTTGGCAACGACAATATCGAAGCGTTCAATGGATGTGTGTTTCAAAACGATAACACGTTGATTATTGGCTAGAGTAGGATCCATTGAGTGACCATCAACTTGGACAGGGAGCCAAAGGAAGAGGCGAGTCAAAAGGAAAAATGTGATAAAGAGGATAAAGAGTCCCCATTCACGAAGTAAAATGAGGAAGTATTGGGTCCATTTGTTTTTCATAGTTAAGGCCTTTCAGGGTTATTTTAAGCGTTGGTAGGCTTTTTTTTGGTATTGGCGAAATGATATTTAGCAGTAGCTTGGAGAGCCTGATCTCCGTAGGCTTGAAGAAGCTTGGTTGCGACCTGGTCAGACTTAGCACCAGCACCTGAAGGAAGCGTATAACCTACTTCTTGGCTGAGTTTATCTAGATTTTCCAGGAAGAGATTGCGAGCGATGATAGAGCTCACCGCGACAGCTAAGTATTTCCCTTCAGCCTTTTCTTCTAAAGTGATAGGAAAGTCAAAGCGATTGCGTTCATTCTTGAGGTATTTCTGATAATTTTTCTCACTGGTGAAGGCATCAATGACAATCTTATCTGGTTTAGCACCTGTTTGTAACAATAGAGATAGCCTGATTGTGGAGGGCTACTTTAACGGACACAGCATTATGACTCTTACCGTCTCCGACCACTTCATTGTACTTTCTAGGCGAAAGCAGGAGTGCTTTGTGGGGAATTTTCTCCTCCAAGAGAGGTGCAATCTGACGAATCTTGATATCATTAAGATTTTTAGAATCATCGACCCCAAGAGATCTCAAAAAGGCATGGTCAGCCGGGGTAACTAGACTAGCTACAACAGCTAGACCACCAAAATAGGAGCCATTTCCGACTTCGTCTGATCCAATTAGGGCTAGGTTTTGCCCATCAGGTGACTGCTTAGATTCAGCTTGGTACCCAAAACGGCTAGCCAAGACTTCTGGCTTAGCTCCTTGGAAAGTTACCTTTCCTGAAGTATAGGCGATGACACTTATTCCATCGACCTTGGCTGAAAAACTTGCATAAGGATTTTTAGTCGCAGTCGCATAGCTTGCTAGGTCCTTCTGGAGTGTCGAAATCTGCTCTGCTGTCATTTTTAATACGATTGTGCCCATGAAATCTATTTTAGCACAAAAAAGGAGAATTGGTAGATATTTTACAGACTCGGAATCCCTGAAAATTATTTTTCTAGAGAAGTGCAAAGTCTAAAATTTACGAAAGTTAAAATTTAGGATATAATGATTAAAAAGAGAATGCCTAACCCTGCTCTTTTTTTCCACAATTAGAGAAAATGGGTTGGCATTTAAGTATCGAACACGCCTCAGAGTAAGTGTCTGAATCTTGCTAACAAATGGCGATATAAAAGCAATAAAATAAGGAGAAGCTGCGGTGGCGAATCCGTGACCACCATTGATTGGCAGCTAACAAGCAAATGGCAAATAAGAACCGTTACAAATTTCATTTTGGAGAGAAGAATCTCACGCTAACAACTGATAAGGACAACCTTTTCATGGAAGAGGTTGAGCGTGTTGCCCACGAGAAATATAAAATTATCAAAGAGCAGATGAAAAATGCTGACAATGAAACAATCGCTATCCTAATGGCTATCAATTCTTTGTCGACTCAGTTGGAACGCGAAATTCAAGTTGAAGATATGGAAAAAGAGTTGGAAACGTTGAGAGCTAAGCAACTTGAACAGCTCAAGGTTAAGGCGACAGCTACAAATGACGATGAGGATGACGCATGATTGGACTCCTTGTCTTAGCCATTATGGCTTGGAATTTCTACATTGGCTACCGTCGAGGCCTCTTTATGCAAGCTTATTACGTGGTTTCAGTCATTATCGCCATGTGTGTGGCGGCCTACTTTTACCGGTCGCTAGGAGAGGCTATCAATCTTTGGGTACCTTATACCAATCCAACCAAAGATGCTAGTATAGCTTTCTTTAAAGATCAGAACATCTTCTCACTTGACCGTGTCTATTATGCGGGCGTTGCTTATTTTGCTATCTACTGTATAGCCTATTATGGCTTACGCTTTCTTGGTATTTTCTTCCATTTTGTGAGAATTGAGCGACTTGATCAGAGACGTTACCAAGTGGTAGGTGGTGTCTTGGCCACCTTAGTGAGTCTTGTGCCTTTGACTATGTTGGGGAATATTCTTGCGACTGTTCCTATGAACAACATTCAAACGCTCTTGTCATCGAGCTGGGTTTTACGTATCTTGATTAATGGTTATTTTCCAGTTAGTCAGATTATCTAACACTTGTGGACAAGTGTGATATAGAAAAAGACGTCTTCCTTGATTAAGGGAGACTTTTTTTGTTCTTTGTTTTGATAGGATATGAAAAGACCGGACACAAGGTCTCAGTCTTTCTTAACTATTTTTACCCTAAGGTTGCAATGGTACATCCGGAACCACCGGCACTTTGTGGGGCATATTCAAAACTTTTAACATGGCGATGACGGCGGAGATATTTGGTAACAGCATCACGGATGACACCTGTACCAATACCGTGGATGATGTCCACCTGACTCATGTTATTAAGTAGGGCTTGGTCAATAAAGGCATCAAGCTCTTGCATGGCTTCTTCGTAACGTTTCCCACGAAGGTCTAGACGGGCACGAGGACCGCCAGATGACTTTTTGGCTTTTTAACCACGTTAATCTGTTTCTTCTTAGGTTGTTGAGCTTCCGCTTGGGCACGAACGAGAGTGAATTCATCCGCCTTGAGTGTCATCTTGATGAGACCTACCTGGGCTTCCCAGTTACCATTTTTGGCTTGACCGGTAAGGGTACCACGTTGCCCATAGGCGGTAACGATGATATCATCTCCAACACGAGGGGCACGCGCAGCCTTTTCTTTCTTGGCCTTACGAAGGACCTTATTCTTAGAGAGGTCCACTTGTGGGGAAAGTTTCTTGAGTTTTCCTTTGGCGTCGATAACTTCGTGAGGCTTGAGTTGACTCTTATCGTGGAGATTTTTGAGAATACTATCGCTCTCAGCCAAAGCGGTATCAACCATCTCTTGAATTTCTTTTTGAGCCTTTTCGAGTTCCTTGTCGTATTCATGGGAGAATTCGTTATAGAGTTTCTTGACCGCACGGTTGAATTTAAGGTTCTCTTGCTCCACGTCCTTGATGTGTTCCAGACGTTTTTGTGTTTCCACAGTTTGGGCCTCAAGTTGCTCGATGATACGGTTGACATCACTATCAGTATCCGTGAGGTTTTCTGCCTCCTTGACAATAATCTCATTCAAACCGAGGCGTCGAGCAATTTCAAAGGCATTAGAACGACCAGGAACCCCTTGCATAAAACGATAGGTAGGGCTTAAAGTCGCTGTGTCAAACTCCATGCTGGCATTTTCCACATGTTGCGTCTCAATCCCATAGGCCTTAAGTTCAGGATAGTGAGTGGTAGCCATGGTCTTAATCTGACTTAAACGGAGGTGCTCTAAGATTGCCATGGCTAGACTAGCCCCTTCCTGAGGGTCAGTACCAGCCCCAAGCTCATCGACCAAGACCAGACTGTTACTGTCGGCAGCATTCAGAATCTCAACAATGTGGGTCATGTGACTAGAGAAAGTTGACAAACTTTGTTCGATAGACTGTTCGTCTCCGATGTCCGCAAAAAAATCTCTTGGAAAATGGCGACACGGCTGCCCTTATCAGCCAAAATTGGCAGACCAGATTGAGCCATTAGTTGTGCTAGTCCTAGCGTTTTAAGCATGACGGTCTTACCACCAGTATTGGGACCTGTGATGACAATGGCCGTAAGGTCCTCATCAAAGTGCAAATCGTTAGCTACAGGATTGACCAAAAGAGGGTGACGAACGTTAAGCAGTTGGAGTGTTTGGTTGTCACTAATCTTTGGAATAACCGCCTTTTTATCATGGAGATAGAGGTATTTTCCTCGAATGAAGTCCATGTGGCCCAAAATCCAAGCGTTGTTAGCGATAGCAGCAGCTTGTGGGCGCAGTTGATTAGACAATTCATGCAGGATACGGGCCATCTCGTGGCGTTCGTCTGCACGTAATTGTGTAATTTCTTCGTTGAGCTGGATAACGGCACGTGGCTCGATATATACTGTGTTTCCAGAGCTTGAGATGTCATGCACAACCCCTGAGATACGGTTACGGTAGGTATTTTTGACAGGAAGCACCGAACGACCGTTACGACTAGCAATCAAACTTTCAGCCAACATGTGGCCAGATTTCTTGAGAATGTCTTGCAAGGTCTGGCGAATGGCATCATCACAAGATTTAAGTTGACGACGGATGTTTTGCAACTCAGGGCTAGCAAAATGCTCAATAAAACCACCATCATTGATACTTTGAAGGCTACCTTGGAGACTTGGGAAGGCTTCAATCTTTTCGAAAAAAAGACGTTTAAGGGCGATGAGCTCTACATTTTCAAGGTCAGCGTAAAAGCGACCGAGGTCAGCAGAAGCTTGCAGCACCTTCTTAATGGCAATGAGCTCCTGGATGTTGAGGTCAGCATCCAGTTCCAAACGACGTAAGGGCTCAGAAATATCTCGCAAGCTACCAATGGCAAAGCCATGGTGCTCTACGAAAATCTCTGCCATTTCTTGGATTTCTGTAAATTGATTTTGAATTCTTTCTGGATTGGTCATAGGCACCAAGTCACGCAACTCCGCCTGAGCCTGTTCAGTCTGCAGGTATTCTGTGAACTGGTCCTTGACCTTGTTAAATTCTAATTGGTCTAAAATCTTTGTGTTCATAGCTCCTATTATAACACATTTGACTATAGGGGGTGAGGTGGGAAATGCTTGAGATAGTTTTATAAGCAGGCTTTTGTCATCAGATGTTGACTGGCTATTTTTACAGTTTGTCTCTGAACAATTTTCCTTGAAGTTTTTTATTTTTGAACGACTATTTTACAAAAGAGTCTCTCTAAAATAAGAGATTTTCAATTAAAACCAATGCTCCCATCTATGCTATAATAAACCTATGACTAATCAGAAAAATTACTATTAATCGACGGTTCATCCGTTGCCTTTCGTGCCTTTTTTCGCACTCTATAATCAAATTGACCGTTTTCGTAACAATAACGGCCTTCATACCAATGCCATCTACGGTTTCCACCTCATGTTGGACAACCTGCTTGAGCGTATCCAACCGACTCATGTTTTGGTAGCCTTTGATGCTGGTAAAACAACTTTCCGTACAGAGATGTTTGCGGACTATAAGGCTGGTCGTGCCAAGACTCCAGAGGAATTCCGTGAGCAGTTCCCTTATATCCGTGAGATGTTGGCTGCACGTGGTATCGCCTATTATGACCTGGCTCAGTACGAGGCAGACGACATTATCGGTACCTTGGCTAAGATGGCTGAAAATACCAGTGAGGACTATCAAATTACTGTTGTCTCTGGGGATAAAGACTTGATTCAGCTGACTGACGAAAACACAGTCGTTGAGATTTCTAAGAAAGGTGTGGCTGAGTTTGAGGCCTTCACACCTGACTACCTCATGGAGAAAATGGGGATTACCCCTGCGCAATTCATCGACCTTAAGGCTCTCATGGGTGATAAGTCCGATAATATTCCAGGGGTTACTAAGATTGGTGAAAAGACTGGTCTCAAGCTCCTCTTGGAACACGGTTCCCTTGAAGGTATCTATGAGCATATTGATGAGATGAAGAAGTCCAAGATGAAGGAAAATCTCATCAATGATAAGGAGCAAGCCTTCCTTTCTAAAACTCTGGCGACCATTGATACCCAGTCTCCTATTGAAATTGGCTTAGATGATACGGCCTTTACGGGACCTGACCTTGAAAAATTGGCAGCCTTTTTTATGACGAGATGGGCTTTGTTCAGTTTAAAAATGCCCTTGGTGGCGAGGCTGTGCCGCAGGATTTTGATGTGGCCTACGCAGAGCCTAGTCAAGTGACAGAAGCTCACTTTAGCTCTGACGATTTCTTCTGTTTTGAAATCCTCGGTGACAATTATCACATAGAACCTATCATCGGTTTTGCTTGGGGGAATGACAAGCAGATTTATGCGTCTACAGATACAGACCTACTCAAATCAGAAGCCTTCCAGGCAGCTCTTTCAAAAAGCTGTTAATATCTACGTTTCAAGCGAAGTAAGGTCCTTTTGAGCCATCTAGGTATTGACTTGCCTACGGCTAATTTTGATGCACGTCTGGCCAAGTATCTGCTCTCAACCGTTGAAGACAATGAATTGTCAACCATTGCCCGTCTCTATACGGACCTACCGTTGGAAACAGATGAAGTGGTCTATGGCAAGGGAGCTAAACGTGCGGTTCCTGAAAAAGATGTCTTGCTCAGCCACCTGGCTAAAAAAGTCAAGGTCCTTCAGGTCGCTAAGCCGGTCATGCTTGAAAAATTGGCTGAACACGGCCAATCAGAGCTTCTCTTTGACATGGAGTTACCACTGGCAAATGTGCTAGCTAAGATGGAAATCGCTGGTATTAAGGTCAAGGGGCAAACCCTTAACGAGATGGCAGTGGAAAACCAAGTAGTCATCGATAAATTGACCCAAGAAATCTACGAAATGGCGGGCGAGGAGTTCAATATTAACTCGCCTAAACAGTTGGGTGTTATCCTCTTTGAAAAGATGGGGTTACCTTTGGAATACACTAAGAAAACCAAGACCGGTTACTCAACAGCTGTGGATGTTCTTGAACGTTTGGCACCAATTGCTCCAATCGTAGCTAAGATTTTGGAGTACCGCCAAATCACTAAACTTCAGTCTACCTATGTCTTGGGGCTTCAGGATTATATCCTTGGGGATGGCAAAATCCATACCCGTTATGTGCAAGATTTAACTCAGACAGGGCGTCTGTCATCAGTGGATCCCAACTTGCAAAATATCCCTGTTCGCTTGGAGCAAGGTCGTCTCATTCGTAAGGCCTTTGTCCCATCGACTGAGGATGCAGTGCTTTTAAGCTCGGATTACTCACAGATTGAGTTGCGCGTGCTTGCCCATATTTCGGGAGATGAGCATTTGATTGCAGCCTTTAAAGAGGGAGCAGATATCCATACCTCTACAGCCATGCGTGTCTTTGGTATTGAAAAGCCAGAGGATGTCACACCTAACGACCCTCGTAATGCAAAGGCTGTTAACTTCGGGCTTTTTTATGGCATTTCTGATTTTGGTCTTTCTAACAACCTTGGCATTAGCCGTAAGAAGGCCAAGGAGTATATCGACACCTACTTTGAACGTTATCCTGGTATCAAGGCCTATATGGATAATGTGGTTCGTGAAGCCAAGGATAAGGGCTACGTAGAAACTCTCTTCCACCGCCGTCGTGAGTTGCCAGATATTAATTCTCGTAACTTTAACGTCCGCAACTTCGCAGAGCGTACAGCTATCAACTCTCCTATCCAAGGAAGTGCCGCTGATATCCTCAAGATTGCTATGATTAACCTAGACAAGGCCCTGGTAGAAGGTGGCTATAAAACTAAGATGCTCCTCCAGGTACACGATGAAATCGTTCTTGAGGTGCCAAACGATGAACTTGTAGCGATGAAAGCCTTGGTTAAAGAAACCATGGAAGCTGCAGTTGAACTCGCTGTCCCTCTCATCGCAGATGAGAATGACGGCCGCACATGGTATGAGGCAAAGTAACACATGAAAGAAAATTTTCCATTTACCTACTTTCTCTTGCGCTACATGCTAGGATTTCTGTCCGTTGTCCTAGCTATCGTAGCAGTATTGGTGATTATCACCTACTTTATGACCAAGTAGAAATAGACAGATAAAAGCTGGACTGAGGTCCGGCTTTTTTGCCTATTGAAAACCACCAGATATGCTAGTGGTTCCGAAAAGTTTTTAACGATGTATCAAAAAAGTCCCCCCTAAAGTGTTATATTAGATAGGGGTTCCCGACCAGTAGCTAATATACTAATGAGACTTGCTAGTCGGGTCAGCTAGCAAAGGTGGTGCTGAAGTGGAACTATTCGGTGGTTTTTAAGCCTTGGCCGGTAGCAGAGGCTTTCATCCGAAGAGCAAGTTACAAGTTCTAATCTATGAACTTAGAAAGGAAGGAATAACTTAGAACAGCTCTCAAATAAATTTGGAATAAACATTTCTAATTTTAGTTATATAATTAAATTGATTAATCGTTAACCTTTATTTTATAATTAGATAAACAAATTTGAATTTCTGGAGTAGTAGTGCAATGAAAAAGGATAAATATAAGAATTTGATTTTCGCATATACGGTTTTATATACATTTGTAACGGTGCTAAACAGCATTTTGTATTTATATAACGGAATATATGAGGATCCGAGCGGAAACTGGCACGAAATAGACAGAGCAATCATAGTTTTAATAGGTGTAGTGGCATATGCTCTTGTTACAGAGCTGATTATAAAGCCTATGGTTCTAAGATATGCAGTTTCGTACATACCGACAGTTTTGCTTGCATTTTTTTATGTATGGTCTACGAGCTTTAGAGAAAATTTAGCTCAGTCCGCGTATATGGACATCTGGATAAATTTCACGTCTATGTTCGTTATATTTTGTATAGTCCATTTTATTGTGTACAAATGTAGAAAAAAGAAAGAGACAATGAAGTAAATTAATTCAAATTTATAGGATTGTATACGGCAAAGGTAGCAATTGAATATGGTAAAATTACTGATGGCTTTTTTTAAAGCAGGACTTGTGCCAAAAGAAGTTGGTCCTAGTGGTGGAACATTAGCATTTTTACCCAAAGGAGTATCTTTGACTGGTTCTGTAATGTCATCGCCAAATGAGAAAGCCGATGATCAGTCAGATAAAAGTAAGGATCGTATCTGGGGTGGGTAGTCACTTTATGGCACCACAGACGATAGTTATTTCTTCTACAAAGTAGACTAATGATTAACAAGCTGAAACTGAAACGTTTCGGCTTTTTTGTTTTCGTCATAGTGACATTTATGTCACTATTTTTTATTGGCCGTATTACCTATAATAGAACCATAACTGAGAACAGCGACAGGAGTTCTTAATAAAAAGGAGTGTCGTACTATGATTGAATTTTTGATGTCAAAAATGTGACTTATTTGGAGTTGTTTTATATCTTTTTGGGAGTAGTTCTTTCAAAGGTATACCTTGCTTTGCGTGGCCGGAAGCACGCTAAACGTGACGTATAACAAAAAGGGTAGCACTCAATGCTATCCTTTTTGCTGTCTTCATAAGTTTTAATCATTTTCTTTTGTGGTGTGGCCATTGGGAACTGGTCGAAGTCCTCAGCCGCTACCCAGCATAACTCCTTATCGGTAGTGAGTTTGTCGTCATTGACGCTACCTTCTACCATCTCGATGGTCCATTTTTGGTGGCTGAAGGTATGTTTTACAGGTGTAAAATCATTGTTCGTCCACTCTGGATTAAGGGCATAATTTTCTTCAAAAATAGCCTTTTGAGAGACTGTCTCGAGAATATAATCATCCTTTTCAAAAAGGCTGAGTTGTTGACCAATAAAGTCCGTTTCCATGATAGGGAAGGACCAGAAACCACCTAGCAGACGTCCCTCGATATTTTTTTTCGAGCAGAAATTCACCCTTTGCATTTCTGATAATAAAAGCTTGAATTTGCATAGGTTTAGGCTTCTTCTTAGGCAATTTGATAGGGTACTTGTCATAAGTTCCATTGAGATAGGCTGCACAGAAAAAGCGAATAGGGCTTTCGTCTGGTCTTGGATTTTTAGCCGATTCGATATCGGTCCCAAGGTCCATAAGCGCCTGATTAAAGTCCCCTGGACGGTCAGGGTCAATCAAAATGTCCATAATCGCTTGGAAAATCTTACGATTTTTGGCGTCTCCAATATCGTAATTAACCTCAAAGAGACGAGCCATGACTCGCATAACATTACCATCAACAGCGGGTTCTGGGAGCCCAAAGGCGATGCTAGAAATAGCACCAGCAGTATAGGGCCCGATGCCCTTGAGTTTGGCAATATTGTCATAAGTATCTGAAACTGACCATCAAAGTCATCCATGATTTGTTTAGCAGCCTTTTGCATGTTTCGGACACGTGAATAGTAACCTAACCCTTCCCAAGCTTTGAGAAGCTTCTCTTCTGGAGCTTCAGCCAAATCTTTAACTGTTGGAAACCAGTTTAAAAAGCGCTCGTAATAGGGAATGACAGTCTGAACCTGGGTTTGTTGTAGCATGATTTCACTGACCCAGATATAGTAGGGATTTTTAGTTCTTCGCCACGGTAGGTCTCGTTTCTCTCGATCGTACCAGTCCAGGAGGGTACGACGAAAAGAGGCGATTTTCTCAGCATCCCACATGACAATGCCGTATTCTTTTAAATCTAACATGTCTCTATTGTAGCAAAGAAATCTTTTTTCAAAAAATTATGCGTTTTTCTGTTAAAAAGATTGACAAAAGTAAGCGTTTACATTATACTAAGAGTGTAAAGAAGATAAGGATTCATCAAGGAGGTAAAAGCCATGGTGAGAGTCAATATTTCAAGGTACAAAAACGGAGACTGAGATCTCTAAACAAAACAGTAGGCAAAACAAATAACTTTATCAATCATCTCTGAGGAGCGTGACCGCATGACAGTAGGACGTTACAAGAACGGAGATTAATTCAGTCGCATAAAATAGCTACAAGGGAGTGATACCACCAGAAGTCGAAGGCTAAACTCAAATCTGTTAACTTAAGAAGAAGTGAGGTAAAGCTCATGAGAAATGTTAGTAGGTATAAAAATGGAGACACTTAGGTTGTTGCGTAAAATAGCCTAAGGAGTGATACCCATGCCATACGAAACGTAAATCCTATATTCTTAAGATGAACGAGGTGAGTTCATGAAAAATATGAGTAGGTATAAAAACGGCGATTAATAATGTTGCATAAAATAGCTACAAGGGAGTGATACCACCAGAAATCGAAAGCTAAACTCAAGATTAACGTCAAAAAGTGAGGTAAAGCTCATGAGAAATGTTAGTAGGTATAAAAACGGAGACACTTAAGCTGTTGCGTAAAGTAGCTTAAGGAGTGATACCGATGCTAAATGAGTAAACTGTCGACAAAAGTTAAATGCTTAAATCTTGTAACAAAGTACCGAGGTGACGCTTATGTTGATGTTTGATGTAAGTCGTTATAAGAACGGCGACAAGTAAACCTCATTGAGTGGTCAATGGGGAGATAGGTCTCAAATCATACGAATCAGAGGTGATTACTATGATGATGAATTTAGGACGTTATAAAAATGGAGACACTTCAAGTTATTGCATAAAATAGCTTAGGGAGTGATACCAATGTAATAGAAAATTTACAATACATAGAAGTTATTTGTAAGTTGATGGAGGTAATCTATGATTGCTAGGTATAAAAATGGTGACACACAATGACTCCTCCTTATGAAAATATTTTTTACAAAATTCCAAAAGGATGTTCTGATGACAATTGAAAAATCTTAAAAGCTCATTCTAGCGTGTAAGAATGAGCTTTTTGATATGTTGAATTTAGCTAAAAGATACTTAATCCTTATTGTTTAACTGGACCTTTCGTAGGAGGGCCAGTCTTTTTGTTCCTCTACTAGAGCCATAAAGATTTGGTACTGTTTTTGGAGATGTGGCAGGAAGCTCTTAGGAATCTTGCTATCGAAGTTTAGCTTGTTCAGAAATATGGGGGCGCTACTGTCTCTATAGATTTGTCCTTGGAAGAAGTAGTTGTCGGTCACGATATCAATTGAGATACGTGATGAGCGCCATCGCCGTTTGCGCATGTACTTGGGTTTCCAACGAATCTTAAGTTGCTGGTCCTTGATATACCAACCCATGATGTCTATTTTAGCGGTCTGTTTCGTTTTGTCATCACAGTAGGTTACTGGTACGCTTAGAACCTGTTGGCTTCTTGGTGAGGTTAAGAAGGGATGAAAATCAGGAATGAAGTCGTAGTCCTTGCTGGATACTTCCGAAAGACCGTTTTCTTCTCGTATTTTGCTACGACTGGCGTACTTGAAGAAGTCAAAACTCTTATCCTGTCTTTCTAGTCGATCAGCCTCTAATTGATATCTTGCCACCTGATCACCGATATTTTTAGTCGTCTTGAGGTAACGCATGATTTCTGCATCCTTGTAGTAAAGAGCGACGAGATTTTTTAGACGCTGACTAGGGTCCAGAGAGTGTAACTTGTCTGGAAAAGACAAGATTTGTATGCTATGAACAGAGGCCAAAGGGACAGCAGCGATGCCTGATAAGACCTTGTCTTGTTCAAAGAGGGAGACGGTATCAAAATGACTGGTATGACCAAGCGAATGTCTTATGTCAACAACAAAGAGGTTATTGTCCTGTTTAAAAGTGATAATATAGGTATCACTCGGACCTAAGTTTTTAAGGTTATATTCTAGGGAAGTAATAGGAATATTATAGTAGTGGTTAAAGGTTGGAAGTCCTAGTTTTTCTCCTAATTTCTTTTTTATGATAAAGCATTCTCTTATTTTAGCATGAAGTTTGACCGGAGAAAAGATGACGCATAGGGTTTAATTTTTTTATGAGGGAAAATTTCTAACTCTTTTTTTTTTCCTTGCATTATCCTCCAAACTTTGGTAGAATTATATCTTGTGAGTGCACCTCACTTACTCGTGGCGAAAGACCATGAGTCATTAGACCAAAAGAGGAGGAAAATATCAATGGCTAAATACGAAATTCTTTATATCATTCGTCCAAACATTGAAGAAGAAGCTAAAAAACGCTTTGGTAGCACGTTTCGATTCTATCTTGACTGACAACGGTGCAACTGTTGTTGAATCAAAAGATTGGGAAAAACGTCGTCTTGCATACGAAATCCAAGATTTCCGTGAAGGACTTTACCACGTTGTTAACGTTGAATCTGATAACGATTTTGCTCTTAACGAGTTTGACCGTCTTTCAAAAATCAACGGTGACATTCTTCGTCACATGATCGTTAAACTTGACGCGTAAGAAGGTAAATTATGATTAATAATGTCGTACTCGTTGGTCGCATGACCCGTGATGCGGAACTTCGTTATACACCAAGTAACGTTGCTGTTGCAACATTCAGCCTTGCGGTTAACCGTAACTTCAAGGGTGCTAATGGTGAACGTGAAACTGACTTTATTAACTGTGTTATCTGGCGCCAGCAAGCTGAAAATTTGGCTAACTGGGCTAAGAAAGGCGCATTGATTGGAATTACAGGTCGTATTCAGACTCGTAACTATGAAAATCAACAAGGTCAACGTGTTTACGTAACTGAAGTTGTCGCTGATAATTTCCAAATGTTGGAAAGCCGTGCGGCACGTGAAGGTCACAGTGGTGGTTCTTACAACGCAGGAGGATTTGATAATTCAAATTCATTCGGTGGAGGAGCTTCAACTGGTGGTTCATTTGGTGGATCACAACCTGCACAATCTACACCAAACTTCGGTCGTGACGAGAGTCCATTTGGTAATTCAAATCCAATGGATATTTCAGATGACGATCTCCCATTCTAAGAATGGACAAAACGAATTAAATATATAAAGGAGAAATAAACATGGCTCAACAACGTCGTGGCGGATTCAAACGCCGTAAAAAGTTGATTACATCGCAGCTAACAAAATCGAATATGTTGATTACAAAGATACTGAGCTTCTTAGCCGTTTCGTTTCAGAACGTGGTAAAATTCTTCCACGTCGTGTAACAGGAACTTCAGCTAAAAACCAACGTAAAGTAACAACAGCGATTAAACGCGCTCGCGTTATGGCACTTATGCCTTACGTAAACGAAGACTAAAAATAATGCCCTCGACAGAGGGTATTTTTTTCTGCCTTGATTTTGTAGGCTTTTGTCATTTTTAGGCTTGTGTGCTGAGTTTTATTTTATAGTTTAGGGAAAAAGAAAAACCAACTGGTCTTCTCATTTATCTTGAGGAGCTAGTTGGTTGTTTTGTGGTATATAGAGTGTGTTTTCTAAGAAATCATCAAATTTTTGGTCGTTAACGAGGATATCAACATTATCTTTGAAGACCTTGAAGCGGTTTGATAACCAGTGTGTTTTGATATCCGCCCAATTATTGAAGCGGCTCCATCTGTAAGGAAGTGTAGGGTCCTGTTTTTCAAAGACATAGATACTACCATCTTTTTCGTAAGCTATAGCCGTGTGGAAATTGCTGACATCACCAGGGCTATTTTGAAAGACTGAGAGGAGTTTAACCTTTTCTGGAAACTTGAGTCCAGCTTTTTCCAAGCTTTAAGGAGGTCATCCGTAGACTGATAGCTGATATTATCCCCAAAGAGGAGACTATAGAGAGCTTGATCTTTGGCAGTTAGCTCTTTGTGGCGTGACTTAAGATCTATAAATTCATTTTGAAGGGGAGGTCTAATTTGGTGAGGTCCTCTGAACTTGTAATAAGGTCATGAAGAAGGAGGAACGATGTTCGTCGGCAGTTTAAGTCATCAGTAAAATGTGATTTGTTATCTTCGAAAGTTTTTTCATTAAGGAAGGTGACGAATTGATTTTGATCCTTGCCGATTTTACTTTGAGTCCATTTTTTGACAACAGGTTGGAGGTTTGTATTTTCCTGATTGTAACGAGCAATATAAGGGGCTAGATTGTCCCAGTCTTTTGTCGGGATACCCTTGCTTTTTAAGGCTTTTGCTAGCTGTTTTCCTGAGTGGAAGTCGTCACATTGTTAAAACTATAGTAAGCTTGATAGTTTTTCTGAGTATTCTTGTGGCCACAAGCCATAAGTAGTAGGCAGCAAGCAATGATTAGTAGAGGGAATTTGATACGCATCTATTGGAATTCTTTCTTTTGTCTATTAACTTTAACATTTTAGTATAGAATAGCCAACTGTGTCAAGATTTCTGACGTAAAAAAGCACCCATAAAGGTGCTTGAGGTTGATGATTAAGATGCAGGTGCGTAAGTACTTTGAACGTTGTAGTGACGTTTGAAGAAGTATTTGGCAACACCAGCGATGACACCAATGATAAGGATTACAATTGGTGAAAGACCAGGGTTGAGGTAGCTTGGAAGAAGGGCTGTAAGACTAAAAGAGAGCAAACCATGCAATAAAAGAGAGTGTGATGACGGTCATGCTGAACCACCATTTTGGACGTTCGTCTTTTGGTTTGTTATTGTGACGGTAGATGTAGTGATAAGGGGTATACATAGCAAGGCCTCCAATGAATGACACTGAAAGAAGGGTTGTGAGGCCGTAGCTAGTTTGTGTACCTGAGAAACCAAAGATTGCGTTCATGATAGCAACGATGGCTAGAAGGAAGAGTGAGGTATCAAGCCACATCTTCCAAGGTGTTTTATCTGTTTCTGGCACTTCTTTGTTAGACTTACCAGTTTCAGGTTTTTGGTGTTTTTCAGGAGAGAAACTAGCTGCCCAAACAGTTGGAGCACCAAGGAGTCCACGTCCTGTAATTCCTTTTTTCTGATTTTCGATAAGTTCAGGAATGACATTGCCAAGAATGTCTTTGATTTCTTGGTCTGATTTACCATCTTTGATGAGTTGGTTAGTTGCGATGTGGATAAATTCTTGGTTTTTCTTGGTGAGTTTTTGGATGTCCATGAGATGACCTTTCGATAAATAGTATTATTTTTTTAGTTTTGTAGTTTAGGGAAAAGAAGAGGCTCTATGTTAGAACCATTTTTTCCTGATAAAGTAGATAACAACGCAGGATGACCCGAAGGCTGCCATGAAGAAGATGACCCAAAAGGCGTTATCTAAATCGTTTAGTGGCATAGAATTGTTTTTAAAGTTCATACCGTAGGCGGAGAAGATAACGGTTGGGATGTCCAGAGCCATAGTCATGAGAGCGAGTGTCTTCATGATAGTGTTCTGGTTGTTGCCGATGATAGAAGCAGAGGTTTCAGCCATGGCATTCAAGACATTTTCATAGATGCCTGCCATTTCGATGGCCTGTTGGGTTTCGACCAAGGTGTCTTCCAATAGGTCCTCGTCCTCGATATATTTCTTCAAGCTAGAGGCGTTACCTGTTAGCTTTTTGACAATTCGCTCATTCATCTTAAGTGAGGCTTTTAGATAGACAATGGATTTTTCCAATTCCATCATGTCAATCAAGTGCTCGTTTTTAGTCGCATTTTCCAACTGAGCTTCCAATTTATCACTCTGACGGTCGATGGAGCGTAGGGCAGTTAGGTAAAGTTGAGCATTGCGATAGAGAATCTGAAAGACAAAACGGGTCTTCATGAAGGTGTAGAAGTTACGTACACGGTGGTTGAGGAAGTTATCCATGAGACTAATGTCCTCAAGACAAGTAGTAACAACCACCTCATCGGTAACGATGATACCCAATGGAATAGTGACGTAGTAGCTTTTGTTATTACGCTCTTCATGGGTTGGGACGTCGACCAGAATTAGGGTGTAGTCATCTTCGACATCGATACGTGAAGTTTCTTCCACGTCCAGAGGGGCGCGGAGGTCTTGAATATCAATGTTAAACCGTTCTGCGACCTTCATGGCTTCTTCTTGGGAAGGGTTCACCAAATGAATCCAAGCACCAGGCTCGAATGTTTCAATTTCTTTGAATTCTTTTCCGGTGGATAAGAACATTTGTTTCAATGGGAACCCCTCCTTTCGTCATTAAGTAAGCGCTGGCATCTTGATTATAAAAGGATTTTTACAATCGCTTTTTAAGTCTAATTAACACTGCTCTTAGCTTTTTTAGTGTTGTCAAAAGAGGCTTGGGATGATGTTCCTTGCCTTTTTTAGACACTCCACCATTATACTACATTTGAAACATTTTTGGGCTGGATAAATTGAAATTTTGTTATAATTATGAGAGAAAGTCGGGATGGATTTTCCATCCGTCTGTAGAAAAGGAGCGGCAGTAGCTTTTGGGCTAGGGCCTCTTAAAAATATGCAAGATAAGTTAGTGATTCATGGAGCAAGAGCTCACAATTTAAAAAATATCGACGTCAAGATTCCCCGGGATAAACTGGTGGTGGTGACGGGCTTGTCAGGTTCTGGTAAGTCTTCTTTGGCCTTTGATACCATCTATGCAGAGGGGCAACGTCGTTATGTTGAAAGTCTCTCGGCTTATGCCCGCCAGTTTTTGGGAAATATGGAGAAACCTGATGTGGACTCGATTGATGGTTTGAGTCCTGCCATCTCCATTGACCAGAAAACAACAAGCAAAAACCCTCGTTCGACGGTCGGAACGGCAACAGAGATTAATGACTATCTTCGTCTTCTTTATGCGCGTGTGGGTGTCCCTTATTGTCCTAATGGTCATGGAGCCATTCAGTCGTCCTCTGTGGAACAGATTGTGGATGAGGTTCTAGCTCTTCCTGAGCGTACACGTATGCAAATTTTGGCACCGATTGTTCGTCGTAGGAAAGGGCAACACAAGGCTGTTTTTTGAACGTGTACAAAAGGACGGTTATGTTCGTGTTCGTGTAGATGGTGAGATTTACGATGTCACAGAAGTGCCAGAGTTATCTAAGTCTAAGATGCATAATATCGAAGTGGTTGTGGACCGCTTGGTGAATAAGGATGGTATCCGTAGTCGTCTCTTTGATTCGGTTGAGGCGGCCCTGCGTTTAGCAGATGGCTACTTGATTGTGGATACCATGGATGATAATGAGCTGCTTTACTCAGAACATTATTCTTGTCCGGTTTGTGGCTTCACAGTGCCAGAGTTGGAGCCCCGTCTCTTTTCATTCAATGCGCCATTTGGCTCTTGTCCGACCTGTGATGGTTTGGGTAATAAACTGGAAGTTGATATGGATTTGGTCGTTCCTGATGCTAGTAAGACCTTGCGTGAAGGTGCTCTGGCGCCTTGGAACCCTATTTCGTCCAACTATTATCCAGCCATGCTTGAGCAGGCTATGGAGCAGTTCGGCGTGGATATGGATACGCCATTTGAAGATCTTAAAAAAGAAGAACAAGATTTGATTCTCTACGGATCTGGGGATCGTGAATTCCATTTCCATTATGTTAATGATTTTGGTGGGGTGCGTGATATTGACATTCCTTTTGAAGGGGTTGTGACTAATATCAATCGTCGCTACCACGAGACCAATAGTGATTTCACTCGCAATGTCATGCGAGGTTATATGAATGAGCTGTCATGTCCAACTTGTCATGGCTATCGTCTTAACGAAGCAGCACTCTCAGTTCGTGTTGGTGGTGAGAATGGTCTCAATATTGGTCAAATCTCTGATTTGTCTATTTCAGATCATCTTAAGGAAATCGATAACCTTGAATTAGGTGAAAACGAGGGAGTGATCGCTCGTCCAATTGTTAAGGAAATCAAGGATCGCTTGACTTTCTTAAATAATGTCGGCCTTAATTATTTGACTCTCTCTCGTATGGCTGGAACTCTTTCAGGTGGTGAGAGTCAGCGTATCCGTTTGGCGACACAGATTGGCTCTAATCTTTCTGGAGTCCTATATGTTTTGGATGAGCCTTCTATTGGGCTTCATCAGCGTGACAATGATCGCTTGATTTCAAGTCTTAAAAGATGCGTGACCTTGGCAATACCTTGATTGTGGTGGAGCATGATGAAGATACCATGCGTGAGGCTGACTGGCTTATCGATGTGGGACCCGGTGCTGGTGCCTTTGGTGGGCAAATCATGGCTTCGGGAACCCCAGAAGAAGTGGCTAAAAACAAGAAGTCAATTACTGGTCAGTACCTGTCAGGTGCCAAATCAATTCCTGTACCGACGGAACGTCGTGTAGGTAATGGTCGTTTTATCGAGGTTACAGGAGCTAGCGAAAATAACCTTAAGAATGTGTCTGTCAAGTTTCCGCTTGGAAAGTTGATTGCAGTCACAGGTGTTTCTGGTTCAGGAAAATCGACTTTGGTTAACGGAATTCTCAAGAAAAAAATTGCCCAAGAGCTCAATCGTAATAGTGAGAAACCTGGTAAACACAAATCAGTGACAGGCATTGAACATATCGAGCGATTGATTGATATTGACCAAAGTCCAATTGGGCGTACACCTCGTTCTAATCCAGCGACTTATACAGGCGTCTTTGATGATATTCGTGATCTGTTTGCTCAAACCAATGAGGCCAAGATTCGAGGTTATAAGAAGGGGCGTTTCTCTTTCAATGTCAAGGGTGGTCGTTGTGAAGCCTGCTCTGGTGATGGTATTATCAAGATTGAGATGCATTTCTTGCCTGATGTTTATGTCCCTTGTGAGGTTTGTCATGGCACACGCTATAATTCTGAGACTTTTAGAAGTTCGTTATAAAGGGAAAAATATCGCGGAGATTCTGGATATGACAGTTGATGACGCGGTTGACTTCTTTGCGGCTATTCCTAAGATTGCTCGTAAGGTGCAGACGATCAAGGATGTAGGGCTTGGGTATGTAACCTTGGGACAACCAGCAACAACCCTCTCAGGTGGTGAAGCTCAACGTATGAAGTTGGCTAGTGAGTTGCACAAACGCTCTACTGGTAAGTCTTTCTACATTCTGGATGAACCGACGACAGGTCTCCATACAGATGATATTGCACGTCTCTTGAAGGTGCTTCAGCGTTTTGCGGATGATGGCAACACTGTTCTCGTGATTGAGCACAATCTGGATGTTATCAAGACCGCAGACCATATCATTGATTTGGGTCCTGAAGGCGGTGTCGGTGGAGGTACTATCGTAGCTACAGGGACTCCAGAAGAGGTAGCAGCCGTTCCAGAAAGCTACACAGGACGATATTTGAAAGAAAAATTGACATAAAGTAAAAAGACTCTTTGAGTCTTTTTTTTGCTTTAGGTTGGTTTAAGTTGAGCTTGCTATTCTATGGTTAGGAAAAACATACAGGAGTCAGACTATGGTTAAAAAAGCGTTTTTTTTATAGGCTTTAATGGTATTCTTCTAGCCCTATTTCTAGATATTTGTCTTTTGATTAGCATCCGTACAGTGGATCATCACGGCCATTTTCAATCAGCAACAGATAAATGGGAGACTTTGCTTTACGTTTTAGGACTTTATTTTAGTTTTCTCCTTTTTGAAGTGATATTTTATCTTATTCTGAAACACCGTAGAAATAAACAAGTTTTGGAACAGGTCTTATAAAGGCCTGGATTTTTTGTGTTGAGTGATAGTGACATTTATGTCACTATTTTTTTGAAAAGAGAGAACCTATAATGACCTTATAGCCAAACCCACTAGGTTATCAAGACAATTAGTTTTTGAATAGTCCAAGTGGTTATTGCTGTATTTATTTTTTGACAAGAAAGGAGAAATAAGAATGCGAACTAAGGCATATGGCGAAGAGCTCACTGCTGAAACGTTAGAAAATGTCACAGGGGGTGATTTTGTATCTAGACCTCAAACCTTACCTGAACGATTGGGTTGGAACAAATGGTGGTTGAAAAGAAGACCTCCTTATGGCGATTAGAAGTTACCATGAGTACCAAATATGGGAAAGAGAAATATGGATAAACAGAAGAATAATCTTATTAGAAGTTTAAGCATTGTTATCGTGATTGTCTGGCTATTTATTGTGATCATAAATGCTACGCTAAGTCTCACCGAAGGCGTTGCCTTTATTGACCATTGTCTCGTCTGGTCAACACTTTCGCTAGCTTTTTCTTTGTTTGCGCTTAGGGTAGCGGGTAAGGATAAGGAGAAATGATTTTCTCTGCTAATTGTTATAGTCTTAGGTTGAGTTTCTTTGCTTAGCCTTTTCTTTTTTGTCTTTAATTCTATGGAATGGTGACATTTATGTCACTATTTTTTATCTTGTTAAGCTCTTATAATGAAGTCATAGCTTGGACTTAGTAGCTAAGAGCTGGTGAAAAGCTAACTTTAGAATTTTATTTAGAAAGGAGCTTTGTAATGTTAGAAGAAAAACAATTATTTACGGTGTTGTCCAATGATGATTTAGAACAAATCAGTGGTGGTTTCAATCCAGTTAAATATGGTAAGTACGTTATTAACGAATTTGTAAAGGTTTTCGTCAAGCGTGGTAGGTAGTCGAAGTCAATGAAATAAAGAATAGGAGAGAACATGAAAAATACATTTCAAAAAAATTGATATTAAAGATTTAGCAATTGTAGTTGGTGGAAGTATTTACTCATCTGTAGGATATGGAGTCGGAGTAGTTACTCACACGGTTTATGATTTTGGTCGTGGATTTGTAGATGGATTTAGAGGTTAAGGGAAAATGTATATGGATACAATGATGATGGATAAATTTGATTCTTTAACCTTTGATAAAGCTTTCTGAAATTGTTGGGGAAATGTAGCATATGACATTGGTTATGGAGTTGGACAAGTAAGTTATATTGCAGTTGAGATTTTAAAACTGAAAAAATAAGATAGTAGATTATTAAATAACTTTATTTTCATGAGAGTTAAAAGAATAATTGTTATAAGTTTTCATCGTCCAAGTGAACTATTCACTTGGATGTTAAAGATTTATATTAGAAATATATTTAAACAAAGAAAGGTAAATACATGACAGTGCTAGCGGTGAAAGGCTTAACCTATAGTTTTGGAAAGCAAACCGTTTTGGATAATATCTCGTTCACGTTAGAGAAGGGGGATATTGCCGGTTTGATTAGTAATAATGGTGCAGGGAAGACAACCCTGATGAAACTAGTTTCAGGTATTTTGGCAGGACCCAAGGATATTATTGACTTAAAAACAAGAACTGTAGGAGCCTTGATTGAAGCTCCAGCCCTATATCCTAACATGACTGTTGAAGCAAACCTTAAATTTTATTGTAAATTGTACAGTAAGGATTATGAGTTGATTGACCGTTATAAGGACGAGTTGGAGGTAGCAGCCTATCTTAAACGCAAGGCTTCCAAATTGTCTTTGGGAATGAAGCAACGTGTGGGGTTTGTTTATCGCCTTAGTTGCTTCAGATGAACTCATCCTTCTTGATGAGCCTACAAATGGTCTGGATCCCAATGGAATCAACAGTCTCCTCACATTAATTAAAAAGTTAGCTAAAAATCATGGCCTAACTTTTTATTATCTCAAGTCATATCCTGTCTAACCTTGAACAGGTTTGTACGAAAAACTTTTGTTGAAGAATCATAAGCTGATTTACTTAGATGACAGTAATAATGTCAAATACAAGATTTATACTGAGGATTTAAGTTTGAAGTCATTGATGTCTCTGCTTAAATTAAATGGTCTATCTTTTGAACGACAAAAACATGACATCTTAGTCAAAGGATTAGCAGCTGTTAAGCAGGTTATGGATCGGGAGGGATTCCTTTTACTTATGAAAAAGAAGGATTAAGTGAGGTGCTATTCAATGAAAATAAATTGAGAACGGTATTTTTAAAGCAGGAATGTGTGACGAGGAGTGTCTTTATTTGTCTTGGATTGGTAGCCTTGATTGGTGCAATTGTAATCTTATGTGATGGCTATAAGGGAGATTACCTTGGGCCATCAGCGATTATTGCCAGTTATTCCTTTTATCGTGGATATCGTCTTTGTTTATTTAGCAGTATCTAGTCTTGGACGAGAATTTCAGAATCGAACAATTAATATGATTCGGGTGTCTTCCTTATCTGGACGCGAGGTTATTCTTCGAAAACTCTTAAGTTTCCTTGTGTTATCTATAGTTGCTGCTACTATTTTGGTTTTGGAGTTGGCCTTCTACAAGTATTCTGTGCAACATGTAGATTTTTCTTTGTGGGATTATATCAGAGACATCTATATTGATTTCCTACTCTATGGAGCCTTTATTTATATGGTTTCCTCTTTGCTTGTCTTGTTTGTAAAAATACCTTGACAGCCTTTGTAACGGCTTATTTTGGTGTAACAGGAATGACTTTCTTCACCCTCTATTTGGCTAGTTTAGGGGATACCATGACTAAGCTGATGACTTATGTGCCATTTAGTTTTATGCGAGCAGTTTTTACTAGCGGTCAACAGTTCTTCA
>VOFH01001948.1_pt1 | contig 34657 bp, 47 predicted proteins | sample 5384091 | NCBI WGS metagenome assembly VOFH01 (sample SAMN12384727, study PRJNA508395) | human gut metagenome | isolation source: healthy gut G | host: Homo sapiens
TTCGACGAGTTGGTGGTTACCTCCGGCGCCCAGCAGGTCATGGATTTAACCACAAAGTCCCCAGCAACGCGGGGGATGTGGTCATCTGCGAGGCTCCCAGCTTTATCGGTCCCTGAACCTTCCCTTACGGCGTGCACCCGGCGCCCGGATGACGACGGCATGAACCTGGAGGCCCTGGAAACCGCCCTGCGGGAAGAGCCTAACGCCAAGCTTATTTATACCATTCTAACTTTCAAAAATCCTTCCATCACTCATGAGCCTGGAAAAACGGAAAAAGGTGTATGAGCTGGCCAAGCGCTACGGCGTGTTGATTCTGGAGGACAACCCTACGGCGATCTGCGGATCGAGTGGGCGAGGACCTGCCCTGCATCAAGAGCTTCACGAGGATGGCCTGAATGTACGCGGGCACCTTCTCCAAGGTTTTGGCGCGCCGGCATCCGGGTGGGCTACTGCACGGGCCCTCAGCCGTATGCCAGAAAATGATCGTCTGCAAGCAGGGGGAGGACGTTCACACCAACATCCTGGCCCAGATGATCGCCAACGAGTTTATGACCAAATACGATTATCCGGCTCCATATCCAGTTCCTGCGGGACCTGTACCGGAAAAGGCAAAATTCGCCATGGATCTGATGGACTCAGTATCTTCGCCAAAGATCACCTATAAGCCCATTCAGGCGGCTCTGTTCATCTGGCGCACCTCTGCCCGAAGGGGTGGATATGCCTGATTTCTGCAAGCAGGCGGTGCTGCGGAAGGTCTGCGTGGTGCCCGGCAACACGTTCCTGACCGATGAAAGCGAGCCCCTGCCAGTGCTTCCGCACCAACTTCTCCACGCCCACCGACCAGCAGCTGGAAAAGGGATTAAGATTCTCGGACAGCTTGTAAACGAATTAATATAAGGAGGCCCTTCCCATGGAAACAGCGAACACTCCTGAGCGTAAAAGTAATTTTCAGCGCGATCCAGCCCAGCATGGCACCATCACCCTGGGCAACTATGTAGGCGCCTTGCGGAACTGGGTAGGCCTTCAGGATGACTATGACTGTATTTTTCGCCCTGGCGGATCTGCACACCATCACGGTGCGGCAGGACCCGGCCAAATTCCGTAAAAAACGCCCTGGAAGCTTACGCCTTGCTGCTGGCCTGCGGCATCGACCTGGACAAAAGCCTGTTCTTTATCCAGAGCCACGTTCATACTCACGCGGAGCTGGCCTGGCTGCTGAACTGCTACACCCAATTCCGGGAGCTTTCCCTGAATGACCCAGTTTGGATAAATCCCAGAAGCACGCCGATAACGTTAACGTTGGCCTGTTCGCCTATCCCAGCCTGATGGCGGCGGATATCCCTGGGCCTACCAGGCGGACATGGTGCCGGTAGGCCTGGACCAGAAGCAGCATCTGGAGCTGACCCGGAATATCGCCGAGCGGTTCCAACAGCATTTACGGCCAGACCTTTAAGGTGCCGGATCCCTATATCCCCCAAGGTAGGGGCAAAGATCATGTCCCTGCAGGAACCTACGAAGAAGATGTCCAAATCAGATGAGAACGTCCAACAGCTACGTGGCCTTGCTGGATAAGCCGGACGACATTATGCGGAAGGAAGTTCAAGCGGGCCATCACCGACAGCGACGCTCAGGTGCGTTACGGCGAGGGCAAGGATGGCATTAACAATCTAATGGGGATCTACTCCGTGATGACTGGAAAAACCAACGAGGAGATCAGGCGGGAGTTCGACGGCAAAGGGTTACGGTGATTTCAAGCTGGCCGTTGCCGAAGCGGTAGTGGATCATCTCCGTCCCATCCAGGGGAGAATTCACCCGGCTCATCGGCGACAAGGCCATTTGGAACAGTGCTATACCAAGAGCGCCGAGATTGCCCTGCGGATTTCCCAGCGCACCCTGGACAAAGCCATGAAAAAAGGTGGGCTTTGTAAAACGCGCCTTTTAAAGCGGTTTCGCTTTGCGGCAGAACCGGAGGCTTTGCCGCTGAACCATACTAACCAGACAAGCCGGAGAGCGGTATGCTCTCCGGCTTGTCCTTTTCTCTGGTTGCCCGTGTCAAAGGAAGAAGCGCCGGACGCTATATGGCGTCCAGCGCTTCTTTAATTCGTTTCGCGGAACCCTTTCCCGAATGACGGGCCGGTGGTTAAGCCCTTAAGCTCTTTTATTCGCTGGCTTGCCCCGCTTGCCCTTGACAAGCACCAGAACCAGTGCCGCGCTGATCAAAAGAACGGCGCTGACAACGGCGGCTGGGAAGCCGTCTCCGGTGGGCACATTTATCGTTGCTGGAGCCGCCGGAAGAACCAGAAGCGCTGGAGGGAGCCCCTCACCAGAGGAGGCTCCGGCCTGTCCGTCTGTCGCTGTAGGCGAGAGCGAAACAGAAAATTGGTCGCTTTCAATGGTGACGGTAGCCGGGTCGTTGTCCAAATCCTTCAGCAATTCCACGACGCCGTTGTGCTCACGGTAAATGACAAAGGTGCGGCCGTCCTTCCGCAGCTCCTCGGGGATACTGATGGTCAAACGGATGGGCTTTTTCGTTTCCGTGATCGCGGCGCTCTGGTCGTTTAATACCTTGAACAGGGAAATGTCCAGGTAAACGCCCTCCTTATGGCGTTCTGGAACAACTCTTCTTCGCCGCCCGCTGCGGCTCCGCCTTTTCCACAGAGAGATCACGACGGAGCGTTGATTTCCTCTTCCGTCAGCAGGCTCTCCGCCAGCTCCGCCTGATCCATGCCAAGGATACCTGGGGAACGTCCTTATCCTGGTCAATGACGACTCCGGCTCCGGCTCCCCGCTCAGAGGCGACTACCTGTACGGTATACTCTTTCTCGAATACGGTGGTGTAGCCGGTGTTTTCCGTCAGGTCAGGGCAATCTGATAGGTGCCTTCTTTCAGCTCACCGCTGAAGAAATAGGTAGGAACCAGGGTGTCCGCAGTCTCCCAATCGGTTACGTCCTCGATCAGAGACAAAGTGCTTTCCGGCTGGCGGAAAGAGTGTTGATACCCAAAATGTCAAGCGCCGGAGACGGCTGAAAAGCGATCGTGGCGGCGGTTCCCTCAGTCAGGGTGATTACGTCTCCTGAAATATTCGCCTTGCCGGAGACAACGGCCGGGAGCCACAGTAACCGGCACGGAGCGGCCTGCACCTTAACCGTGTATTCCTTCTGGAATACGGTGGTGTCCCGGTGTTTTCCGTCAGGGTCAGGGTGATCTGATAAGTGCCTTCCTTTGAGGCCGCTGAAGGAATAGGCGGGAACCAGGCTGTCCGCTGTCTCCCAGTCGGTTACGTCCACAATAGTCTCATTGGTATCAGACGGCTGAGCCAGGGAATACTGGTATTCAATAATATCAAGCTCCTGAGACGGCTGGAAGGCCACCGTGGCGGCCTTGCCCTCAGTCAGAGTGATAACGTCTCCCTCCACAGCGGCTTCGCCTGAGGCGACGGTGGGGTTACGCTGAGCTCCTGAGGAGCAGCGGCCGCACTAATGCTTGCGCTTACCCAGCAGTACGCCCGTCAAAACAACGGCCAAAGCTTTCTTAAAAACTGCCTCATAATTTTAACTCCTTCTTTCTTTTATTTTGACATAATGAGAAAACCGCTCTGTTCCGTATCCGCAAGTCCATAGCACGGCTATAAAGCTTTTTTGCCGCGCGGCCGCTTTTTCATGGCCGCGCAGCCGTTTCCAACAGGCTAAACTTTTGCGGATGCCAAAAAAGGCAAAAAAAAAGCAATATTTCGCCTAAATTGGCAAAATATTGCTTAAAGCCCGTAAAACCAACACGTCTACAAAAGTTTACATTTTTAAATCTCAAGCTGGTATTTTGCCAAGGTCTTTATCAGCCTTTGACCGCCGCAGTCCCGCGGCCTTATCATGAGCTTCTCATATTGGTCACACCTATTATAGTAAATAACGAACATTTTGTCTAGAGGCTTTTTCGATTACATAAATTTTCTAAACCCCGTTTCACAAAAGGGCATCGCCGTGTCCTTCAGCGCGCCGGCCTCCCTGCTTTTTCAATTCCGCCAAGCTTCCCGCCCCGGTAGATTCTGGGAACCCTCTTAGTGATTTGGCAAACCGTTTCATAATTGATGGTTTGATCCAGAGAGGAAACCTCCTCCACCGGAAGAAAGGCACCGCCGTCCCGGCCGAACACCGTCACCACGTCCCCTCCTCCCGTCAGGGAATGAGTGACGTCCAGCATCAGCTGATCCATACACACCCGCCCGATGATCCTGGCCCTTTGGCCGCGCACCAGCATTTCTCCCAGGTTGGAAAGGGGCCCTTGGGTAGCCGTCGGCGTAACCGATGGGTACGGTGGCGATTTTGGTTTCTCTACGGGTGGTATAGGTTCTTCCATAGCTGACATCCACGCCCGGGCCTACGGTCTTTACCATCGACACTACGGATTTCAGCTCCATCAAAGGTCTCAGGTCCAGGGGTAGCGCACCTTAGAGGAGGGTTCCAGGCCGTACAAAATGATTCCGGCCCGTACCAGGTTAAAGTTCATCTCAGGATAATCCAGGATTCCCGCGCTGTTGCTGCAATGGCAAAACGGGATGGAAATCCCCAGCCCTTCAGGGTGTCCGCCACCAGCCGGAAGCTTTGATACTGCCTTTTGGTATAGTCCGCCCCGGCCTCCGCCTCGTCCGCCACAGCGAAATGGGTAAACAGGCCCTCCAGCAAAAGCCCAGGCAGCTCCGCGATCCTCCGGGCCGCAGCCGCGGCCTCCAGCGCCTGGGTCTGGTTCTGCGCGCTTAATCCAATCCGGGTCATTCCCGTATCGACAGCGATATGAACCCTTACCCGTGTTCCGGCCTCCTGGGCGTAAGACGACAGCTGCCGCGCGTGGCTCTCGGAAAGCACCGCCTGGGAAATCTCCATCTGGGCCAGAAGCCGGGCGTCGCTGTCCGGGGTAAAGCCCAGAATCAAAATGGGCTTTTGAATCCCGGCTTCCCGCAGCTCCTGGGCCTCCTCCAGGTTGGATACCGCGAACCAGTCCGCCCCCGCCGCCTCGCTTTCCTTCGCCAGAGGCACCGCCCCGTGACCGTAGCCGTCGGCCTTAATCACGCACATCAGCTTTGCGCTGGGGGGCAATGGCGCTTCGGATTTCTCTGATATTGTGGTCCAGGGCGTCCAAATCCACCTGGGCCCAGGTTCTCTTTAAAAACGGCTCCATAGTATCTCCTCTGTTCTGTTTCAAACGTGCTCTTTCATTATAGTCCCCCACGCCGGCCTAGTCAACCAAAGCAACAAAATTTTAACCGTTGTCAAAAAAAACAGGAAAATCCGGCCTTTCCCCGCATATGCTGATAGAAAACCCAACCGGGGGAAAACAAAGCCGCGAAAAGGAAGCTTGTATTGTAAGGCTTACAGCGAACCTTCGGCACAGGAAACAGCCCAGCCCGACCGGAAGCCGGAGCGCTCAGCCCCGCCGTCCGGCAGCTATTGTCCCTCCGGCTCTGTATATCCGATAAGCCTGAATGTATTATGAAAAACACTTTATGCAGGGAGGCATTGCAATGACATTCCAGCCAGTCTGGTCCGGCGGCAGCGGGTTTAGACGATCTGATCTTTGAGGGTGAGGCCCAGGGAAAGCGAACGCTGACAGCCTTCTTCAAATCGCTCTGGCAGGGCGCTCCGCCGGCCCCGCGCTCCCGCCGATTGACATCTTTCCGCGCAGGCTCTCCGGCAATTTCCCTGTCAGCGGCTCCCGCCATAGAAACGGCAGGAGCCGCAAGGCTAAGGTCCGGCTCTGGCTTTCTTTTTTTATCCATGCCCGACAGCGGACCCCGCCGCAGAGACAGTGTCCTCCGCCTGATTACGCAAAAAGCACCGTCTGGAAAAGCGTCTTTCCCGGACGGTGCTTTTTTATGATCCGTTTTGGTGCTTCTAGGTGCTTCTAATAAACTATTCAGGATATTTCCGAAAGCGCAAAGGGAAGCGCATACGGCTTGACCGCATTTCCAGGCAGGCAAAGGCACTATTCTTCCCCGGCGTCCGCTCTGTCAGCCTCAATGGCGGATAGGCGGCCCCGCAGGCTCCAGCTCCAAATCAGCGGTCAGCTGTCGAAACGGCCGGGCTGATAGCACCGCCGCGTCGTTCATGGTGCAGCTGTATTCGGAGGTTTCCTTCTCTCCTGGAACTCATCCTGCTTCATGGCGGCTAAAACGCTCATTCTGCCGCTCTCCGTGGACAACTCATCAGATGATCCCCGATTTTTCCTTTATAGGAAATAGTAGGAGGTACCGGACTTGATAGCCCTGGCCTCGCCCTCCTTCATCTCGTCAAATGCGGTTTTGCAGGTCGGAGGAAGGACGATATTTTCCGTCAGGGTTACGCTGCCGTTTAACGGGCTGCTTTCCAGGCCCTCCGCTGTCTGATAATCGGAAGCTACCTCATCCGGGGTCTTGTCCCCATCGCTGACCTGCTGGGCGTACTCCTTAAACTGTTCCTCGATCTCCGCGATCTCGTCGTCGCTCAGGTTTGCGGTGGTGCCATCCTCGCCGGTGGTAGTCAGGCTTTAGAGAAATACCGGTATTCCGCATAGCTGTCTTTAAAAGTTCTCCAGCTCCTGGTCAGCTCACAGCCTCGGTGCCGTTTTCCCCATAAATAGATTCAAATATTTTTCAGATATTTCGCGTTATGTACAAGCTATAAGCCTTTAGAAAGCTGTCCTTGGAGAGATGCCGAAGCCCTCCAAAACGCTCTTTTTGCTGCGCCCAGGCCGCGGTTCCCCGTTTCCTCTGCTTCCTTCTGATCCTCGTCCGGTCCACTCAATCCCATCAGCCTTTATTTTTGGCGTCAGGTATAAGGTCTCCTTTGTTTTTCAGCACCGCCTTATCACCATCACTGGGTACATTCTTGCCCGTCGATCTGCTGGGAATAAAAAGTCGGTGGAGCCGGAGCTGGTTCCGGCTGAGACTCCATCATCACCCGGGACTGGGCCTCCTGGTAAGCGCTGTAAAGGTTTATAAATATAAACCCCGCCGCCAGAGTCTGGGTATCGTCCTTAGCGCTCCAGCTGTCATCGGCGCAGCCCGCCAGACTGACCGCCATGGCGCCCGCCATAAAAACCGCGGCGGCCTTTTGAAAAATCGGTTTTCATAAATCTGAATCCTCCTATATCGCAATTGGCAACATACATATAAGTTAAATTATACACGTATTTTTCCTGGTTTGTCCAGAATTTTATCTTTCAGTTTGGCGGCCCGCTATTCCAATAAAGGCCCGGAGAATGGCTTTCCTGATTTTATGCCGCCGGTCAGCCCTCACGGCGTCTCAGGCCTGGAACACCTGCCGCAGCGTCTCCAGGGGAATCCCGGCCTGAAGCTTTACGGAAATAAGGCTTTGCCCCGGCGTTGACCAGCACCCGCTTTTTTGAACACGCCGATCAGCCTGCTGACAAACTCCATCTCCAGCTTTCTCTGGTACAGCAGCAGGGCCCCGGCGTTCTGCTTAATCTCGTAAATGCCCAGGGGAGGCCGCCGTATTCCGGATCAGGGGGCCACGTCGATCAGGCCCTTGACTGAGGCGGGAGGCTCCCAAACCGGTCGATCAGCTCATCCAGCACGTCCATAGCGTCGTCCTGGCTGCGGATGTCGGAGATCCTGCGGTAAATTTCCAGCCGCTGGCTCAGGCTTTCGATATAGCCCTCCGGAATGTGCGCCTGAACCTGGACGTCCACCAGACATTCCAGCTCGTAGGAGGAGGCTTCCTCGCCCTTTTCCCTCGCTGACCGCCTCGCCCAGCAGGCGGAGATACATATCATAGCCCACGGCTTCCATATGGCCGTGCTGTTCGCCGCCCAGGATGTTGCCGGCGCCCCGGATCTCCAAATCCCGCAAGGCGATCTTAAAGCCAGAGCCGAACTCGGTAAACTCCCGGATAGCGGCAAGCCGCTTTTGGCTGATCTCGGAAAGAACCTTATTCCGGGTAAAGGTCAGATAAGCGTAGGCCCGCCGGCTGCTGCGGCCCACCCGGCCCCCGGATCTGGTGAAGCTGGGAAAGGCCCATGTGATCCGCGTCCTCGATGATGATGGTGTTCACGTTGGGAACATCCACTCCGGTTTGGATGATGGTGGTGCACACCAGCACGTTGATCTCCTGCTCCATGACCCTGCGCCAAACCTCGGAAAGCTCTCCTCCGGCATTTTGCCGTGGCCGAAGCCTACCTTGGCCTCGGGGAATCTGGGCCTGGAGCCGGGCGGCCACCCGCTCGATGGATTCCACCTTATTATGCAGATAGTACACCTGGCCGCCCCGGCGCAGCTCCCGGCGGACAGCGTCGTTAATGACGGCCTGGTCGTATTCCAGAACATAGGTCTGCACCGGCCGCCTGTCCTGTGGCGCCTCCTCCAGAGAGGACATATCACGGATGCCGGACAGGGCCATATTCAGGGTGCGGGGAATCGGGGTGGCGGAAAGAGTGAGCACATCCACGTTTTGGTGACGGATTGAAACCGCTCCTTCTGCCGCACGCCGAAGCGGTGCTCCTCGTCGATGATGACCAGCCCCCAGATCCCGGAACTGGACGTCCTTCTGAACCAGCCGGTGGGTGCCGACGATCATGTCGAATTTCTCCCGCTTCAGCTGTTTGAGAATCTCCGCCTGCTGCTTGGGCGTGCGGAACCGGGAAAGGATCTCCACCTTGATGGGGAAGCCCTCGAACCGCTGGGTAACGGTCTGGTAGTGCTGCCAGGCCAGGATCGTGGTGGGCACCAGCATGGCGCACTGCTTGGAATCCGTGACGCATTTGAACGCCGCGCGCAGCGCCACCTCGGTCTTCCCGACGCCCACGTCCCCGCACAGCAGCCGGTCCATAGGCTGCTCCTTCTCCATATCCTCCTTGATCTCCTGGATGCACCGGAGCTGGTCCTCCGTTTCCTCGTACTCGAACCGGGACTCAAAATCCCGCTGCCAGCCGGTATCCGGCGGAAACGCGTGGCCCTTCAGCTTCATCCGCTCGGCGTAAAAGCACGATCAGCTCCTTGGCGATGTCCTTCACCGCGCTGCGAACCCGGGCCTTGGTTTTTTGCCAGTCCTGGCCCCCAGGCAGTTCAGGGCGCACCTTGACCTCCTCCTTGGGGCCGATATATTTGGAAACCATGTCAAGCTGGGTGACGGGCACATATAAAATGTCCCCCTTGGCATAGCGTACCTTTAAATAGTCCTTGGTGACCCCTTGCATTTCCAGCTTGTGAATCCCCTCGAACACGCCGACGCCATGGGCCGAATGGACGATATAGTCCCCGGGGGGCCAGCTCGGAAAGGCTGTAAATCTCCTTGGCGTTTTTCTGCCGTTTTCTGGTCCTTTGGGGCCGCCGCCGAAGTGGCCGTGGGTGATCAGCGCAAAATTGGCCGTTGGGTACTCGAACCCGGCGGAAAGGCTGCCGGGCAGCACCGTCACCCGGCCCAGGGAAAGGGTTTGGCGTCATCCCGGTACTCACAGGGGGACGCCTGAATTTTGCAGGTCCTCGGCGGCCGCCCGGGCGGAGCGCTCGGTGCCGCCCAGCACCACAATCCGCATTTTCGGGGAAAGAATAGCGTTTAAGTCCTCCTGCAAAAGCTGCATCCCGCCGCCCCATACGGAAAGCTGGCGGGCATTCAGGCTGATCAGGGAGGAAAGAGGCGTATCGTAGCTGCCCCGGACAAAGGTGTCCAGGTACACGCAATCCCGGTGCTCCAGCTGCTTTTGGACATAGATATAGTCTCCGGAAAAGGCGTCCAGGCCCTTGCACAGGATTCCCTCCTCAGATAGTCCTTCAGATCCTCGCCCCACTGCCAGGCCGTTGACCGGAGCCGCTCCTTGATTTTAATCGGCTCCGATTGGAACACCAGGGCCTCCGGCTCCAAATAATCCAGCAGGGTGGCCGGCGAGGGGTACAGCAGCGGCAGAAATTTGTCCGCGCTTCCGGGCGTTTTCCGCCAGAAGCTGATCCGCATCCTGGGCCAGCCTCTCTTTGGCCCTGACCGCCGTTTTCCCCCGCAGCCCCCGCGGAAAGCCTCTCTATTTTTTTTCGCCAGGCTCCCCGGGCTGGAAACCAGCACCTCCGTGGACGGGGCCAGAGTGATTTCCTCCAAGGGGTCGTCGGTCCTCCGCTGGGTTTCCGGATCGAAATAGCACAGGGTATCGATCTCGTCCCCCAGAACTCCACCCGGACAGGCGCGGAGGCGTCGGGAGTAAAAAAGTCCAGGATGCCGCCCCGTACCGCGAACTGGCCCGGGCCCTCCACCTGCTGGTACCGCTCATACCCGGAGGCGCTGAGCAAAGCCTCAATTTTTTCCAGGGGCGCCTCTTGTCCCGCCCGCAGGGTAAGCCTTTTGCTCCTCAGCTCGTCCGGCGGGATGGTATATTGCAGGGCGGCGTCAATACAGGAGATCACCACCTGGTAATCCCATCCAGCATTCCGGCCATTACCTGAAGCCGCTGATGCTCATTCCCTGGACTGGCCCTCGGCGGCCCGGAAATTGAAATCCCGGGCGGGATACACCAGGGCCGCAGTGCCCATGGACGACAAATCGTTGCAGAGCCGCTGGCCCTCGCCCTCGTCAGAGGCGAGCACCAGGGCTTTCCTCCCGGTTCTGGCGCAGAGGGGTGGATCAAATGGGCCTTATGGATCCGGAAACGCCGGTCACCGCCGCGGGAGTATTGTGGCGCTCCACCGCCGACACAAGGGTTTCATATTCAGTTACCCCATCTAAAAGGGTGCTTAAAAATTTCATAGGTTATTTTCTCCTGTCTGCCGCCTGTAATCTCAGCTGCGAAAGCGGGGGGCTCTAGCGCGCTGCCGCCGCTGGGGTGCCTTTCCGCCTGCTGTTGCGGCTGTAACGCGGGGCGTTATGACGTTCCGCCGCAGGCAGGGCTTTCTCTGCCGTTATCCCCTGTCTATGGGTCCGCTAAAAAATTCGCGGGCGGCTTATCCGCCTGTGCCCGGCGGATAAGGGTCAATGGGGAAAAGCGGGAATTGCAGCGCCGGGCCGCCCAAGGCGGAGTGGCGGATCGGCGGCCTGCCAGACCCGGCGTTAAGAGTTAAACTGGTTCATGGCCTGGTCGATTTTCCCCTGGACCATCAGCTCCGCGGCCTGGGCGGCCCGCTTTGCTGCTTCATCCATGGCCTGCTGTTCCTGCTGGGTGAACCGTGACAGCACCCAGTCCGCCAGATTATAGTCGGGCCGGGGCTTTTTGCCCCTCCCATTTTAATCCGGGGAAAGGTGTCCTTTCCCGACAGATATATGATATTTTTGATCCCGTTATGCCCGCCGTCGCTGCCCTTGCGGCGGATCCGCAGCTGCCCGGCTCAGGGAAATGTCGTCGAAAATCACGATGACCTTCTCTGCCGGCAGCTTGTAGAACCGCATGGCCTCCGTCACCGCCTGGCCGCTCAGGTTCATAAAGGTCTGGGGCATCAGCAGCAGCACCCGCCTGCCTCCCAGCACGGCGTCGGCGCACAGGGATTTATATTTCAGCCGGTCGAGCCTCACGCCGCAGCTTCCGGCGATTTGGTCCAGCACCAGAAAACCGGCGTTGTGCCGGGTATTTTCATATTCTCTGCCCGGGTTGCCTAAGCCCGCCACGATGGCCTCCACCGGCCCTGTGGGAGCGGCGGGCCGCAGGCCCTAATTTTTAAAGATATCAAACATTTTGCGTATCCTCCTGGTTTTTTCCGTTGTGCTGAAGCGAAAAAATGATATCATAAAAGCAAGAAAAAAGGAAAGGGGTTTTTACACTGTGGCTTGTGAACGTCAATTGGATTTTACCTTCCCGTACCGGTAATGGATGTTTTTAATTATGTGGCATCTCAAAGGAAATTTATAAAATGAAGCTGGCGGCGGTAGACCGCGCTAACTTTAAAGTCTTCTTCAAGCACCGGGCCAACATGCTGACCTGGGGCGAGCATATTACGAATTTCCTTTTACGACCCGCAGGACGGCGGCTGCCGCATTATTGTGGAATCAAGCCCGCTTTGGCCACCACGCTGATCGATTACGGCAAAAACGCGGAAAACTGCAATAATGTCCGCCAATTTATTTTGTCCTCATTCCAACCAGCCCTTAAACGGACAGGTCCGGTAAAGCAGGACGCCGCCTTGGCTTTGAGAGGCGTTTGCGGCGGGGGCTTGCGGAAGAGGCCCACGGCGTCACAAGAAGCTTTGGGGCCAAAAAAGAAAACGGAAAAACAGCACATTATGGCGGGATGGAGCTTCCATCCCGCCTGTTTTTACCGCTTGAAAATTCTGAAAGCACCGGCCCCGGCTTGTCCCAGCCTGCCGCATAAATAATAGGAGCGTGAGGTCTGCCGGCTGCCGCGGCACACAAAACCAAAGCCCAGCATATCCAAAGCCGAAAAGAAAAACCGCCCGCCAGGCCGCGCCCTTCCTCCGGGCCCCGCTCCTCCTTAGCGGCCTGCTTTCAAGCACGGAAACGGCTTCCACGGCCATGGAAAGCGTCCCTGGCGCGGGTATCCTCTGCCCGGCGGAACCGGCCGCGGGAGCATATATTTAGAGGAACATGGGAAACCGGCTTGTCCTCATAAATGCGCTCAATGGCCTCGGCAAACAGGGGGGCCACGGAAAAATCGTCATGTTCTCAAGCTTCCGCTCACCAGTCACCGGCACCGTATCCAGCAGGATCAGCTCCTTGATGGGGCTGTCGCGATCCGCTCAATGGCGGGGCCGGAAAGAACCCCGTGGGTCGCCGCGGCGGTGACCTCAGGGCGCCGCCCTTTTCGATGATGGCGGCCGCGCCGTTGCACAGGGTGCCGGCGGTGTCGATCATGTCGTCTACCAAAAATGACCTTTTTCCCCTTCACGTCACCGATGATGTTCATGACCTCGCACATTGGCCCTTTGCCGCCGCTTATCGATGATTGCCAGAGGACAGCCGGGAAGCGAAATTCCTGGCACGGGTCACCGAGCCTAAATCGAGAGACCACCACATATTCCTCGTTATCCCTGCCGATACGTCCTCTCAGAAAGGACGCCAGGGTAGGCGCGCCCACCAGATGGTCTACCGGGATATTGAAGAACCCTGGATCTGAGGCGCGTGGAGATCCATAGTCAGCACCCGGTCCGCGCCGGCCGTGGTGATAAGGTCCGCCACCAGCTTGGCGGAGATCGGGTCCCTGGCCTTTGCCTTACGGTCCTGCCTGGCATAGCCGAAATAAGGGATCACCGCCGTGATCCTGGCGGCGGAAGCCCGCTTCATGGCGTCGATCATGATCAGAAGCTCCATGATGTTGTTGTTCACCGGCGAGCAGGTGGACTGGACGATAAAGCAGTCCGAGCCCCGGACCGACTCGAACAGGGAAACCGCGATTTCCCCGTCGCTGAAGGTGCCCACCTCTGATTTCCCCAAGGGAAGGCCCAGGCACTCGGCGATCCGCTTGGCTACCATTGGGTTGGAATTGGCAGTGAAGATTTTGATGTCTTTCCCATGAAAATTCATGATAAATTCCCCCTCGTTTTCCACGTTCGTATCCATACCCGTCTGTGACGGTATCAGCCATTGATACCCCTTTTGCCTAGCGATTTGGTTCAGGCCTCCAGCTGGGCGGCGTCGTTGGCCCCCAGCACCGCGTCGGCGCTTTCCGCAGGGCAGGCGTCCGCCGCTTCCCTCTTTCCAGCAGCAGCTTCACCGCGTCCGGCAGATAATATTCCCCCTGGGCGTTGTGGTTCCCGATGGAGGAAAGCACCCCCAGAAGCTTTTCCACTTGGAAACCAGTAAGCGCCGGGCTGACCTCCTGATTCTCTTCTGGGCCGCGTCCGCGTCCTTTTCCTCCACCACGGCGGCCATTCGGCCCGTGTCTTCCATCCTGCAGCACCGTCCGTAGCCGAAGGGGTCGTCCAGATACGCGGAGATCAGCGTCACCGCGTGATTGCCCTCCCGATGGCGCCGGTACGCTTTCCGGATCGTCTCCTCATCAAAAACGGGGCGCCCCGTTTAAAATCAGCACCCCATCCCGGTGGCGCTCCAGAAAGCCCCGGGCCTGCATCACCGCGTGGGCGGTGCCCTTCCGCTCCGCCTGAAAAGCGGTTTCATAGGCTTCCGGAAGGGTGGCGAGATAGCGCTCCACTTCCTCCCGCTTAAAGCCGTCCACCACGCAGAGCGCCTCGATTCCCGCTCCCCTGGCGGCGTCAATAACCCATTTCAGCATGGGCTTATCCAGCACCCGGCTCAGCACCTTAGGCAGATTGGATTTCATTCTCTTGCCCTCGCCCGCGGCCAGGATAATTCCACAAACCTCCGACATATAAGCCTCCTCTGTCAGGCGCGGCTGCGGCCCCAACAAAATCTTAATCAAAAAGCTAATCCTATTATCTCATAACCTTCGGATTTTTCAAGCTTTTCCGTCGTGATTTGACGAAATTTCCCAGCCGCCATTTTTCTTTCCGGAAATTTGAAAAAATCCCTATTTGTTGGCAAAAGATGTGGAAAATCCGCGGACGTTTTGTTATAATGGCTTTGAGAGCTTTGAAGAAGTTAGGATCTCTGAGAAAAGCTCAATCTGCTCAAGCGCCCTGCGCTTAATATTATAGGAGGTAGATACCAATGAGCCACAAGTATGTATACCTTTTCTCTGAGGGTAACGGGTTCCATGAGAGAACTGCTCGGAGGCAAGGTGCCAACCTGGCCGAGATGACCGTTTTGGGTATGCCTGTACCCCAGGGCTTCACTGTTTGAGGCCTGCACCCGTTACTATGAGGACGGAAGAAAATCGCTCCCGAGATCGAGGGGAGGAAATCTATGCGAACCGCCAAGATGGAAGATCAACGGCAAGAAGTTCGGCGATAAGGAAAACCCTGCTGGTTTCCGTGCGTTCCGGCGCGAGCGCTTCCATGCCCGGTATGATGGACACCATCTTGAACCTGGGCCTGAACGACGACGTTGTCGCCGGCATGATCGCCAAAATTCCGACATCAAGTTCGTCCGCTTCGTGTACGACTCCTACCGCCGGTTTATCCAGATGTTCTCCGATGTTGTAATGGGCTTAGCCAAGTCCACCTTCGAGGTCATCATCGACGAGAATGATCTCCGAGCAGCAGGCCGTGGCCATGATCGATCCCCGCAATCTGGATACCTTGCTGCATCCCCAGTTTGACGTCGCCGCTCTGAAGGCCGCCACTCCCGTGGGCAAGGCTCTGCCCGCCTCCCCCGGCGCCGCCTGCGGCAAGATCGTCTACACTGCTGAGGATGCCAAGGAGTGGGCCGCCCGTGGTGAGAAGGTGGTTCTGGTCCGTCTGGAGACTTCTCCCGAGGATATCGAGGGCATGAAGGCCGCACAGGGTATCCTGACGGTCCGTGGCGGTATGACCAGCCACGCCGCCGTGGTGGCCCGTGGTATGGGCAAGTGCTGCGTTTCCGGCTGCGGCGCCATCGTCATGGACGAGGAGAACAAGCAGTTCACGCTGGCCGGCAAGACCTATCACGAAGGCGACTGGCTGAGCCTGGACGGCTCCACCGGCAACATCTACGACGGCGCTATGCCCACCGTGGACGCCAGCGTCAGCGGCGACTTCGGCCGCATCATGGGCTGGGCCGATAAGTTCCGCCGCCTGAAGGTCCGCACCAATGCCGACACTCCCCACGACGCCGCCAAGGCCCGTGAGCTGGGTGCTCAAGGCATCGGCCTGTGCCGCACCGAGCATATGTTCTTCGAGGGCGACCGCATCGCCGCCATCCGCGAGATGATCTGCTCCGACACCGTGGAGCAGCGTGAGAAGGCTCTGGCCAAGCTGCTGCCCATGCAGCAGGGCGACTTCGAGGGTATCTACGAGGCCATGGAGGGTAATCCCGTCACCATCCGTTTTCTGGATCCCCCTCTGCACGAGTTCGTCCCCACCGAGGAGGCCGACATCGAGCTGCTGGCCAAGGATATGGGCAAGAGCGTAGCCGAGATCAAGGCCATCATCGCCTCCCTGCACGAGTTCAACCCCATGATGGGCCACCGCGGCTGCCGTCTGGCCGTCACCTTCCCGGAGATCGCCGTCATGCAGACCCGTGCCGTCATCCGTGCCGCCATCAATGTCCAGAAGCGTCACCCCGACTGGAACATGGTGCCTGAGATCATGATCCCGCTGGTGGGTGAGGTGAAGGAGCTGAAGTACGTCAAGAGCGTGGTGGTCAAGACCGCCGACGAGGAGCTGGCCGCCGCCGGTATGAAGATGAAGTATCTGGTAGGTACCATGATCGAAATCCCCCGTGCCGCCCTCACCGCCGACGATATCGCCAAGGAGGCCGAGTTCTTCTCCTTCGGCACCAACGACCTGACTCAGATGACCTGTTCTATTAAAAAAAGCGCGCAATTCTGCTGGAAGCCATTAAAATATTTGGCGCAATAAAATCCGGCGGCTCTAGGGAAGCCGGCGGACTCTTCATTTTCGGATTTTAAATCTACAGCCCGTCCCACGGTCTTCCGCGTGTCATACGCGGGGGCGCTTCAAAGGTGTTTAGAGGCTTTTCTCTTGGATCTGCTGGGGCTACGCCGGCAAAGCTGCCCGTAAAGCCAGCACCAGAAGGAGCCACCAGAGGTGAACTGAGAGGTCTCTCCGGTCTGAGGACGATTGCTGTTTTCGGAATTGCTGGAAGTAGGATCGCCAGGCTTGCTGGTGTCCTCCGGCTTAGAAGGAGGTTGTCGGTAGCCGGAATAATGGTGTCTTCCTTGCTGATTTCCTTTGGTCAGAGCCTCGTCGCTGAAATACTTGCCGCACACCGGGCAATACCAATATTCCTTATTTCCGGCTTCCGTCGCGGTGGCCGCCTTGGCTTCTGTCTTCTCCGCTTCGTGGCCCTTGGCGGCGATTACAAGCTTATCCCCAGGTGGTTTCGTTCTGGCAGGCCGCATCAGTGAAATATTTGCCGCATCCGGCGCAGTACCAGTATTCCTGATTGCCGGTCTCAGTGCAGGTGGCTTCCTTGGCCTCTTTTTTCTCAGCCTTGTGAGTATGGGTGACTACGCCCTCATCACCGGCAGGCACATCCTGGTCGTTTACGGTAACATCGCCGTCGCCGGAATTCTTAACGGTAACATCGTCCGCAGTGATATCCAGCTTGACGTCACCCTTTAAAACCTCAATGGTGCTGCCGCTTTCCGCATTCGCGGCCGCCTGATTGATGGATTCTTCGCCGATATAATAGGCAGCCGCCCCCGCCGGCAGCCTGGTACTTGGCAACCGCGCTGGCGCCGCCGATATATTCGTCGGCCGGCTTCTGAGCAAACGCTCCTCCGGTAATGGAGGTGCTGCCGTCGCCGCTGTTGGAAACTTCACCGGCCACGCTGCCGCCGGAAATGGTCACGTTATCCTTTTTGGTATTAGTGACGCTTCCGTTCACCACAGCGCTTCCGGAAATGGCAAGCGTCCCCGCCGCGCTATTGCTGGCCGCTCCCAGAACGATATCGCCGTTCAAGGTGCCGCCGGAAATCTGAATGTTTCCGCTGTTGCTGGAGCCGCCCATGGTGTTCAGAGCGTCGGTGCTGTCTCCGCCGGTAAAAGTGCCGCCGGTGATGGTGAGCTTACCGGAATCCATGGTATCGTCGAGATAGCCGTTCAGGATTACGCAGGAAGATCCTTCATCCGCCTGGAAATCGCCGCCGGAAATCTCAGCCTCGTTCCAGTTCAGAAGCGCGGCCTGGGCTACGTTGGTGAAGGTGCCGCCTTCTACGATCAGCTCGCCGTAGTCATCGTTCTTGATGGTGTTCAGGCCGCCGGAGAAGGTGCCGCCCTTAATCGTCAATACGGAGGGCTGGCGCTCTTGTTTTCCGCGCCGTTATACCAGCCGTTTTCCAGCAGACTGGAGAATTTTCCGTTTTGGGTAATGGTTACGCCGTCGTTAATGGTCATGTTACCATGGTTCACCACGGTATAATAGGAATTGCTTCAGATGCCTCCGCAGAGGAACCCGCTTCCTTGCTGCGGTCAAAGGTGCCGCCGTTTAAAACTGCGGTTCCCTCATTCCACAGAGCGGCCTTTCCGTGGTTTCATTATCTACCTTGCCGCTTCCCTGAATGGTCAGGGTGCCCTTGTTGGTAATGGTGTGGCTCGCTCCGTCATTCGCCAGCGTGAAGGTACCCAGATCCAGGGTAACCGTGGCTCCTTCCGGAATCACAACATTTTCCTTCGCGTCATCCAACAAAGTGACGGTTTTCCCGTTGCCTTTGTTAATGGCTTCCTGCACGGTGGCGTATTCCTGTCCGTCAACCGAAGCGACATTGCCTGTCCCGTCAGGGCCATGGAGGGCATCGCCGCGGCGCACAGCACTGTCAGAGACAATACGCCGGTCAACAATTTTTCAAATGCCGATACAATTTAAAATTCCTCCTTTTTTTAATTCAGCGGACAACAGTATTTTCCACTTAAACAGCCTCGGACAAGGCCTCTTGAAAAGTCCAGACGCCATGTAAAAAAGTGTACTTTAACGGAATAAATTCCAACTATTTGGTTCAGACCGGCTGTTATACTAACCATACTTTTAAAGATTTCTATTTTTTACTTGATTTTTGAGCAACTTTTTTAATTTATACCAGATAATTAATAATTATATTGCAATTTTAATTAGTCCACAAAAGTATACAATAGAGGCTTGAATATTTGTGACTATTATGATATAATCGCATTATAAGCGGATTGTAACAGCATCTTATAAAGTACACTTTAAAGAGCAAAAAAATTATACAAATATATTCATTTATGAGAATTAAATCTAAAAATTCTGTGTTTTTGTTTTTATTTAATTTATAACAGATAAATTTATTGCATATTTCGTTATCCAATAAAATCAAAAACACTTGTTCAGTTTCTTTTGGAATTTGTGACGCAGTATTGTTTCCTATTAAGAATCATAGCCAATAAAAAAGAAACAAGGCTGGGCACTGTCTGCTAAAGAATCGGACAAGTATACTGGAGGCGAGGCGTATCGCAAAATGGGACGGATTTCTTTTTGTAAACGAAAAACCAAAAATAAAGGAGGAAAACATTTAATATGAAAAAGGTAAAAAAACTATCTGCCTTACTTCTCTCCCTTTGTATGGCCTTTTGTGTTTGTGGCTTCCACAGCCTTTGCGGGAGAACAAGTTGCCGACGCCGATGGGATTACCATTACTGCAGATACCACGGATGAAGCGATTGCCGCAGCTTGGGGAGAAGGGGCGGCGGCGATTTCGCAAAACGACGACGGTTCCTATACCTTTAAGCTGTTAAAGAACATCTCCTGGCAAAATACCAAGATATTTCAATCGGTAATTTTCAGGCCGGCGGAGCAGCCGCGTATTATTTTAGATTTAAACGGCTGTACGCTTTCCGGCACCAGTATTGTAATTGCCAATTTAGGCAATTTAACGATTATGGACGGTTCCGCGGAGCAAACAGGCCGCATTGAATACAATGGCGGTCAGTATTTAGTCGCGGTGAATAACGTTGGTTACAGCATGACCATTGATGGCGGCACCTTTGTTTGCAACGGCGCTGATTCAGCCGCATATAACTCGGCAATCAGCACTGCCGGCGGCGTTACCACGGTCATTAACGGCGGTACCTTCGAAGGGAACGGGCCGGCGCGGTGATTTCCTATGGTGAAACTGTAATCAACGGAGGCACCTTCGACGGCGCTTATGGCGTTGTATCAAGAAAACAAGCTCAGGGGAAACCGGAAGCATTGTGTTTCCGGCCGACTCGACAGCTGTAATCAACGCTTCGAAAATAGCGTTTGTCGCGCAGGGCGACGCGGCATCCGCAGGGAAAGGTTTCCGCCGCCGGCGGGAACCTTTAACGCGCCGGCTGTACTCGGGACAATCGGCACAGGTGTGGATAAAACGTCGGCGGCCAATGTTACCGGCGGCATTTACGCCGCTGACCCGTCAGCTTATGTCCCGGATAACAATGCTTCGATCAGCTATACCCACGAAAATAGCACCGTTTACGCGGTAGGCAAATCATCCATTGATGAAGTGGCGCAGCAGGCCCAGGCTGGGGATACCATTACTGTGCTGTCCGGAGATGTTGCTCTGGACACCGCAGATAAGGTTGTCGTAAAAAATGAGAGCACTGGAAATGTTGTAGTCAATGGTACAACAGTAGAAACGAACACAGAAGTGACCGCCCACGTTTATGATCCAAACTGGAAGCATGACAATAAAAACCACTGGCACGAATGTACGGACTGCGGTGCGAGAGACAGTCAGCCCATACGTATGGAGAGTGGAAGGAAACAAAGGCCGCCACTGAAACCGAAAAGGGGAAAAGCAGCGCACCTGCTCTGTTTGCGGATATGTTGACATTGAGGAAATTCAGTTTTGCCCCATACCCACAGCTTTGGGACAGAGTGGAAATCTGACGGCACGAGCCATTGGCATGATTGCGCCGCCTGCGGGCGAAAACGGATGAGGCGGCTCACAGCTTCAAATGGGTGACGGATAAAGCGGCTACTGCCACAGAGAGGGTATCAAGCATGAGGAATGCACCGTCTGCGGATATCAGAAGGAGGCCGTGGAAATTCCGCGGCGGGAACCGGAACCAGCAGTCAGCCGGGCAGCAGCCAAAACGGAAGCGGCGGCAGTGCCAGCGGGAATGTCCAAACAGGCGAATACAGCAGCCTAACCTTCTGGATCGCTCTGCTGACCATTGCCTTCGGCGGGATAATGGCAGCCGTATCTTCCAAAAAAATTTGTCCGCCGCTCTTAACTCAGACTTCTTTTTTCTGATTTTACATCTGAAAAGGCGTCTCGAAAAGCTTTCGGAGGCGCCTTTTCTTTGTCGATTATTCCGCGTTCTGACTTTTTACAACAGCGCCCAGCGCTTTTCTAAAAAAAAGCCCAGGCGCTTGAGAAATGATTTCCCGCAAGCCGCGGCGCACGCTGGGCGCGGCTGCTTCCCGCAGGCTATTTTTCTTTTGTCTTTGGCTCCGCCTGTTCCGGCAAACCGGTTTTGCCCTGCTCCTGCTTTGGAGCCTTCACCGGTTTACTGCAAAATTCTAAAAACACACCAGCGCCAAAGCGACCAAATACCGCCAATCCCACAGGTTTTCTCCCAGGCAGGCGGCAGATAGAATCACGCCGAACACCGGCGTCAAAAGTTGTATATACTGTAATTTTCCCCACCGGATTATAGTACAGCAGAGCAGTCAAATGACGAACGCCACCGCTGACAGAAGAATCATATACCCCAGCAGTAAGAATGCCTCAGGGCCGCTGGATTCGACCCAGCCTCTCGGCAAGCCGATCAGGCACAGCACGGCGCCGCCGATAAACAGCTGCCATCCGGTAATGGTCATGGAATCCCCGTTTGAAGCGGCATTTTTACTCAGCAAGGCGCCCGCCGCGGAAGACAGTGCCGCCAGTATAATAAAGCCTTCCCCTGAAAGGTAAAGCTGGCCTCCAGGCCGCCGACTCCCAGGTTCACCACGACCACGCCGGCGAACCCGGCGATGCATCCGACCACCTTAAACCGGTTCAGCCTGTCATCCGGTAAATAAAGTGGGCCAGCGCTACCGCGAAAAAAAGGTGCTCACCGCGCCAAAAATAGAAGCCTTCACGCCTGTAGTGTTGGCCAGGCCTAAATAAAAGAAAACATATTGCAGAGTAGTCTGCGCACCAGTCCCAGCACCAGGATGCCTGCAATATTGCGCCGGTCTGGCAGGCAGGCCCGCTTTCTTTTTCAGGCTGGCGAACAGAATCGTGACCAGGCCCGCCATGCCGAAGCGGATCCCGGCAAACAGCAGCTTGCTGGCGTTGTCCTCCGGAGCAATCTGAAAGAGCTCATACCCGGTTTTCACACTGGGAAACGCGCTGCCCCATAGGATCCCGCACACCGCCACCAATAAAATCACCACGCCGGTTTTTGTCAGAATGGTTTTTGTTTTTAGCTGATCCATTTTCTCACCCGCCCGCTATGCTTGTGTTATAATCCCATCATAGCACACCTTGAGAAAATATGGAACGAATCCCAAAGGATTTTTATAACGCCCGGGATTTTCCCCAAAGCGGAAAGCACAGAGCCGCGCTCAAAAAATAATTACTTGCGGGCTTTATTCCAAAAAGCAGGCTCTAAAAACACACGGCTGCTTTTTTTCATTTCTCTCACTTTGGCCTGCACGGATATTGCAGAATCCCTTTAACAAACCAGGGTAGGCGGACAGAAACCGGCCTGCCGTTTCTGCTTTACCGGCCAAACAGCTTCCCGATGATCCAGTCCATAGATCCGATTCTGCGGTCCGGATTTACAGACTCAAAACGCTCCTCTGATATTGATGGTAAGCCAGCTTCGCCTCTCCCCAGATAGCCGGTGGCCTCCGCACCTTTGGCCTTATAGCCCGCGCTGTAGCCCGCGATTTCCTTTTCATACTTTTCGTCTGTTTCCCGGCTGGACCGCCGCCTTATAAATATCGATGATCTCATCAGAATCCCGATCCGGGAAGTATTCATGGGGGCGCGGTGCTGTCAAACACACAGAGTCCCAGCTCCCGGACGGCAATCATATCCAGGCTGTTGGGGTCAAAGGCGCAGTGGTAAGCCTCTGTCCGATATCCCCGGTCCTGAGCCGCCCTTTGCCAACATCTTCAGGAAGGTGGACTTTCCTGTTCGGGCGGCCCCTTGAGGAAATACCGCTTGGGAATTTCCTGGGTAATATTGGGAATATAATCTAAGAGCCGTTGACGGTGGCCGCGCCGAAGAACCGGTCTGCACAGCTGCCGGCGCGGTCTGTCTTTTTGCCCGCCGAAAAGCTTCTCGGCGGTTTCTTCCCGCAAGTTCGTCCATCGCCTCGAAAGCCATGCTGGAGATAAAAATTCTTTCCCAGTCGTCGTGGATCTTCAACGCCTGGCTGAAGCAGCCGTAGGCCCTCTGAACCCGCTCCCGAGCCTTGGATGGTTCTCATCCTCCGCCAGCCGGAGGGAATAGGATTCATCCCCGTAGGCGGGAAGGTTCAGCAGCCCCGTCTTTTTGTCGGCAGAATGATTCCCTGCAGGCTGTTGTCCAGACAGTTGTGAACCAGCTCCACCTCCTGCTCGCAGCCCAAAGCCTGAGCGCAGGCCTGGCTCACCAGCTGGGTTACCAGCAGGTCAGGATACCCATCCAGCTTGACAACCTTCTCCAGTTTTCCGAAATTAGATTCCCAAAAGCTCACAAATCCCCCGGGAGCTGTTGGTATCTACAAAATAATGCAGTACGTTCTTTTCCAAAATCCATTCCCCTTTCTATCTGTAACGATCTTGACTGAAGAGGAGCGGTCCGCCGCCGGGCCTGTAGGGCCCCTGTCATGGAAGTAACATTTTATGGGCTTTGCCTCACAGGGCAGTTATGTAGACCATTTTCCCCCATGCGGCAAAATTTGGGCGCTGCTTCTCTTCAAAACGATCCTTACAGTATATGAGAAAGGAAGCTGTCTATTTCCAATTATTTTACGCGGATGCCGCCATCCGGTTCAGCATGGGCCGCAGACGGTACGCCAGCACTGACGCCAGTACAATTTTGATGGCGTCCCCAACCAGAAAGGGCACCACACAAAGGGCCAGCGCCGCCCATAGGTCAATTTGGGCGTAAATCATATACCAGGCGGTGCCCAGGGGCGTAGCACCCCGCAAGCCCTGTTACCATTGCCGCGGGGTAGGCCCAAAACCGCCGGCCTGCCTTGGAAATGATCAGGCCGATAAAAAGCGCCGCCACAACATAGCCCCAAATATATCCGCCTGTGGGTCCGAGCACACGGGCGAAGCCGCCGGAAAAATTTGCGAACACCGGCAGCCCCGCCAGTCCCATAACGACGTAAATTCCTTGGGCAACGGCGCCCGCGCCGGGCCCAAACCGCGCCGGAAAGGAATACCGCCAGAGTTGCCAGGCTCAGGGAACATCGGTAAAGGGCAGGGGATGGCGATTTGAGATAAGACGATGGTCAGGGCCACAAACATGGCGGTGACGGTGATATTTCTGATGGAATCCTTTTTCAATGCGCTCTCCTCCAATTGTAAACCAATTATCAAATTAATAGTTTACAATTATTATAGCGGCAGCCGCCCGGCTTGTCAAGACAATCACAAAAGCTTCAAGGCTATCAGCAGCATTTTTTCAATTTCTCCCTTTGGATAAGCGGCGGCTTTCCTTACGGAATCGAAAACAAACAAGGCAAACCCGAGAAGGAATGCTGCCAGGAAAAAGAATCGCCAGCGCAAGACAGATCTGCCTTTTATATTTTACTTTTTGTACTGTGGATCTGCAGCGGGGGCATTTTGAGAAAAGATAGCTCAAAAATTCCTCTCTGCTTCCGCCGCATTTCGCCGCCTTTTCCACAGGAATATAGAGCCTGTAAGGAAGAAATAGAAGAAAAAAGCGTTCGCTCTCGGCAATGGAAACGATAGATTTATAATCATAGGACACCGGCGTATGGGTATCGGTAGCGCTCACGAGATAGCCGCAAAAGTTTAAAAATAAATTGTGCCGGGCTTCCCCTCAGAAATCATATGGCGCCGGTAAGCGAGGCGGCTGCCGCGCTCCGCCTGGATGTCATACGAGCCGCAGAGCAAAGCGGACGCGCCTGATACGCAGGCGCAGTACAAATAATTTTGTTCCGTTATTGCCTGCATGAGAAAGCTGAGGAGGATCACCGCCAAACAGATTAGATGAAATTTTATCAGCCACACATAGGGAGCCTGACCAAATTCCGCATATTCCTGCTTTCCCACTGGAAACTGGGCGTGGAAAACAGGCTGGGAGCTTAACGCCCGTCCGCCCTGTGCCTGGTTTCCCGCGTTTCCTGTTTTGATTTCAGGCATTTTGATTCCCCCTCTGAAAGGCGTCTCCATCGAAAACAGGGCCGGAAATCTCCCCTTAGGCAGTCTCTAGGAGCCGTCCTTCTATCAGCCCTTATTCGCGGTTTCTCAATCGTGGTCGCTCCCGCCCAGCCCTTCGCGCATTTTCCAGCGGAACCGTCCGCCGGCATCAGCGTTTTTTCTTACAGGAGCCGCCGGAAGCTGTTTCCCGGCCGGAAGCCTCCGGCTTCCTTCCGCCGCCCTTTTTTTCCGGGTGTTTTTGTTCAGCCGCTCCACCGGGCGGCATCCGGCGGCAGACTGTCCGGCGCTTCTCCCGCTGTCAGCGTCCTCCTCGTGCTCCAAGCGGCCGAGGCCCTCTTCGCATCCGGAGCGGCTGGGGCAGCCTCGCATCCGGAGCAGCCGGAGCAGCCGCAGCACCGCCCTTTCTTTGCCTGGCGGATGATATGCCGCAGGGCCAGAACGAATAAAACCGCAAGGCCCCTATTAATAACCAGTCAAACCAACTCATAGCTTCCTCTGTTTTCCATCTTTTTGTCTTTTAGCGGAGGCCGCAGGGTTCCTTCCATCATCACCGCTTGGAACCCTATGCCGTCAGGAACGATGCCCGCATTCGAAACGGGAAGGCAGCTCCTGCCGCTCAGCCCGCTGGAGCAGGCGGCGGTTTCTGCGCTTCGTTTTCACCCGCGTTCTCCTTCGGCCGCGGCCGCGCCCACGGCAGCTCTGCTTTTTATCCTAAAATCAGGGAGCCGGCCTGATAAATCAAGGTTCCCATAATCCAAGCAACGCCGGTCTGGAATAAAACAACCCAAAGGGAATACTTCGCGCCGCCAAAGCTCCTTGCGTACAGTGTTCACCGCGGCGACGCAGGGGAGTATACAATACGGTAAACGCCAAAAACGAGCACGCGGCCAGCGGGGAAAAGATCCCGCCCAGAGCAGCGGGCAGCCCGGCCATGTTGGTGCCGGTCAGCACCGCCAAAGTGCTGACTACCGCTTCCTTAGCGGTAAACCCGGTGATCAGGGCGGTAGAGGCCCTCCAATCTCAAAGCCCAGGGGCGCGAAAACCGGAGAAATAAACCGGCCGATCTGGGCCAGCATACTGTCGGCGCTGTCCGCCACCACGTTGATCCGGGTATCAAAGGTCTGCAAAAACCAAATGACGATGGTGGCAACGAAAATCACGGTAAAGGCCCGCTCCAAAAAATCCTTGGCCTTATCCCAAAGCAGCAGGCCCACGCTTTTCGCGCTGGGCAGCCGGTAATTGGGAAGCTCCATAACGAAGGGAACCGGCTTCCCCTTTAAACGCCGTCTTTTTTCAGCACAAGGCCGCTTACAATTCCCATGATGATGCCGAACACATACAGGCAGATCATAACCAATGCCTGGTATTGCTCGAAGAAGGTGACGGTGAAAACGGCGTAGATGGGCAGCTTGGCGCTGCAGCTCATAAACGGGATCAGCAGCACGGTCATTTTCCGGTCCCGTTCACTGCTGAGGGTGCGGGCGGACATAATCGCCGGCACCGTACAGCCGAAGCCGATGAGCATAGGCACAAAGCTTCGGCCGGATAGGCCGATCTTACGCAGAGCCTTATCCATAACAAAGGCCACCCGGGCCATGTAGCCGCTGTCCTCCAAAATAGAGAGGAAGAAAAACAGCACCACAATGATCGGTAAAAGGAAAGCACGCTTCCCACTCCGGCGAACACCCCGTCGATTATCAGGGAGTGAACCACCGGATTGATGCCGTAGGCGGTCAGGCCGCCGTCCACGGCCTGGGTCAGGGAATCGATGCCAAGAGACAGCAGGTCGCTGAGCCAGGCGCCGACCAGCCCAAAGGTGAGCCAGAAAATCAGCAGCATAATCGCCAGGAAGATCGGAATCGCGAAAATTTTGTGGGTCAGAAGCTTATCGATCTGAACGCTGCGGCGGTGCTCCCTGGATTCCCCGTTTTTCACTACGGTGCCGGAGCACAGCTTATCAATGAACTGGTAACGCATATCCGCCAGGGCCGCCTCCCGGTCGGTGCCCAGCTCCTGCTCCATTTCCTTTACGATATGGCCCACCATGTCGATCTCGTTTTCCGAAAGCTTCAGCTTCTCCATCATGGGCCCGTCGCCCTCCACCAGCGGTGGCCGCGAAGCGCGGGGAACCCCCAGCCGCTCGGCGTGATCCTCCACCATGTGGGACAGCGCGTGAATCGCTCCTATGTACGGCGCCGGAGCAGAAGTCCATCCGTTTGGGCCGCTGCTTTTTCTCCGCTGTCTCCAGCATGACCCGGATCAGCTCGTCCACGCCCTCGTTTTTACTGGCGGAGATGGGTACCACCGGCACCCCGATCTCCTCAGGAAAGCTTCTGCACGTCGATGGACGACCCGTTATTCCGGATTTCATCCATCATGTTCAGCGCGATGACCATGGGAAGGTTCAGCTCGATGAGCTGTAGGGTAAGATACAGGTTCCGTTCAATATTGGTCGCGTCTACAATGTTGATGATTCCATCGGGATGCTGTTCCACCAGAAAATCCCGGGTGACGATCTCCTCGCTGGTGTACGGTGAAAGGGAATAGATGCCGGGCAGGTCTACCAGCGCCGCGTCCGGGTGATTCCGGATGGTTCCCTTTTTTCCCTCCACGGTGACGCCGGGGAAAGTTCCCCCACATGCTGGTTGGAACCGGTCAACTGATTAAACAGGGTAGTTTTCCCGCTGTTTTGATTGCCTCCTAATGTACAAAAATCATTTGAGCCGCTCCTTCTCCACTTGAATTTTTTGGCATCCTCAATCCGGAGGGTCAGCTCATAGCCTCGTAAATGAATCTCAATGGGATCGCCCATCGGCGCCCTTTTCCGGATCATCACCTCAGTGCCCGGCGTGATCCCCATATCCAAAAGCCTTCTCCGCAAAGCTCCCTGGCCGCCTACCTCAGACACTCTGGCAGGCTCTTCCAGATTTAATTCGTCCAGTGTCAAAAAGCTCCCTCCAAACGCCGTTAATTCTGTCTTAATTGTAAGCTTAGGGAAACTTTTTGTCAATGGTTAGGTTTTACTAATCGCCAGCTCCCGCACCGCCTCTTTTATGCGGTTTTCTGAAGCATTTTGGAAGCATTTTGCCTGCCGGAAAACGGCGGATCGGATAGGGAAGCCGTATTTCGGCTGCTGTCCTCTGTTTGTTAAGCCGTTTCAGGAGTATTCCAGGGTTCCCCATGCGGCATGTTACCAGCCCTTCAGCTCCCGGCGCAGCGCCCGGTAATTTGGCAGAAAGGACTCTACCAGCGCCCAGAAGCCCTTGGAGTGGTCGTGGTGCTCCGTGTGGCAGAGCTCATGGATGATCACATAGTCGATGACCTCCCGCGGCCTTTCCATCAGCCGCCAGGAAAGGCATATCCTGTTTTCCCGGAGCAGGAGCCCCACCGGGTCTTCGCGCCGGTTACCTTAACTCCGGCGGGCGTTAAGCCGGTCTGTTCCGCAGCTCCCAGGCCGCTGGGGCAGGTATTTCTGAGCCCGCAGGCGCAAATTTTCTTCTTCTTCTGCGGAGTAAGCTGCCGCCGGGCGGCTGCTGCGCGCTTTGGGCTATCTCAGCTGTTTTTGCTGGATCCAGCCCTCCTTTTGTTCCACAAAGCCGTCAATCCATTTTTTAGAAAGCCGCATGGGCGCCCTAACCTCAGGGTCCGTCCTCCTTTATGGCCAGCGCCACTGTTTTCCCTCTTGGAGCGGATCAGCAGATATTCCCGCATGAAGCATTCTCACCTTATCTCATAACGTAGTACTGATCAGAGTCCTCTCAGGGACTTGCGCCGCACGGTAAGGGTGCTGTGGATGGGTATCCTCAGCCTTCCCGTATAGCCGATAAGGCCGCAAATTTTTTCCGCCGCGCTCCCGCTGGGCCGCGTGGAGCCGGGCACGCAGGCCCGGTATGCAGAAAAAGCCGCCTTTCGGCGGCCTCCGCAGCAGGCTGCGAAAGCCAGTTTCCCCTTCAGGCGGCTCTCAATGTTTATTTCAGGCGCAAAGCTTAAGCCTTGCCGCCGCATCCCAGAACAGTCTCGATCTTGTGCATAACGATAGACTTGATGGCGTCGCGGGCCGGGCTCAAATACTGGCGGGGATCGAAGTGGGAGGGGTTCTCCGCCAGGTACTTTGCGGACAGCGGCGGTCATAGCCAAACGCAGGTCAGAGTCCACGTTGATCTTGCAAACTGGCCATTTTCGCGGCCCTCTCAGCATATCCTCGGGAATGCCGATGGCGTCGGGCATTTTGCCCCCGAATTGGTTAATCATTTCCACATACTCGGAATCACGGAGGACGCGCCGTGCAGCACGATGGGGAAGCCGGGCAGGCGCTCGGAAACCTCTTTCAGGATATCGAACCGGAGCTGGGGCTTTTTGGCCGGGCTTGAACTTATACGCGCCGTGGCTGGTGCCGATGGCGATGGCCAGGGAATCCACGCCGGTGCGCTCTACAAAATCCTGCACCTGAGCGGGGTCAGTGTAGCAAAGCGTCGGCGGCGCTGACATTGACGGCGTCCTCGATCTTAGGCCAGACGGCCAAGCTCCGCTTCCACGGTTACGTTCGGGGATGGGCGTAGTCAGCGACCTTTTTGCCAGCTCCACGTTCTCCTCATAGGGCAGATGAGAGCCGTCGATCATCACGGAGGTGAAGCCGCCGTCGATACAGTCCTTGCACAGCTCGAAGGAAGAGCCATGATCCAAATGGGCGCGATGGGCAGGCCGGTTTCAATTTCGGCGGCCTCTACCAGCTTGGTCAGATAGGTGTGGTTGGCGTACTTACGGGCGCCGAGCGGACACCTGAAGAATCACGGGAGCGTTCAGCTCCCTTGCAGGCTTCGGTAATTCCCTGCACGATTTCCATATTGTTCACCTTGAATGCGCCGATGGCATAGCCTTCCTCGTAAGCCCTTTTGAACATTTCTCTTGTGTTTACCAGAGGCATTTTGAAATCACTCCTGTTTAAAATTAACCTCCGCGGGCGATTCGGGCCTTTCCCACGCCCCGCACCGTTTGTAAAAATACGGAAAAGCAGAGGTTTCCAAAATTTATTATACATCATCAGAGAAAAATATAAAGACATATTGTTAAAAAATCAACACAATTTTCTAGACCTTCACCCGCGGAAATTGACAATTTTCATTCTCTCTGCTATTCTTAGTCTATAAAATCAGCGGTTTTTGTCCGTCCTGTGTTTACTGCGCGTTCAATATTAACCTGAGGGAAGTTTCATTTTATGGTCAAATCTTATCAAGGCTTTCAGTGGATTTTTAGCCTTAGGTGTTTTCATGGTTCACTTATCTATATTAAGACACACCTTTCTAGCTAATGTTTACGACAATTGGCTGATTGGCTGCGGTGCTTTTCTGCGTTTTATTTTTTCCTTTTTGCTCTCTGGATTTGGAATTGGAAGCAGTTTCGCTTACAAAGGGAACTCGCTTATACCTGCAAGGGACTAAAAAGCTATTATTGGAGAAGAATAAAAGCTATTTATCCCGCCTCCATAATTATCACGTTAGCATTGATTTTTTGGACAGAGCCTCTATCTTTTCTGATTTTTTCTGAAGGCGTCAAATACACAATCGGCAATCTTTTTCTCATTGAAGATCTTCTCCATGTTTCCAGAATCAACCCAGTCAGTTGGTATTTGAGTTTTCTTCTTCTCTATTATGCGGCAGCGCCGTTTATAGCCTTTCTGCTTAGCAAAATTAAATGGCAACCGGCCTTTTACCTTATGATCGCCGCAATTTTTATTGGCCAAATTGTCATAGTGACACAAAATTTAGATAACCCGGCCCATCAGCAGTTATTTTACACCAACTGGAAATTCCGCTTCTTTGATTTTTTTTTTTTTAACCGGACTGATTTTAGGTTTCGCCTTGCAAAAACCAATAATTCGGAAAAAACCATCGATATTTCTTCTTTTCCTGCCTTGAAATTGGCGCCTGATTCTTTGCGCGGTCTTTTTCTATTTAAGAGTCTATGTGCCTGTGCCATATCTTCACGGCACCTACTATGCGCCTTTCATTTTATTCCACGAAGCGGAGGCGTGGTTTCCAGATTTCTATCCTGTCCTTCCGTTCTTTGGCTCAGCTTATATTTCTATTTAATTCATTATTGCTATGCTACCAAAAAATTTTTGTATCTGGACAAGCCGCTGCTGCTGCGGCCTGTATTTTGTATGCTACCAAAAACCTTCGGACAAGCCGCTGGCCCTGTTCCTTTGCTTTGCTTGTTTTCATCTATTAAAATATAATTCTTCTTCCCAAAAGGAATCCACAGATCAGTCGAATCAGTAACCGGACAATAAGCTATATAAAAAACAGGAAGCGTGAATTTTTAAAATCCGTGCTTCCTGTTTTTAAGTTTAGAAAATAGATCCTCAGCCCTAGCGCAGCAAGGACAAAAAATCTTATCTGCAGGCACCTAGGGAACCTTGGCCGTTGTCCCCAAAAATTAAAAACCAGAAGAACAATATCGAAACTTCCGCCCGCTTACTGGTGCTGTCTGCATGACAAGAGTGAAGCAAAAGAAGCACGTCACGAAATTTTTGCCGACAATATGACTTTAATAGGCCCCCTAAGCTTCTTGCTTCATAAGGGTTTGTTCTGACTGTTCAATTGTAATTACGGATCAGGGAAACCACCCGGCCTAAAATTACCACCTGTTCGGAGATGATGGGCTGGAAGGCAGGGTTTTCGGCTGAAGGCGAATATGTCCGTCTTCCCGGAAGAAACGCTTAACCGTCGCCTCATCAAAAGCGCCACTACAATATCGCCGTTTTCCGCCACTGGAGTTTTGTGGGCTACTACATAATCCCGTCTCAGAATACCGGCGTTGATCATACTTTTCACCAACTACCCGCAGGGCAAACAGCTCCCGGCCGCGGCACTGGCTCTCATTGATGGGAAGATAGCCTTCCACATCCTCCACCGCCAAAATCGGCAGGCCCGCGGTTACCCGGCCGAGCACCGGCACCTGGACGCTTCTCTCCACGCCGGAAATGTGAATCGCACGGTTCAGTCCCGCGTCCCGGGAAATGAAACCGTTCTCTTCCAGGGCCTTTAAGTGAGCGTGGACCGTAGAAGTGGACTTCAGCCCGGTTGCCGCGCAGATTTCACGCACAGACGGCGGAACCCCGTCCTGTGAGCGCTCCCTGAGGTAATCTAATATTTTCTGCTGGCTTTTTATTCAGCTTTTCAATGAGAAAACGCCTCCTTTCCTGGTTATCCCAGTATACCATATTATTTTTAAAAAATCAAACAAATGTTTTTGTTTTTATTATGAGGATTTTTAAATTTTATTTACAAGAAATTCACAACTATTTTGGCCATATGGACTATAATAAAACCGTACTCAAAAGATGGAGCCGCACCATCTTGGTATATGTTCTACCCTCCTCAATGTACCCCTCAAGCTAAAAGGAAGAAGCCGAATCCGTTTAGGGTTCGGCTTCTTCTTTGTGTTTTACCATTATATTTCAGTGCCGCTGTCCGCACAATACCGCTGTCGTAAGCACCGCCGCAAAACCGCTGGCCTTCCTGTGCTTTCTTCCGGACGCTGTTTTCCGCCGGGCGGTGCTTCTTGTTGTTTCCATGGCCCTTTTCCCGGACGGGTAATTTACTTGTTCTGCTCCAGCCCGCGGCAGCTCCGGCGAAGGCCTTTGGAGCCTTCTGCTTCAGCCTTTTCTTTCTCCGGCGTTTTTGCCCTGTTGCAAAAATCGGGCATACGAAAGACGGCAAAAGCGCTGGATTTTCAAAGGAAAATCCGGCTTATTTTTTGTTTTATTTTATTGATCCTCTTTCGAATATTACCTAAAAAACCCGGCAAGAATAACCCAAGAGGTGAAATGAAATGAGCAATATGCGTTATGCATCCCCGAAAAATCCGGAAAGGGAGGAAAAGGCTTCTTTGTAGCGCTGGGCGTCTGCCTCATCGCCGTAGGAGCCGCCGTTCCTTACCTACCACAATGTCTCACAATATTTTTCCCCCGAGCAGTCGGCTTCCTCACAGCAGCCGGAGTCCAAACGGAATCCACCCAGCAGGCCAGCAATACGGTCAGCGGCGTCAAGGAGACCGTCAGCAGCGCCTCCTCCAGCGAAGCGGTGGTCCTCTGCAGCGGAATCAGAGCCTGAGCAGTCCGAGCCCGAGGTAAGCGATATTCCCCAGGAAGACTCCCAAAGGATGGCGCCGCCCAGACGGCCGCCCAGACCAGCGGCATGGATTCCGTGGTTTACCCGGTAGGCGGCAACGTGCTGAAGGAATTCAGCGGCGAGGCGCCGGTGTACTCCGTCACCCGACGACTGGCGCGTCCACGAGGGCGTAGACTTCGCCGCGGAAAAAGGCGCGGTGGTGAAAGCCTTTACCGGCGGCCAGGTCAGGAAATCTACGACGACCCCATGCTGGGAAAAACCATGGTGATTTCCACAGCGGCGGCTATGAAGCCTATTATTGCGGTCTGGGTGATACCACCTGGTCGGCGCCTGATTCCGTCTATCCGGGCCAGGACATTGGTTCTGTCAGGAAATTCCCAGTGAGGTCTTAGACGCCTCTCATCTGCACTTTGGCGTGAAAAGGATGGCGTCTGGATCAACTCCCATGGACGCGCTCCGGCGCGGAGCAGTAAAGCCTGCCCCCGTTTCGTTTTAGAGGGCACAAAACAAAAATTAAATAAAAAGAAGAAAAGGCACGCAGTCTCTCGCTGCCTTTTCTTCTTTTTTGCTGTTTGCCGTTATTCCATGTGAAAATTTTAAACTTCACCCTGCCTTAAACGCGCGCCTAATCTCTTTTGCTATCGGCTCCGGCTGGTAATCTCCTTCAAAAATTTATCCGGAATCGGCTGCGAGGTGAGGCTCGGCACGCCAACGTAATAGCCTTGAAGGTAATCCACGCCCAAGCTTATTACGGTGTCCCATTTCTTCCCGGAGACTGAACCTTCGGCAATCACAAGGCTGTTGTTTTTCTGGCAAAATAATATTGGAGATCATTTCCTGCCGGTTCTTATCCCTGATGGCAGTTCCTCAATGGACAAATCCACCTTAATGAAGTCCGGCCGCACAGCGAGCAGAGAACCTCGCCGTTATATCCAGCCCCAAAGTCATCCAGAGCCACCTGGCCTCCGTGACGCTTCAAAACGAAATTTTCTTGCGGGTATGGCTTTCCACTCGTTCCCTCCTCCTCGGTCAGCTCTACTGCAAAACTGCCGAAGTCCGCGGTACTGAGCTCCAGCACCTTTCATCGGACTCGAAAGCCCCTGGTTGGCGATAGAGTTGATAAACAGGCGGCAGTCCGGCGGTATATTTTAAATCCGGTGAAGCTTTTCAGAGCCAAAAACCAAGTCCAGCCGCTCGATCTGATAAAGCTTACCCTGGCTTTTCGCGAGGAAAGCACCTCTAAAGGGCGTTTCCAGAGAGGTGAGCCGGGGCGCATCAGCGCTTCATAGCCGAAAACCTGGCCGGTGCGGGCGTTCACGATAGGCTGAAATAGTAATCCAGAAGCTCCTCCTCAATCAGCCGGTTCAGTTCCTCGCTGTTATGAAAGCAGGTAAGCGGATTTTCATAGTCGGTGATATTAAATTCCGCGAACCGGCCCTTAGTCATATTTTTTACTGAATACATAGCGAAATCCGCGTATCGGATCAGCTGCTCATAGCTTTCAGAGTCCTTAGGATACCAGGCCGCAGTTTACGGACGCCCGGATCGGAACGACGGCCGGTTAGGCAGCTCCAGGGTGGAGGTTTGAATGCTCTTTGCAGCCGGTCGATCCGCTCCCTGGCCCTGGTCTTTGAATAACTATAGCCATAGGAATAGATAAAATTCGTCCCCCGACATCCGGGAGATTACCGCATTTTCCGGCGAACCGATCCGCAGGGCGTTGGCGGCGGCGCGGATATACTGGTCGCCGTAATCATG
>VOFH01002147.1_pt1 | contig 34655 bp, 77 predicted proteins | sample 5384091 | NCBI WGS metagenome assembly VOFH01 (sample SAMN12384727, study PRJNA508395) | human gut metagenome | isolation source: healthy gut G | host: Homo sapiens
AGAAGTTTGAGGTGAAGGAGCAGGAAGATGCGGATTATTGTGGCATGATGCTGCAGCCATGTGGTCATTGGGTCGGGCAAGAAGCTGCATAAGAAAAAGAATCATTTGAATGCATTTTGAGGAGAATATGACGGTATGAGTACGGACTATGCTGTTCCGACCGCGACGATGTGTGGGAATTCCTGGACCGATGGTGGGAAAAACAAGGTGGAGGCCGCGGAGTTCGGTACCAGCTGGATTATGAGGGGTGAATGGAATTCACGATATTTGAAGAACTGTTCGAGCCATGCGTCCGATGGCAGGAGTCTATATCGACGGCAAGCTGGAGGCATTTACGATAGGCAGCTACAATGAATTCGAAAATGGCGGTAATTCACATTGAGAAGGCCAATCCGGAGATCAATGGGCTTTACCAGTTTATTAACAGAGAGTTTCTGGTCAGATCATTTCCAGAGGAGATGATTCTTGTCAACCGGGAGGACGATGGGAATGGAAGGCCTGCGCAGAGCGAAGATGTCTTATAATCCGATTGACTTTGCCAGAAAATACAGCATAGAACAGAAGGACTTTAAAGGATGATACACTATTTAAGAAGAGAAGAGCAGGAGCCGGAAGCTGTGGGAAGAGATCTTTCACGGAAGATTCCCCAGTCGTTCGTGGATTTTACTATGCGGAGAAGTGCCGCCGGAACAGGATTCTCGTGGCGGAGGAGGAGAATGAGATCGTAGCCATGCTCCACGGAATCCGTTCGACGTGGTGGTTGGGCGACCGTATTTGGAGGATCGATTATATCGCCGGGTGGCAACCGCTGCGGGCGTGGCGGCATCAGGGGTATATGAGCCGTTTGCTGTCCAGAATATTTGCCGATATGTATATGGAGAAGATGGGATTTTGCTTTCTGCATCCGGTGACCCGGCTATTTATCTGCCCTTTGAATTTACCTATATATTTGATCAGCCGCAGCTTTAACTATAAGCGAAAAAGGGATGCCGATGCGGCTGAGCGGACGCGCCCTGATGGAACAGCGGATCGGAGGAATGCGAGGAGGCTGCCAGATTTGCGGGCAAATGCCTCGAAAAGCATTATGAGGTCTATACGATGTGATGAGAGTATTACCGGGCTCTGTGCAGGGAGGTAAGAAGCGCGGACGGTGACCTGGTTCTCTTGACGACAAGGGACGAGAGGGAGCGGCTGGCCGGTATTTCCCGCCTATTATGGGAGGCGGAGAGATGGAACAGAGGGAGCTTCTGGTGCATCCGGACTATGTGAAGGAGATCGCCCCGCCAAAGCCTCTTATGATGGGACGAATCATCAATCTGGAGCAGTTCGTCTCAGTGATCCGGCTAGAAGGAGGACTCAGAAGTCAGCGAGATGGAGCTTATGATCGAGGTTTCGGACGGGCAGATACGCCAGAACGACGGCATTTTCCGCTGGAAGCTGGATAAGAATGGATCGAAGGTGACGCGTATGACGGAAGGGCTATTGTAAAAACCCCATCTCTCGCTGGGCATTGCGGAGATGACAGCCTGGCTCTTTGGATACAAAATGCCCCAAATACCGGAAAACCGGAGGAGTATGGCGGAAAGAATCAGGCCGTTAAACGGTGTGTATTTCGATGAGGTAGTATAGAAGATTTTCCTTGTAACCGATCGTGCTTCTGTAGGTATAATAAAGAAAACAGCAGCAGGGGAGGTTTTCTATGGAAAACAGATATATTAAGCTTCAGGCTCCAGGATAACGTACCGCCTCAAAGGTTGTGCCGGGACATTTGCAACAACCATTCATATCAATTACTACATTGATATGACGACGCTGAAGACGCGTGTCAGTGAGGCACAGGAGGTCGCCCGTGATTTGGTGGGCTTTACCTGTATAACACGTTTGTAGATACCATCGTATGCCTGGACGGTATGGATGTGGTAGGCGCCTATCTGGCGGAGGAACGACGAAGGCAGGAGTTATGTCAAGGAACGCGCATCAGACCATTTACGTTGTGACTCCGAATACAACAGTAACAGCCAGATGATTTTCCGCGATAATATTCAGCCCATGATAACCGGTAAGAATGTGATTCTTCTGATGGCTTCCGTTACGACGGGAAAGACGATCAACAAGGGAGTCGAGTGCATTCAGTATTATGGAGGGAAGCTCCAGGGAATCTCGGCGATCTTCAGTGCGATCGGGGAACTGGATGGGAATGCCTGTGAACTCTGTGTTCCGGGAACGTGATATCCCTGATTATCAGACGTATGATTTCCGGGAATGCCCATACTGCAAGAAGGGAATCAAGCTGATGCCCTTTGTAAACGGTTACGGATATTCGAAGCTTTAAAGCATTTTCAGACATGCTCTGAACGATCCGGGGTGCCGCAGGCGGATTTGGAAGAACTCCGGTCTGCGGCACCCCGCTTGAGTTTTGGACCGGTATTGCGTTGTGCAGTGCTGTGTCAGCCGCAATTTTACAGTGCAGGAGGAGAACGGGAGAGATGGAAGCGCAGGAACAGTTGAAGCAGTGGATCTCGGAGAGCAGCCGGATCGTATTTTTTGGCGGAGCCGGTATGTCTACGGAGAGCGGGATTCCGGATTTCAGAGGCGTGGACGGGCTGTATCACCAGCAGTATCAGTATCCGCCGGAGACGATTATCAGCCACAGCTTTTTACAGGCAGAATCCCCAGGAATTTTACCGGTTTTATAAAAACAGAATGCTGTTTCCGGAAGCAGAGCCGAACCGGGCACACCTGGCTCTGGCAAAGCTGGAGGCGGAAGGAAAGTTAAAGGCTGTTATCACTCAGAATATTGACGGTCTTCATCAGGCGGCGGGCAGTAAGGAAGTCCTCGAGCTTCACGGATCGGTACACAGGAATTACTGTACCCGGTGCGGGAAGTTTTACAGTCTGGAGGATATTTTAAATATTGATGAACCGGATAGAATCCCGCGGTGCAGCTGCGGCGGGACAATTAAACCGGACGTGGTGCTCTATGAGGAGAGTCTGGATCAGGAGGTGCTAAGCCGCTCGGTGGAATATATTACCAGGGCGGACATGCTGATCGTCGGCGGTACATCCTTACGGTTTATCCGGCCGCGGGACTGATTGATTACTATAGAGGAAACAGGATGGTTCTGATTAATAAGACGGTTACCCCCATGGACAGCCGGGCGGATCTGGTGATCAGCGGGCAGCTGGGAGAGGTACTGGGGAAGCAGCGGGCGTGTGAGCGTGGTGAGTGCGGACTGCGGGCAGCCCGGAAGCAGGAAAGAATGAAAAAATGACAGTGTAAAGGAGCGTAAAACGATGTATCAGGCAGCAGAAGACAGATATGAGAAGATGGAATTATAAGCGTTGTGGAAGAAGCGGGAGTGGCTTCCACAGGGTTTCACTGGGGTTATGGCAGAATTTTTCGGCCTGGAAAAGCCGTTGGAAGACCAGGAGGCGATTCTCTGCCGGGCCTTTGATTTGGGTGTGACGCATTTTGACCTGGCGAATAACTACGGATTTCCGGCGCCTGGAAAGGCGGAAGAGAATTTTGGGGAGATTTTGAGACACGGCCTGGGGGAACCTACCGGGACGAGATGATCATTTCCACGAAGGCCGGATACGATATGTGGCCGGGACCTATGGGAACTGGGGATCCAGGAAGTATTTAATGGCCAGCCTCGATCAGAGCTTAAAGCGGATGGGGCTGGAGTATGTGGATATTTTCTATCACCACAGGCCGGACCCGGAGACTCCGTTAGAAGAGACGATGGGAACGCTGGCGGATATTGTGAGACAGGGCAAGGCGCTTTACGTCGGTCTTTCCAATTACTCAAGGCAGGAAGCGGAGAAGGCGGTTCTTCTGCTGAAGGATATGGGGATACACTGCCTGATCGAGCAGCCCCGTTATAATATGTTTGAGAGAACGCCGGAGGACGGATTGTTTAAAGCGATGTGGGAGCACGGTGTCGGCTGTATCTGTTACAGTCCGCTGGCTCAGGGCGCACTGACGGATAAGTATTTAAATGGGATCCCGCATGAATAAATATGAGTTAGCACTCGTTGTCAGTGCAAAGATCGAAGACGATGCGAGAACAGCTACAGTAGAGAAGGCAAAAGAGTACATCACTCGTGCCGGCGGTACTGTAACAGAAGTAGAGGACTGGGGTAAGAAGAAGTTAGCTTACGAAGTTCAGAAGATGAGCGAAGCTTATTACTACTTCATTCAGTTCGATGCAGAGCCGACTGTTCCAGCAGAAGTTGAGCAGGATGTTCGTATCATGGACAACGTACTTCGTTTCTTATGCGTTAGAAAAGACGAGCAGTAGTATAAGAAAGTAGGAGATTGTATGAATAAAGTCATTCTTATGGGTAGATTAACCAGAGACGCAGAAGTTCGTTACTCTCAGGGGAGAGTTCCAGTGCGATTGCAAGATTTACACTGGCAGTTGACCGTCGGTTCCGCCGGAACAATGAGGATCAGACAGCGGATTTCATTAGTTGTGTTGCATTTAGCAAGACAGCAGAGTTTTTGGAGAGATTTGGCCGCAAGGGAACCAAGTTCGTTCTCGAGGGTCATATCCAGACAGGCAGTTATACAAACAAGGATGGACAGCGCGTTTACACCACAGATGTTGTGGCAGAGAACGTAGAATTTGCGGAAAGCAAAAATGCAGCCGGTGGAAATGCTGATTTCGGCGGTGCACCTTCTGCTCCATCACCAAGCGGTGCTGCCGGAGATGGCTTCATGAATATTCCGGATGGAATTGATGAAGAGTTACCATTTAACTAAATGTTCCATAGAGCATAACATCATATAGGAGGTTAAAGAACATGGCTTTCAGTAAAACAGCTGAAGGATCTTCCATGAAGAGACGACCAATGCATAGAAGAAAAAAAAAGTTTGTGTTTTCTGTGGAAAGGACAACGTTATCGATTACAAGGATACAAACAAATTAAAGAGATACATCTCTGAGAGAGGAAAAATTCTTCCTCGCCGTATCACAGGAAAGGAGCGGTTTTACCGGGATCTGGATATGGTGGTTGACGGGGGATATGCTTTTGGGGGCGGGATAGAGCTCTGCGAGGAATCCATGGAACCGGAACAGTACAGGATACTGGTTGAGGAGAAACGGATGGTCATCTGTGCGGGGGATGAACTGGGATTTGTGTACGCACTGCTGCATTTGAGCGAGGCGTATATGGGGATTACTGCCGTTTTGGTTCTGGAATGATCAGAAATTCGAGAAGCGGTGTATGTGGAGATCCCGGTGGGAACGATCGCCTCGTCGCCATATCCGGTGAGATACAGAGGCTGGTTCTTAAACGATGAGGTGCTGATCAGCCGCTGATGGCGGCGTAAGTAAGGAGTATCCGTGGAGATGGCATTTGAGGCGCTTCTGCGGCTGGGAGGAAATTTAGTGATACCGGGGACCGATGCAAATTCCAAGATTTATGCGGAACTGGCCGCAGAGATGGGGCTCTGATCACTCATCATCACGCGGAACCGCTGGGAGCCGAGATGTTTGCACGGGTCTACCCGGATAAGACGCCTTCCTTTGCGGAGTATCCGGAGCTCTTCTACGGCCTGTGGGAGGAGGGAATCCAGAGGCAGAAGAATTACCGCGTTATCTGGAATATCGGATTCCGTGGGCAGGGGAGACCGGCCTTTCTGGGATGATGATCCGCAGTATGACACCCCGAAGAAGCGGGGGATTTAATCAGCAGCCTGATGGTGCGCCAGTACGAGCTGGTAAAGAAGTATGTGGAAATCCTGTATTCTGCACAAATCTCTACGGGGAGACGATGGAACTGTATCAGCGAGGGATTCCTGACTCTGCCGGAGGATGTGATTACCATCTGGGCCGACAACGGTTACGGGAAAAATGGTATCGAGAAGACAGGGAAACCACAATCCCAGAGTGCCGGCGCTGCCTCCCGCAGAATTGAGGGATGGGAACCATGGAACGTATTATCACGTCTCTTTTACGATCTGCAGGCGGCAAATCACATTACCATGCTGCCAAATTCTATGGAATTTGTGGAAAAGAATTGAAAATAGCGTATGATTGTGGAATAAAAGAGTTTGTGGGTCGTCAACTGTTCTAATGTAAAAACCCCATGTATATCCGCTGGACTTTATCGGGAATCTGTGGAGAGGAAATTCGCTTACTGCAGAGGAACACAGAAGGCAGTATGTGGAGTCTTACTATGCCTATGGACAGCGGATTGACGGAAACGATTTTTGGAGTCTCTTCAGGGATCTGTTTGAAGCGTATTTTGATTGTAACGGTTCCATATGGAAATGAGGAGGACGAGCGGGCGGGGGACCAGTTTTATAATTACGTGACCAGGGATTTTGTCTGCCGTATCATGCGAAGGATGGGGACGGAGACCGGAACCGAGCTTTTCAACTGGTTTGCCCCGGAGAGAGTCTGGAAGAACAGATGGAACACTACCGAAAGACGGTTGCAGGTGGGAAAAATGCATTTGAACCGCTTCTGGAAGCGTGCAGCCGGATGGCAGAGCAGGCGGGACCGCTAATGGAAGACTCCCCTTCTCCTGCAGGTGAAAATACATACTTACTGTCTGAGAGGTGCTGTGTCCTTCTGTGACGGTTATGAGGCGTATGAAGGTAAACAGTATCTGAAGGCGTTTTATTTATTCGGCAGGGCGGCGGACTCAGCGCGAAGCGGCAGACCGGTCCATGAGAGAGCAGGAACACGGAAAAGTGGAAGGATTTTACGAAAATGACTGTCTCTGCGATGTGAAGGAGACCGCCTGCTGTCTGAGACGGCTGATGGGATATATCAGGAATTTAGGGGACGGCCCTCATTTCTATGAGTGGCAGAGGGAGGTTACCTATTCGGAGAAGATAAGAGGGTGGTTCTCATTACCAATATGGAGAATCATATGACGGATCAGGAACTTACCAGGCGATGAAGGAGCGGGAAAGTGATGAAAAAAGCGTTGGGATCAGTGGGTGGAAACGGTTTAGAATACGAGCCTTGCCAGAAAAGATGATGGTGGTCTATGTGGCCATATTCGGAATTCTGTGCAGTATCACGCTGCTTGCCATGCAGGTTACCTTAAGTATCTATGACGGTCAGTTTTACCATAAGTCCCTGGAGGAACTGAATTTCTTCACGGAGCGGGTGGATGGAGAGCTGAAAAAGGTGGAGGAGCTGTCTTTCGATCTGGCGATGGATTACGAGATTCAAAATCAGCTTTCGATTTATAAAAGCGCGAAGAACAAGGCGGAATACTCTTTTCAGATGTCGAAGCTGCGAAGCAGGCTGACCACGGAGGCGCTGTCGGCGGAGCTGGTGTCGGAATTTATCTATACGGATAAGTTTCTGACCAAATATGAGGTTGGGAAACGGTATGTGGAACTGCCGGTGGGGATTTACGACAGCCTGCTGGAGAAATTTGACAAGGCGAAAGGGGCTTATGTTTATGAGAATCCTACGGAGGAATTTCCTTACCTCGTCTCCGGCAGGGATATACGCAAACACATCGATGCCAGCCTTGAATACCTGGGGAGTCTGATTTTGTATCAGATATCCGGTGCTGATCGAGAAGCATTTTAAATCAGCTGAAAACCGATGTATCCAGCCTGTGCGTGACCAGCGACTCCGGCCTGATCTACCAGAGCGAGGACGGTCTGTATGAGAAAAATCAGGCAGGTGCTGCCGGAGAGCGATTATGAGATCATAAATCTGCAGGGGAGAAAATATTTTCTCTGTCAGCTTACATCGGCAGAGACGGGCTGGACGTATGTGAATATGTTTCCGTACAGCTCGATTTACTTTATGAACACCATGGTCCGCTACTGTCTGATCGGCGGATTTCTTTGTGTTGTTTGTGGCGGCGATGCTGATTCTGAAGCGGCTTTCCACGGCCATTACCAGACCGCTTAACAGACTGACGGATTCAATTCAGATCGTGGAAGCGGGGGAGTTTCAGAAGGCGAAGGAGTATCTGGAGGGAGAGAAGCGCGGTGACGAGGCGGGAATTCTGACCCAGGAGTTCCAGATCATGCTGGATAAGATCATGGTTCTGATCCACGAAAATTATGAAAAAGCAGATATTGCTGAAGGATACGCAGTACCGGGCACTTCAGGCTCAGATAAATCCTCATTTTCTATATAATACGCTGAATTCCATTAACTGGATGATACGGTCGGGCAAAAATGAGGAGGCGTCTGAGATGCTGATCTCGCTGGGGGATTTGCTGCGGGCGGCATTTAAAAAGGAACAGCTGGCTACGGTTTTGGAGGAACTGGAACTGGCAAGGCATTATATTGATATTCAGAAGGTACGGTACCGGAGAAGGGCTGAATTTCTCGTGGAGGCAGAGGGCGATTTGGAGGCGTACCACGTGCCGCGGATGATTCTGCAGCCGCTGGTGGAGAACTCGATCAACCATGGTGTGGACAACTCCTTAAATAAATGCAGGATTCTGGTGCGGGTTAAGGAAAATGAAGAGGCGCAGACCATGACTCTGGAGGTGGCGGATGACGGACCCGGTATGACGGAGGAAGAACTGGCGGCTGTCAGAATTTCACCATGGTGCCGAAGGAAACGGAATTGGGCTTAAAAATATCAGCGAACGGCTGAACCTGATCTTTTCCGACGCGGTATTTGAGATAAGCAGCCAGCCCGGAAAGGGAACCGTTGTGAGGATTGAAATTCCGAAATATGGAGGGAAATAAACGTGTATAAGCTTCTGATCGTGGACGATGAGGATGTGGGAGAGAGGGGATGGCAGATTTTATCCAGTGGGAAAAGTACGGGATAAGTCTGGCGGGAACCGCATGGAACGGTGTCGAGGGATATGAGGAGATCCAGAATCAGATGCCGGATATCGTGATTACAGATATTAAGATGCCTGTCATGAATGGTATTGAGCTGATCCGGAAGACGAGGGAGGACTTTCCGGATATTGTATTTATTGTGCTTTCCGGCTATGGGGAGTATGAATATACCAGCAGAGCCATGGAGCTGGGTGTGCGCCATTATATACTGAAGCCCTGTGATGAGGCGAAGATTGTGGAAGTGATCGGTAAGGTGACGGAGGAGCTTTAAGGTCGGGAAGAGAAGAAGAGGAAAGAGGTTGATATGCGGACCCAGGTCAAGCGGCTTGCCCCGAGAGCCAGAGAGCAGATGTTCCGCAATGTCTTTGCTGAACCGGGAAGATATCCATAAGGATTTCGAGGCGTATCTGGGCGGCTGCGGTATCTTTTCAAAAGAGGTCTTTCTTCTGGCATTTCATAAGGAAACGTGGTTTTGACTATCTGGAACAGTTTGTGGTGTCGAACATAATAACAGAGCTTCTGGGAAGCGGTCACGTGCTTCTGGTGACGTCTATCCGCAACGATGTGCTGCTTCTGTTGGATGGGCGTGTATTTGATGAGATTCAGCCCGTCATTGTGAAGGTGAAAAAGGAGTATGAGAAGTTTGATTCCAGCCCGCTTCAGACCGCGGTTTCAGGCCGCGGAAGCTGGGGACAGATACACGGCCTCTATGAGGAGGCCTCGGGACTTTTAAAGATGGGAAAGATCGAGGCGGACACGGACGCTTTGTGGCATGGATTTTATAAGGATATCAACCGGGAGGAATTGATGCTGATTAATTACCGGGCTCTTAAGGTCGCTGAAAATCCTATGATACCATTCTGTTTGAACTGTATCTGGGGTTCGTAAAGATGCGGCTCAGAGGCGATCTGGCCGGAAGAAAGGAAGCGGTAATTTTATATGTGCTTGACATGCTCTATGAGGACGAGGACAATGAACGGTGGATGAAGGAGAAACTTTGGAATGGGAGGGGCGCAGGAAGGGAGTCAAAACGCCGGGGACGACAGGGAGCTTTTGAAGCTTTTGGCCGACTATATCAGTGAGAAGCAGGGATTTTATCCGGGAGGGAGATAAGAAGAGCGGCGCATGCGCGATATTCTGCTGGGAATCTATCAGAATATCAGCAGACAGGAACTGAGCATCCAATGGCTGACGAAGGAAGTTCTGTACATGAATCAGGATTATTTCGGGCGGGTCTTTTTCAAGTGCATGAAACAGAAGTATTCCTCTTATCTGCTGAATGTTAGAATTGAACTGGCGAAACGGCTGATCTGGTATTTTCCGGAGATTAAGCTTTCCCAGATCGCGGAGGAAGTGGGGTACCCGGCGGATGGCCAGTATTTTCCAAGACCTTCCGAAAATCGGTGGAATGTCCCCTTCGAGTACAAAGATTATATACAAAAACAGGCGTAATTTGAAAAAACCGGCTTTTTTTCGCATTGGAAAAAGTCGGCTTTTTTTCAATTGGGATGACGGCTTTTTTCCATTTTTAATTGGTTTAAAATCATGTAGAATAACAGCATAAACAAGGTGTGCACCGAAACTTTGAGAGTTAAAAATAAACAGATCAAGGAGATGGTTATGAGAAAATGAAACGTTTACTGGCGCTGGGGCTCGCTGGAATGATGGTACTGTCGGCAGCACGGATGCAAAAGCACGGATAAGACGAAAGGCAGTGCGGCCGACACAACACAGGCGGCAGCCACAGAAGGCACATCTGCAGGCGGCACAACCGGGCAGCAGCTTCCTCCGATGGAGAAGGTGTGACACTGAAGTTTACCTGGTGGGGCGGATAGACGAGACATGAACTGACCCAGCAGCTTCTGGATAAGTATACGGAACTTCACCCGAATGTAACAATTTCGAAGCGGTACCCTCCGGCTGGGATGGATATTTTGACAAGCTGGCGACTCAGGCGGCCGCAGGAGCCATGCCGGATATCGTTCAGATGGACTATCTCTATATCAGTACCTATGCAAAGAACAATTCCATCGCAGATCTGACTCCGTATATAGAAGACGGCACCATCGATACTGCCAGTATCGATGAAAATCTGATGAAGTCGGGTGAGATTGGGGAAAGACAGTCGGACTCGTGTATTCCAGTTCTCTTCTCGCAATGGGGTATAATCCTGAAGTCCTGGAGGAAGCCGGTGTGGAAGTTCCTTCCATGGACTGGACCTGGAGTGACTTTATTGAATTATGTAAGACTGTGAAAGATAAGACAGGAAAGCTGGGCTCAGCGACCGGACCTGTGGATGATACCAACTTGTTTAACTACTGGGTGAGACAGCATGGCGCTTCTTTGTTCAGTGATGATCAGAAATCCCTCGGTTACGACGATGACCAGGTTTGTATCGATTACTTAAATATGTGGTCGGAGCTGATGGCAGCAGGTGCGGTTCCGAATCCGGACGAATATGCGGCAATCCAGACACTGGGACAGGAAGCAGGACCGGTTGTAACAGGTGAAGGCGCTACCATGATTGAGTGGAACAACTATGCGAACAAGGTGGCATCCGTAAATGATAAGCTGAAGATTACTTCTCTGCCATTATCTGATAACACCGAATATAAAGGCCTCTGGAATAAACCGGGCATGTTTTTGACGATTTCGAAACGTCACCGCACAAAAAAGAGGCGGCTGAGTTTATCAATTGGTTTGTAAATTCCGAGGAAGCCAATGACATTATGATGGGGGAAAGAGGAACCCCGGCATCGTCTGCTGTCAGGGAACACATGAAATCGACTGGCAAATTATCTCCGCAGCAGGAAGAAATGTTTAATTATTTAGACATCACGGCAGATATCTGCGGCGAGACGCCTGCTCCGGACCCGATCGGTATGTCCGAAATCAATGAGGCTTTTAAGAACGCGGCTTACAGCGCATTCTACGGTCAGGTTTCGGCGGAAGAGGCCGCAAAGGCTTTCCGTGAAGAGGCCAATGCTATTCTGGTGAGAAATAACTAGAACGTGGGAAAACGTATTTGCAGACACGTTTCAGGAAACAAAGACAAAGGGATTGCACAAGACATTGTGACAGTCCCTTTTTAAAAGACCGAGGTGACTATTTTGATAAAGAAAAGATATAAAGACAATAAAGTGGCATATCTGCTGCTTGCCCCCTGGCTGGTGGGCTTTCATCGGGATGTGGCTGATCCCCATGTGTATCTCCATCTACTATTCTTTTACTGATTTCAATTTCTGAACGATCCGCAGTTTATCGGGGCAGCCAATTATGTCGGGCGTTTACACAGGATAAGACCTTTTATAAGGCGCTGAAGGTGACTTTTTATATGTGCTGCTCTTAGTTCCGCTGCGTCTGGCGTTTGCACTGTTTGTGGCAATGCTGTTAAACAAAAGCACAGGGGACTGGGACTCTACCGGACGCTTTACTATATTCCTTCCATTATCGGAGGAAGTATCGCAGTGTCAGTGGTATGGAAACAGATTTTTTGGAAACAAAGGGCGTTATCATGACGCTGCTGGGGTCTTTGGAATCACGCAGAAGACATCACTTATAGGAAATCCCAAGACGGCGCTGTATGTCATTATCCTTATGGGTGTCTGGCAGTTTGGATCTTCCATGCTGATCTTTTTATCTGCGCTGAAGCAGATTCCGGGTTCGCTCTATGAATCGGCAAAGGTGGATGGAGCAAATGGCTTTGTAACTTTCTGGAAGATAACGATTCCGATGCTGACACCGACCATTTTCTTCAATCTGATTCTTCAGATCATCAACGGTTTCCGCGTGTTTACAGAGAGCTATGTAATTACGGATGGCGGACCGCTGGACAGCACCTTATCGTACGTCCTGTACCTGTACCGTCGTGCATTTACGTATTTTGACATGGGATACAGCTGTGCGCTGGCGTGGGTGCTGGTGGCAATTGTCTCCGTATTTACCATAATACTGTTTAAGACTCAGAAAAACTGGGTTTACTATGAAGCAGGGAGGGAATAAATCATGGGAATGAAGAGAAAAAGACAGTTGAGTTCAGTGATTTTCCACGCCGGGGCGTGCATTCTGGGATTTTTATGATCTATCCGCTCCTGTGGCTGCTGGCCAGTTCCTTTAAAATAATGAAACAATGTTTACCAATACGTATTCCCTGCTCCCCGAGGTATGGGACGCGGCAAAAAGAACTATGCCAGCGGATTTGCAGGAATTGGCGGCGTGGCTTTCAGCACGTTCTTCATGAACTCCATGGTGGTAACGGTGGTGGGGAACGGTCACATGCGTGTTATCCTCTCTGCTGGCCGCTTATACATTTTCCAGACTTAAATTTCGGTTTTCCAATTTCTGGTTTGGCTGTGTGATGATGACGATGATGATTCCGGCACAGGTTATGGTGGTTCCGCAGTATATTATTTTGAAGAAAATCCATTTAATCGATACACGTGTGGCACTTGTCTGCCGTGGTGTTTCGGAGGTGCGTTTTTATCTTTCTGATGGTTCAGTTTTTCTGGAATTCCGAGAGAACTGGATGAAGCGGCAGAAATCGATGGGTGCGGTAAGATTCAGACACTCGTCAGGGTGCTGATTCCGATTGTGGACCAGCCATTATCACTTCCTCTATTTTTGCTTTTACCGGATTGGCAGGATTTCTTTCAACCGCTGATCTTTATGAGTTCATCGACGAAATATACGATTCCACTTGCACTGAATATGTATTTAGACCCAAACTCTTACAATAATTACGGTGGATTGTTTGCAATGTCAGTGATTTCACTGATTCCAATCGTGGTGTTCTTTATCATTTTCCAGAGGTATCTGGTGGACGGAATTGCCATGGATGGAATTAAGGGATAAATAAAAATAAAGGGGATAACAAATTGTACAGCTTATCACGATGGAAAACCAGAATGACAGCATGTATCTTATCGGGGTCGTGGCTTTTGGCACACTGTTCCCGGTTCCGGCAGAGGCGGCAGGAAAAACAGCCGTATACGATAGCGGGGAGATCGTGGATCTGGCGGGGAACAGTGAGATGAAGGCTTATGGTGAACGCCTTGTCACAGGAGGAAGGCTTCTGTATCCAGAGATTATGGGGGAGAAGCGGGAGCGGGTATTTCCTATTATCTCGATTCTGAATCCGGAAATGATGAAAATGAGGGAACTCGGAAGACAAACCGTGGAAGAGCCTCGAAATGGTGAATAACAGAACCTTTCAGCCGGGAGACCGGATATTGCTTAAGGCCGGAAGCGTATGGAAAGAGGAGACGCTGTCCCCGAAGGGATCCGGTGAAGAGGGGAATCCCATCGTCATCGGCTCCTACGGGGATGGGGATAAACCCAAATTAGAGGAAACGCAGCAGTTCCTGAAGTGGTGTCGCTCTATAATCAGCAGTACTGGGAGATTTTCAGATCTGGAGATTACCAATACTGCAGCCGGATTTCACCGGCGCCATGAACGATCAGAATGGAAATAAGTTAAGGATGTCAGAGGCATTCGCATTGCCGGACAGGACGGAGGCGATTTAAATAATTTCTATTTGCACGATTTATACGTGCATGATGTGACCGGTGTATGCGCCTGGATCAGCGGTGACAGCAATGGAAAACCGGGAATTCTGGGGAAGCAGGGCTGGGATAAGTCGAAGCGCACGGGCGGAATCGTGTTCGAGGTGATGGAACCGGCTACAGACCAGCCGACGGTTTTCATGATATAACGGTCGAGCGGAACGTGGTTAACAACAACTCCTTTGGCGGTATTATTATCAAGCAGTGGAAGGGCGCAGATACCGGCGGGGAACACTGGGCGTCCAGAGAAGAGGGAAAGGGCAATGCGGCAAATAATTATTTCTGTGAAAACTGGAAGCCCGCATACCGATGTTACCATACGCGACAACTATTTAAGCCAGGAAAATTCTGACTATGCCTGCAATACCATTTATTTGACCAGTGTACAGGGCGCTGTCGTGGAGGAAATATCTCCAGGAAGCCGGTACGTGCGGCATAGAAATGTATTATGCGGACGATGTGACCGTACAGCGGAATGAAGTCTACAAGACCAGGGTGAAAGCCGGGGAGCCGATTCAATGCCATAGATCCGGATAAGGCGTCCACCAATATCCTGATCCAGTATAACTACATCCACGATACAGGAGATGGAATCCTCCTCTGTGGTTTTATTTTGGAACCTCCGTGGTCCGCTATAATGTAATTAAGGATGCGCAGAAACGGTATATTAATCCACATGGGGATAAGGGCGTCAATTACGTGTACAACAACATCCTCTATAATACGATTGAGAAGTCTAATCTGCCGTTTATCGAGTCATCAGGGGGCAACAGTGTTTATTTAAATAAATCGGGAAATATGCACTATTTCAACAATAATATTTTCTACAATACCGCAAAGACCACAACCAGTGTCGGAATCGGTGAAGGGACGTCTACCTCCTATGACAGCAACTGCTATTATGGAAAGGGAGTGCAGGCACCGGAGCAGGAGACCCATGCAGTATGCGGGGATCCGATGTTTGAAGGGGAACTGACAGGATCCGGAGAGGAGGCCAGAAGAACTTTTAAAGCTGCATTTAAAAACGGAATCCCTCTTCTGAATGCCGGAATCGAGGTGGAAGATGATCCCCTGCTGTCTGTTTCGGCAAATCCGGGAACTGATTTTGCTGGTGATCCCTGTATTTAACGGGGGAACCTGATATGGGGAATCTTTTGAGTATCAGGGAGAAGCAGGAAGCGGAATCTTAAACGGATATGTGGAAGACCCTTATGGAAATATCATGAAGGAGCCTCGGTAAAGTTAAAGGATACGGATTATGCTGCAGTGACGAATGAACAGGGGTTTTTCGCCATAGCAGGAGTGAAGCCGGGATCGTATACGGCGGTGATCTCCAAAGAGATTTATCTGGACGGAGAGACCCCGGATATTACAGTGGAAGAGAAGGCCGTGACGAGAGTACAGCTGAAGCTGGGGAGAGTCTGTCTGATGGGCAGTGTGAAGGCTGCGTGTCTAATTCGTCTGGTCCTCTGCAGGAGTGACGGTGACGGTCTCGCTGGAAGACCAGGTATATACCGTCAAAAACCGGAAATGACGGCTGTTATGAAATTCCGGACGTAAAGATCGGAACCGGATATGAGGTGACGGCTTCGAAGGAGGGATATAAGACAGCCACCGAAAAAGATGTCAGGATAATGCCGGCAGCTGTTTCGGAAGTGAATCTGATTCTTTCCAGGGAAGTTGGAAAACGACGTATCTCATTGCAGACTTGTTTGACCAGTATGATACAGGAGCATTTACGAAAACAGCAGCAGAGGTAACGAGTTATGGAAGGTTTCTGATATCTCCGCTGCGGATTCGGCTAAAGCATCTTTGCAGATTAAGGCGGAGGCGAATGGAAACAAGTATCTGGAGATGGCGAAAAACGGATCCTATAACCTCTATGCCTACACAAAAGAAGGAATATGATTTAAATGGAATCATTACGGTTGAAGCAAGGGTGAAACGGACAAAAGGAAACGGCGTCTCCCAATCAGTTTGGTATGTATTCGTTTAACAAAGCAGATTTTAAAACAGGGGATCCAACGTCCAGTTCTAATGCAATCGGTACCTTTGCACTTTCTAAGGGAAACATTATTACGCATAATAAAAAAAGGGCTCTTCGAGCACAGTAAACGTTCAGCCTTATGAGAAGGGCCGATGGGATATTATCAGAAATGTTATCAATCTGGATACCAACACCTTTGACTTTTTATGTGAATGATATGAATGTTCCAAAACTGGCAGATCAGCCGCTTCGGACACAGGGAAAAATATTGACCGGTTCGAGTTTTTCTCCAGCAGTACAAATGGTGGAGACCTGTTGATCGACTATTTCAAGGTTTGTACCGGACCTGCCATGGATTATAATGACGCGGGCATCTCAGGAATCAGCGTAGATGGAAAAGAGGCGGAGTGGAAGGGGAAAATATCTATGAAATGCAAATTCCCTCCGGCAGCAGTGAATAAAGGTACAGCCGTCTGCCAACAGTATTTTTGTTAAAAGGTTATGGTGGGAGGTAAGGGATGCCAAAAGAAGCGGTATCTGTGCCGGTACCCGAGGCTGGTGAGCCGCTCCTTATAACTGTTCTGGCGGAGGATGGGGGAGACAGAGGAGCGCTATCAGCTGAATCTGGTGAAAGAGGATGTCTCAGGGCTGGCCTATTTAACGAATCTTACCATTGAGGGCATCACTTTAACTCCTGAATTTGATTTTAATACTATGGAATACGAAGGAAACGTGGCGTCAGACGTACAGTGTGACGCTGCAGTATGAGACGGTTCAGGCGAGCAATGAGGTCACTGTCAAGGTCAATAATCAGGAAGTGACGGATCGGGTGATTCCGTTAAAGCCGGGTGTTAACGTTATAGAGATCGGAGTCGCATCGGCGGACGGTACCAGCTTTGCGGATTACACCGTTACGGTTACGAGAGACTGCGTGATTGACGAGATTCAGATCGATACGCTGCCTGTAAAGACTGTCTATGAGAGGGGAAGAACCTGATTTCGAAGGACTGACAGTTGGTGCCTATTGTGAGGGAGACCGGGTGCGGAGCTCGAAGCGGCCGAGTTTACGGTAAGTATGCCGGATACATCGGAGGGAACCGTTTCGGTAACGGTTACTTATGAGACGGAAGACGGAAAGACGCTGGAAGCCTCCTTTGATATTACGGTGTATGACCGGGATACCATGCACCTCAGAGTATTAAGGTGGTGAAACAGCCGGAACAGACTGTATATGGAACCGGAGAAGCATTTAATCCGGATGGCATGGAAGTGCGCCTTCTCATGAAGGCTACGGCCAGCAATGCCGCACCGGCAGAGGTCAGAATCCTGGATGACGGGGAATACGACGTCATGGATGATTTTACAGAGCCGGGGAGACACGATGGTAACAATACGCTATAGCTGGACCGACAGCAATGGTGAGGAGCGGTATCTGGAGGATCAGGTGGCAGTAACCGTCTATGATGAGGAACTGGAATACTATCAGACGGGGGATTAAAGTGACAAAACAGCCCGAAAAAGACGGTCTATGAGACGGGAAGTATCTTTGACCCGGATGGGCTGGAAGTAAAGAGGATCATGAAGGCCAGCGGAAGCAACGCCGATTATTATACAGGAAACCATCACAGATTACGATTATGAGACGGCTGAACTGACCGGTACCGGGACCAGAAAGATATCCATCCGTCATGAGGGAACAGGTGAAAATGGTGACGAACAGACGTTTAAGGCCGTAGTTACGGTTACGGTGACAAATCGTGAAGATGTATTAAATAACGCGGTTCTAAAGCAGTCTGTAGCCGAGGCCGGAGAAATTAAATAAAGAATATGTGGCTTATATGACGGATGAGGAGAAGGACGCTGCAGCTAATGCGGCTAAGAATGTGTTCCTCGAGGTCATGGGAGCGGAAGATACGGTCCTGACAAAGGACATGGCGGATCGTATGGCTGAACTCGAGGCACTGCTTAAAAATGCGTATCCTGATATTACGGTACGGGATTGAGGGCGATTCCAGTCTGACGGAAGGCGCGAAGGTGACAGGAACACTGCTGAATGCTCCCTTTGGTCAGGGAAATATCAGGATGGTTCCCCAAATTACAAAAAACAAAGCTTCCTGGAAGACATCCCACAGACAAAAGCAAAGAACGGCTATGGAAATAAAGCTTCTGGCAAATGGAGAAGAGCTCCAGCCGGATATCCCGCTTTATCTGACCAAAGATTCCGGAGGGGCTCGACAGAAAGATCTCATCGTTTACTGTGAATTGGATGATGGCAGTATTAAGGCGGTAAATCCGGAAATCAGCGGCGAATTTCCTTCGCTTTTTGTAAGAGGCGCCGGCACGTTTGTAATTGCCAATCCGAAAGAGAACGATTTAACAGAAATCGAAATAACAGCTAAGCCGAAAAAACGGAGTACCGGATAAATGAATCATTTGACGCCTGCAGGATTGGTAGTAACCGCCGTTTACGAGGACGGAACAAGGACTGTGGTCACAGGGTATGAGATGGCCGGGTTTGATTCGACAGCGCCGGGACTAAAGACAATTACGGTATTCTATAGGGGAAAACAGCAAATTTACCGTTACGGTAAAAAGGCGATGAGGACGGACCTGACGATGATGACAAGGATGACGATCAAAACAAGGATGACGATTACAACAGTGATCAGTGGAAGTCATGGGAGCAGCGGAAGTTCGGCAGTCAGAACGGTGCTGCCCGATACGGTAAAGGGAAATTGGAGACAGGATGAGAATGGCTGGTGGTTTGAGACCACAGACGGTGGATACGTGAAATCAGATTGGGCCCGTATCAATGAAAAAATGGTACTATTTCAACGAACAGGGATACATGGCAGCCGGCTGGGTATTGGATCAGAATCACTGGTATTATCTGGGCGAGGATGGAGCCATGGCGGACTATACCTGGATCCTGGATCGGGGAACGTGGTATTTCCTGCAAAGCGGCGGTGTCATGGCCGCAGACCAGTGGGTTCTGTGGAACGGAAACTGGTATTATTTAAGCAGTGACGGCAGCATGGCTAGAGACACTGTGATTACGGTCGGATACCGGATCGACGAAGACGGTGTCTGGCGTCCCAATTAACAGATAAGAGGATGAACTCCCGGGAGGCGGATGCTTTCCGGGAGTTTTTGTGAAATCAGTAAATAAATCACGAATAAAGGTTCCTTCATTGACAAATGAGGAGTTGCGCTTTATCATAACAGTTAGAAAGACTTAAGGATAGAGGATCAGGAGGTTATCTGGATGACGGTAAAGGGATTGTTACGAGGCGATGGGTGCCGATTATCAGGAAGTTCTTCGCCGTCTGGCGAATGAAGAAAGAGTAAAAACGTTTTTTCTGCTGAAGTTTCCGGGGATGACAGCTTTCCGGACTGGTTAAGGCGGTGGAAGAAGGGATTATGAGACTGCCTTCCGTGCAGTCCCATACGTTGAAGGGAATCTGCCTTAAACCTGTCGATTACCAGGCTTGCAGCGTCCAGCAGTGCGCTGACCGAATCACTGCGGAGCGGCGGATGGAGCGAAGAGGCAGGGCGGCTCTTCGAACAGGTGAAAGAGGAGTATGCTCAGACTGTCCAGGAGATTAAAAAGCTGGAAAACGATTAATTGCGCCAGATACGCGAGGAAAAAATGATATATGAAGAATAAAATTTTAATAGTGGATGATGCGGAGATAAACCGCTCCCTTTTGGCGGACATCCTGTCTGTCGAGTATGATATTATGGAAGCATCCAATGGTATGGAGGCAGTTTCCCTGTTGAATCAGTACCACGCCGATCTTTCGCTGATTCTTTTGGACATCGTAATGCCGGAGATGGACGGATTCGAGGTTCTGGCGATTATGAACAGGAACGGGTGGATTCAGAGCATTCCGGTGATTACGATTTCAGCAGGAGACGTCCTCCAGCTATATTGAACATGCTTATGATCTGGGAGCGGCCGATTATATCAGCCGCCCGTTTGATGAAAAGACGGTACTGCGCCGCGTGAGTAATATGCTTATGCTCTATACGAAGCAGAAGATTCTGGAAGGCATGGTGACGGAGCAGATTATAGATAAGGAAAGAATAATTTCCTGATGGTTGAATTCTGAGCAACATCGTCGAGTTCCGTAACGGAGAGAGCGGGCTCCATGTGCTGCATATCCGTGTCATTACGGAGATGCTTCTTAAAAGCTGCTGGGAAGACGGATCGGATTCAGCTGTCACTGTAGATATTGCTCTGATCGTCAATGCATCGGCTCTGCACGATATCGGAAAGATCTCATCCCTGAGGAGATTCTGAATAAACCCGGTCGTCTGACACCGGAGGAATTCGAGGTCATGAAGACCCATGCGGCCATAGGAGCACAGATCCTGAAAAAATGCGCCGAACCGTCAGACGGAAAAGCTGATTCAGGTAGCGCATGATATCTGCCGCTGGCACCACGAGAGGTACGATGGAAATGGGATATCGGATGGGCTTAAGGGATGAAATTCCCGATTGCCGCCCAGGTGGTTTCGGTGGCGGATGTCTATGATGCGCTTACCAGCGAGCGTGTCTATAAGTCAGCCTACAGCCACGAAAAGGCTATGGAGATGATCTTAAATGGGGAATGCGGGGCGTTTAATCCGCTCCTGCTGGATTGTCTGGTGGAAGTGGGAGACCGTATTCTGAAGGAGCTTGATTTACATTCCCTCGATGGATGTCGGACATTGAGATGGAGGGCATCGCCTCGGAGCTGAAGTCCATAATGAACTGCGTGCGTCGAACCGGACGCTGATGCTTTTGGAGCAGGAACGGATTAAGTACCGTTTCTTCGCCTCTATGTCGCAGGAGGTTCAGTTTGAATACAATATTCATTCGGATCTTCCATCTGAGTGGGGGCATGAAATACCTGGGGATTCGAGTTGATTGCCCATCCGGAAAAATGAAGAACTTGCAAGGGTATTTAAATAAAAGTGATTTTGCGGATTTAAAGAAGAAGCTTCGTGCGACGACTCCGGGAGGCCGGTGTTCAGTGGAAGCTATCAGGTTATCATCGAGTGGAAAAGCGAGGTGGTTCAAGGTCGTGGCACGCACGATCTGGGATTCCGACGAGGATACCTTATATTCAGGGACGATCGGAAAATTCATCGATATCCATGAGGAACAGATGGAACTCACTAATTTAAAACGCCTGGCCTCCCAGGATTCTCTTACCGGCCTCTTTAATCACAAGGCGGCCAAGGAAATGATTGAGAATATGATATCCAGCGCGAGAGAATAAAGAGTATGCCGTGATTCTGATTGATGTGGATTACTTCAAGTCTGCCAAGGACCAGCATGGCCACATTTTCGGGGATGAGGTATTAAAATATATTTCCCAGAAAATGAGGCAGAATATCCGAAGGGACGATATCGCGGCCAGAGTTGGAGGAGATGAGTTCTGAGTTTTGTGGAAGACCGTGGCAGTGTAATGCCGCAGATCGAGCAGGATTTTCAGTTCTCTGACAGATTCCTTCCAGGGTTTCAGATATCCGTCAGCATCGGCGTGGCATGCTGTCCGGAGAACGGGGAGAACTACGAAGTGCTGTTCCACTGTGCCGATCAGGCGCTCTATTCGGCAAAAAGAAGAATGGCAGAAACCAGTTCTGCCTGTATGACCAGTCAATTCAGGGGCTTCTTTTTGTCTGTGCTTTTCGCCAATGGATAACTGAGTATGGTGTGAATAATGTGGTAAAGTGGAATTTCGGAAGATAACGGGAGTTCCGCTTTTTTGTTTCATGAAAGCTGATTTATGATTAAAAACTCTATTTCGGAAATTTTACCATTTATGTCTGATTTTTGAATTAACTTGAGAAAGTAGCGTCTGCTAAAATAGAAGCAGATGAGGAAGCTTCCCAAATGAAAAAGAAAGGATGAAGGCGATTATGAAGAAAAGAACAGCTCTGATTGTGGCGGCACTTGCACTTGCGACAACAGTCATTGGGGTTTGGCAGAAAGGATGCCGGCGGTGGAAACGGGCGGAAGGTATTACAGCAGGAGACGGCAGGGGGCTCCGGCAGCGGAAAGTACTGCCGCGGCCGCAGGCCAAGGGAGAGCGAGACTGTGGATCCCATGGCGGCCATTACCGATGATGGAACGAAAAAGACGATTACATACTGGCATACATTTACGGAGGGGGCCCGCAAGGATTATATTGATGAGATGGTAGCCGAATATATGAAAGAACATCCAATGTGACGATCAATGTAGAGGTGTATCCCTGGAATGTATTTACTCAGAAATGGACGGCGGGGCTGGCGGCCGGGCGCTTGCCGGATGTCAGCAGTGTAAATCCGGACAACTTATTTGCAATTAATCAGGCGGGCGCAGTACTGCCCATGAATCCTCTGATCGATGCGCTGGGGGAGGACTATTTCCTCGGAAAACCACTGGAGAATTTTACGGATGGGGACACGGTTCTGGGGATTCCCTATTACCTTCATTCCTATGTCATGTGGTACCGCAAGGACGTATTGGAGGAAAAAATCTGTCTGTCCGAAAAACTGGGATGAGCTGTTAAGCACGGTGACCGCGGTGGCGGATCCGCCAAACAGATATGGATTTACCATTGCCATGTCTAAAATGATCAGATGTGCGCACAGCTTCTCAGCTGCTTCACGCAAAGGCGGAGGGGGCTCCGTTGATTACAGAAGATAACAAGGGGAATCTAACCGATCCGAAGGTAGTGAAGGCAATTAAACTGATGGCGGATCTCTATAAGGCGGGCTCTCCGGAAGGCTCTGTAAACTATGGCCTTTCGAACAGAATGATGTATTCTTCCAGGGAAAGTCGACGTTTGCCTTTGGCTCGGGATTTCATATCAATGGAGTAAAACAGAATTCTCCGGAGCTTCTGGATAAGATTGCGGCGGTTCCATTTATGGGACCAGACGGGGAGAATCTTGAGCGACTACTTTTGTATTGGTCTTATGGGCTGGAACCAGACGAAATATCCCGAAACGGTATATGACTTCATTAAGTTCCATTTTGAAAAGGAACGCTATATTGACTTCTGCATCTGATTCCCGGAGGACAGCTGCCGGCTACGACGGAAGCAGCAAACTCGGCAGAATTCTATGACGATGAGACAATCCAGAAGTTTAAGCCAGAGATTGAGTATATCAGGAGGGCATTGAAAAGGGAACCTTTATCGGTATGGACTATGGCCTTACACCTGCCGCTCGGCACTGACCAGCCAGGGGATTATTGAGGAGTGTCTGCAGGATATTGTGCTGAATGGAACTGCCGCGGAGGAAGCCGCGCAGAAAGCCAATGACAAGCTGAATGCGGCTATAGCGATTTTAATGGAATAAGAGCAGGAGGTTTTCTATGAGGCAACACCGGAATCGGCAAATTGCCGGAAAGAGTGTCGGGGACCGGATCGCGGATTTTGTGGACCGCCATATGTGTGGGGTGTTTATTACTCCGGCGTTTTCTCGTGACCATACTGCTGCTGGCTTATCCGATATGTATCAGTGTATATTACAGTTTTACCAATAAGAGTCTGCTGGGAAAAGCGGTTAAATTCGTTGGATTTGACAATTACGTTTCGGTTCTGCAGAATCCGGATTTTTACCATGCGCTGTGGAATACCCTTGTGTATACCATAATCTCGCCGTCATTACAGTTGTTCTTCGGGTTTATTGTGGCATTATCACTTCACAAAAATCAACCGGTTCAAGGCCTGTTCGGACGCTGGTGCTGATTCCCTGGGCATTTCCCATGATCATCGTTACCTTTACATGGTCCTATCTCTTAAATGATCTATACGGGATCGTCAATGCCAAGCTGCTGCATTGGAATCTGATTGCACAGCCGATTCAGTTTCTGGCCAACCCGAAGATCGCCATGCTGACAGTAAGCCTGATCAACGTATGGTTTGGAGTTCCGTTGTTTGCCATTAATATTCTGGCCAGCCTGCAGACGATTTCCAGAGATTTGTACGAAGCGGCCCAGATTGACGGAGCCAGTCCGTTTCAGCGATTTCGTTTTATTACGCTCCCGTTTGTGAGAGTCGTTGTGGGGCTGCTCATCATTTTTGCGGACAATCTGGATCTTTAACAGCTTTGACCTGATTTTCCTTCTGACAGGGAGGCGGACCGGGAACGTCGACAGAGACGGTACCGATCTTTGCCTACCGCATGGGGTGGACCCTGTATTCCCTGGGAAGGTCTTCGGCTGTGACCATTCTGCTGCTGCTGTTTTTGACGGCGGCCTGTCTGATCTATTTTAAGATATTGGATCACTGGGAAGAGGAGGTGGCGTGATGAGAACCGAGGCTGCATAAAAATAGCTGGACCGTACTGGCCTATGTGATTCTTACCGCCGCGGTACTGCTGGCGGGAGGACCGCTTGTTATCGTGATATTTGCCTCTTTTAAGGGACAGTTTGAGATTGTCAGCAACACGGCGGCCCTTCTGCCGGAACAGTTTTCACTGTACTGGTTTAAGGATCTGCTTCATAAAACGGATTTCCTGATTTACGTGAAGAACAGCCTTCTCTACTCGTCGCTGTCTACGGTGCTTGGCATGACGATCTCGTCTCTGGCTGCCTATGCGATTACAAGGTTCGGAGGAAAAAAACAGAAAATTCTGACAAGATTAATCGTGATGACCTATATGTTTCCGCCGATCCTGCTTGCAATCCCATATTTTATACTGGTATCGAATCTGGGGCTTGCCAATACGCTGCCGGGATTATTAATGGCATATATGTCATTTACCGTTCCCCTTCTGTACCTATCTGCTGGTCAGTTATTTTCGGACTGTGCCAAAGGATATCGAGGAAGCGGCAATGATAGACGGACTGCGAAGGCCGGGGTATTTCTTCATATTGCGCTTCCTCTGGTGGCCCCGGACTGGTTGCGACAGCGATTTTTGCATTTATTAATGCGTGGAATGAATTTTTATATTCTCTTCTGATTATAAGCAGTGGGGATAAGCAGACGGTTTCCGTTGGTCTGTACTCCTTAAAGGGTGGCATGGAGACGCTGCAGTGGGGAGATATGATGGCGGCGTCAGTGCTGGTTGTTATTCCATCGATTGTATTTTTCTCTATTATTCAAAAGAGTATTGTAGGTGGACTTACCGCGGGGGCGGATAAATAGAGGACGCAGAAAAGAAAGGAGATGGGAGAATGACTGGGTATGGAATCATAGGCTGCGGTTATGCAGGTGGAATTCATGCCGACAATCTGGCAAAAGATGCCGAGGGACACGGCTGGCGGCTGCGTTTGATACGGATTATGAGCGCGCGAAAGCATTTGCGCAGGAGAGGGGAGCTTACACTGCCTCCACCATAGAAGAACTGTGCAGCAACAGGGAAGTGGAGGCCGTAATCATCACGACTCCCAATAACAGCCATAGAATACCTGCCATCTGTGCGGCAAAGGCGGGGAAAGCATGTGTTCTGCGACAAACCTGTGGCGCTGAGTTTTGAAGATACGAAAGAAATGATTGATACGGCAGAGAAGGCGGGGGTATATTTTTTCGCTGCCCATACGACAAACTTTATTCGGGGTGTTCAGACGGCGAAGGCGCTGCTGGCCGCGGGAGTCGGAGAGCTGCTTATGATTGAGGCCGTTCATACGGACTGGGCGGGCCCTCAGAAAACCATAGGCTGGAAACAGATGAAGGATATCTCCGGAGCCCACCTGTATCACAACATGCATGAGGCAGATTTAATCTGCCAGCTGGCAGGCCTTCCGGTTCGGTATATGCAAATGGGAAGAATCTCGTTCATCACGGAGAGGGCTGTGGTGATGAGGAGGATGCCATATTTTTGAATATGGAGCTTCCGGGAGGCGGTTTTGCATCCCTGACAATCGGATCCGCATTCCGCCTGGGAGATCACTTTGTAAAGCTTCAGGGAAAGACTGGGGGAATTCCTGATGGATTTTAAAAATTCTGTTGTACGACTGGAAAATGACCGGGGGAGAACACTGTATTCCATGCAGGAAAATGAGGCAGAGGACGAGGAACGCAGGAACGGATACCGGAAACATAAAGCGGATGCAGGAAAAGGGTTTGGTAAGCCGGGGAAATGAAGACGTCGTCCTGGATCGCACCATATTTTATAAGGAACTGAAGTGTTTTAATGATATCATCTAGAACTGGTAATACGGCGCCTGAATATGAGCCGCTGCTGGACGGGAGCACAGCATTAAACTGTGTGAAGGTACTGGATGGGGCCAGAGAATCCATGGCATTAAGACTGCCGGTCAGACTGGAGGAATGATAGAATGAATCTGGGTATCATAGGACTGGATTCTTCCCATGCGGTCCAGTTTTCAAGAATCCTGAATGGGAGGAAAGAACCGTTTCATATCGGCGGTCATCCGGTGACCGCGGCATATCGGGGCCAGTATCGTCGGATTTCGATATGAGCCGGGACCGGATGGAGAACTTTACCAGAGAAGTTACAGACGATTGGGGAGTAAAATTATATTCATCCATTGAGGAAGTGATGAACAATTCCGATGCGGTTTTTCTGGAGCAGGTGGATGCGAGAAGGCGGCTCACGCAGTTTCGGGAGATGGTCGGATTTGGAAAGCCAATCTATGTGGATAAACCGTTTGCATTAAGTACAGAGGACTGCAAAGCGATGCTTAAGCTGGCGGAAGAGTACAGGGTTCCGGTTTTATCCACTTCCTCTCTGCGGTTCGGACAGCCTTACAGCCGCATTGAAACAGTGTGAGTGGCATTCTGTAGTCGGAGCTGATTTTTTTGGCCCAATGCCGTTTACTCCTACGCAGCCGGGGTATTTCTGGTATGGGGTCCACATGGCTGATATGCTGTACAGAACCATGGGAACGGCTGCAGCAAGGTTTCAGTCATCCATACCAGTGAGCACGATATAATCACTGGGGTCTGGAAGGATGGGGAGAATCGGAAACATCCGGGGAAACCGATGTGGTAATGGTAACTTTGGAGGTACGGTTTATCACGAATCAGGCAGTGTATTTGTCGATGTTTCACGGGATACGAGAGGGTATTACGAGTGCCTGGTGGAACAGATTATTAAGATGTTTGATACCGGACAGAGTCCTGTTACGAGTCAGGAGATGATGGAGGTGGTTCGTTTTTGGAGGCGGCAGGTGAAAGTCTCACCACCGGACGGAAGTAGTATTATAAAAAGGAGATAAAATAGATGATTCGAATTGGTGTTTTGGGCTGTGGCTATTTTGGGCGGAATTTGCCAGAGCCATAAAGGAAATGAAGGACGTTCAGCTGGCAGCGGTTTACAGTCCAGGAAAGAGTTCAGGCGGTTAAGCCGGGAACTGGGGTGTCCTGCGGGCTTCTTCTGTCAATGAGATAATGGAAAATGCAGATATTGACGCGGTAATCATTGCCACGCCTAATTATCTCCATCATCAGCATGTGCTGGCGGCGGCTGGAGCGGGAAAGCACATTTTCTGTGAAGCCGTTTGCACTTGACGCAGAGGATGCTACAGAGATGGTGGAAGCGTGCCGGAAGGCAGAGGTTACGCTGATGGTGGGCCACATCATGCATTTTTACTAGGGAATTGCCAGGGTTCAGGCGATGATTCAGGAGGGCTTTTTTGGTGATATACTCACCATGCATATCGAGCGTACCGGCTGGGAACAGAAAAAGGCGGAAGTGAGCTGGAAGAAGATGCAGGAGAAATCCGGAGGCCATCTATTCCACCATATTCACGAGATTGATATTATGCAGTGGATCATGGGAGTGCCTACGGAGATGTACAGGGCAGGGGTAATCTTAGGACACCGCGGGGCGGAGTTCGGAGATGAGGACGATGTGCTCCTGCTTACCGCCAGCTTTAACGGAAATGCATTCGCAACGCTTCAGTATGGCTCCGGGCTTCCGGGTGGGGAATCATTTTATCCGTATCAACGGTACGAAAGCGGGAGCGGTGATTGATTTTAAGCATGCGGAAGTACGTGTGGTCAGCGATGCGGGAGAAACGGTATTCCCGCTGTTTGAAGATGAGAAGAGCGCAGCGGCGATCTGTGAGCTCTTTGCCCGAACCGACGGAGGTATCTCCTACGGATCCCCGGAGGAACGGCCTCCGGAGTATATACTGGTCTCCCTGCGAAAAGGAACTGGAATTGTTTCTTCATGTGTTGAACGGAGGAGATATACCAGAAGATAAAAAAGATTTGTTTGATGGGTCCTCAGCGGTTCATTCGGTTCATTGCACAGATGGGTGCAATGCTGTACAGCGCATGGATTGTAAACCGCTGGTCGGGGCGGACACCAGAAGGAGGAAGTCATAAAGGAGAAGGAAAGAGGGCTGCATCATAAGATGATGCAGCTCGTGTGGATTGATATCATTATATTTTTTCTGATCGCGGGGGCCGGCGTGATTCTGTCACAGCGTATCTACCGCCAGGATATGGAGACGGAGACTTCTAATGTATTTGAAGCCTCCTTTTCGAATATAGAGAATACACTGCATTTTTTGTCGAAAATATAGCATTCAATATTATGAATGATAAAACAGTGAAGGAGGCGCTGCGGGCGGTGAACCAGGATCGGGAAGACCGTTACCCGCTGGTAGATGATTTGTATTACCGTCTGATTACCGGATCCCTGGTGGCAAATGACGCTGTTTCCATTATTGTAACGGATCAGGAGGGGCGCCAGTATGCGACAGGCAGTCTGGACGATAATCTGACGGATGAAGAACAGGAGAAAATACGTTTTCTGATGGAGGAACGCTCTTCCAGAACGGAGCCGGTGTGGCTGGAACGGGGGAATGGACAGGAACTGCTCTACGGGAGGGAGATCTATGATACTCCGTTTGGAGGGCACAATCCGCTGGGATGATACTGATCCGTGTGAATCTGGATAAGATGATGGCGGAGAGCCGTCAGGCAGCCTTGCAAAGGGAATATTGTTATTTTTATAAGGGGACCCCCATTTACGCGGGGGATAAGCGAATCTTTGGCAGTCCGGAACTGCTGGATACTGTAAGAAAAGAGAAACGCGGGCGCTCGGAAGGTATTTTTCAGGAGTCAGAGTCTGAATTTTCCGGTATTACTTATCTGGGATATGAACGATACAATGAGATGATGACCTCGACAAACACACTGATGATATTTTTACAACCGCTATTTTGTTTATCCTGATTGTGTCGTTTCTGGCGACTGCCCGTGTGGTTCACCATATAACTGCGCCTATAGCATTTTGAGCAGCAGAAGATGAAAGCGGTGGAACAGGAGATTTTTCGGTACAGATTGACAGAGACCTGCTGGATACGGATATTATGGAATTCGAGGAACTGGCGGCTAACTTCAACCTTATGACGGGAGAAATCGGCCGGCTGGTGGAAGACAATTACTTAAGGACAATCAAGGAGAAGGAGTACCAGATTAAGGTTCTTCAAGCGCAGATCAATCCTCATTTTCTTTATAATACGCTGGATGCCATTAACTGGCTGGCCATGGACAGCGGGACGGCCTGAGATATCCAGTATGGTTCAGTCTCTGGCGACTCTCTTCCGTGAAGCGACGAAACAGCAGACAGTACCTGATCCCGCTGAGGGAAGAACTGACACTTTTATCATGTTATGTAACGATTCAGAAGATACGGCTGGAGGAACGGCTGGAAGTGGCATTTACCATTCCGGAGGAGTGTATGGATATGAAGATTCCCAAACTCTCTCTTCAGCCGATTCTGGAAAATTCGGTGAAATACGCGGCTGAGGTTACCATGAAGCCGTGTTTGATCGAAATCAGGGCCAGAAAGGGAAACCGTCTGATTCTCTGCGATTTGGGATAACGGGCCCGGAATTCCGGAACCAATATTGACACAGATCAGGGAACGAAGGGTACCAGGCAATACGGGAATCGGCCCTCTGAATATTGAAGAGCGGATTCAGATGCTGGGGGAACCAGGGAGCGGGTTAAAAATATTCGGCAAAAGGACTGGGGAACATGGATTACACTGTGTATCTGTCAACCAGGAGGTGAATGCAGTTGAAATACCGGGCACTGATTGTAGACGATGAGCGCATCATAGTAAATGGAATCATGAGACTGCCGATCTGGCTTACTCTGGATATAGAGCCTGTCCCGGCCATGACCGGCCTGCAGGCACTGGAATTAATGGAACAATCCCGGTTTGATCTGATTATCACTGATATCCGTATGCCGGAAATGGACGGACTGGAATTCATCTCCCAAATGAGAAAAGTGTATCCGGACATCCCGACGGTAGTCTTATCGGGCTATGACTCTTTCGCCTATGCGAAGGAAGCGATCCATTATGGAGTTGTGGATTATCTGTTAAAGCCGATTTCACAGTTAGACTTAAGTGACACAATCACCAGAATTTTTTTCATGGGATAGAAGAAAAAAGGAAGCGCGGCAGCAGGAAGAGATGCTGCGCGGGACTGTAAAACAGACGATCCGGGATGCCAATGCCCAGCAGTTGGAAAACGGCTTGCTGGGAGGACGGGAAAACGACCGGATTGACCGTTTGCTGGGATCCCGTTATATTCTGGCGGAATGTATTCCCTGTGACATGGAGGAAGAAAATCTGGGAGGTCTTAATATGCTGTTAGAAAACATAAAACAGATCGTCCTGGGACCTCGCCGGGACAGCGGGGCAGTCGTCACGCTGTTTATGGGTCACGTTGTATTCGCGGTAAATGAGGAAACCATGGATTTTAACAGGCTCCTGTCAGAGTTCAGGGACTGGAGTGAAAAAACGAATTTCCATTTTCGGTATCCTGGGTTTTGGCTGGCCCCGGAGATATTCTGTCTGACCGCTACAGCCTTCTGACCAGAATATCCTCATACCGCTTCTACTATGATGAATTTTGTATTTTATCCGAGAAAGAGATGAAATCTGCGGACGGAGAACCGTGCTTTGAGGCGCTGGAAGAGGCTGTAAAAAAGGGAAATGCAGAGTCCGCTTTAACAGAAATGGAGAAAGTAATCGATGATCTGCGTCTCTTAAACAAGTCTCCGGAAGAGACAAGAACCTACTGCGTCAGACTCTACCTTATCCTGGCGAAATATACCAACGAGCATGTTCGTGAAACCGGAATTGTTAAATTACTGATGACGAGTGCCTACACTGACTTTAACGGGCTTGCGGCCATGCTTCGCCAGCTTTTAACCCGGTGGGAGACTGGTAAATCAGAACAGAATCTGGCCAGCTTCAGCAGTATTGTGAAAAGCCATGCTGTATGTACATGACCATCTGGATGACGAAGAACTCTCTATCGCTGCAGTAGCCGGAACCGTACTCTTTATTCATCCGGATTATTTTGGTAAACTCTTCAAAAAAGAAACAGGGATTGCATTCACAAGATATGTGATGGATTTACGCATGGACCGTGCCAAAAAGTTAATTGCCAAGCGGCCGGACATCAAAGTCTATGAACTGTGCGAAGCCACTGGCTTTGGCGATAATCCACACTATTTCAGTCAGGTTTTCGCTCTTGCTGCTGCGGGTGTACGCCGAGTGAGTATAAGCGTGCGATGAGGCATATGAAATAATGGAGTGTTCCAATTGGATCTTTTGGTTTTTTTAGAGTCGTTCGGTTTTAAAAGGAAATGCTAAGGTTTTTAACAGGCGATTTGAAGGCCTCGCGTTGGCGAGGCCTTCCTTTTTAAGCGATTTAATTCAAATTATCCAACGCCTGAATCAACGCCAGAATCGTAAGGGACTGCCCATAAGCCATCGGCGCGATCAATATATTTTATAATGTTCCCTGTCAGCCCCCATTCCGGTTCCGCCTGACACATTCAGCACGGTCCCGTCCTTGTCAATCTGATTCATAACAGCCCGTACGCCCTTCCAGGCACAGTCCAGACAGGAATCATCGAGGATCCCAAGCTTGATTCCCTTTAAGATTCCTGGCGGTGATGGCAGCGGAGGCCGGACACCTCCTCGTAGCTGGCCGGATCATCGAGTACGGTATGCCACAATCCTGACTGGCTCTGCAGCTTCTTTAACGTACGGACCTGGCTTTTATAAGTGTTTACAATAAATTCCCGGACACCCTGCATCCAGACTGCCCTTAAACATTTCCAAATACTCGAGGATTCCCACCGGAAACCAGCTGTTTCCGCGGCACCAGAAGACGCCTCCGAAATTATCCCGCGTATTGAAGGTCCAGCCGTGGTAGAAAAGACCGGTTTTCTTGTCGTATAAGTATTTGATATGTAAGAGTACCTGGTGGATGGACTCGCTGATCCAGTCCTGGCGGTTGTATTTCTGGCCCATTCGGTTTAAGAAGAGAACGGTCATGAACAGGGTGTCGATCCACATTTCATTTTTTCATTTAAACGGACGCCCAGGCGGTCGCCGTTGGCGCTGGTGACGTGCTGGAAGCCGCCTTCCTCCGTGCGGGGAAGGTTTCTCATCAGCCAGTCGGCCCAGCTTAAACAGAGAGACTCGAATTCCGGATCGGGGCAGATTTCGTTTAGCTGTGCCAGCGTCAGCAGCGGAGTGGTAGTGTTAATGTTGCGGGACGGAAGCCCCTCGGCCATGTTGCTCTTTAAACCAGCTGCATAAGGAATTCGCGGTATTCCTCCTTTTTTCAACCATCATGATCTTGTAGAGACCGTATAGGCCGACTCCCTGCGGCCAGTCCCATTCGCTAATTCCGAAATCACGGCGGAAGAAGCCGATGCTTTCACCCCCATCCTCCAGTTCTGTTTCATTTTCAGGGCCGCCGAGCGTTAAGAGCTTAGTTAACGACCAGGTCAAGCTTTTGGGTGATTTCTTCTTTTTCAGTTCCTGCATGAGTAGGAGACTCCTTTCTTATAGAAAAATAATGGGTTTTATTATATAATGTTTCCAGATGATACAGGCGAAGCGTAAACAGCAGCCAGACAGGAGGTGCAAGGCATGGAAGCCGTTATCTATTACGCCAGGACTGATGGTATCGAACTGGAACGCATGATACGCAAGGGACGTTTCAATATGCACTTAAAGCATTTTCATAACCAGTATGAGATCTTCTATCTGCTGGAAGGGGAGCGGCGTTTTTCTTTGACAACCGTTCTTATCTGGTAAAGGGCGGATCTCTGATTCTGGTGGATGAAAATTCGATTCATATGACCATGGCTGGCAGTGAACAGGAGTTTGGCCATGACCGCATTATCCTTTATATAGAGCGGGACAAGATGAAGGAATTCGACCAGCTGTTTCCGAACCTGAATCTTGTCAGATTTTTTCACCAGCACTATGGGGTATTTCCGTGTAAATGAAAAGCAGCAGAAGGATTTTATCGATCTCTATATCCGGCTTCAGGATGAATTTGACAGCAGGAAGCGGAATTACCGGGCAATGATTGAAACGGATATTATCCAGTATTTCATACGTTTTATGCGTGAAAATCATACGCCGGCCATGGAAGATACCGATGTAAATGCTCCCGCCAAATACCGGAATATCTACGCGGTGGCCGATTATATCTCGGTACATTTTTGATGAAGCGATTACGCTGGATCAGCTGGCCGACCGGTTTTTTATCAGTAAATATTATTTAAGCCGCACCTTTAAGGAGATTACAGGTTACGGCATCAGTGAGTATATGAATATTCACCGCATCAGGGCGGCAAAGCGGCTGCTGGAGGAGACCGATATGAGCGTACTGCAGATTGCTCATAAGCTTGGATATGAGAGCATCACGTATTTTTGAGAAGGTATTCAAAACATATATGACCATGTCTCCCTTTAAAGTATCGAAAACATTGAATACGGTAACATATACCAACGGACCGGCGGAAGAAACGTAAATGCCGGTCCGTTGAGCTGTTTATGCAGGCGATGAACCGATACGGACGGATTAATCCAGCAGGCCCAGTATGCTGGGCAGCCAAAGGCTGAATGCCGGCACATAGGTGATAAACAGCAGTCTTCGCAAAGATTGCCGCGAAGAACGGCAAAGAGTCGTTTTAACACGTCTTCCACCTCCAGCTTTGCCACACTGCACCCGGATGAACAGCACGTTGCCTACCGGCGGTGTGATGGTTCCTACGGATAAGTTCATAACGATCATGACGCCAAACTGAACCGGAGTCATGCCCAGAGCCGTTACGATCGGAAGGAAGATCGGGGTAAAAATGAGCAGGGCCGGAGCCATGTCCATGAAGGTTCCTACGATCAGCAGGAAAAAATATTTAATATAAGAAGGATGACATACTTATTGTTGGAGATGCCGAGCACCATGTGGCTGATGGCCTCCGGAAGTCCGGGTGAAGGACATGACAAAGGAGAGCACGGAGGAAGCTCCGATAATCAGCATGACGATCGTGGTCATGAGGCCTGTCTCCATGAGGATTCCCC
>VOFH01002452.1_pt1 | contig 34646 bp, 44 predicted proteins | sample 5384091 | NCBI WGS metagenome assembly VOFH01 (sample SAMN12384727, study PRJNA508395) | human gut metagenome | isolation source: healthy gut G | host: Homo sapiens
TTTTCAAAATTTCAGTTTTGCCCAGCGAGAGGCGACATTTTGAAGATGCGCCCTGCCAGATTTGTGGTCTGGTGTGGTTCGAACACTGAGGCTTAAAAAGAATAAAGAATAAGAAGGCAGGCCGCCGTTCGGCTCCCCTATGTGGGAGCGGACGGCGGCCTTTTTTGTCTCATTGGTGCTTATGTTGCTTTCGCCTTGTTTGTCTATCATTCCTTGGTGGTGTTGGTAATAGCTTTCTCGTAACCTTTCGGGTATGCTTGCGTTACAAAAATACGAAAGAGGTGTCCGAGAATGGCAACCACTAAAAACTTGTGTGCTCAGATTCCCATCGACCTACATGAGCGGGTCAGTGAAGAACGAGAACGGCTGGGCCAGACCACCAGCGAGTACATCGCCAACCTCATCCAAGACTATTACAACATGATAGAAAATCAGAAAGGCGGCATTCAAATGACTGAAAAAGGCAGAACGATGGCATTCCAGATTCCCGAAGAACTCTTCCAGCGCATCAAGCGTCACTTGGAGCGCGAGACGCTCCGCAGCGGCAAAAAGCTCACCCAGCGAGACTTCGTGCTGAACCTGATCACGCAGGCGCTGGACGAAGCGGACGCTGAGAACGCCGCAGAGCAGAACGCCCCCATTGAGGCCCCTGTCGCGCCCTGTGTGGCCGACGTGACCGCTCCAGCGGACACGGACACCCCCCGACGAAGATAACGCCGTGTAAGCCCGCACAAAAGCCAAAACAAAAGAACATGATTCAGGGAAAGCCACCCAGGACATCCGAATATATCGGATGCCCTGGGTGTGCTTTTTGCGTTTCATCAGAAAGGAGGCACACATTATGGCAAGCGAGATCAGAAACCGCTTCACAGACACAGAAATGCAGATCGCCAGAGAAACGGACCTGCCGGATCTGCTCTCCCACCTCGGCTATCAGGTCAAGCGCGTGGGACGCTTCCATACTACCACGGAGATGGACAGCCTGCGGATCAAGGACCGGCGTACCTGGTTCCGGTATTCCCAGAATACCGGCGGGGATGCCATTACCTTCCTCCAGCAGTTTTGCGAAAAATCCTTTCCGGAAGCGGTGGAGTACCTTCTGACCTTCCATGGGAAAGCCAGAGACGCGCCCGCTCCACGGAGCCAAAGCCGATCAGCCAGAAGCAGGCGCTTTCCCTGCCGCCCCGCAATGCGGATGACCGCAGGGTCTTCGCCTATCTCCGCAAGCGCGGCATCGCAGCCCAGGTGATCCGGCAGTTTCTGAATGCTGGGCTGCTGTATGAGGATGCGGTACATCATAACTGCGTCTTCGTCGGCAGGGATGAATCCGGACAGGCAAAGTACGCGGGACTGCGCGGCACCTATGATCTGGACGGTATCTGATGAGTTACCTCACGCTTCACAGAGACACAACCAACGCCGTTGCTCTGTGCGGACTCTATGACGGCGCACTGCAGACCTATTTGCAGGCGCATCCGGAGATCCGCCGTATTGCGCTGTGTCTGGACGCGGACGAGCCTGGGCAGAAAGCCACCCAGCAATTACAGGAAAAGTATCAGTTACAGGGGTATGCCGTTACCGTGGAGAAACCGCGCTGCGGCAAGGATTGGAACGAGTATCTGCAAAAACGGCTTTGCAGCCGGGAAAGGGGGCGATAGCCAAAAGGATATCGTTTTCAACGCGGATAAAAAACAAAAAATATAAGGAGGACCTATGAATCTGAAAAAGAACCATTATTCCCGCAGAGCGCTGGCGCTGCTTCTGACGCTGGTCATGTGCGTGGGCATGATCCCCACCGCCTTTGCCGCCCAGCAGAACAGCTACCACGACCCCGCAGAACACTGGATGCAGGCATCCGGTCGAACCAATGAGCTGGACGCCAACAGTGTTGTGACCCGCGAGACCTTCAAATGCGGTGAGTGCGGCAAAGCCACATCTTTTGAGGTGTTCCGCGTTCCCGAATATACCCGCAATGGCCAGCCAGCACTTAGCCGCAATGTGAAATATTCGGACGGCACGATGGTAGATGGTGTCGGTAAGGGTGATACCATGGACGGCATCCCCGGCAAGGACGCCACCTATACCGGATACCACTACACCAAAGCCGTCTGCGAAACCTGCGGCGGCATCAACACAAATATGAGCAAAAGCGAGTACGGCTATCTGAAAAATGTCTACTGGCTGTATGATTGTGCCGCCGCATTTACGCAGGAACTGGACGAAACCGTTTCCTACGAGTACACGGACGATACCTATCACACTGTCACCACCAAGGGCGGCACCTACTGCGCATTCTGCTACGGTACCAATCATACGGTCAGCCGCAAGCTGGAGCGCCACAGCATGGTGACGGAAGTTCTGCCCCAGCCGGCAAACGGACGCTTCGCTACGGTAGAGAAATGCAGCCTGTGCGATTACGCCCGCTATGACTACACGGCGGCAAAGGCGGTCATTGCAGACTATTACGGCGTGGTGGACGGCAAGCCCCACACCATCACGGTCAGCGATCTCTCCGAAGCCGGTGTCCGCACCTCTATCCGCTACGGCAACAGTGCGGATAGCTGTACCATGACCTCCGCGCCCAACTACACAGAAGCCGGTCAGTACATGGTCTACTACGAGATCACCTACACCTACAAGGGCAAAGAAATGACCGAGAACGGCGTGGCAAAAGTCTGGCTCCGTGACGAATCCACCAAGGATGACGGCTCTTGTGCCTGCGGCTGCGGCGATCCCAACTGCGGCTGCCAGAACAAGAATTGCAATGGAAATTGCTGCACCGACAAGGGCTGTGGTGAAAACCACAAGTATATTCTGCTGGACAGCACCAAGGCTGGCTGCACCACCCTTGGCTATGACCGCTACCTCTGTATGGAGTGCGGCAAAATCGAAAAGCGCGACTATGTGGACTCTCTGGGTCACGCATGGCAGAGCATCGTCATCCGTGACGCTACCTGCGAAACGGATGGCAAGTTGCTGGAGCTCTGCTCCCGCTGCGGACAGATGAAGCAGACCGCCACGCCCAAGGGCGAACACAGCTATGAGGTCTATACCGTGGCCGCCACCTGTACCAGCCCCGGTTATACTGTCCGCGAGTGCTCCGTTTGTGGCGATCGTCACATTGAGGACATCACTTCCGTTCTGCCCCATAACTACGAATCCCATGTAATCGCCGCGACCTGTGAGGGCGGCGGCAAGACCATCCACCGCTGCGATGGCTGCGGCAGTTCCTTTGTCACAGACTATACGGACTCCCTGGGCCATAGCTGGGATGAGGGAACCCTTGTTACCAACGCCACCTGCACCGGCGAGGGCGTCATGGAATACCGCTGCACCCGCTGTGGCTACCACCGCATCGAGGGCAACGAGGCGGCAGGTCATGTTCCTGGCAATGATGCCACCTGCACCCAGCCGCAGCTCTGTACCAAGTGTGGCGCGGTGCTGAAAAACGCGCTGGGACACGATTACAAGTCCGAAGTGACCGCACCCACCTGCACGGAGATGGGTTACACCACCAACACCTGCACCCGTTGCGGCGATACAAACAAGACCGATTACACCGAGCCTGTCGGTCATAAGCCCAGCGACTGGATCGTTGACAAGCAGCCGACCACCGATTCCGAGGGCAGCAAGCACAAGGAGTGTACTGTGTGCGGTGAAAAGTTGGAGACGCAGCCCATTGAAAAGATCTACAACAGCGCCACCACGGACAGTAAGGGTGAGGCCGTTGTGGGCGGCTACCTTGTGACCGTCACGGATACCGACACCAAGAATCCCGTCGCAAACGCCGCCGTTGCGCTCCACAAGGATAACAGCATCTCCATCCGCCTGCCGAACAGCCGCCTGCTGGACTATGCCGACCAGACCACCGTGACCGTGCAGCTTGTCAAGGACAAGTCCGCTGTGCCGGACATGAGCATCGCTGTCACGGATAAGAATGACAACTACGCCTCCGGCAAGACCGACAAGGCAGGTCAGATCACCGTCCCCACCGGCAGCGGTAAGACCAACGAGGACGGCAAGGTCACTACTGGCTATGAGGACGCGGACGGCGACCGCTGGACGCTGACCGTCAAGGTCATCCGCACGGACACGAAGCGCCCCATCTCCGGCAGTGCAGTGTCCATCGGCAAGACCGGCAATATCACGGTGAAGCTGCCGGACGGCACAGATCTGGACGCCAAGCATCAGGTGACGGTCATTGTGACCGACCACAAGAAGGCTCCCCAGCAGGGCAAAAATGTTGCGGTCAAGGGTGATCTCGGCCAGTCTGCCGCAGGCAAGACCGACAAAAACGGTGAGCTGACCGTCCCCGAAGTGGAGCAGACCGAGCGCCACGGCGTTTACATCGTCGGCTACACGGACGGCACCTTCGGCCCCAGCCGCAGCATGACCCGCGCGGAAGCCGCCGCCATCTTCGCCCGTCTGCTTGCCGAGAAGAACGGCGATACTATTTCCACGGCGGCAAATACCAAATTTGCGGATATTCCCGCCCACGCCTGGTATAGCGGCTATGTGAAGTATCTGAGCAACAACGGCATTACCTATGGTAAGAGCAAGACCATCTTTGCCCCCAACGATGCCATTACCCGTGCTGAGTTTACCACGATGGCTGTCCGTTTCTTTGATGTGTACGGCGACGGCGACGCTGAGATCATGGAACAGTTCAGCGGCTTCAACGATGTTTCTTCCGGCTATTGGGCGGCAGAATACATCAAGTACGCCGCGCTCCACGGCTGGATCAACGGCTATGGGGACGGCTCGTTCCACGCAGACCGCGAGATCAACCGCGCCGAGGTCGTCACCATCGTCAACCGCCTGCTGGGACGCGAAGCGGATGAGGACTACATTGCGGACAACCTCCGCAAGCTGAACACCTTCCCGGATGTCACGAAGCGCCATTGGGCATATTACGCCGTCATGGAAGCTGCCAACGCCCACACCGCCGTGCTGGGCGAGAGCGAAAGCTGGAGCAAGTAAATCGTATCCCCTGCGGGTGGTCTGAGAGCAGACCACCCGCACTTTTTAACTAAACCTAACCAATAAAAAAGGAGCACTGAATATGCTGAAAATCACTGCCATTGGCAATCTGACCCACGATGTGGAACTGAAGATGAACGAGAATACCGGCAAGCCCTACGCCATTCTGCGAATCGCCTCGGACCGCCGCTATAAGGATAAGGACGGCAACAAGCTCACCGATTATATCTCCATCAAGGTGCGCGGTCCTCTGGCCGAGCGCTGCGCCGAGTTTGCCTGGAAGGGCTGTAAGCTGGCGGCTGCCGGCGATTTCGAGGCCATCACCTTCGCGGACGATCCCCAGCGCCAGCCCGGTTTCCTCATCAAAGCCAGCGATGTGGAATTCCTGTCTCCCCGCAAGGCGGAGGACGCGGCACAGGCGGTGGAGGATATGTCCGCCAGTGAGGACGCCGCCTGATGAAAAACACCGGGATCACATACACCAGCGCAGAGCGCAGTCCTGTGATCCTGCCGGAGATGGCCGAACTGCTCCCGCCTTTGAGCGCGGAGCAGTCCGCCGCTCTGGAAGAGGATCTGCTGCGAAACGGCTGTTACTCCCCCGTTATCGTCAATGAGGACATGGTGATCGTGGACGGGCATAACCGACAGTCGCTGTGTGAAAAGCATGGCCTGCCCTATACGATGGCGGTATTCTCCTTTGAGGATCTGCTGGAAGCCAAGCAGTGGGCGCTGGATACCCAGAAAGGTCGTCGCAATCTGGAAAAGTGGGAGCTGGGCAAGATCGCGCTGAAGCTGAAGCCGGAGATCGAGGCAAAAGCCAGGGCAAACCAAGGGACACGCACAGACCTTTCGGCAACATTGCCGGAAAGTTCCGATACTGTGGACACCCGCAAGGAGCTGGCAGAAGCAGTTGGCCTGGGTGAGCGCACCATGGGCAAGGTCATGCAGATCGATGAGAATGCCCCGGAGGTTATCAAGGAGGCTCTGGATAAGAAGGAACTTTCCATCAACAAGGGTTATGACCTGACCCGGCAGCTTCAGGACCTTCCGGAAGAGCAACGGGAGCAGGCGGCCGCCGAAGCGCTGGAATACGAAAAAGCGAAAAAAGAACTGAAAAAGCAGGATGCCGAGATCGACCGGAAAGGAAAGATCGCGGCGCTTTTCTGCAAAGCGTATGAAAAAGTCGTCCTGCTGACACCGTCCGAGGAAAATGTCCGCTGCTGGACGGACGGGACGCGGATGACCCCGGAGGAAATGCGGGATACCGTGAAGGAATCCCGCGAGCTGGCGGAGGTGTTCCGGACGATTGCGGATATCATCGAGCAGAAGATCCTGCCCGCAGATTGGAGGTGTGCCGATGCAGAAAGCGAAGAAAACGATGCCCAGCCGGACGGGAATCCCGCCTGACGCGCAGGCGGAGATTTTGCAAAAGCTGTCCGCCGAGACGAAGATCACTTCCTGTGAGATCGCGGAGATCTTGAAAAAGCATGATGTCTGCGGAGATATGGATGCGCTCCAGGACGCCTACCGGAAACGGCTGGGACAGCGGCTCCTGTCCGGCATCCGGGACGAGAACGGCAAGCGGGAAATCCTCTCCACCAGCGGCGGTGAGTATGTCATCGTAGACTGCTGTAATGACCCGCAGAAATTGAAAGCCATCCAGCGCCGCATTCAGGCGCAGATGAATGGGCTGGATGTGTCTGCCGGGAAGGTGCGCGGACGGGTCCATCTCTTGGAACGTTTTGCGGGCTGGGTAAGAAAGGAGCGGTCAGATGGAGCGGCATGAGGAAATGCTGTCCCCGGAGGAACAGTACGCGCAGCTTGCGCCGACGCTGGACACAGACGGCTTCTCGTTGTATGCCGCCGCGGAAGAAATCACCGGGCTCAAGGTCTATGAAGAATTTCCCTATGAGGATAACCATGGAATGTTTGAGATGGCAGACGGACACACGCTGCTGCGGTATTTGGAAGCGGCATACTTTGGGACCGTTACCTGGGAGATCGTCCCCGGCACGCCCTATGAGCGTGCTATTCTCGGTGAAGTGGATAAGACCACACCGGAGTATCGCACATTTTATCAAAAGATCTGCGCGGGTGCGGCAGCGCACATCAAAAAACGTATTGGGAAGGAGATGAAGAATGTGAAGGGACCGATCACAGAGATCAACAAAGAATCCTTCTGGGACCTGATCCATGAGGCAAAAAACGTCTGCGGGCAGGATATGGACGCCATGCTGGCCTATCTGAAAGACCGGCTGGTTTCTATGGGCCCCACGCAGGCACAGAATTTTCACGACATCATCCACGCCTATGAAGATCTCGCGGACAAGTTCGGCTTGTGGGACGCGGCAGGGATCATGAAGGAATACGGCTGCAGCGATGACGGTTTTATCGACTTCCGCGCCTGGCTCATCGCACAGGGGCGCGAGGTCTATTTTGCCGCGCTGGCAGACCCGGACAGCCTTGCGGATGTCGTTCCCTACGGAGATTGCTGCTTTGAGCAGTTGAGCTATGTCGGGGACTATGCCTACGAGCAGCTCACTGGAAAAAGCGCCTATGATCAGACAGATTGGAGCGCATATGAAGCGCTTTTGATGAAGTTGGAACAGGATATCGTTTATAAGGGCGGCATCGAGTTTCCCAGAGAGGGCGCGGATCTGAAGAAATATCTGCCCCGGCTCTGTGCGAAGCATCCGGAGTGGGACGGTCAAACGCGCTGGAATCCGCAGCTGAAGGAGATTCGGGATCTGATCCATGCCGGAAAGGACTATGACCGGCGCCAGACATCAAATAAGAAGAAACGCAGCCGTGGAGGTGAGGCAAGATGAGCGAGTCCATGATTGTTGGTGTCGACCACGGCTATGCCGCTATGAAAACAGCCCATTTCTCGTTCCCCTCCGGTCTGGTGGCATATGAGCATGAGCCATATACGCTGAAGGACGTGCTGGAATACGGCGGAAAATTCTATGTAGTGGGCAGTGGGCGTCAGGCGCTTCAGAAGAACAAAACGCAGACAGAGGACTACTACCTCCTCACGCTGGCCGCTATCGCAAAGGAGCTCTCCTTCCGTCATGCGGAGCCTGCAGCAGAGATCCATCTGGCGGCCGGACTGCCCCTCACCAGCTTTGGACGGGAGAAAAATGCATTCCGTGAGTATCTGCTCCGGGATGGGAAAACGGTGAATTTCCGCTATGAGGGACAGGAATACTCCATCGCCATCCGCAAGGTGTCCCTGTTCCCGCAAGGTTATGCCGCAGTCTTGACCCAGAGCATCCTGCTGGATGAGCCTTCTGTGATCGTGGCGGATATCGGTGGATGGACAGTGGATCTGATGCGCCTGGACAACCGTATCCCCAATGCATCGACCTGCCGCAGTCTGGAACTTGGCATGATCCGCTGTCTGGATGAGATCGGTGAGCAGATCCGCCGCACGCTGGGCCTGTCTATGACGGCGGCACAGATGGAAAGCGTGCTGCGCGGCGATGCTGTCCATATCAACGAGGATGCCAGAAAAATTATTGACCGGCAGGCAGACGCCTATGTCCATCGCCTGCTCTCCGCCATTACGGAGAGCGGACTGGATACCCGTGCCATGCCTGCTGTTTTTCTGGGCGGTGGTGCGGCGCTGCTGAAGCGGAATGTATCCGCTGCGGACGGCCTTTGCCGTCCAGTCATCCTTGACGATGTGTCCCTCAACGCCAAAGGCTATGAGCGGCTGGCAGAACGTCTCTCCAAGAACGATGAGCAGTAACAAAAAGCGGATCAATCTGTCCTTTTCCATGTCCTCGCCCATACAGCGCAGGGCGTGGAAGAAGCTGACGGAGATCCCCGCAGGACAGCGTACCGCCGCGGTCTGCTGCATGGTCTGCGAGTATAAAGGGCAGCAGGAATTGCTGGATGCCGTTCGCCAGACCATCCGACAGGAACTGCGGGGAATGCAGCTCACCAAAGAAGAAGCGCAGGATAGCGGCAGAGCCGGGGATGTAGATGAAAGCGTCCTCGGCTTTTTGCTTGCCCTGCAGGAAGGAGATGAGATGACCTGATCCGATATTTTGATATGTTCGCCGGCATCGGCGGCTTCCGCACGGGATTGACCCGCGCGGGCGGTTTCCGGTGTGTAGGACACTGCGAGATCGACAAATACGCCAATGCCAGCTATACGGCCATTTATGAGCCGGGAAAGGAGGAACGATATTATCCAGATGCCACAAAAATCGACCCCGCAGACCTGCCAGACTTCGACCTTCTGTGCGGAGGATTCCCTTGTCAGACATTTTCAAATGCTGGCCGAAGAAAGGGATTTGAAGATGCCCGCGGCACTCTCTTCTTTGAGATTGCCCGATTGGCTCAAGCCAGACGACCTGCGTATCTTCTGCTTGAGAACGTTCCAGGACTGCTTACGCATGACCAGGGCCGGACGTTTTCTGCCATCCTCGCCACGCTTAATGACCTGGGGTACCGCGTGGAATGGATGGTGCTTAACAGCAAACATTTTGGAGTCCCTCAATCCAGAAGGCGGCTTTTCATTATCGGATATCTTGATCCCCGATGCGCCGGAAAAATATTACCTGTCTTCGGCACAGGTGGAAAAGCTCTTGTACAAGTCCTCGGAGGGCCGCAAGGCTCCCGTGTCTATGACGCAGACGGAGTAGCCTGCACGCAGACTGCCGGCGCTGGAGGTGTGGGCGGCAAAACAGGATTGTATATCATTCCGCAGGACAGACCCTTTGTGGATCTATGTGCCGGGGAGGCGAGACAAACGGAGGCCGCCCGCTGTCTCACTGCCCGTTATGGACAGACAACGCTGTCCAATCATAAAGCAGAACGTTCCGGCGTTCTGCTCATCAAGGAAGCCACGAAGAAAGGCTATAAAGAGGCGAATCCCGGTGACAGCGTCGATCTCGGCTTTTCCGGGAGCAATACCCGCCGTGGTCGTGTGGGACAGGATATCGCCCATACATTGGAGACGAGCTGCATCCAGGGCATCGTGGAACGTGGCGGACGCATCCGGCGTCTGATGCCGCGGGAGTGTCTGCGGCTGCAGGGCTTCGATGAGTGGCAGATCGACCGCATCCTCGCCATCCAGTCTGATGCACAGGCGTATAAGCAGGCAGGCAACAGCGTCACCGCCAATGTCATTGAAGCCATCGGGCGCCGTATCCGGGAGGTGGATGCGGAACTGAAAGCCGGTGCTGCCGCATGATCGGGCTGAAGGACCAATGCTTCGGCGTGGAAGTTGAAATGACCGGCATCACCCGTGAGCAGGCAGCAACAGCGCTGGCCGCGTATTTTGCAACGGACGCCCGCTATGTGGGCGGCGCTTACGATAAATGGTGTGTGACGGATCGGGACGGCAAAGAGTGGACGGTCATGAGTGACTCCAGCATCCACGGGGAGCAGAAGATCGGCAGCGGCTATCGTGCAACGGGTGACTACAGATACCGCGTGGAGATGGTAACGCCAAAGCTCACCTATGCGGAACTGCCCAAGCTGCAGGAATGTGTCCGGCAGGTGCGTCACGCAGGAGCCAAGGCCAACAGCTCCTGCGGCATCCATGTCCATGTGGACGCAGCCAATCATAACCGGCAGAGTCTGAAAAACCTCATCGGCATTATGTACTCCAAGGAGGATATCCTGTTCAAAGCGCTGCAGGTCAATGAAAGCCGGGCGTCCCTGCTGGTGTCAGAAGGTGCGGGAACCCATGCTGAAGCAGGCACGCAGGCTCTCATCGGATGAAACCAGAGATTTGACGCAGCTGGAGAATATCTGGTACGAGGGAGATAACGGCAGCGCAGACCATTATAACTGGACCCGCTATTACGCGCTGAATCTGCATTCGGTCTTTTACCGGGGGACGGTGGAATGGCGCTGCTTCAATTCCACGCTCCACGCGGGAAAAGTTGCCGCCTATGTGAATCTGTGCCTTGCTATCTCCGCCCAGGCTATCGCCCAGCGCAGCACGGTCATGCGCAAGACCCACAGTGACAATGAACTGTTCACCTTCCGGGTCTGGTTGGTGCGGTTGGGACTCAACGGCGAGGAATTCAAGCATACCCGTGACCACCTGTTGGCAAATCTGGACGGTGATCGGGCGTGGCGTTTCGATAAGGACAGCTATACAGTCAATCAAAAGAAGAAAAAATCCAGAGAAATGGAGAGGTGAAGCCTTTGAAGATTCAAATTGAAGATACTGTGTACGAAGGGACCGCAGCCGGGATCATGGAACAGCTTCGGGATCTCAGCTTTGATCCCACAGAGTTCCCGGATGTGGAGACCTACATCTGGTTTGTACAGAATAATGTCATCCGCACCGCGGGAATGGACTGTCCGCTGCCGGATGGCGATGCGGAGACACAGGCGGCAGCCCTGCTCCGTCATCTGGACCGCTTTGGCGCTCTGAAGCTGCTGGAGGTGTGACGTGGAGGAAAACCTGTATTTTGCCTACGGCAGCAACCTTGATCTGGAGCAGATGGCGCAGCGCTGTCCGGACGCCGAGATCGTGGGGCCGGTCAGGCTGGAAAACTACGAACTGCGCTTCCGCGGCAGCGGCTTTGCTACCGTTGCGCCGAAAAAAGGCAGTACTGTCCACGGACTGGTGTGGAAGATCACGCCAAACTGTGAACAGTCTTTGGACCGGTATGAAGGGTATCCCCGCCACTACACGAAAGAAACCGTGACTGTTAAAGACGCGGCTGGCGCTGAGCTCCCAGTCATGGTCTATATCATGGCAGAGCCTTATTGCCGCCAGCCTGCACTGCCGTCCCCGTATTATTACCGCGTGATCCAGCGAGGCTTTGAAGCCAACGGCCTGCCGGTGGAGTCATTACAGGCTGCGTGGAACAGGACCGTTGACGAGGTGTTCTCCGGAAAGCTGGATAAGCCGAGGAATAAGAAATCGGAACGACGCAAAGAGCCGGAACGGTAATGGCTCTGCCGCAGCAGAAAAAATAGCCTGTTTGCAATTTCCGCCGCGTGTGTTACAATATCCCCTGTTTGTGAAAGGGGTGCGGATATGTTTTACACGATGGAGGAAGCCGCTATTATCGGCGGCTTTCTGGAACTGTATCTGGAACGGGACAGCGTGGACCCGGCAGTGCGGGAGCAGCATCGAAGATTTCGGCAAGGGCTGATGCGCGGTGCATTGGAACGAGCCGATTATGAATGGGCGGTTGCGGTGTTGGGCTTCCTGCGCCCCCCAATGGTGGCCAGAGCATGAAGACCATCGGGCGTTGGAGAATGCCCTGCTGAAGACCCGGACATTGGCATCAAAAAAAGAATAAGAATCACCATTTGCGGCAACGGCAGAGGAATCTGTCGCTGCCGCTTTTCTTTTGGGAAGGAGGAACCCATATCAGCACAGAAAAAATGAAAGTCCTTGTGGTGCGCCCCATGGAAATGCCTGCGGTGCAGGAGATCGACCACACCCTTTCTGCCATGCAGGAACTGGTCGGCGGCACCATTCAGGCAGTTTACCCCTTCGATGACCCGGTGGCGCTCGTCTGCAATGACGAGGGCAAGCTGCTGGGCCTGCCGTGGAACCGCGCCCTGACCGATGATCACGGTGTGCCGTATGACATTGTCTGCGGCACATTTTTTGTTGCCGGTCTTAAAGAGGATGATTTTACCTCGCTGACGGAGCAGCAGATCGAAAAGTACAAGGACAAATACAGCCATGAAATGATCCTTTCTGTTCCGAAACAGCCGGAGGCACATAAGAAACCGATGAAAAAGGAGAAACATGAATATGAAAGATAACTGCATTTTGACTGCTGAGTCAGTCACCGAGGGACATCCCGACAAGCTCTGCGACACCATCGCGGACGCGGTGGTAGATGCCTGTCTTACGCAGGACGCCGCTGCCCGCGTTGCCTGCGAGGTCATGGCCACAGCCGGAAAGATCATCGCCGCAGGCGAGATCACGGCAGCGAAGATTCCGGATATCCCTGCCACTATTTGCAGAACGGTGCGGGAAGCCGGATACGGCGGCAGCGACTATGAGGTGGAGGTCATCACCCATGAGCAGAGTCCCGACATTGCGGAAGCTGTGTGCGGCGGCACGGAGACCGGCGCAGGAGATCAGGGAATCCTGTACGGTTTTGCCTGCGATGAAACAAAGGAGCTGCTGCCTCTGCCTGTGGTGCTGGCCCATCGACTGACCCGCCTGTTGACCGATACCCGCAGGCAGGGTGTCATCCCCGGCCTGCGTCCGGACGGCAAGGCGCAGGTGTCTGTGGAATACCGCTCTGGAGTCCCGTACCGCGTTGCCGCAGTGGTGGTATCCTGCCAGCATGAGGATGAGCTGCCCCCTGCCGGAACTGCGCCGGGACATCCTGTGCCATGTGATCCGACCCACCATGCAGGAACTTCCGCTGGACGAACATACCGAAGTGCTGGTCAATCCATCCGGTCGATTTGTCCAGGGCGGTTTTGAAGCGGACACCGGACTCACCGGACGCAAGCTGATGGTGGACACCTACGGCGGCCTCGCCCCTCATGGCGGCGGCGCGCTGTCCGGCAAGGATGGAACGAAGGTGGACCGCAGCGGCGCGTACATGGCCCGTTATATTGCCAAGAATATCGTAGCGGCAGGACTGGCAAAGCGCTGCACCATCAGCCTTGCCTATGCCATCGGCAAGGCACAGCCTGTGGCGGTGACGGTGGATACGGAGCATACCGGCATCTATTCCGATGACGTGCTGGAGCAGGCAGTCCGCACGGTATTCAACCTGACGCCGGATGGCATGATCGGAACGCTGGGACTGGATCAGCCTATGTTCCAAAAGTTCTGCAATTACGGTCACTTCACCCATGCGGACGCGCCCTGGGAGCGCACGGATATGACAGAGGTGCTGGAATGTGCCTGTCGTGCCAAGGACATGGGCGTATCGCACCGATAACAGAAAAGGCCCGCGAGAGATGGTCTCTCGCGGGCGTGTTATCACTGCACGGAATCCTTGAATGCCTTGCCGGGCTTGAAAGTCGGCGCTTTGGAAGCTGGGATCTCAATAGAGGCTCCGGTGGCGGGATTCTTGCCGGTGCGGGCGGCGCGCTCTTTCACCTCGAAGGTGCCAAAGCCCAGCAGCTGTACCTTGTCACCGGATTTCAACGCAGTCTGCAGCGTGTCGACAAACGCATTCAGAGCGGTGTCACAGTCCTTCTTGGTCAGGCCGCTGGCTTCCGCCATGGCGGTGATCAGTTCTGTTTTATTCATCGTATTTCGTCTCCTTCATATCTAAAAATGACTGGAAATGATATGCGCTATTATAGCAGACTCCCCACCTGCTGACAATACTGCCAGCAAAACAGAATCAGAGAGGATGATCATGATTTCAAAAGAAAAGAAAAACACCCTGCATATCGCGTCCTGCTCCTTCGGCAAAGACAGCCTTGCCACGATCCTGCTGGCGCTGGAGCACGGGGAACCGCTGGATGAAGCGGTCTACTGTGAGGTGATGTTCGATAAAAGAAGCTCCGGCGAGGTGCCGGAGCATCGGGCATTCATCTATGAGACTGCGCTCCCCAGACTGGAACGGTTGGGCATCCCGGTCCGTGTGCTGCGTTCGGATAAGACCTATCTGGATTTGTTTACAGGAACAGTTACTCGCGGTCCGAAAAAAGGACTTCGACGCGGATTCCCTCTGTGCGGGCATTGCTACGTTCAGCGGGACTGCAAACTCCGTCCCATCCGCCGGTATAACAGGACTCTGACGCCGGATACTGTGCAGTATGTGGGCATCGCCAGCGATGAGCCGGTGCGCTTGCGCCGCTTGCAGGGAGATCAGGTGTCCCTGCTGGAAAAATATCACTATACTGAAGAGGATGCAAAGCAGCTCTGCCAAACGGCAGGGCTGCTTTCACCTGTCTATGCGTTCACAGACCGTGGCGGCTGCTGGTTCTGCCCGAATGCCAAGCGGAAGGAACTGCGGCACCTTTATGACAACCATCCGGAGCTGTGGGCGAAAATGCTGGAGCTGCAGGCAATGCCGGGAAAGGTGTCCGAGAAATTCAACCGCACGGAGCGCTTTTCCGACATCGATGCGGCATTCCGAAAAGAAGATGCCCTGTGCCAAAAAGCGGCATAAAAAGGAAAAGGAGATGAGAATCATCAGCAATCAAAAATATGAGATCACAGACATGGCCCATGAGGAATATCCGTTCCTGCACCGCATCCGTGCGCTGCGGGATATCTGCGGCGAGATCCGCGCAGGCGACATAGGTGGCTTCGTGGAAAGCGAAAGCAACCTGTCCGCGGAGTCGGGAGACTGCGCGTGGATCTTCGATGACGCCATTGCAGCGGACAATGCCTATGTGGATCGGGACGCCTGTCTGCGGGGCGACGCCATTGCCTGTGGCAGCGCCTATGTTTCCAAAGGCAGCGTGATGAGCGGCCACAGCCGCGCCGAGGACAACGCCTATCTCCGCGGGGCCTCCATGACCGGAAAAGCGCTGGCTTCCGGAAACGCGCAGATCATTCACGATCCCCATACGATGGGGACTCCCATCCTGTCCGGCAACTGCAAGGTGTATGGCACGGTGCAGGGGGATATCCGCATCACCGGTTCTGCCGTGATCCTGCCCTGCGAGGAAGTCCGCAACGATACAAGGGATACCTTTGTCCTGAGCGGCAAGAGCCGCAGCGTGATCCGCGGCATCGGGCGTGAGACCTTGAAACCTCTGCAAAAAGAAGTAAGTCCTATGAAAACAAAAACGCTAAAGAAACGAGGTGTGGAGCGATGACCGTGTATGAGCAGGAGCTGCGAAAGCTGTTTGAACACAGCAATCTCGTGGATCGGCCTCAATTCTCCGGGCGTGTGTGCGTGGGAGATCTCGGAAAGGACCTGCGTGTACGGGCGGAGTTTCTCTCTACCCATGTTTCCAGCCAATATGACGCCATCCGCCTCACGGTGCTCAACCGCACGGAGGGCGTGGTGGACCGGACGCTGCTGCGCTTTCAGGATGTCTGGGGTAAAAAGCAGGTGCCGAACAATCCCAACTTCCGCAGCGGCGTCATTCCCCACCTGTGGGATGACTACGGAAAAGTGGAATGGTACGCCTATCATCCCACTGCCGCGGACTATGCCGCTCTGCGGGATGCCGTCGGTCAGTATCTGTCCGCATTCCGGGAGCGCACGCCGGAGCTGGAACGGAGCGGCCCCAAGCTGGTCTATATCTGTGCTCCGCTGCGGGGCGATGTGACAAACAATGTGGAGTTTGCGCGGCAGAAAGCGCAGGAGGTGTTTGTGGAGGGGAAATATCCCTATCTGTCCGCATCTGCTGTTCCCGCCTGTCGCAGATCCCGACGATCCCGCCCAGGACGAGAAAGCCAGGGCGATGGGACTGCGCCTGCTGGAATCCTGCCAGCAGATGAATGTGTACGGCCCGGTCTGGACGGATGGGATGTGGCAGGAGATATACAAAGCCGGTGAGCTGGGCATCCCCGTGTTGACGGATCAGAAAACCATTGGCCGGACGCCGCCTGCACGGCATCCCAAAAGAAAGGAGAGATAAATGCCAATTGAGAGGATCACTGCGGACGATCTGCGGGATATGGAGCATCAGGAGGGACTGGTGCTGCAGGGCTGCGGCGGAGAGGCGCAGGAGTGGCTGGATGGCATCAATGACCTGCTGACGCAGGACGGCATCCTGCAGAATGGCAGCCGCTTTGAGACGGTCAAGGTTTTTCAGCACGATGGACTCAACAATCTGCTGTTCCCCTTCGAGAACATTCAGGTGGATATGGGGAAGCTGGCGATGTGGCGTTTGCAGACCCACGGCGCATTCGGCGGCACATGGCTGTCCGACTATGTTCCCAACAGGCTGGGCGGGTTTCGCTCCGCCCGGCAGGAGAACCCCCGCCCTCTCTGCCCTCTGCTGGGGCAGGACGGCAACATCTTCCATCTGATGGGTATTGCCGCCAGAGTTCTTCGGCAGAATGGCATGGCGGCAGAGGCAAAGGAAATGCAGACCCGCATCATGGGCGGAGCGTGCCACAGCTACGAGGAAGCACTGGGAATCATCAGCGAATATGTGGAGACGGAGCTGTCTCCGCCCCGCGAAAATCGAACGAAAAAGAAGGAGAAGCATGAGCATGAGCGATAATCAGAAATGGAGCATCCTCCAGGGTGATGCCCTGAAGGTACTGGGGACCTTTGCCCCCAACACCTTTGACGCTGTCATCACCGATCCGCCCTATGCGTCCGGTGGGCGCACCCAGGCGGAAAAAAACAAATCCACAGCCAGGAAGTATTCCAGCATGGGCGAGAATGCGCCGCCCCCTTTCGATGGGGACGCCAAGGACCAGCGCTCCTGGACCCGCTGGGCGGCAGAGTGGCTGTATGAAGCGCGAAAGGTCTGCAAGTCCGGCGCGCCGGTGTGTATGTTCATCGACTGGCGGCAGCTTCCTGCGGCGACAGACGCCCTCCCAGTGGGCCGGTTGGATTTGGCGAGGCACCGCGGTTTGGGACAAGGGCAACAGCCGCCCGCAGAAGGGGCGCTTTCGCCAGCAGGCGGAGTACATTGTCTGGGGTTCCAATGGCGATATGCCTATCAGCCGTCCGGTCCCGTGTCTGCCGGGCGTGTTCAAATACGGCAATCCCCAGAGCCGCATCCATCTGACGGAGAAGCCGCTGCAGCTGATGCGGGACATCGTAAGGATCACGGAACCGGGCGGGCATATTCTGGACCCCTTTGCCGGCAGCGGTACCACGGTGCTGGCGGCTGTGCAGGAGGGCTATACCGCCACCGGCATCGAAGTCACAGACACCTATGCGGAGCTGGCACGGGAACGTATTCGGAAGGAACTGGCGTGCGCCGCCTGAGCCTGCGCTGTGTGGCAACAGCACTTGCTATGCGCCTCTTGTGGCATTCTTTGTAGAGGAACAGACGAGCTATTATCAACAGGTAGAAGGATTCGTCCTTCCCTTCGACGCAGCTCGAACTACTGCACGAAACAGCAGGCAGAAAACGGAAGAGATCGAGCGTTGATTCAATATTTGAACGGGCAGGGTGTCATCAAGACACCCTGCCTCTTCTATTTTGGGTGTTACATTGACACCCTGTGCGGAAGGACCCTGCGAAACCGGATGTCTGGCGCTGCTGCCAGACATTTCTTTTTTTCTGGAAAAGGTGCGGACCGTGTCCGCCTGTATTGGTATCAATCTACCTCTCAAAAAACGCCCCGCCAACGGCGGGGAACAGCCAACGCCGCCGATGGCGGCGCTGGCGCAAGCATCGCGCAAATGTACATTTGCACAGCTTGCTGGGGTAAGCCCCAGTCCCCAATGCCGCCTGCGAGCGGAAGTAACGCGGCAGCGCCGCAGGAAGGAGCACGAAATGGCTGAAATCGAAAAAAGACACCATCTTCATATTGTCCTGACACCTCGGCAGTACAGACTGCTGTGCAGTCAGGCAAAGCAGTGCCGCTTGACGAAGCGGGCCTACCTTGCCAGTCTCATTGAAGGGCAGCCGGTCAAATCCCGCCCCAGCCAGGAGATCAAAGACCTGCGAACGGAGATCCATCACATCGGAAATAACATCAATCAGATCGCCCGCAGTGTTAATGCCGGCATTGCCAAACCAGAGGATGCCAGACGGGGACTCTATCTGCTGGATCAGGTCTATGAACTGATGTTTCAGGTGGCGAATAAGTAGTGGCCGTTACCAAAATACTTTCCCGTAGCGGTGGCCTGCAGCAGGCCATTGATTATGTCCTCAATGGGGATAAAACGGATGACTGTATCTTAACGGCTCACTTCAACTGTGATCCAGGGCGTGAATACCGCCAGATGATGCAGACCAAGCGGGAAACACACCGGACAGACGGGCGTCAATGTTACCACATTATTCAATCATTCCGCCCCGGTGAGATCACACCGGAACTGGCGTTGGAGATAGCCAAAGAATTTGTGCGGGAACACCTGGACGGGTTTGAGGCGGTCATCGGTACGCACGTGGATCGACACCATATCCATTCGCATATCGTATTCAATTCCGTCAATGCGGACACTGGTGAGAAATACCACAGTACCCAACAAAGCTATTATCAGCAGATCCGTGCCATTTCAGACCGGCTCTGCCGGGAGCATGGATTATCTGTCATCGTGCAGGGCGCGCCTGCCAGGTCGGTCAGCTACATTGAGTGGCTGCGCCAGTCCAGGGGGCAGCCCACCTTCCGTTCCATGCTGGAGGCAGATCTGCGGGATGCCATCCGGGACGCCAACGACCTCGGCCACTTCTTCCTGCTCATGGAGCATAAGGGGTATGAGATCCATCATGGTGGCAGGCTCGGCTTCCGCCTGCGTGGACAGGAGCGATTCCAGTACCCCGGCAGGCGAGATCCGCTGTTCACAGAGGACGGAATCCGTGCTGCCATCCAGAGCAACCTGGAACAGATCGAAGCGGGACTGCGGCCTGTCTTGCCTGCGCGGCTGGCGTATCAGCCGTACCGGAAGCATCCCAGATACAGCGGCTTCCTTGCCCTCTATGTCCATTATCTCTACCTGCTGGGCAAGATCGAAAAGCGGCAGTACCCGCCCCGCATGACGCCGCATCTGCGGCAGGCGGTCATGCGCTTTGAGCGGTATCAGGCGCAGTTCGCGTTCCTGCGGGAAAATAACATCACAACGCCTGCTGACATGGCGGCATTCGAACAACGCACAGAGGAAACGCTGGGCAGATTGACAAAGCAGCGGACCCTCCTCAATGTGCGGAAGAAGAAACGCCAGCCGCTCTACGCGGCGCTGGCAGACGCGGAGGCGCTGGAACCCAGCAGAGCGTTATACGAGGAAGGGCTCACCGGCATGGAGCAGGAGTTTGAGCAGTACATGAAAGCCGTGAAGCTGCTGGAGGACAGCGGCGTTCCGCAGGAGGTGCTGGAGAAAGAAAAGGCAGAAGTGTATGAACAGCTCTCAGAGGTGAATCGGAAGATCCGGGCAGAGCGGGAAAAGCTGAAGCTCTGCCGGGAGATCTGCCGGCAGACGCCTGTAATGGAGCAGGACATCCAGAAAACAGAAGAACACCAGAAGGAGGTGCGGGAACATGAACATCGGAGGCGGTGAAGCGGCGGACCAGCTGGTACGCATGATGCTCTCCGGCAGCGAGGTCGCTGTCCGGCTGAGCGGCTCCGCCATTAAAAATGTACTGGCGCTCACCATGGCGCTGGCGAAAAAACACAAGACCATTTCCGGCAAAGTCAATCTTGCAAAGATGCTGAAGGAGACCCGCGATGTGCGGCGGTTCGCCATGTCTCCGGAGCAGTATCAGCAATTCAGGCAGCGGGCAGGAAAACAGAAGATCCTGTTCTCTGCCATCCGTGATTCGGATAACAAGGGAAAAGTCGTGGATGTGATCATGCCGGTAACGGAGATCGACCGCGCCAATATGATCTTTGAGCGCATCCGATATACCGGGCAGCCGGAGCAGGCGCGGCAGGATGCCCCCTCTAAGGAGCAGGAAGCCCGTGTAGGACAGGAGGTGCCGCAGCGCGAACAGGAACGCCCTCGGCAGGGGGAAACGCCTGTGACACCGCCTGTGGGCGAGCGGCAGGAGGTGGCGCCAAAAAAAGGATCTCGGTCGGGAACAGACTTGCCAGATACCAAAGGCAGATCGACCTCATCCAGCGGCAGGGAAACGGCTGCCGGGACGATGACGAATGAGCGCACTTCAGTTCTGGAACGGCTGAAAGGCTATCAGGCGCAGCTGGATACCCGGCAGAAGTCTGCCCCGGCCAAGGAAAAGGTCCGTCAAAAAGTACGACCGGACAGAACAAAGTAAGAAAGCCGTTTCGTCAGCAAGGCCGGCAGAGCATTCTACTCTGCCGGCCTCGTATTTTTTATGCAGGAGGTGATGCGGCTGAAAAAGACATCCCAAACAACGGATCTGGTACTTGCCCTGTTCCTCTATATCCCTGTGGTATGGGCGGCGCTGCTGATCGCCCAGTCCCTTGGCGGCGGTCTGCCGGAGCTGCTATCAAACTTAACTGCCGCGCTGGAACAGCCCTTCCAGATCCAATGGACAGACAAGAGCCTGTTGTCCATTCTCGTCTGCACCGGCGCGTATCTCATGGGGCTGTGTCTCTATGCTTCCGGACAGGGCAGGACACGGGACGGCGAGGAACACGGCTCTGCCGCATGGGGCTCGCCCCGGCAGCTCAACGCACAGTTCCGTCAAAAGGAAAACAAGATCCTCACCCGCCATGTGCGGCTGGGGCTGGATACCCACAAGCACCGGCGCTCGCTGAATGTGCTGGTCATTGGCGGCAGCGGCGCCGCCAAGACGCGCGGCTATGTCAAGCCCAACATTCTGGAAGCAAACAGCAACTATGTGATCACGGACCCGAAGATGGAGGTGCTGACCGCCACCGGAGGGTATCTGAAACGGCAGGGATACGACATCCGAGTGCTGAATCTGGTAGATCTGTCGCAGTCAGACGGCTATAACCCCTTCCGCTACCTGCGGGATGAAAAAGACGCGCTGAAGCTGGTCAACACGCTGATCCAGGCGACCACGCCCAAGGGCAGTCACGAGTCCGATCCGTTCTGGTCGAAGTCCGAGACAGCACTGCTGCAGGCCATCATCCTCATGCTGTTCCAGGAAGCGCCGGAATATGAGCAGAATTTTTCAATGGTGCTGCGTGTGCTGGAATATGCCGAAGTGAAGGAGGACGATGACGAGTATGTCTCCCCGCTGGATCTGCTGTTCCGGGCAATGGAGTATGAGAACCCGGAAAGCGTTGCCCTGCGGCAATATAAGGTTTTCAAGCAGGCGGCGGGCAAGACGGCAAAATCGATTCTGGTGTCTGCCGCTGTGCGGCTGGCACCCTTCAATCTGCCGCAGATCAAAGCTGTCACCGACCATGATGACATGGATCTCTACACGCTGGGAGAGCGAAAGTGCGCTCTGTACGCCGTCATCCCGGATAATGATACGACCTTTACTTTTTTTAGTGAGTCTTCTGTACTCCCAGATCTTCCAGACCCTTTACTACTGCGCAGACCAGATCCATCACGGAGCCTTGCCCTGCCACGTGCATTTCATCTTGGATGAAGCGCCATCGGTCAATCTGCCGGGGCTGCCGCGGGAGCTTGCGACCATGCGCTCACGCAACATCTCCTGCAGCACCATCATCCAGAACATGGCGCAGATCAAGGAGCTGTATAAGGACTCATGGGAAACCATCCCCGGCAACTCGGACACGCTGCTCTATCTGGGCGGTAACGAGGCAAGCACTCACAAGTACATTTCCGAGGCGTTGGGCAAGTCCACCATCGACACCAAGACCCACGGGCAGACCAAAGGGCGGTCCGGGTCTTACTCCACCAACTTCCAGATCAGTGGGCGGGAACTGCTGACGCCGGATGAGGTACGGATGCTGGATAACCGGTATTGTATTCTGTTCATCCGCGGCACACGGCCGGTGATGGACGAAAAGTATGAGCTCATGGAGCATCCCGCCATCCGCTATACGATGGACGGCGGCGGACCGCCCACATCCACCACGGAACGGCGGAGCCTCCCATTCCGGGAGAGCCGCTGTTCCAGATTGATTTTGACAATGAAAAGGAGAATGCTGCAGCATGAAACATGATTTGAACAACAAATATTTCGAGAGAAAGGCAAAGCGCGTCTATTCCGTGTTTGCCTGCGTTACTCTGCTTCTGGTCGCCACCGCAGTGCCTGCGCTGGCGGCAGATGACCCGCTGACGGTGGTCAACAACCTGTCTGATTTCATTTTCTCGCTGATCCGCGCCATTGGCCTCATCCTGCTGGGCTTCGGCATCCTGCAGGTGGGCCTGTCCCTCAAGAGCCACGATCCCTCCCAGCGCGCCAACGGCATGCTGACGGTGGCAGGCGGTATCGTCATTACCTTTACCAAGGAGATCCTCTCCCTCATCACCGGCTGAAAAACGCGGCAGGGTGAACGGCATGATACCGTTCACCCTGTTCTTCCCGTAGGAGGTGATTTTGAATGGGAAGTGGAAACTGGATCGTAGACAACTTAAACTCCGCGCTGGAAATGTGGAACGGCAGGCTGGCAGAGATCTGGCAGCTTATCAGCACCTCGCCGGAGTCCTTTAAGGGCGGCGGTGTCTGGAATGCCATCGTGAACATCAACGATGGATTAAAAGCTGTGGGGTATGCGCTGTTGGTGCTGTTTTTCGTAATGGGCGTGGTCAAGACCTGCGGCAGCTTTACCGAGATGAAGAAGCCGGAAGTGGCCTTCAAATGCTTCATCCGCTTTGTGCTGGCGCAGGCGGCGGTATCGTGGGGCATGGAGCTGATGACCGGCGCGTTTCGCGTTGCCCAGGGCATGGTGACGACCATCATGGATTCCTCCGGACTGACAGCCATGTCTGCCACCACATTGCCGGACGAACTGGTGAGTGTCATCGAGGATGTGGGTTTTATCGACTCCATCCCCCTTTGGGCGGTGACGCTGCTGGGCTCGCTCTTTATCTGGGTGCTCTCCCTTGTCATGATACTGACGGTATATAGCCGCTTTTTTAAGCTCTACATCGCAACGGCCATCGCACCCATCCCGCTGGCCAGCTTTGCAGGACAGCCCTCCAGCAGTATCGGCGTTGCTTTTCTGAAAAGCTATGCCGCCATCTGCATGGAGGGCTGTGTCATCGTATTGGCCTGTGTGATCTTCTCTGCCTTTGCCTCGTCCCCGCCCGCCATCGCGGACGATACGCTGGCGGCAGCCACCATCGTATGGAACTATGTGGGCGAGCTGATCTTCAATATGCTGGTGCTGGTGGGCGCGATCAAGATGAGCGACCGCATCATCCGGGAGCTGATGGGCCTTGGCTGATTCAGCGCCACAGACCCTCTGTGCTGACGGTGTCTTCGCCGTTCTCCCGTGCTTTGCGAACACGGTAGGAGAAATACTCCATAGCGGCAGCGTCATCCCGTGCCTGCATAACAAGATCGCAGACAAAGCGGATCAGCGAAAGCAGCCAGGACAGCACCACCAGCCCTACAAGGGCGAACAGGATGCGGTCTGCCAGCACGGTATGGGCGCGATACCAGCCGTGGAACACCGTCAGCATGGACACGGTGTACAAAAGCGGGATGGTCATCCGTGTCAGCGCGGCCAGCCGGGAGAGAAGCGCCAGGACGCCAAGCCCGGCGATCATCAGAAAAGCGATCATGTGTCACGACCTCCTTCATCGGGTTTGTGGCATAGTACCATGACTGCACAGACAAAGCAAGAGTCTGTTCAGCAAAACTCAGAAAAAAAACTCGGAGGTGATCTATTGGAGGTCCGCATCAACAAAGAAGTACGAAATTACCAGGAGAGTCTATTCTTCGGGCTGTCCCTGCGGCAGTTGCTGTTCGCACTGCTGGCGGTCGCCGTGGCAGTGGGCGTATATTTCGGCCTGCGCCCTGTGCTGGGGAATGGGGAGATCGGCTGGGTCTGCGTGCTTGCAGCCTTTCCCTTTGCCCTGGGCGGCTTTTTTCAGTATAACGGCATGACGCTGGAACGCTTTCTGCTCGCGTATATCCGCTCGGAATTCCTGTTTCCCCGCAGGCTCGTGTTCAAATCGGACAACATATACGCCAAAGCTCTGGAAAATTCAACGATAAAGGAGGCTCTCAAACTTGATTAAAACTCTGCAAAATACACTGAAGCAGGACAAAGAAAGATTTACGGTTCCGAAATCTGTACAGGACATCATCCCCATCCGCCGCATCTGGCCGGATGGGGTCTTTCAATTTGGCAGCAAGTATTCTAAAACACTGCGTTTTAGCGACATCAACTACGCCATCGCCTCGAAAGAGGATAAGACGGCGATGTTTCTCAGCTATTCCGAGCTGCTGAACGCGCTGGACACCGGCTCCACCACGAAGATCACCATCAACAATAAGCGCCTGGACCGGCGCAATTTTGAGCAGGAGATCCTCATCCCGCCCAAGGGAGATGATCTGGACGGCGGACGCAAGGAATACAACGCCATGCTGCTGGATAAGGTTACCGATTCATCCAACAGCGTGGTGCAGGAACGCTACATCACCCTGTCCGTCCACAAGAAAAATGTGGAGGAAGCCCGCGCGTTTTTTGACCGCACGGTCCATGACGCCTCTTCCCGTCTGAACCACATGGACTCTCGCTGCGAGGAACTGGATGCGGCAGACCGCCTCCATATCCTGCATGATTTCTACCGTGTGGGTGAGGAAAGCGAGTTCCGCTTTGACCTCCGGGAGAACATGAAAAATGGGCGCTCCTTCAAGGACGCCATCTGCCCGGACAGCATGGAATTCAAAAAGGATCATTTTATCATGGGCGGTAAATATGGCCGGGTGCTTTTTTTGAAGGAGTATGCCAGCTACATCAAGGATTCCATGATCAATGAGCTTACCAGCCTGAACCGCAGTCTCATGCTGTCCATTGATATCATCCCTGTTCCTACCGATGAGGCGGTGCGGGAGATGCAGAACCGCCTGCTGGGTGTGGAGACCAATGTGACCAACTGGCAGCGCCGGCAGAACGCCAACAATAACTTTTCTGCCGTTGTACCTTACGATTTGGAGCAGCAGCGCAAGGAGACTCGCGAGATGCTGGACGATCTCACGACCCGCGACCAGCGGATGCTGTTCGCCGTGGTCACGCTGGTGCATCTGGCAGACAGCAAAGAGGAACTGGACAGCGACACGGAAACGCTCCAGTCCATTGCCCGCAAGCACCTCTGTCAGCTCACGACACTGAACTGGCAGCAGGCGGACGGGCTGGTGACGGCGCTGCCGCTGGGCCTGCGCCGCATCGATGCCCTGCGCACTCTGACCACGGAGGCGCTGGCTGTTCTCATGCCCTTCAAGGCCCAGGAGATCTGGGACCGGGGCGGCGTGTACTACGGGCAGAATGCCATCAGCAAAAATCTCATCGTGGCGGACCGCAGGCAGCTTCTCAACGGCAACGCATTCATTCTGGGCGTCTCCGGCTCCGGCAAATCCTTCAGCGCCAAGAAGGAGATGGTGTCACTGGCGCTGTCCACGCAGGACGATATCATCGTCATCGATCCGGAATCGGAGTACCGCCCCCTCATCGAAGGACTGGGCGGCCAGGTCATCAACATCTCCGCCACCTCTCCCAACCATATCAACGCCATGGATATGGAGCAGGGCTATGGGGACGGAGAGAACCCCGTGGTGCTGAAATCCGAGTTCCTGCTCTCCCTCTGTGAACAGCTCATTGGGGCAGGCAAGCTGTCTGCCAAGGAAAAATCCGTCATCGACCGCTGTACCGCGCAGGTGTACCGGGACTATATCCGCAGCGGCTATCACGGCGCGGTCCCCACCTTGCAGGACTTCCACGCGGAGCTGCTCCGCCAGCCGGAAAAGGAAGCACAGGATGTGGCGCTGGCCATTGAGCTGTTTACAGACGGCAGTCTCAACACCTTTGCCAAGCCCACCAATGTGGACACCAATTCCCGCATCCTTTGCTATGACATCCGTGACCTCGGCAAGCAGCTTTTGCCGGTCGGCATGCTCGTCGTGCTGGACAGCGTGTTCAACCGCATCATCCGCAACCGTGGGCTGAAGCGCAACACCTGGATCTATATCGACGAGATCTATGTGCGTCCGGAAGCCGCCTGAAGCAACGCAGGCAGCGCGGGACTATGCAAATTCCACCTTTGGCAAGTGGAAGGGAAAATGTGAAATCTGAAACCCTGTCATCATCCGGCTTACCCGCAAGAGAAATCCCAAGGGGAACACAGCACGCCGGAAAAGGCATAAGTCAGCCAGTCATCACGCTGCGACTGAGTGCCAAGATGAAAAGTTCTGCATGAGGATGAAAGCCAAACTGCCTGAACGATAGTCAGAGGAGCGTTATCGTCCGCCACGGCGAAAAGATGACTATATGCGCCGTGTGATATGGGCAAGTGGTGAAGGTAAATCGCCAAATGCGTACACATCCATATCAGCCGCCCGCAGTCAGCGGGAAATGACGGAAGTCGCATCCGACAGCAGAACAGGCCAATTTGCATAGTTCTAACCGGAGATGACCTAAACCGGAACGCTGGAAACAGCTATGGCCTGGGCCTGAATATCCGGCACGGTCACGGAGCCACCATAGTAGTCCGAGGGCGTTAATGGCGTCCACATGGCGAAGGGTGGCAGTTTATCCCCTGATACTGAAAAGGAAAGGTGCGTGAGGCACTATGAGAAGTCCACAGACAGTATTGGAAACCCTACGAAAGCACGCGCAGAAAGCGCATTACCAGTATGAGCGTCTTTACCGCAACCTGTATAACCCTCAGCTCTACCTTCTGGCCTATCAGAACCTATATGCGAACAAGGGGAGTACGACGGCTGGAGCAGATGGCGCTACCCTCAGCGGTATGAGCCTGAAGCGAATTGAGTCCCTGATTAAAAAAACTGCGGGACCGCAGTTATCAACCCCACCCCGCCAGGAGGCAGTACATCCCCAAGAAAAGTGGAAACGGGCTGCGCCCGCTGGGTATCCCGGCGGCAGACGACAAACTGGTACAAGAAGCCGTTCGCATGATTTTAGAAAGCATCTATGAACCGACCTTTCAAAGCACATCTCATGGTTTTCGGCCCGGAAAAAGCTGTCATACCGCCCTGTCGCAGATACAGAAAACCTTCACCGGCGTCAGCTGGTTTGTGGAGGGCGACATCAAAGGGTGTTTCGACAACATCGACCACCACATCCTGGTCAACATTCTGAAACGAAGGATAAAGGACGAGGCTTTCATAGACCTGATTTGGAAGCTGCTCCGGGCCGGGTATCTGGAGGACTGGATGAAGCACCAGACCTACAGTGGCACGCCGCAGGGCTCCGGGGTAAGTCCACTCTTGGCGAATATCTATATGAACGAGCTGGACCTGTTCATGGAAAAGCTCCGGGCGCAATTCGGCAAGGGCGACAAGCGGCGGTTCAGCAACGACTATGTCAATGCCAACCACCACTATGCGCGAACCAGAGAACGAAACGCCAAAAAATGGAACACCATGAGCGAAGAAGAACGGAAAGACGCCAAAGTCATGCAGAAGAAATTACAGGCAATCCTGCTATCTACCCCCAGTCGGGAGCCAATGGACCCCAACTATCGCAGAGTTCTATATGTCCGTTACGCCGATGATTTTCTAATTGGCGTGATTGGAAATAAAGCGGACGCCGAACAAATCAAGACCGCCGTCAGTGAATTTCTGAAACAGGAATTGAACCTCACCATGTCGCCTGAGAAAACCCTGATTACCCACGGACATGACAAGGCAAGATTCCTGGGATACGACATCACCATCAGCAAGAATCAGGCGGTCAAAAAGACAAAGGGCGGCGTAAAGCGAGCCTATAATGGGCGCGTTGTCCTCCTGCTTCCAAAGGAAAAATGGATGGGTAAACTGCAAGAGTATAGGGCGCTTAATATACAAAAGGATGGCACGGGGAAAGAAATTTGGATGCCTGTGGCAAGGAACGGCTTGCAAAACAAAGAACCTATTGAAATCCTCGCACAATTCAACGGAGAAATCCGGGGTATCTACAACTATTATCGTCTGGCACGGAATGTATCTGTCCTGAACAAGTTTTGCTATGTCATGGAGTACAGCATGTATAAGACTATCGCAAGGAAAATGCGGTGCTCCGCAGCGAAAGTCAAGAAGAAATATACGAGAGACCGCATATTTGGCATAGAATACGAAACAAAACACGGGATAAAACGGGCCGAGTTCTACCATAACGGTTTCCGGAAAAGTGCGCCGTCTAAATTAGACATGGACACAACGCCGGACTATAGATACTCCATCCGACCCAAGGAAGTCATTGCCAGATTTATGACCGGATACTGTGAGCTGTGCTGTAAAAATGAACTCCCGGTTATGATTTACCAGGTGAAGAACCTGAAAAGTCTTTCCGGCAACGAGCCCTGGGAACAATTTATGTTGAAAAAGCGCCGCAAGACGCTGATTGTGTGCGAGGACTGCTACAAAACAATCACAAATTCGTAGGGTGGATAAATAGAGAGCCGTATACATCGAGAGGTGTAAGTACGGCCGTTCCAGGAAAGGGCCTGTCCGTATCAAAGGGAGATCCACGCCCTCCGCGCGGCGCGGTAAAGACCGCGGAGCACACCTCCAGGCGGACCATCAAGACGGCGGGTCAGGCGGCTAAAACGGCGGAGCGGACGGCAAGAGCCGCCCCGGAACCATGCGGGCCGCCGCAGACCTCACCCGGCACACCGCCCAGGCTGTCCGCGCCACGGCCCAGACAGCGGCTGTAACTGCCAAAGCAGCAGCCAGATCCGCCGTGGCAGCGGCCAAGGCCGTCATTGCCGCCGCTCAGGCGTTGCTCTCCGCCCTCGCGGCGGGCGGCGGGGTCGTTCTTGCGCTCGTAGTCGTGGTGTGCCTGGTCGGAATCTTGATCGTCTCGCCCTTCGGCATCTTTTTCGCGGACGGCGGGAACGCCCCGGACGCCGTCTCTCCATCTGCAGCCGTGGCCCAGCTCAACCGTGAGCTGGCAGACCGGCTGGAGGAGCTGCAGTCCGGCGGGGTATACGACGGCGTGGAGGTGCATGGCCAGCCTCCCGGCTGGCCGGAAGTATTGGCCGTGTTTGCCGCCCGGACAGCCGGAGCGGCGGATGGCGTGGATGTGGCGGTACTGGACCCGGAGCGGGTGGACCGCCTGCGGACGGTGTTCTGGGATATGACAAAGATCACCACCCAAGTAGAGACCATAGAACACACAGGAACCAGAGAGGACGGAGGATGGACGGAGTCCATCCTGCACATCACCATCACCCCCAGGACGCCGGACGATATGCGGGTGTTCTATCAATTCACTGATGACCAAAATGAGGCGCTGGACGAGCTTCTGGAAAACCGGGATCTCCTGGCCGCACTGGCGGGCGACTTGACGATCTCCGACCCGGACGCCAAGGCCCTGCTGGCCGCGCTCCCGGAGGAGCTGTCCCCAGAGCGGCGGGCTGTGGTGGAGACCGCCTGCTCCCTGGTGGGCAAGGTGAACTACTTTGGGGCGGCAAATCCCTGGTTTTGGCTGGGATGAGCGATGGGAACCATTCAGAAGGTCACGGCGGCGGGCAGCTCCACCACCGGAACCTACCGGCCCTACGGGATGGATTGCAGTGGATTTGTCGATTGGGTATTCTACAATGTGACAGGCGGGGAGTACATCATAGGCCACGGGGGTGGGGCCACCATGCAGCACAATTACTGTACGGAAATCTCCTGGGACGAGGCCCTTCCTGGGGATCTGGTCTTCTACCCAGGCGACGAGCATGTGGGTATCGTGGGCGGCAGGGATGAGAACGGAGAGCTACTCATTGTCCACTGCGCGTTCAGCCAGGATAATGTGGTCATTACCGAAAAGAGTGGGTTTGTGTCGATTGCGCGGCCCAACTATTACAGCGAATAGCATCCGGGCGGGGGCATGATCCATGCCTCCGCCCATTTCTTAAGTAATGTTCGCATAAAGCAGGGTGTGGCACTTCTGCTCATATACCTCTATAATATTAGTCCGTGCGCATATCATGACAAAGTCTTGTAACCCTATCAAGACTAATGTATGATTATAAGTAGGACGAGTCTGATGAGACTATGAGGTAACAAAGGATGGCTTACACATACAAGGTCTGGATTGTAGACGGTAAAGAACATTTTGAGTATGGAAATGGGCAGACAAGGAAAAAAGACTTTCCTTTGCGGAAAGTCTGATGAAACTGCTCTATTTAGATATCTGGTCATTCGCGGATTTGTTCGAGGGCATGGGCAAGTCGATTGTGAAGCTGTATGAAACCAAGGAGCAGCAGTATTCCGACAACGTGTTGTCTGCGCTGAACACCGTAGCAAAAAAGCACATCTATTTTGAACTGCTGCGCCTTGACTGGTGGGAGCGTTTGGAAAAAGCCAAGGCACAGGGCTACAAGGATATTGTGGTCTTGCTACCAAGAAAAAAGCTGCCCCATACTCCAGCGAACATTCACACCATGCAGAAGCAGATGAAGGCGCTCTTTGCGCAGGTGTTGGATCTGGATTTAAGTCCAAAGGAGTCGGTGCAGCAAAAGATGGTGCAGTACTATAATAATCGCGGTGGTGACCAGTTGAACACCTTTCAGTTTCAGCCCCAGGCCATGAGCTTTGAGATCATTGGCCCCAAAACCTTTACCGAGGTGCTGTATCCCAAGGATATTTACGATATCATAGACTACTTTGTCCGTGAGTTCGTGAAGCGTAAGCAGCCGATTCGCCTTTGCAAAAACTGCGGACGGTACTTTTGCTGTTTCGGGCGTATCAACACAGAATACTGTGACCGCCCTACTGATGATAAAGGCCGCACGTGTAAGGATATGGGCGCGACCAATGTCTGGGGACAGAAAAGCGGAAAGATGATGAGGTGTTCAAGGTCTACCGCCGAGAATACAAAAAACGCTTTGGCTGGATTAAGGCGGGAAAAATCGAGAAGTATGCTTTCTATGCTTGGAGTAAAAAAGCCAGAGAAGAAAAAACGAAGTGTGATGCCGGAGGGAGTAGCTTGCAGGAGTTTACCAAGTGGCTGAAGGAATCTTGATTTTTACAGATAAGTGTCACAGGGAGGAGGGGGACAGATGCTGATTTATCTACTCACACTTATAGATAATGAAGGTGACCGTCAAACATTCACGGCTATTTATCAGGAGTACCATGTCCAAATGGAGAAGGTTGCCCTGCGGATTCTATCGGAACATAATGATGCGGAGGATGCTGTGCAGAATGCGTGGATACAGGTAATCAAACATTTTCACAAGGTTTCTGAAATTCCCTGCGAGGAATTGCTCTTTTGGCTCATTTCCATTACGAAGAACGAAGCGCTGATGATTCTCCGAAAGAGGCGAAAAACCGTTCCCTTAGAAAACTGGGATGCAACCACAGAAGTCTGGAATCACGATATGAATTATCAAGAGATTGTGGCGCTCTTTACACGACTGCCTGAAACATATCGGGTTACATTGGAAATGAAGTTTTTGTTGCAGTACACAGACCATGAAATTGCACAACATCTCGGTATCAGCGAAACGGCAGTTAGCACCCGCGTTAATCGGGGGAGGACTTTGCTTCGTGAACTCGCTATAAAGGAGGGACTACATCTATGACGGATGAAAATTTGGATAAATTGATGCGCAAAGTTCTTATAGATGCACTGCGTATGGAGTGGTCTGATGCTTTAAATGAGAGTCCAACTATGAGTACTACAAAGGAATTTCAACATCAGATGAAAGTGATGCTTAGAGATCCCTTTGCATGGTATCATAAAAAGACTCGTCCCTTGTGGAAAAAAGTACTTCAAACGGTTGCTACCGTTGTCCTTGTAATCTCTCTGTCCTTTGGCACGCTGATGGTCACCAGTCCCAATGCTCGGGCTAGGTGATTCAGTGGGTTAGAGAATGGTATGAAACGCACATTGTCTACCGCTACTCAGGAGAAGTAATTCCCGAAGAAATGCCGCAATACGAAATTTCAAATTTGCCCGAGGGTTATCAGGAAATTGATCGTTTTACCTTTTCCAGCTATGTAAGCGTAATTTATCAAAACGAGGAGGGACTTCCCTATATCTGGATTATAACTTCATCCAGCAAGGGGTGCCCATGATTTTGTAACGACTAACATGGATGTATCCGATATTATAGTAAATGGACATGCAGGACAGCTATTTATAGCACAGGATTCTAACCAAGGAAGCGCAATTACTTGGGTTGATGAGAACCAGAACCTTCAATTTACGATTGACGGTTTCGCAGACCGAGAATCGTTGCTAAATATGGCCGAAAGTGTTAGGCAATTGCTTAAATAATAATTTCATATTTTCAAAAATTTTTGTGAGGAAATCACCTCCTGCTGCATTTACTTGATAGGAATCCCCAAAAGCGTTCTTGTCAAAAATGTTGAGGGAGGTGATTTTTATGAAGAAACATATGGTTTCTGCGGTGCTATTGCTCATTATGATGCTCTCTTTGTCAGCACAAGCAGCCGAGATGCGAGTCATCACAGCCAGTCCATATCTAACGTTTAACGAAAACACTGCCACCTGCATGGCGGACTGCAAAAGCACGAATCCCAGTGATAAAGTCTCAGCCACATTGACACTCTATCAAGGAAGTACCTGTGTAACCTCTTGGAGTGGTTCGGGAAATGGCCGAGTCATTATTTCTAAAAGTTGTACTGTAAAGAGTGGCATGGAGTACAAGCTGGTCTTATCCTATTCTGTAAATGGAAAAGCTCAAGAATCAGTTTCGGTTACTGCAATTAGTCCCAAGTAAATTGCGGTCGATTGGAGGTGAGTCCGATGGGTTAGCGATTCGGCGGTCCCCAACTTTTCTATTTACTTGCAGGTAGGAACCACCAGCAAATCCATAGCAACGCAACCGCCGAAATAGCAAACATTCCTGTACCTTTCGTCCAAGGGGAATCATTCCCTACAAAAACAAAGGAGATATCAACATGAAAAAGTTAAGAAGTTCCTGAGTGTCCTCTGCGCAGCCTGTATGGCAATAACCTTGCTCCCCAGCGCAATGGCTGCCGATCTTCCATCGGAACCCAATGTGTACCGGTTAATTTCAGCACAAGAATTTAACTCCATAGCTCCTCGTTCTACAGCAACAGGAAGGGTGATGCTCCCGCGGTCGAACTCGAGCGGGACTAATGGTGTCGCCTGCTCCGGAATTCGTTGCCGATGAGAGTAATGTATCCTTTACCATTGACAGCGCTCCCGGTTGCACAAATTATAATGTTCAACTTTATCTTGGGACAATCAAAGATGGCGGCTCCCAAGTTTATTTGTTTGAATCGGTTAATATAGGAGCAGGGGCTTCATTCTCGGGGCTAGAGATCGGTAAGACTTATTTCTTTAAAGTTAGCTCAGCGACTGCACCCTCTTCCGGCTCAAATGCCTCGTGGACACGCAAAACATATCCCTAATTTGAGATTACCCCTGTATAACTTTCATGTTATGCTCAGGAATTACTAAAATATCTTGTAGTGTATCAAATCTACCTTTCACAACCGAAGTGCGCGGTTGTGAAAGGTAGACTATTTCTAACGTAATTGAATAAACTCCTTTACAAATTGAACGGAGGGATGCTTTTTGAAAAATATAAAACAATTATTTGTTTGCTTGCTTGCTATTAGTATGACTATATCAGTCTCAGCCCATGCAATTGCTACCGATGCTATGGAGAGTGCTATATCTCCAATTGTCATTACTGCAACTGAGTTTGATGCAATTTCCGCTCAAACTGAACATGTAGGAAGAATTATGCTTCCGCACACGAATCCTGAAGGCTCTAACGGAAACAGTTGCGGAGAATTCGTAGCAAACGAAGCCAACGTAGCATTCTCTATTCTCTCTGCCCCCGCCACTGAAAGCTACAATGTGCAGCTCTATCACGGAACAGCTAGTAGTGGTGGTATCCCTGTGTATCTCTATGCGAAGGATGTTCCCATAGGTTCAGGGGTATGGTTCTCCAACTTGATAGTTGGGGACACTTATTTTAAAGTTAGTTCTTCCACCGCTCCAGTACCCGGATCAAATGCCCGCTACTCGTACAAAACATTTTCTTTTCCAACAATTACGGTATCTACCGATGTTGCGGTTGATATTAAAAACTGTGTTAACTTCCAACTTTTCACTACCATATAACGTAAGCGTCAAA
>VOFH01004205.1_pt1 | contig 34558 bp, 46 predicted proteins | sample 5384091 | NCBI WGS metagenome assembly VOFH01 (sample SAMN12384727, study PRJNA508395) | human gut metagenome | isolation source: healthy gut G | host: Homo sapiens
GTTAAAGCTGAGATAGCTCAGCTCATCCAGAATCAGCAAATCCGCCTTGGCCAGCGTCCGTTCCAGCTTGCCCAGATGGTAATTATCCTTTGCTTCGCATAATTCTGTGAAAGCGTTGCCCGCATTCTTAAACAGGACGTTGTATCCCTGGGTGCAGGCTTTCAGACCCAGAGCAATCGCCAGATGGGTCTTGCCCGGCCAGGGGTTGCCAATCATAATGACATTCTGCCTGTTCTGGATAAACAAATCCGACAGCTGGCCAGTTCTTGCAGGAACAGCGGAGAAACCGCATCATTGAGCTGGCTGCAGTCGAATTCCTCCATCGTTTTCAGATATGGAAATCCAGCCGCTTTCAGCCGCCGCCTGTTCTGGTTTTCCTGTCTGGAAGCCGTTTCCGCTTTCATGAGTTCCAGCAGCAGGTCAGCAAATCCGGCGGATGGATCTGCCTGCCGCAGAACTTCCCTGTACTCTGCAAAGGGAAGGAATTTTCAGCTGTTTTGGACATTGCGGCGGATATAGCCCACCAGTCCTTCTACCAGACCTTTTTCGTTGCCGGATGCCGGATTGCAGAATACAGCTTCAAAGCTGCAGTGAGCGGCCAAAAGCGGCATAACCCGCCTGCTTCCGGGCGTGGGCGCCGAAGCCATCCTTAGCAGCAACCTTACCGTTGTCAAAGATAACCCGCTTGGGGAACACCCTCGCCGCTCTTGAACCAGTGCATCCAGAAACTCATTCTGTTGCTGGGGCACCCCAGTCAATCTGCAGGGCATCTCCTGCCGGAAAGATAAGCGGAACGAATGCTTCCTGGCTCTTCTCGCGAAGTTCTTTCACCAGTCGCCGGACGGTTGTCTCGCCGCCGGTGAAGCCGTATTCGGCTACCAGCCGGTCGTAGATCCGTTTGGCGGTGTGGTGCTGCTTCTTGGATCTACACTGGTTATCCTCATCCAGACACTGTCTGACAAAGGCTACCACATCCTCAGTAAGTACGGAGGCGTCTCTGGGTAGTTCTTCCGCTCCCAGGGAACGCTGTCGCCGTCCCAGTACTTTTTTGACGGTATTGCGCGAGATGTGGAGCGTTGCTGCAATCTGTCTCTGACTCATGCCGTTCAGCCGCATCTTACGAATCTGTTTGTATATCTCACTGTAATAACCACCTTTGTTCGCCCCCTATATAGTCTGAGACTATTATAGAGGACTGTTTCCGGTGGCTCAATTTTTCATGAGCGTTTCACTGCTAAGTGGCTCACTTTTATATTAGCGTTTACAGTTACTTTTCCCCTTATGAAACACCTTATGGCAATGCTTGCACAGGCGCAAGGGCTGGTCATCGTCCACCAGCATAAAGCTGAACATCATCTGGATGCCCAACAGTAGGGAGTGAAAATCCCAGTAAATGGTGGGCTTATCCAGCAGCTCGATGTGATAGCTGGGTGCGATCCCCCCAAATGCGGCCATAGCCTTGCGGTGTAGCCCACGTTCGTCCTCGCCCATGAAGTCATAGTCATTGTAGTAGAAAAAGGCGGTGGTAAGCGTAAAGGCCCAGTCCTTGAACTGCTGGGCAACCCAGTCGTAAGGTTCCGCATATTCCCGCTGGAAGCTCATGGTCTTAGCCATCGGTTCATCCATGAAGGTCATGGTCAGGGCGATCATGGCCCGATCTCCAGATACATTCCATATGGATTCGACCCCCTTTTTCACCAGGTCTAACTTGTCAAAGGGGTAAAACAGGGACAGATATTCATCTGTTCCCATGGATTCCTCTTTGATAAAGTGGTTTTTGGGCAGGTAAACCGCCTTGTACTCCATAAAGGTTGGTGTGGTGGGCAAGGCGGTCATCAGACCCAGCAGGCCGTACCGGGTGACAAACTCCATCACGGCCTTTTCCACTTCTGCCTCCGCTTTACGCCCCATCAGCAGCATCCCCACATTCAGTGCATCCAACACAATGTTCGGGACCTCTTTCAGCGGATTGTAGACATCCGGCTTTGCGTTTTTGCCGGGGGTGATGTACCGCTTGCCATCTTCCGCTGTTTTCAGCTCATAATGATCGTAGCGCACCCAATGAGAACGGGATTGTTCAAATAGATTCTTCATTATGCGTGCCCTTTCTGTTTCGCCCCTGCCATCAGGGGCGTTTTTTCTTTTTTTCTGCGCTTGGTCTTGTTTTCCCGCCGGATCACGGCGTCCTTGCCCTGTTTCTTTGCGATTTTCGAGTATTCCTCCAGAAACCGACGCTCCCGCAAGGTCAGGCCGTTTTCCTGCTTGCTGCACAGATGGTCATACATCTGGCGCTGCAATTTTTTACGGATGGTTTTCCGCAGCTTGCGGATATTGCGGTCAGACTGCCCACGAATGGCAGCAAGCCGGGTGGTGCTGTAGAGCCGCAAAGAGAGAAAATACAGGACTTCCTTGTGTTCCTCACTGAGATTTTCGATCATGCCGGAGATAAATGGGTCGGCGCTCAGCTGGTGCATCTCATAGGGGCAGTCAAACAGGACATCCAGAAAATCTCCGGCCATCAGCTGCCGGTATGCGGGGTTGTTCATCCAGCGGGGAATGAGCTTCGGTTCCGGCACCGCCTGATATTCCAGCGGCACATCCCCACGGAGGTTTTCGTGGTCCCGTTCCCGGCGCTCCCGGTTCCGGTCCAGCTTGTTCCATTCCTCCACCACCGTCCGGAAATCCTTCTCGGTGCGGGCTGCTTCCTCCAGCCGACGTATAGATTCGGCCCGGATCTCCCGCTTTAGCCGCTTATCGCTGACCGGGGCCGCTTCTTCCTCCTCGGTCTCCAGCTCGGCATCATAAAATTTCGAGCGTCCGGCATGGAAACAGCTGGTGGCGGACATTGAAGCAGGCAAGGTGGCCCATGTCATTGTCAAGGATATGAGCCGGGCGGGGCGTGACTATCTGCAAACCGGCTTTTACACAGAGGTATTCTTCCGGCAGCATGGCGTCCACTTTGTTGCCATTGCCAACGGCGTGGACAGTGATGACCAGAACAGCAACGAGTTTGCGCCCTTCCTCAACATCATGAACGAGTGGTATCTGCGCGACCTGAGCCGCAAGCAGAAAACCGCCATTCGGGTCAAGGGGGAATCCGGCAAGCCAACCACCAACTGTGCCATCTACGGCTATAAGAAAGACCCGGAGAACAAATACCACTGGCTGATCGACGAGGAAGCGGCTGCCGTGGTGCGGCGTATCTTCCAGCTGACCATTGAGGGCAAAGGCCCCTACGACATCGCCCGCATCCTGTTTGATGACAAGATCAACACGCCTGCGGTCTACTTCGGCAAACAGAATAAGGGCATCTGGAAAAGCAAGGAGGAGTTCCCCAACCCCTATAACTGGAGCGGCTACATCGTTGGGCAGATTCTCTCCAAGCCGGAGTATATGGGGCATACGGTGAATTTCCGTTCCCACAAGCAGTCCTATAAGGATAAAAACGCCGTGATGAATCCCAAGGAAGATTGGCTGATCTTCGAGAACACCCATGAAGCCATCGTGGATGCAGAAACATGGGAGCTGGCACAGAAGCTGCGGAAAACACCACGGCGGCATGATACGCTGGGCGAGGCCAATCCGCTGACGGGGCTTGTATTCTGCGCGGACTGCGGTGCAAAGATGATGAACCATCGCTCAAGAGGCGGCACGGAGAATAATCCTTATCCGTCGGACTTTTACGATTGTTCCACCTATACGCTGGCACATCAGAAGCGCACCCATGCTTGCAGCGGACACTATATCCGCAGCAAGGTGCTGCGGGAGCTGATTCTGGAAACCATCCGGGCAGCCAGCACCTTTGCCATCTCCGACCGGGACGCCTTTCTGGAGAAGGTGCGCTCTGCCTCCCAACTGCGGCAGGCAGAAGCGGCCAAGGAAACCAAGCGGAGGCTGAACAAGGAGAAAAAGCGGATTTCCGAACTGGATACCATCATCAAGAAGCTCTATGAATCCTTTGCCGTCGGGCGCATTACCGGTGAACGCTTTGACAGTCTGCTGGCAGATTACGAAAATGAGCAGAAAGCGCTGACAGCGTCCGTCTCCGAAATGGAAACGCAGATGTCCGCCTTTGCGGAGGACACCGACCGGGCCAAGCAGTTTCTGGAGCTGGCAAAGAAGTACACGGATTTTCCGAGCTGACCACGCCCATGATCAACGAGTTCGTGGAGAAAATCATCGTACACGCTCCAGAAAAGATCGACGGTGACCGGGTGCAGGAAGTGGATATCCACCTTCGCTTTATCGGGCAGTTTGAGCTTCCCGCACCGGAGCTGACCGAGGAAGAAATCAAGCGGCAGGAGCAGCTCAAACGGCACCGCATCAAGAGCCGGGAGCGGTATCAGAAAATCAAGGCCGGTGAACACGCTGTCGGACAGCCCTTCATGCTGACCTGCAAATGCTGCGGACAGGAATTCGCCTCCAAGCGGACAAACACCCTGTTCTGCGGTCCCAACTGCCGCTCCAAATTTTACCGGCAGGAGGCGGCGGAGAGCCGCAGCCGGGAGTGTACCTGCGAAAACTGCGGCAAGGTGTTTACCACAACGAGGTCAGATGTCAAATACTGCGGTGACGATTGCCGTTATCAGGCACAGATCAAGCGACAGGGCGTGCGGAAGAAAGCCTTGCGAGGGGCGAAGATCGAACCGGCAGTGCCGGAGAAAGAAACAAAAACAGCATAAGATAAGACGCAAATGGCGGCTTGCCCCTTAATGGGCAGGCCGCCGTTTTTTGCGCAGAAATGGAGGAACAATGAATCTTTTCGAAATTGTAAAATACGGCGTAGGCTGCCGGGAGGCGGCGGGAGCGGTACGGCGTGGAGGTCAACCATTACGGCATGGCCCTTTGCCCGTTCCACAATGACCGGCATCCCAGCCTGTATGTGGCAGATGACCACTACCATTGCTTCGCTTGCGGGGAACACGGCGATGTGATCGACTTTGCCGCAAAGCTGTTCGGTTTGCCGCTCTATGAGGCGGCACAGAAGCTGGCAGCGGACTTTCACCTTACCCCGGACAAGCCGCCCAGCGCAGCGGCGCTCCACGCAAAACGCATTCAGACGGAAGCACAGCAGCTCAGGGAAAACGAGCGGCTGTGCTTTTCTGTTTTATCCGATTACGCCCATGTGCTGCGGGACTGGAAGGTGCAGTATGCGCCGCAGTCACCTGACGAGCCTGTTCACGCACGGTTCGTGGAAGCCTGCCGTAACCTCGACCGGACAGAATACTACTTAGATATTCTGTGCGCCGGGGATTCCCACGAACGTGCCGAAGTAATTCAGCAGCAGATGGCGGACGAAAAGCTGGACGGGCTGCGACGGAGGTTAGAGAAAATTCACAAGGAGGAATTGGAAGATGGATATGACACCGCAGACGTGGCCTGAGTGGTACGACGGCAGGCACATCAACGAGGTGCTGTTCTGCCAGCAGTTTTTGGAGAAACACCCCATGAAATGTGTGCGTGGGCGGCTTTTCACCGTGGACGGACTGATCGAGGATGAGGGGCAGATCGGCAATCTCATTCTGGAGGAAATCTCCGGTGTGCTGACCGCCAATCTCTCCAAGACGGTTGCGAATCTGCTGGCCAGCATCAAACTGCAAGCCTATTCGCCGCCGCTGCCCATTGAGACGGACCGCATCCACGTTGCCAACGGGACGTATTTTATGAACGGTAGCTTTACCGCCGATAAGAGCTACTGCAACAACCGGCTGACGGTCGCCTACAACCCTGACGCACCCACTCCGAAAAAGTGGCTGCAATTCCTATCAGAGCTGCTGCAACCGGAGGACATTCCAACCTTGCAGGAATTTCTCGGTTACTGCCTGCTGCCTACCACCAAGGGGCAAAAAATGCTCATGCTCATCGGCAAGGGCGGCGAGGGCAAAAGCCGCATCGGTCTGGTCATACGCTCCCTGCTGGGCGACAGCATGAACACCACCAGCATCCAGAAGGTGGAGAGCAACCGGTTCAGCCGTGCAGACTTGGAAAACAAGCTCCTGATGGTGGATGACGATATGGATATGAGCGCCCTGCCCAAGACCAATTATATCAAATCCATCGTGACCTCTGAGTGCAAGATGGACATGGAGCGCAAAGGCGTCCAGAGCTATCAGAGCCAGCTCTATGTGCGTTTTCTCTGCTTCGGAAACGGTGCGCTCACCGCCCTGCACGACAAGTCCGACGGCTTCTTTCGCCGCCAGATCGTGCTGACCACCAAAGACCGGCCCGCTGGCCGAGTGGATGATCCGTTTCTGGTGGATAAGCTGCTGCGGGAGAAGGAGGGCATCTTCCTCTGGTGTCTGGATGGTCTGCATCGGTTGATTGGGAACAACTATCAGTTCAGCATTTCCGGCAAGGCCAGAGAGAATATGGAGACGGTCAAGCGCAGCACAGCAACAATGTGATCGAGTTTCTGCAATCTGAGGGCTATATCCGCTTCAAGGCCGACAGTGAAGCCAGCTCCAAGGCACTGTATGAGGCGTATCAGCGCTGGTGCGAGGACAATGCGCAAAAGCCCATGTCTGCAAATCGTCTCAGCTCGGAACTGGCGCAGAACGAGCGCCTTTACAATGTAGAGGCCACCAACAATGTCCATGTCGGTGGCAAGCGGGTGCGCGGTTTTATGGGCATTGAAGTGGTCAACCCACTGCCGTATTAAAAATGAGAACCGGACTTCAAAATTGCCGTACACGCCGTACACTCTGTACGGCATTTTTCAACTTCATCCGCAAAATACGGTTTTGCTTGTGCCTTTGGTGAAGCAATTCACAGCATCGTGTAAAATCTGCCGCTGAATCGGCGTTCGGTACACAAAACCGGCGTACAGCAGCGTACACAAGCCGTCTATGCCGTACCGAGCCGTACACGGACAGCCTATTTTAACGGCTTCAAAATCAATGCTTGTGAAATCCGTAAAGATTTTTGTCGTAGGTCGAACGCACTGCACCATCAGGTGATTTACCGAAGCGTGAATCCGCTGCTCCGGATTGCGGCATATCCTGCCGTTCTGTATGTTCTCATGCCGAACGATGAAGCCGATAGGGCGCTGCTGCGAACAGGGCATCACGGGCAGAAATCTGAGCGGATTTGCAGCACAGCGGATTTTTCACCGACAAGCACACTGGCATCACCGATACGAAAACCGATTATACGAAATTATGGAGGTAAAACCAAATGAAATCCAATCTGAGAAATGAAATCAAGTCGTACATCGTCCGTCAGGGCATGACCATGCAGGAGGTGGTCGATCTGCTGCATGACGAACACGGCTGGTCTGACAGCGTATCTAACCTGTCCAATAAGCTCCAACGGGAGTCCCTGCGCTATGTTGAAGCCGTCCAGCTTGCCGATGCGCTGGGGTACGAAATCGTTTGGCAACGGAGAAAGTGAGGAGGGATTTTTATGACAGAGGCAGAGAAGAAACTGTTGCAAGCACAGCACCGCTTGGAGGAAGCGCAGGCACGGAACCGGGTCAAGGAACGCAAGGTCCGTACCCGTAGGCTCATTCAGGAGGGTGCAATCTTGGAGAAAGTGCTGCCGGAGGTGCGGACGATGGAGCTGTCTGCGCTGGAGGATTACCTGATGCAGAAGCTGCCGCAGCACAATTGAATCCGCTGGGAGGTCTCCGGGAAACCGGGGGCCTCCTCTTTTCCTCCCGTAAGGGCGCACTTACTCACCACCCTAAAGGGCAGTGGTATTTCCTGCGGAAATCGTGCGCTCTGCGAGGCGGATGCGGCTGCTGCGGCAGCCTCCAGACAATGCCACAGCACTTGCAGGGTGCTGCTGTCATCGTCTGCGCAGGTCGCAGTTGTTTCTGCTTTGGAAACAGCTTGCACCCTGCCCGCACAAACCTGCCACCGGCAGCTTTGTTTGCGGCTATGCCCGAAGCTCATCTTCGGGGCATTTTCTCTTTTGCGAAAGAGAAACAGAAAAAGGAAGAACGAGGTGAAGAAGATATGGCGATTTATCATTTGGAAGCGAAGGTGGTCAGCCGGGGCGCAGGCCGCTCCGCAGTAGCTGCTTCTGCCTATTTGAGCTGCTCCCGCCTGTATAACGATTACGACGGGATTCAGCACGACTACACGAAAAAACAAGGGCTTGTCTGGCAGCAGATGTTTCTGCCGGAATATGCCCCACAGGAATGGCAAGACAGAGAAAAACTGTGGAACGCCGTGGAGGAAGTAGAGACAGCAAAAGACAGCAGGCTTGCCCGTGAGTTTGTTGTGGCTCTGCCCATAGAGCTAAACCGGGAACAGCAGATCGAGCTGCTGCAAGACTTTATCCGGGAGCAATTTGTGTCCGATGGAATGTGCGCCGACGCTGCCATCCACGACACCGACGGTCACAATCCCCACGCCCACATTCTCCTGACGGTGCGCCCGCTGGATGAGCAGGGACGCTGGCAGTACAAGACCGAAAAAGAATATCTCTGTATGAGAAACGGTGAAGAACGAGGCTTCACCGCCGCCGAGTTCCGGGCGGCGCAGAACGAGGGCTGGGAGAAGCAATATCCCTACAAGGTCGGCAAAAAGAAGGTCTATATGACACCGTCTGCTGCCGAGGCGCAGGGACTCATCCGGGCTGAAAAGATCAACCACGCCGTTATGACCGGTACGCCAGAAGAAGTAATCGAGCTTTGCAGGTTCATCCACATTGAAAGCTGTTTTGATTATGTCTGTGACCCGCCCGCTGATTTTCTGGAACAGTGCGAAAAATACTGGTCTGGGCGTCACAGCTTTGCGGGACAGTCGAGCGCAAGATCGGCAACACATGGTACACCGTCGAAACCGTCTGCGACGGAAATGAGCCACCACCCAAAAGGTAAACGGCTCATTTTTTCTGACCGGGGAGGTGGCTTGTTAATGACAGCGACACATAACTATGGTAATATAAATATAAGCACACCGATTCTGTCGGCTGACCCGAACGTGAAGGAGGACGTTATGACGGATCAGCAAAAAGATTACGATACTCTACTGCCGCCTCAGCAATGAGGATAAATTGGAGGGCGAGTCGAATTCGATACAGAATCAACGCGAGCTTTTAACCAAATACGCACAGGATCATGGCTACACAAACCTGAAAAATTCTGGTCCGTCAACGACGGCGTGGACAGCCAGTGCGGGGACGGAGAGGGCTTTGCCGCGATCCGCAACCTGTTCAACGAGTGGTATCCGCGCGATACTTCCAAGAAAGTCCGTATCAGCCTGCATCAGCGCGGCACCAGCGGCAAGCATCTCGGCAAGCCGCCCTACGGCTACCGCTGCGACCCGAACGACAAGGACAAGTGGATTCTGGATGAGGAAGCCGCGCCGGTTGTCAAGCGCATCTTTGATCTCTGCATCGACGGCAAAGGCCCGGAGCAGATTTCCCGGATTCTTGAGCGCGATCAGGTTCTCACAACCAAGGCTTTATGCCAGCCGCAAGGGGAAAAACCGCTGCCCAAGAATCCGTATGGATGGAAGGATCAATCCATCGTCGGGATTCTGGAACGGCAGGAATACACCGGCTGCACCTGTAACTTCAAGACCTACTCCAAGTCCTACAAGCTGAAAAAGCGGATTCCCAATGATCCGGAGGATATGTTCATCGTACCGGATACACAGGAGGCAATCGTGTCTCAGGCACAATGGGACAGAGTGCAGGAGCTGCGCAAAATAAGCGCCGCCCCGCGAAAGCGGAACGGCAGGGACTGTTCTCCGGGCTGCTGTATTGTGCAGACTGCGGCGGTAAGCTCCATTTTGCCACCTGCAAGAGCTTTGAGGGCAAGCAGGATCACTACGTCTGCTCCAAATATAAGAGTGGGCGTGGCGATTGTTCGGCGCATTATATCCGCGAGGATGTGCTGCGGGAGCTGGTACTGGAACGGATTCAGGCGGTCAACGAGTACATCCGCGGCGACGTGGAGGGCTTTCAGGAGGAATGGCTGCATTACCGCCGCGCCGATCAGGAACGGGACATCCGGGAAGATCAAAAGCACGTGGAGCAGGCAAGAAAACGCCTTGCCAATCTTGATGTGGTCATGTCCCGGCTCTATGAGGACTATGCTCTTGGTGAGATCAGCAAGGAGAAGTATAAGAAAATGACGGCTGACTATGAAGCGGAGCAGGAACGGTTAAAGCTCGAAATTGAAACGACGGAAGAATGGGTCGAGCAGCGTCAAACAATGGGCGACGATCTGGACGCTTTCATTGCGCTGACAAAAAAGTATGTGGATGTCACGGAGCTGACGCAGACGATCGTCAACGAGTACATCAAGAAGATCATCATTCACGCACCTGATAAGTCTGGCGGCAAGCGCAGACAGAAGGTGGAGATCATTTCACGGTCACACCGTTCTCTGCCCCACCGCAAGACTTATAGTTTCCTTACGACTGTTAAGCCTTCGGCCTGCCCGCTGGCCAGTGGGTTTCCGCCGAGGGCAAGACACTGAACTGGGTCAAGGCTGCTGCGGGCGAGCAGGTTCTGTGGGAGCCGGGCTGCACCTATACCCTGCCGGAGCTGCGTGTGGTGAACAACGGCAATCTGGCGCTGAAGTACAAGCTGGTCATCACCGGCATCAAGGGCAGCGCCAAGCTGAACAATGGACCATCGACTGGACCATCGGCGGTGTGGCGATGGGCGCTGAGCAGCATCTGGCGGCCGGTGACCGTGGATGCCGAGTTCACCATCAAGGGTCATATGCAGGAGTCTGCCGGCAACGACTACATGAATAAGTCCATTGACGGCATCGCCATCACTGTGGTGGCTGCGCAGGACACCGTGGAGAGCGACAGCTTCAGATGCTGGTTGCCAACAGCGGCCTTGCAGAACAGCCGCTGAGCGAGGATGCGTTCCATGCATTCTTTACAGACGGCGGTAAGATCACGTGGACGATTTATGGCAACCAGAAGGTGACGGATCCCCCAGTATGTTCTCCCTTTGGCCGTGCAGCTAACCGGTTTGGCGAGGGACGTCACATCACGGAGATCGATATTGTTGGCGGCAACAGCACAGCCGCCCTTGATCTGAGCGCAGTCAACGGTACGTTCGCACTGCCCCACAACTGGTGGAACGTTGAGGATAGTGCCAACACGGCTCTCAAGTGCAGAAACATTACTTTGATGGGATCCAGTATATGCCTTCCGCCACCTATCAGTGCACGCTGTACCCCACGACCTATGAATTTGATCGCTGCACTTTCAATGGCAATCTGTACGGCTATCAGAACTTTGATGTGAATATGACCATCAAAACTGTACGTTCCATGCGCCTGCCGGTACACGGTATGCGTTTATGTCCCAGGGCGCAGGCGGCACGATTACTCTGGACAACAATACGTTCAGCGGATATACTCGTGGAATCAACTTCCAGCGTGCTGCCGCTGATTTTGTTGTGACCAACAACACCATCGTCAGTACCGCCAGTGAGCCTGATCGTAGCAATCCAGCTGACCGACGGTAAGGCCTTTGTGGTGACCGGCAATACAGTGGATGTCAATGCGGGCAACGCAATTTGGTTCCACAATGCTGCGACCAATGCTGCTGTGACCTACACGATCAGCGACAATAATATCAAGGCGCCGTATATCAACTAAAAATCCTCCGGAAGATCGGCATCGCACGTGTGTGAGATGTTCCGAATTGGCGGCGCTTCCCCAGTGGGAGAGCGCCTTTTTTCTGCCTTATGTCCCGCCCATACTTCCCTGCTGTGTTTGCTTGGTGAAGCCAGTCCACAGGGTTATTGCAAGACTGTTCCCTACGGTATCGTGTTTTTTCAGCCACCCATGCAGCGGCAGCGTGAGAAGGAGAAAGTCGATTCCCGGTCAAAGTCTTGTTCAGGAGGTGCAGAAACCAGCGTGGGTTTTACCAGCCTTGAGCACTGTATTCGCCACAGGCGGATACAGCGAGGTGTTGAGGAAGCAACCTGTCATGCCCAACGTGGCTGGAAATCGGCTGACACGATTTGGTGTAGACTCTCTGCCGGTTAGAAAGTTGCCTCCGGAGCAAGAAAACACAAAAACACCCTGGAAATAGGAAGGCCGCCACCGTGGCGATGATGGCCAGGATCGTGGCGATGATGCCGAAAGCACCCATATTGGCGTTCAGAGCGCTCAGACTGGTCGTAAAATTCATAAGTACCATTCCTTTCTATGTGTGTGATCTCTATCTCCATAGCTTTGCCGGATTTCGACAAAACTACGAGGATATCGTATCACGAAAAGGAAAGCTTGTCAACATCCGACCAAAGTGGACAGAGGCAGGACGGATATCCACTTGACAAATGGTCCCCAAATGGGTATATTATGTACCAGTCAAGTGAATATCTTCCACCCTGGGGAGTAATTCCACTTCGCAGCCTGCGGGAGGGCAGCTTCGTCAAACCGGCGTTCAGGCGCCCGGACTGCTGAAAGAATGAGACTCATGCGTGGGCTTCGGCCTGCGCATGAGTTTTTTTGTTGCGCCAGGTGGGTAAAATGGAGATGGGGAAGGACCCCCGAAGAAGGAGTGGTTGGATGCAAAAGGAATACACCCAAACAAAGGAACAGGTGCTGGAGGGCCTGCGCGGAGAAGCTGACCTTGTTTCAGCGGTTCGTGCAGCAGCTGAAGGATCCCATGCTGCTGATCCTGCTGGCGGCGGCAGCGGTGTCCGCCGTGACCAATATCCTGTCCATGAGAGCTTTACGGAGGTCATCATCATCCTGCTGGTGGTGCTGCTGAACGCCGTTCTGGGCGTGGTGCAGGAGAGCAAGGCGGAGGCCGCCATTGAGGCTCTCAGACCATGACCGCCGCCACCTGCGGTACTGGGAGACGGGCAGCAGGTGACCATGGAGAGCCGCCTGCTGGTACCGGCGACGGTGCTGCTGGAGGCGGGCGACGCCGTCCCGGCGGACTGAGGCGCATTTTGGAGAGCGCCTCCATGAAGATCGAGGGGCAGCCCTCACCGGTGAGAGTGTCAAGATGATGTCCACCATCCACCGCATGGATAACGGCTTCATTCAGTACACCAAAGGCGCACCGGATGAGGTGCTGCGCCGCTGCACCCAATATGAGGAGAGCGGCCGGATGCTGCCCATGACCGAGGAGAAGCGGCAGGAAATTCTGGCGCAGAACAAGGCCATGGCGGATAAGGCTCTGCGTGTGCTGGCGGCGGCCATCCGCCTGTGGGGAGGGCGGCCTGCCCAAGGACGACAGCCCGAGTATCTGGAGCCAAGATTTGTGCTTCGTGGGCCTGGCCGGCATGATCGACCCGGTGCGTCCAGAGGTGAAGGCCGCCATCCAGCAGTGCCGCACGGCAGGCATCCGGCCGGTGATGATCACCGGCGACCACAAGGACACCGCCATCGCCATCGCCAAGGAGTTGGGGATATTGGACGATCCTTCGCAGGCCGTTACCGGCAGCGCTCTGGACAGCCTCAGCGACGAGGAGCTGGCCAAGGAGGTGGAGAAGTACAGCTCCGCATCGTCAACGCATGGCGCAAGCCGGGGCACATGACGGTTATGACCGGCGACGGCGTCAACGACGCCCCCGCCCATCAAGTTCGCCGACATCGGTGTGGGCATGGGCATCACCGGCACCGACGTCACCAAGAATGGCGCCCATGATCCTGGCGGACGACAACTTTGCCACCATCGTGGGCGGTAGGCGAGGGCCGCCGCATCTACGACAACATCCGCAAGGCCATCCAGTTCCTGCTGGGCTCCAATATGAGCGAGGTGCTGAGCGTGTTCACGGCCACACTGCTGGGCTTTACCCTGCTGAATCCGGTCCATCTGCTGTTCATCAACCTCATCACCGACTGCTTCCCCTCATCACCGCCATTACGCTGGTATCTCCATCGTGTACTGCATGGAGGTGCAGGGTATTTCGAGATGCTTAAGGGTGTCTCCGACGACGGCATGACCATGGCTTCCCTGACCATGAGTATGTGCGAGATCTTCCACAGCTTCAACATGCGCTCCCAGCGGCGCAGCATTCAGCCTGCCAGTCACAACAAGGTGCTGTGGTTGGCCATGATCAAGCAGGTTGCTGCTGACCACCGTGGTGCTGGGGTGCCCTTCATCGCCAACGCCTTCCGGATTTACGCCGGTGAGCTGGACGATGCGAGGAGTTGCGCTGGGTCTGGCGGTGCTGGTGATCAAGTGGTGGAGAGATCGTAAAAGCCTGCCAGCAGTGCCCATGGCCGGAGAAAAGAAACAGCTTTAAGCCTGTCGGATCACATCCGCCGGGGCGGCTTTGCCGCCCGGCGCTTTAATCAGAACCTATAAAATGCCGGGTCACCGCCCGGCGTTTTTCTTTCTGCGGGAATTTGCGCGGCGGCGGAACGTGTGGTATAATGATCTATTATGACAAATTCCTCGGAAGGAGGCGTATCTATATGAGCGATGAACGGATGGAGCAAAACCGACAGCCGGAAAAGACAGATGTGGTGTTCTTTTCCCCGGAGATGCTGCGGCTGGCGGATCAGCACCGGCGGGAGCAGCAGGAACGGCTGGAGAACTGCCGCCAGGCGGCCCAGAACGGCGACTGCGCCGCAGCGGTGCAGATGGGACTGCATTATTTTTACGGCACCGGCGGCGTGAAGAAGGACCCGGACAAGGCCTTTGCATGGTTCAGCCGCACGGAACCGGACGACCCTACGGCCCTGTACTGGCTGGCGGTGTGCCACGACAACGGCACCGGCGTGGAGCGTGACCCGGTGCGGGCCTTTGAACTGTTTCAGGAGAGCGCCAAGCTGGGCTATCTGCCGGCGGTGTGCGATCTGGGCGTGTGCTACGAAAACGGACAGGGAACGGAGAAGGATCTGGACCGGGCCATCCAGTGTTATCGCCATGCGGCGGAGGAGGGCTACGCGCAGGGACAGTGCAATCTGGGGGCCATGTATTACTTCAGCGTGGGAGTGGAGAAGGACTATGGGCAGGCGGCACGGCTCTTCACCCAAGCGGCGGAGCAGCGGCATCCACGGGCGCAGTTCCTGCTGGGTCTGTGCTATGAGTTCGGCAACGGCGTGGAGCAGGATGCCAAAAGGCGGCGCTTCTGTATCAGGAGGCCGGGAAGGGCGGCAGCGCTGAGGGCCTGTGTGCTCTGGGCGTGCTGCACCACGCCGGAAAGGGTGTGGAGAAGGACGATCGCCGTGCGGCGGGCTGTTTCGTCAGGCGGCGGAGCTGGGCCTGCCCAGAGCGCAGCTGTTTCTGGGCCACTGCTACGACGACGGCATGGGGGTGGATCAGTCGCCGCCTCAGGCGGTAGAGTGGTTCCGTCAGGCGGCGCAGACGGGTTATCCCGATGCCGTGATGCAGCTGGGCTGTGCTATATGTACGGCCACAGGACAGCGACCGACGAGAAGCAGGCGGCGGAGCTCTTTCAGCAGGCCGCCTCGGAGGAACATCCGGGCCATGAACGAGCTGGGGCTGTGCTATGAGATGGGCCGGGGCGTGGAGAAGGATATCCACCGTGCAGCGGAGCTGTACCGTCAGGCGGCGCAGGGCGGCATGGCGGCGGCCCAGTGCAATCTGGGCGTGCTGTACCGGGAGGGCCTGGGCGTGGGCAGGACGACCGCAAGGCGGCGGCCCTGTTCGGGCCCGGCGGCACAGGGCTTTGCCCGTGGGCAGTTCCTGCTGGGGCTGCACTTGGAGGACGGCCGGGGCATCGATCGGAATGAAAAGCAGGCGGCGCAGGAGTACCGCCGTGCGGCGGGACAAACTATCCCAACGGAATGGCAGCGCTGGCCCGGTGCTATGAGCACGGTGTCGGGCTGGAGCGCAACCCCTATCTGGCGGCGGATCTCTATGACCGGGCGGCCCGCCCGGGGCCATGTAAGAGCGGCCTATGCCCTGGGGAATATGCTGCTCTCCGGCGATGCCATCGGGCAGGACCCGGCCCGCGCGCTGGAGCTCTACCAGCAAGCGGCACAGGCCGGACACATGGGCGCTCTGCGTCAGGTGGGCCGGTGCTATCAGAAGGGGAAGGGCTGCCAAAAGGACGAGGCCAAGGCCTTTGACTGCTTCCGGCGCAGCGCCGAGGGCGGAGACGGTCCGGCGGCGGTGTCGCTGGGGTACTGCTATGAAAAGGGCAGCGGCTGCCCGGCGGATGCCCAAGCGGCTCACTGGTACGAGGAGGCGGCCCGCCGGGGCCTGCCGCTGGGGCAGTACGATCTGGGCTGCCTGTATGAGGCAGGACAGGGCGTTCCGCGGGATCGGAGAAAGGCACTGGAGCTGATCGCCGGCTGGTTGCTGGTGGCCTACGCCATGCTCATGGGAGCCGGGCTCTGGGAGGGCAGCGCCGGTGACCGGATCATCTGGCTGGCGGCGGCGGCCCTTCCGGCGGTGGCCGGAGGGTGCTGCCTGCACTACGGTCGTCGTCTGGTGCCGCCGCTGAGTAGGATCGGGCGGATCGCCCTGACGGTCTTAGGGGCCGTGCTGGCCTTCTTCTTTGTGAGTGGGGATCGTGGTGCTGCTGGACCCGGCGGAGACAGTGGACGGCGCCGATGGGGCTCACCGGCTGCGCGCCGGTGCCGGTGCGGCGACCATGCTGCTGGGCGGCCTGCGGAAGCCCCGTACATAAAATCGCAGCGGGGCGTGTACCAAACGGTACACGCCCCCGCTGCATATGAGAAAGAGAGACTCGAAGAAAGCTTCGTTATTTCATCGATCAATGACGGCCGAAGAAGTAGTCGTACAGATCGCTGTACCCGCCCGATTATAGCCGTTACTGTCGTTATTGTAGCTGTTGCCGCTCCTACAAGGTCCGTGGTGTCGTCGGTGGTCAGGGCTGTGCGTCGAAGGTCGCTTGGTGATCTCTGACCGTCCCGCAGGACGGTGAGGGTCACGGTGTCCCCGGCCTTGAAGCCCTTCTTGGCGGCGGACAGATCCTCCATAGAGGTGATCTGAGTATCGTTGAGCTTGGTGATGACGTCGCCCAGCTTCAGGCCGCCTTATCCCCGGCGCCGCCGTCCTCCACGGAGAAACGAACACGCCCTCGGTGGCATTGATCTTATACTGCGCCGCCATCTGCTGGGTCATAGTGCCGGCGGTGATGGCCATATAGGGCCTTGTCGGTGACGGAGCCGTTCTCCATGATGTCGCTGATGATGGACTGCACGTCATTGATGGAATGGCAAAGCCCAGACCCTCCACCGTGGTATCGGCGTAGCTGGAGTACTTGGCGGACACGATGCCCACCACCTCGCCGTACAGGTTCACCAGGGGCCGCCGGAGTTGCCCGGGTTGATGGAGGCGTCCACCTGAATCATGGCTGGAAGGGGTACCCTCCACGTTGATGGCACGGTTCACACCGGGAGACGATGCCGGAGCTCATGGAGAAGGGTCAGCTCCCAGCGGGTTACCGATGGCCAGCACGGTGTCGCCCACGTTGACATCGGTGGAGTTGCCCAGAGTCACAGCCGGCAGATCCTTGGCGTCGATCTTCAGCACAGCTACATCGTAATCGCTGTCGCTGCCCACCAGCGTGGCGGGATAGGTGTCGCCGTTATAGAGGGTGACGTTGATGGAGCTGGCGCTGCTATCACGTGGTTGGTGACGATGTTATCGGGTGTAGATGAAGCCACTGCCGGAGGAGGCGGACTCGGTCTGCTGGCCGAAGATGTTGGTGGAGACGGCGGAGCAGTTGATGGAGACCACACTGTTGACCGTGGGGCGTACACCTCGGCGGGACTCATCAGCGTCTGTCCGTCCACCTTCGCCGACGCTGACGTTGTAACAGTGCGGTTGCTCTGCTGCACGGTGATCTTACCAAGTGCGGCTGCCGTTCTGGGCCAGAATGGCGCCGCCGAAGCCGCAGGCTGCGCTGATAACAGCACAACTGAGGAGCAGGGCCACCACACGGCCTGCACCGCGGTGGTGCTTCTTGGGCTGCACCGGGGTGTCTGTCACCACACAGGTTGTTCTCGTCATGAAACTCGTTGGACATATGCCCAAAAACCTCCTGATGTTGTTGGCCTACCGTTCCGTTTCTTTAATCTATTATCATACCGGAAAGCAATGTAGCTAAGTAGTTAAGATTTGAACATTTTGTAAGGGAGGTGCCCGCCGTGCTGGGCTGCAGAGGGCCTGAAGCGGCCCGGAGGAGAAGAGCGGCCCTGCCAGGTAGCCGGTTGCTGCGCATCCCGGAGGACGTGCTGTCGGTGCAGGTGCTGCGCCGCTCCATCGACGCGGGAGGCTGCATCTGGTGTATTACACCGTGGCGGCATTTTGCGACGCAGGAGAAGCAGGTGCTGCGCCGCTGCCGGGATCGGCGGGTCAGCCGCGCCCCGGGCGGTATGCCCTGCCGGAGGTGCTGCTCTTCGCCGGAGGTGCCGCCGGTGGTGGTGGGCGCCGGGCCGGGCCAGAGGGATGTGGGGCGCTCTGGCGCACCGGCGTGCTGAATCCGGAGTCCAACGTACACCTGGAGAGGGGGGGAGCCGGAGCCCTCCGACGGAAGTGAACACCGCGCCCGCGACCTGCGCCACCGGTGGATTTTGAGGAGCTGGTGCGCTGCGGTGCGCCAGAGTATTCTGACGGATGCCAAGCCCACAATAATGGGGAGGGACGGATATGCTGCACATTGCCCTGCAAAACCTGCGGCAGGAGCTGCTGTCGCTGGGGGCGCAGGTGCGCTCGGCCACCGGCTGGAGGGACTGGAGAGCCGGGATGGCGTTCTGACGGGGATCATGTCCGGACTGGAGGGGGGCTCTGCTGGAGGGAGTGGATGCACCGCCCACGATTGGAGCGATGAGAAGCCCCCATGCGCTCCGTCTGCGGCAGCCGCATCACGGTGCTGGTACCGGTGACATCGGCACGTCCTTTGCCCGCCGGGTGAAGGCCATGGGGGCCAAGACCGTGGTAGGTGTCTCCGCAGCGGCCGCCATGTGGACGATGCCTACGACGCCATGTACACCACGGCGCAGCTGGATCAGGTGCTGCCGGAGACGGAAATTCTGGCCATGGCCCTGCCCGGCACGGCGGAGACGGAGGGCATCCTCTCCCGCAGCCGCATCGCCCTGCTGCCCAAGGAGGCGGTGGTGGTGAACGTGGGCCGTGGCACCGCCATCGATCAGGACGCCCTGATGGAGGCCCTGAACGCCGGACGGCTGGCCGGTGCGGCGCTGGATGTGGTGCGCCCGGAGCCTCTGCCTCCGGAGCATCCCCTGTGGAACACCAAAAACCTCCTGTTGACGCCTCATCTCTCCGGCTTCATGTCGCTGGGCATCACACGGGATACGGCGGTGGCCCTCTTCTGCGAGGATTTCGAGAACTACATCGCCGGCCGGCCCCTGAAGCGGCTGGTGGACCGCCGCAAGGGCTATTGATAACGGGATATAGAAGTATATAGGAACAGGGCCTGCCGCTATGCGGCAGGCCCTGTTCTAATTTTGTGCCGCCCCGAAGGGCTTCCTGTTACAGACTATACCGCAGCGTGCGATACAGCCGCTGGGTACACCGGGCCAGCGTCCGGGATACCGTGGACTTGCTGATCCCCAGCTCCTGTGCGATGTCCGTGACCCGTTTGCCCTGGGTGAAGTGCATCCGCAGCAGCTGCCGCTGCCGGGGCGTCAGCTCCTCCTCCACCGCCAAGGGTAGATTCACCAGCAGACGCCGGATCTGCTGGCGGTTGTCCTCCTGCTGTCCCTGCTGCCACAGCTGCAGGCTGGCGATATCCAGCGGGTCATAGCGGCCGGAGCCGTCAGATACGGTATGCCGCATAGCGGTGGCACCCCCTGTCATAGTAGTGGGCGGTGTGATACGCCAGCTCACGGGCCTGCCGCCGCAGGGCGTCAGCTCCCGGATGCGCCGCCGCAGACACAGCACCTCCTCCGGGTCCGGGGCCGTCAGCGCCCGCTGATGCAGCTGCCGGATGCGCTCGCCGATAGCGTCGGCGCTGGCGGCATAGTCGTGGGACATTTCCTGCAAGGTCATAGAACTTCCTCCTTCCGATCTCCCCATGTTCCTCCTATGTACGGCGAAAAAATTCGCCGGGAACGCAAAAATACTGTTGACAAACGGGCCTTCATCTGGTAGTATAGATTCGCTGGTCAAATGCTGGTGTAGCTCAGCTGGTAGAGCAGCTGATTTGTAATCAGCAGGTCGGGGGTTCGAATCCGTCCACCAGCTCCAATTTGATATGGGGATTTCCCGAGTGGCCAAAGGGGACAGACTGTAAATCTGCTGGCAACGCCTTCGGTGGTTCGAATCCACCATCCCCCACCAAGCCGACGAGTCTTGCAAAAGACCCGTCGGCTTTCCTTTTGCCCGGAAGCTGATGCCGTCTTCCGGCCGGGGGCGCAGGAACGATCCTCCGGCCCAGCGGTTCTAAATACCAGTAGCTTTGGATATTATACCCTTGTGATGCCAGTATTCTTGTGAGTAAACTAAGACTATCACAAGAATCTTGTTATGTCAAGAGGGAATTAACAAGTTTCTTGTTAAAATGGGCGATCAGCTCGAAGAAGCCGCCGGGAAGAGCTGGATCTGCGGGTGCGGATGACGCCCGGTGCCACGAAGTTCGTTCCGGATGTAAACCGCCTGCCGCTGGAGACCGGGTCAGCCGATGAGGGCTGCCTTGGTGCAGGAGTAGGTGACCTCGCAGCTGGCGCCCCGCAGCCCCCAGATGGAGGAGGTGTTGATGATGCACCCCTGGTGGTGGTGCAGCATGGCGGGCAGCACCGCCTGAATGGCGTGGTAGGCGCCGTCTACGTTGATAGCGAAGGCGGTGCCACAGCTCATCAGTGATGTCCTGAAACAGTGCCTGTCCCGCCACACCGGCGTTGTTCACCAGCAGCGATACCGGGCCGAAGGTCTCCTCTACCTGCCGGACCATGGCGTTTACCTGCTCCCGGCAGGCCACGTCTGCCTGCACTGCCATCACCAGTAGCCCTCCCCGGTGACTGTTCCACCAGCGATCGAGGCACTTGATCCTCCCTCTCCCGATAGTTGATACATACACGGCCCAGCCTGCGGAGCCAGTTCCGTAACCACGGCCCGGCCGATGCCAGGGAGGGCAAGCGACCAGTGCGATTTTCTCCATGAAGTGTTCCTCCTTGTGCGCCTACGATGTCGCTGACGGCAATTATAACAAAAACTTTTTCAGATTGGCAGAAAAGTGTTGACAAGCCGGGGGACTTTCCGGTAGAATACTTTTGTTCGCACGGTTAGCTCAGCTGGTAGAGCACATGCTTCTACAATACAGGACTACAAGTGGTATAAACGGACAAACTTTGTTAAATAATAGTTACTATACGACGAGATAAAGTTTTTTGATTGTTAACTTAGTCAACTTGATGGTTGCAATCTTTTTTATTGGCGAGATAGAATAGTATCAACATCCGATGTTGTTGCCACGGCGCATTCAAGATGTAAGGAGAAAAGTATGTTCAAGAGATTCACCAACGCTTGCGTGCGTGTTGTGAACCGCTGGCTGCCGGACGCATTCCTGTTTGCCGTCATCCTGACAACTGCTTCGGCCTGGTCGGCCTCCTGGCCAAAGAAGTGGGCTCGCCGGGTCCCCACTGTGGACTATCCTTTGCTGATTGCCTCCTGCCTACCCGGCTTCTGTGATCTGGCACGCCGGTCTCTCCGGCTCCATCCCCTGACGCTGGTCACAGAGGGCGGTACCGAGATCGGTGAGGTCACCTACCTGCCCCCATCACCGAGACCATCTTCTGCACCCCATGAACCTGATCATGGTGGCCGTCATCCTCTTCCTGATGTTCTTTGTCAACTATGCCATGCACCCTGACCGGGAGCGTGCTTATCACCATCGACCCCACCCTGCTCTTCTATGCCGGCATCATGGGTATGATGGTGGTGCAGAATGAAACCGGTGTGTCTCTGGCAGGCGTCATCTCCCAGTTCTTCGTGAACATCTCCAACAACGTCACCTTCCCCATGCTGTCCTTCCTGGCAGCCGGTATCGTGATGACATCATGGGCTATCTGGTGGTGGTCCTGCTGTTCGTGGGTCTGGTGGCCTGCCTGGGCTTCCTGGCCTGGGGCCTTCTGTTCTGATATCTTCCTATCTTTTCCATACTCCTCAAAGCAAAAAAAGAGGCTGGGTATTCACCCAGCCTCTTTTTGCTGCTTCGATTTTACTTCATCCATCCCATCAGCTGCACGAAGTTCCAGATGAGCTTGCAGCCGTAGAAGATGATGACAGCGCCGCACACCTTATTAATGATGTTCAGCACCTTCTCGTTGAATCTGGCCCCAGCAGCGAGATAATGGTAGAGATACTCAGAACGCAGATGAAGGGCAGATCGCCCCCGGCAGGCAGGCTGGCCCGGAAGGCCCCAGCATCATGGTGCCGTCAATAAGGGCCTGCGGGTTGAACCACGTCACCACACAGGCGGTGGTGATGACCTTCCAAATGGGTACGTTCACATCCTTGCCGCCCTCCAGCGATGCCTTGGACCGCAGCAGTCCGATGCCGATCCAGATGACGATGAGTCCGCCGACGGCCAGAATGACCTTCTGCAGCCACGGCACGGCCTGCATCAGAGCGCCCGCTCCCAAGAAACACGCCAGCCCCAGCGTCACATCAAAGAAGATGACGATCAGCGCCGTCAGATAGACCCGGCTGCGCTTCTGGGTCAGGGCGCTGTTGATGACAAACAGATTCTGCAAGCCGATGGGGGCCACATACGCCAGCCCCATGGTCAGCCCCTGCAAATAGATGTTCATAGCGGTGATTTTCTCCTTTTGGTTATTTACTCCGGTTTTGCTACCTGCTATAATGATATCACATTCTCCCCGAAGCGCAAGATCGCAGATAAAGCTGAGCAGGTAAGGAGGAACTTACTGTGTCCCATTATGACTGCCCTGTATGGAGAAATGTCCCCTGCACTACGCCATGTCCCTCATCGGCGGCAAGTGGAAGGTGCAGATCCTGTGCTCCGTCACCAACGCCGGGACCATCCGCTACAACGCCCTGCGGGCCAAGCTGGACGGCATCAGCAATACCGTGCTGGTCTCGTCCCTGCGGGAGCTGGAGCGGGACGGACTGATCCTGCGCCGGGAGTATCTGGAGGTGCCGGTGCGGGTGGAGTATGCCCCCACCGAGGACTGCCGCCGCCTGCTGCCCATTCTGGAGCAGCTGTCCGACTGGGCGGAGGCCCGTATGCCCGAAATCGATGGAGCCACAACGAAAAAAGGAGGAACCGCAATGACCATCCAGGAAGCACTGGAAAAGCTGCAAAGCTATGAAAGACCACCTTCGCCCTGCACCACGCCGCCGGGCTCATGTACTACGACGGCGCCACCACCGCCCCCAAGGGGACGGCGGAGCTGCGGGGCAGCACCCTGGGTGAGCTCTCCCGCATGGGCTATGAGCTCACCACCGCCCCGGAGACGGTGGAGATGCTCCGCACCCTCATGGAGAACCGTGAGGAGCTGGACCCCCGTCACCCGCCGGAGAGCGGAGGAGCTGTGGCGTGACTACGACCGCACCCACCGTGTCCCGGTGGCGGAATATGTGGCCTATCAGGAGCTGTCCGCCAAGTCCGACGCCGTATGGCATGAGGCCAAGGAGAAGAACGACTTCGCCCTCTTCGAGCCCCTATCTCCGGCAGATGTTTGATGCCAGCCGCCGCATGGCCGGCTACTGGGAGCCGGAGAAGGACCCCTACGAGACCATGCTCTCCACCTTTGAGCGGGGCCTGACGGTGGCCCAGTGCGACGCCTTCTTCAGCCTCCCTGCGGGAGAAGCTGGTGCCTCTGATCCGGCAGGTCACCGCCCACGCCGACCGGGTGGACGATGCCCCCCTGCGCCGGGATTATCCCGTGGCCATCCAGCGCCGGTTCTCCGACTTCATTATGGATGTCATGGACATCGATCGGGACCACTGCATCATCGGCGAGACGGAGCACCCCTTCACCATCAACTTCTCCCGTGACGACGTCCGCATCACCACCCACTACTTCGCCGATCAGGTGGCCTCCTCCCTGTACTCCGTGGTCCATGAGGGCGGCCATGCCCTCTATGAGCTCCACACCGGCCGGGAGTTGGCCCGCACCTGCCTTGGAAACGGCGTCTCCATGGGCATCCATGAGAGCCAGTCCCGGTTCTACGAGAACATCATCGGCCGCAGCCGGGCCTTCTGCTCCGTCCTGCTGCCGTGGCTGAAGGAGCACTTCCCCGCCCAGCTGGCGGACGTGACGGAGGAGCAGTTCTACCGTATGGTGAACCGCTCCCGGCCCTCTCTGATCCGCACCGAGGCCGACGAGCTCACCTACTGCCTGCACATCATGGTCCGCTATGAGCTGGAAAAGCAGATGTTCGCCGGCACCATCACCGCCCACGACCTGCCCGCCGCATGGAACCGGATGTATAAGGAGTACTTGGGCGTGGATGTCCCCTCCGACCGGGAGGGCGTCCTGCAGGATTCCCACTGGGCCAACGGCAACATCGGCTATTTCCCCTCCTACGCCATCGGCTCCGCCTACGGCGCCCAGTACCTGCTGGAGATGCAGAAGGATCTGGACGTGGAGGCCGCCGTCCGCTCCGGCAAGCTCACCGCCATCAACCGCTGGCTGGAGGAGAAGATCTGGAAGTACGGCTGCATGAAGGACCCCGTGGCCCTCTTCGAGTCCGTCTGCGGACCCTTCCGTCCGGAGGAGTACGTGGCTTATCTGGAAAAGAAGTTCACGGAGATATACGAACTGTAATTTCTCGTAACAATAATACAATATATTATCGCCCCGGAGCGCTCCACAAAGCCCTCCGGGGCGATTTCTCTCCGTCCACCCTCCGAAAAATAGAAACTCTTTCCTGTCTATCCTCCGCAGACAACGGTGCTATGATACGGTTATCAAGTGTGCGGCAAAAAGCGCAACGGCCAAGACCCCCACACGCAAAAAAAAATTAGGAGGAAGATACGATGACAAACCGCAAGTCCACCAAAGCGGGCCTTGCTGGGCAGCGTCATGGCCATGGTTCTGTGCCTGGCATGCTGGTAGGCGCTACCTTCGCATGGTTCACCGACACCGCATCCACCGGCGTCAACAAGATCCAGGCCGGCAAGCTGGATATTGCTCTGGAGATGAAGGATGCCAGCGGCAACTGGATCTCCGCCGAGGGCAAGACGCTGGACTTCGTCAAGGCTGCTGATGCCAAGGGCGAAGCCATCCTGTGGGAGCCGGGCTGCACCTATACCCTGCCGGAGCTGCGTGTCGTCAACAACGGCAATCTGGCCCTGAAGTACATGGTCAAGATCACCGGCATCAAGGGGGATGCCAAGCTGAACGAGGCCATCGAGTGGACCATCGGCGATGTGGCTATGGGTGCCGAGCAGCACCTGAAAGCCGGCGAGAGCAATGCCTTCACCATCAAGGGCCACATGAAGGAGGCTGCCGGCAACGATTACATGGGCCTGAGCATCGACGGTATCTCCATCACTGTCTACGCCACTCAGGACACCGTGGAGAGCGACAGCTTCAATAACCAGTATGACAAGAATGCTGCCTATAAGGGCACGCAGGAGTTCACCGAAGGTACCCACACCCTCAGCAACGGTGTCGTGGCCCTGAACCCCAATGACATCGCCGTGAAGGCCAGCGGAAGTGACACCAACGTCACCATCACCGGCGGCTATTATGACGGCGGCAACGGCGGCAATAACATCTGCGTCTATGCCATGAACGGTGCCACCGTGACCATTCAGGGCGGCACCTTCACCGTGGGCAGCGATGCCAACGGCGAGGGCAACTCCGTCGTGGAGAGCAACGGCGGCAACATCGTCATCGAGGGCGGCTTCTTCTATACCAACTACAACTGGCACGGGTTCTACTATGTGCTGAACCAGAAGAACGACAACCCCGGCACCATCACCGTCAAGGGCGGCACCTTTGTGAACTACGATCCTCCCAGGGCGACGACAATCTGGGCGGCAGCTTCGTAGCTGACGGCTATTCCGTGGTCTCCGAGAAGCACGGCGACGACACCTGGTACACCGTGGTCAAGGGTACCGGCGTGATCCCCGGCACGCAGGACGACCTGAACAACGCCATCACCGATTCTACAAACAAGGACATCACGGTCGTCATGCCCGCCGACCAGACCCTGACGCTGGATAACGGCATCGCCAACGAGGGTGACCGTTCAGGCTGGCGAGGGCAGCTTCGACGGCATCGTCTGCGACGAGCTGGTCTATCTGCACCATCAAGGGCAAGCTGACTCTGTACGGCAAGGCCACCTTCATCAACTGCACCTTCAACACCAACGGCAAGGCCATCCTCCTCTACGGTCAGGCCACCGCCGTGGATGATCTTCAGCTCCTCCTGGCAGGCGTGGCCCGACACGTGCAGCATATCCGCCTTGTCGTACACCACGTCGGCGCCCTTGCGGAACAGCTCGTTGATGATAGAGGCCCACCGTCACCTCGTTGCCGGGGATGGCGGAGGCGGAGATTGTCGACCTTGTCCTGCGGCCCATTCCGTCCATCTGCTTATGGGTGGAAAACGCCATCCGGTACAGGGCGCTCATCTCCTCACCCTGAGAGCCGGTGGTGATGATGATCTGCTGCTGGGGCGGCAGACCGGTGATGCGGTTGATGTCCACCAGCACCCCTTGGGGACCTTTCACTTATACCCCCAGCTCCGTGGAGACCTTCATGGTTCTCCATGCTGCGGCCGGTAACGGCCACCTTCCGCCCGCAGGCGGCGGCAGCGTCAATGACCTGCTGGATGCGGTGAACGTTGCTGGCGAAGGTAGTGACGATGATGCGCTGCTTGCAGCCGATGAACTGCCGCTGGAAGGTCTTGCCGTGCTGTCCAGCAGCCGGTGCTCCTGCAGCTTCAGCTTGATGAGTCCGGCGGTGAAGCGGGTGCAGTAGATGGGCATATTCACCTGCTTGAGGACGTAGGGGATGGCCCCGATATGGTCCTCGTGGCCATGGGTGATGAACAGGCCCCGCAGCCGGGATCTGTTCTTGATGAGATAGGTGACGTCGGGGATGACGCAGTCGATGCCGTACATATCATCGCCGGGGAATGCCATGCCGCAGTCCACCACAATGATCTCCCCGCCGTACTCATAGGCGGTCATATCTCGTTGAGACCGCCCAGAGGAATGATCTTCAATTTTTCTGCCATATGTGTTGTATATTCTCCTTTACAAGATAAGTAGCGCACAGACAGACCGCCCGTCGGTGGACGCAGCTGCTCCGCAAACGGACACAGCAAAATAGAGGCGGCTCCCGACGTTTCTCTGCGGCGCTGTATCGCCGGAGAAGTCCGGCGGCCCGCCCGACTGTCCTGTGCAAAAGTGGTGAGGGGAACCCCCTCGTTTATTTGATCACGAAGGCCCGCCGCCTCCGCAAAAAAATACAAAAAGACCATCGCTTTTCAACGATTTACACAAAGTATATCACATTTCTCCGCATTTGTACAGTCTTTCTTTCCCCTTTTTTTTTCGCCGCCCCTCGCAAAGCCCGCAGTTCCCCGGTCCCTCCGCCGAAAAAAATACCCCGGAAAAGACTTTTTTCAAACCGATAAGAAAGACGTTGTAGCAGAGGAAAAACTGTGCTATAATAGTGTAATTCAAAATGGCGGAACAGCGCACTCCGCCAAAACAGGGAGGGATGCGCCTTGAATAAACGGATCGCCCGACTCCTCCGGACGAATATCACGATCTTCTCGCTGTGCCTGGTGCTGTTTGCCCTGGCAGCGATCCCCTTTGACGTGCGCCTCGCCATTGGCGAGGGCGTGGCCGCCGCGGCCTTCTTCCTGCTGGGCCGCCGCCGCAGCAAGGCTACCCAGCAGAGTCTGCGCCAGTATATCCAGCGGTTTTACGGCGGCATGGACTCCGCCCGCTCCAGCAATATGCTCTTCACCCCCTGCCCATGATGGTCTTTGATCTGGCCACGGAGGATATCCTCTGGGGGGCGTCAGCCACCCGGAGGGCGGCCAGAGCGCACTGGCCACCACCTACTGGATGGACGTCACCGACACCGAGGAGATGCCGGACACTGGAGCTGACCCGGCCGGTGGTGGCCATCCCTCATGGTGGATAACTACGAGGATTTGATGAAGGCCACCCCGGAGGGCAAGCGCTCTGCGGTGCGGGCCATGCTGGAGGAAAAGTTGAGCCAGTGGTCCGCCGGCAGCGAGGGGGATGATGCTGAAATACGACCGGGACCGCCACTTTTGTGTTCGAGGAGAAGAGCTTCTCCGACTTTGCCGCCAAGCGCTTGACGTGCTGGATGCCGTCCGTGAGGTGGTGGCCGGGGAGGGCGTGGCAGCCACCCTCTCCATCGGCGTGGGCAAGGATGCCGACAGCTTGAGGCCCTGTTCAAAAACGCCTCCGTGGCGCACGAAATGGCCCTGAGCCGTGGTGGCGATCAGGCAGTGGTGAAGGACAAGCTGAATTTCGAGTTCTACGGCGGCCGCTCCAAGGCTACGGAGAAGCGCACCAAGGTGAAGTCACGGTCATGGCCAATGCGCTGGCGGAGCTCATCGAAGCAGGTTACGTCATGGGCCACTATGCGGTGGACGCATCCGGGGGCCAGGCGTGTGCGCCATCGTCCGCAAACGTGGAGAAGTGCCGCACGTCATCGATACGGGAGAATAACGCCGCCCATCCGATGCTGCGCCGCCTGGGCAGGCCCTGCCGGAGTATCAGGGGCCTTCCTCAGCGGCGATGATGCCTTCCTGCGTCCAGCCGGAGACGCTGCTGGTAGTGGTGGATACCAACCGCCCCGGCAGCGGAGTTCGGCCTGCTGGATGTTGCCAGCGGCGGTCATCGACCACCACCGGCGCGCGGCAAACTATATCTCCAACGCGACCATGAGCTTCCACGAGCCGTATGCGTCGTCGGCGTGTGAGCTGATGGCGGAGCTTCCAGTACCTGGTCGAGCCGGGGACCTGCTGAAGGGGGGCGGAGGCCATGCTCTCGGGCATCATGCTCGACACAAAGGACTTCACCGTGCGCCGCAAGGACGACGGCATTTACATCTACCGCAAGGACGACGGTATTTCTCCGCGAGATCAACGTACAGGTACTGGTAGAGACGCTGGGGGCGGAGGCCTCCAACACCGCCGGCGGCCAGTGCTCCGGCATGACGGTGGCGGAGGCGAAGGTTCACGCTGCTGCGTGCCATTGATAAGTATTTTGAAGAATAAGGAGGAATAATTCCATGAAAGTGATTTTGCAGCAGGATGTCGGGGTAAGGGCAAGAAGGGCCAGATGATCGAGGTAGCCGAGGGCTACGCCCGCAACTTTGCTTCCCAGGAATCTGGCGGTGCTGGCTACCGCCGATGCCATGAATACCATGAAGCTGCAGGCCAAGGCCAAGGCCAAGGCCGACGCAGAGGCCAAGGCTGCCGCACAGGAGCTTGCCGAGAAGTTGAAGGGCTGCCAGGTGAAGATCGCCGCCAAGGGCGGCGCCGGCGGCAAGCTCTTCGGGGCCGTCACCGCCAAGGAGATCTCCGAGCAGCTGAAGGCCCAGCACGGTATGGAGCTGGACAGCAAGAAGCTGGTGCTGGCGGAGCCCATCAAGACCTTCGGCAGCTTCGAGGTCAAGGCCAAGCTGGGCTTCGAGATCACCGGAACCGTCTATGTGCTGGTCTGCGAGGAGAAGTAACTTCCCTTTGGCCTTGCCGGCGCTTTTGGGGCTTGACAGTCCCTTCTGTTTGTCTCCGACGGGTACTTTCTTTCGCTACTGAAAGAAAGTATGCCGCCGGAGGCAAACAAAAAGCCCCCGCCGGAGGCAAAAAGAAAAGCACACCCCACCCCCTTCAGAAAAATCCCCGAAAGGAGTTTCCTCATGGATGAATTGCTTCTGCGGCAAATGCCGCACTCCACAGAGGCAGAGCAGGCCGTGCTGGGATCCATGCTCATTGACGCCGCCTGCGTCAAGGACGTGATGGACCAGCTTCAGCCGGACGATTTCTACCTCCGCCAGAACCGGGAGATCTTCGAAACCATCTACACCATGTTCGTCTACTCCCGCCCTATCGACGGACTTACCGTGGCCGGGGAGCTGGAGAAGGCGGGCCTCGCCAACGATGGCACACGGGCGTATCTGGCCCAGCTGATGGAGGTGACGCCCACTTCCGCCAATGTGCTGGAGTATGTGCGTCTGGTGCGTGAGAAGGCCCTGCTGCGGTCGGTGGCCGCAGCGGCGGCGGAGATCACCGCCATGGTGCAGGAGGGGACCGGCGCCCCCGGCGACGTGCTGGAGGCCGCGGAGCAGCGGATCTATGCCATCCGCCAGGGCCGCAGCGCCCAGAGCATGGCCACCATTCAGGTGGTGCTGCAGGAGGTCATGGAGCATCTGGCGGAGCTCAGCGCTCAGGGGGCAAGACCCTGCCGGGTCTGTCCACCGGCTTTTCGGCGGTGGACGGTAAGATCAACGGCCTGAACAAGTCGGACCTGATCCTGCTGGCCGCCCGTCCCGGTATGGGTAAGACCAGTATGGCTCTGAACGTGGCCCTGAACGCCGCCAAGGAGTCCGGCCAGACGGTGGCCGTCTTCTCACTGGAGATGTCCCGTGACCAGCTGGTGACCCGCCTGCTGGCCAGCGAGGGCTTGGTTGATAATACCCGCCTCATCAGCGGCGACCTCCGGGAGAGCGACTGGGTGAAGATCGCCGAGGGTGCTTCGTCCCTGAGCCGTCTGGATATCCGCATCGACGATAATCCCCTGCTGACGGTGGCGGACATGAACGCCAAGTGCCGCCGCATCGAGAATCTGGGGCTGGTGGTCATTGACTACCTCCAGCTGATGACCTCCGCCGGCGGAAAGGGGTATAGCGGCGAGAACCGCCAACAGGCGGTGTCGGATATCAGCCGTATGCTGAAGATCATGGCCAAGGAGCTGCAGGTGCCGGTGCTGTGCCTGTCCCAGCTGTCCCGTGCCAACGAAAAGCGTGAGGACAAACGCCCCATGCTGTCGGACCTGCGTGAGTCCGGCGCCATTGAGCAGGATGCCGATATCGTCATGTTCCTGTATCGTGACGATTACTATAAAGAGGATTCGGAAAAGCGCAACATCGCCGAGTGCATCGTGGCCAAGAACCGCCACGGCGAGACCGGCAAGGTGGAGCTGCGCTGGATGCCGGAGTATACCACCTTCGGCACCTTGGAAAACCGCTACGACGAGGAGTAACGAGTCATGGATCTGATGCCGTGGATGCAGCAGCAGGGGATGCTGCCCGCCGCCGGGGAGACGGTGCTGTGCGCCGTGTCCGGGGGCCGGGACTCCGTGTGCCTGCTGCACTATCTGGCGTCGCTGGGTCGCCGCCGGGGCTTTGCCGTGGCCGCCGCCCACTATAACCACCTGATGCGCCCCACGGCGGGCCGGGACGAGGACTTCGTGGCCGGGCTCTGCCGGGAGCTGAACGTGCCGTTCTATGTGGAGCGGGGCGACGTCCGGGCCATCGCCCGGCAAAGGGGCTGGGGCGTGGAGGAGGCAGGCCGCCGCCTGCGCTACGACTTTCTGGAGCGCACGGCCGACGCCATCGGAGCCTCCCGCATCGCCACCGCCCACCACCTGTCGGATCAGGCGGAGACGGTGGTGCTGAACCTGCTGCGTGGCACCGGCCCGGAGGGGCTGGCGGGCATTCCCCCGGTGCGGGGACGGCTGATCCGCCCCCTGCTCCAGACCTCCCGGCAGGAGATCGAGGCATATCTCAAGGCCCACGGCCTGGGCCATGTGGAGGACGAGACTAACGACAGCATGGACTTCACCCGCAACCGCCTGCGACAGGAGGTGTGGTGGCCCCTGCTGGCGATGCTCCACCCCGCCCCGGAGCGGAGCATCGCGCGGGCTGCCGCCATCCTGCGGCGGGAGAATGTTTTTCTGGATCGGCTGGCCCGCTCCTATCTGGCGCCGGCCGCATCCGATTGTCCGTCAATCCGAAAGCCGGGAGGCCCAGAGACTTTCGGCGATGCAGACCACGCTGTACCGGATACTGCGACATTTCCCGGCACATTGCCGGAGAGGACGGTTTCTCCCAACCGGCCCTTGGAGGACGGAAAAACGGACGACATTTCGCCTGATTTCACATCGGCACCCACCGCCGTATCGGTGTCCGAAGCCGTGCTGCGATCGGCACCGGAGGAGCTGCGGCCCCGGATGCTCCGGCTGCTGCTGGAGCGGCTCCCCGTCGGGAAGAAGGATGTATCCGCCGCCCACATAGAGGCCCTGCTGTCCCTCCGGGAGGGCGGGATGCTGGATATGCCGGAGGGCGTCACGGCATGGCGGGAGAAGGATGTGCTGCATCTGGAGATGACCCCGCCCTCGCCCCGCTCCTGACCCTGTCGGAGGGGGAGCAGGTCTGGGGAGACTATCTCGTCCGGGTGTGGAGAAGCGAAAAAAATACCCCGCCCCCTGACGGAGACGGGCTGTCCAAAACGGGTCGGTTTTCGGACCATATCCTGACGCTTTCGGACGGTGGGAAAATGTCCGAATGGACACTCCGCTGTCCGCAAAGGGGAGACGGTCTGACCCTGCCGGGGGCCAGAGGCCGCCGCAGCGTCAAACGTCTGCTGACAGAGCGGGGGGTGCCGCCTAGGCGGCAGCGAACCACCCCGGTGGGTGTGTATAAACGGAGAACCTGCCGCCGTGTACGGCGTGGGAACGGATCAGAGATTTTTGCCGGGAAAAGACGGCAGCAATATAAATATTTTGATGATTGAGAAAGATCAGGAGGAAGAAAGTAATGGCTAAGAGCAATATGGATCAGGACATCCTGAAGGTCCTGTTCAGTGAGCAGGAGATCCATGACCGCATTCAGGAGATGGGCAATCAGCTCTACGATAAGTTCCACGACAGGAATCCGCTGTTCACCCAGTGCAAGAGCGAGGTGGAGTTCATCGGCCTGTCCTCCTATCAGAACGCCACCAAGTCCTCCGGCGTGGTGCAGATCACCCGTGATCTGCAGCGGGATATCTCCGGCCGGGACATCATCGTGGTGGAGGATATTCTGGACTCCGGCAATACCCTGTACTTTTTGAAGGACTATATGCTGGCCAAAGGGCAGGACCGTGGGGAGATGACCCCGGAGGAGAAGGTATCTCGGTAGAGGCCACGTCGGCAGAGGAGGTTCAGGCAGAGCTGCGGGAGCAGTCTGTCCGTCAGGCGGAGGATAAGGCCCGCCGGGAGCAGGATCCGTGGATGCAGCTGGGTTGGGTACCCTCGGCTCCATGGGGGCCACCATCCCCAAAAAAGACCTTTGCTGATCTCGTGGCAGCTGCCCTATGTGATGGGCGACTGGTGCCGGAGCGAGGGAACATCGTCACTTTCTGGAGCGATGAGCTGGATAAAGCTGCTGGTGAAGGGAGTCAATGGCCTGCCGGGAGACACCGTGTCCTTCTCTGGCGGCTATGCCATCAACGGTCAAAGGCTGGAGGAGGAGTATCTGGATCAGCAGGGCGGTACCACCATCGAAGCCCCAACCAGTCCTCCTTCACCGTGCCGGAGGAGTGCCTGTTCTTTCTGGGCGATAACCGCTCGGCTCAACGACGCCCGGTACTGGGAGGAGGCTTCTATTTTGCAATGATGAAGGCCCATGAACTGCATGGCCGGCGGCGGAGCTAAAGCAGGACAAGCTGTCCTGGTTTGGAGAGGCCAAGGTCAATACGCGCCGGGAGAGTAAAAAGGTCATTGTTTCAGGATGTGGCTGGGCCGACAAATGAGGAGAAGGGAGGAGCTGCGGGAGATCGGAGTTTCTCCGAGCCCCAGAAGTATCTGGACCTGGGGGGCGCATATCCTGGGCGGCGTGCTGTTGGTAGGCCCTCCGTACCGGTAAAGACGCTGCTGGCCAAGGCGGTGGCCGGGTGAGGCGGGAGTACAGTTCCTGTCCATCTCCGGTCGGACTTTGTGGAGATGTATGTGGGCGCAGGCGCCCGTGCGGGACCTGTTCCAGCAGCCAAGAAGAGCGCCCTGCCATCATCTTTATCGACGAGATCGACGCCGTGGCCGCCAGCGTGGCAGCGGTCTGGGCGGCGGACACGACGAGCGGGAGCAGACCCTGAACCAGCTGCTGGTGGAAATGGACGGCTCCAACGAGGGCGGTGGTGCTGGCCGCCACCAACTGCGGATATTCTGGACCCGGCGCTGCTGCGTCCGGGACGGTTCGACCGGCCCATGTGGGGCCAAGCCGGACATCAAGGGCCGGGAGGAGATCTTACAGAGTACGCATAAAAACAAGCCCCTGGCGGAGGACGTGGATCTAAAACAGAATCGCCCAGGTACCGCAGGCTTTACCGGCGCCGATCACAGAACCTCCTCAACAGGCAGCCCACCACTGCTGTAAGGACGGCGGGTCCTTAATCACCATGAAGGATCTGCAGGAGATCCATCATCAAGGTCATCGCCAGCCGGAGAAGCACAGCCAGGTCATCGTCCCAGGGTCCATGGCTCGGGCCCGGCTTCTCCCGAAAAGGGTGAGGGCATTGACAGCGCCTTGCTTGTATGGGGTAAAATAACGGGAGATCCGCCGCACTCAGCTGGACGACGCCTACGCCCGCTAATCACCGCCATTTTGGAGCAGTACCGGCCCCAGTTGGTGGAGGTGGCGGAGTATCTAACGCCCAACGAGACCATTTGACGGCAGGAGGAGTTCGAGAATCCATTCCCTAAGGTTGTGT
>VOFH01000585.1_pt1 | contig 34482 bp, 47 predicted proteins | sample 5384091 | NCBI WGS metagenome assembly VOFH01 (sample SAMN12384727, study PRJNA508395) | human gut metagenome | isolation source: healthy gut G | host: Homo sapiens
AAAGAAGCCGGATTTATTCCGGCTTCTTTTACATATCTCTGTTTATATACATCTGTTTTTACTTTTTATTTGTTTTATTATCCAAAGCAGCTTCAATCGCATCAATCACAGCACAAGTACAGGCAGTCCATGCTCCTTAATCTGCATCTGAAGCACAGACAGCTTAGAGCGTGTTACATGCAGGCGCTCATCCAGCTCTTCCTCCTCCGGAATTTGTGGTTTAATCAGTTTTCTAACATGTAATTACCTCCCAAATATATAATTTCAGCCATAAAACCTCTACATCACTATATTAGTATAGCTTTTTTCAGGCTAAAATACAATCTTCACACTATATTTGTTTCAGGTATGTTTCAGTTCTCCGCTTCTCCAATATTTGCACCGGAAATAACGGCGCAACATAGTCAACAATAAAAGAAGACAAAAAGCATGCATCGTATTGAGCTGACAAAAAATTTTCTGCCCAATAATTTGCAGCATAGTATCGCAACCGGAATATTAAGCAGGACCGTTGATAAACCAATTGAAATATTAAACAGCCGGTATAAAATAATCGAAATACCCGAAAAACCTGTCATAGGAAACTCTGCCTGCAGGGCGAAGTTATATTTACCTATTGCATAAAAGATGCTTCCCGCAAGCTCCCACATAATCTGTACCAATAATTTTTTTTTCTTTTAACTGTGTATCTGCACCCGGTTTTTCTTGCAAAAGAAAAATTTCTTTCTCCATTTTCACCGATTTCCACAAATGCCAGTGTTGTAAAATAATCTGGATCTTCGACGATAGCATCTGTATTGATTCCTTCAGTTTGCAGTGTCCTCTTTAAAAATTTACCATGCATATCGTTTCCAACTTTTCCAATAAAAGAGGTGCGATACCCAAAATGACTTGCAACTGTCAGAAGAATAATTCTGTTCAAACATCCCAGACTGTGTCCTGCTTCCGTAAAATCAATCAAATTCCCCAATGCCACAATAAAAAAATCTCGTTATAACGTTTTTGATTTAACCGGTAGAAAAATAATGCATGCAAAAAATAGCCGGTGATTCAAGTGAAATTTGGCATTAAAGAAAAACATAGAAAAACATAGACATATGTAAAATAATACAGAATATCTGCGTTTCTACCATATAATGTAAATCCAAATAATATCTGTCCTACCAATGCAAGAAGATATGGTCTATTCTGCATGACTGCTTTCAACTGAACCTTTACAGAAATTTTTTCTTTTTCCGGAGTGATCACTGCCTCTCTCGTCTTCGCAAAGCAGAAGAAATGACAGGCTGTAAAAATACATCCATATATGACCGCAACCGTCAGATATCCTGTCTTTGCACTGTGACTGCCGAATTTGCTGAGCAGTGGAACTGTGATAATATTTAACACACCAATTGCAATCATAGCTGCAACCGAACGGGATGTATTTATTTTTGCACACCACACAAGGTTCCATATGGAATATTCACACAGGTATACCCCAAAACCAGCAGACAATATGTAATTACCATATAAATGATCTTTCCATTCTGCGGCCAGTCAGGTCTTGCCCAGAATGTCATAACAAGAAGAATCGCTGTAATTGGTGCCGCTACTAACAGCCATGGACGGTACCGTCCCCATCTCGTTTTTGTTTTATCCGTAAGTCCCCCGACAATTGGATCATTGATTGCATCCCAGAATCTTGAAAAAAGCATAAGTGCTGACACAGCCGCCATACTGATTCCGAACACGTCTGTATAAAATATCATCAGAAAATTACTGACAAACATCCAGCTGAAATTACATCCAACATCACCAAACCCATATGCAATCTTACTGATCAGCGGTACTTTTCCATTTTTGTTTTCGCTACTCATATGTCCCTCCTATTTTTATCAGAGTTTCTGACAAAACTCTATTCTTTCCTCATTTGGTCCTTTAATCATAAAAAACTTCACACCTATTTTCCCAAAATGGCAGTTCTTCGATGCCGTCTGTAATAACCGTGTATTTTTCATTGCAGATTTTCTGATACATACTTTCAATGTCTTCCACATCAAGTGCTACATGTTGGTATGCACCGTCTGACATTGCCGCCTGCCCATTTTCAAAAGTCTCTATACAGTAATTTTTTATCTGTAAAAATGCCACTTTTTCCCCTGCTTTTTCATTATAGGACTGCATAATTACTTCAAATCCAAGACTCTTATAAAACTCAACTGTTTTCTGTGAATCGTTTGTCGGAAGCCCGACATGGGCAACTCCGACAATTCCATATTTATTTTCCATACGAACTCCTTACTTTTCATTGACGTTGATAATTACTTTCATCGTTGTCTCGCGGTTATCATCAATATACTGGTATGCCTTCAGATAATCTTTAAAAGCAAATGTCTTTGAGATGAGCGGTTTCAAATGAACTTTTCCTCATTTACCAGTCTGATTCCATCTATGTAATCATCATGGCGGTACATCATCGTGCTCTTAATGTCAAGTTCGTGATCATTTGCCACTGCAAGATCTACTTCTGCCATTCCTGCAAAAACAGCCACCAGTACGATCGTGCTTCCTTTTCTTGCATATTTAATTGCCTGTCCCATTGTGATATTGTTTCCGGCACAGTCGTAGATCACATCTGCCTTATCCGGTCCAAATGCTTCGATCATTGCCTCACCGAAGTCTTTATTTTTGGTATTCACACACACATCAATTCCACATTCTTTTGCCTTTGCCAATCTAAGATCACTGATATCTGTGATCATTACTTTCGCTGCACCCATTCCTTTTGCTGTCTGTGCCACGAGATTTCCGATCGGTCCTGCTCCAAGGACCGCAATATTCATGCCAGCCACATCGCCCATCTGTTTTACACCATGAACCGCCACAGCAAGAGGTTCGATCATAGCTCCTTCTTCATAGGACATATCTTGAATAGGTGTTACTTTAGATGCATCCACTGCAAAATACTCAGATGCTGTTCCTGTCGTCTGAAATCCCATTACTTTTAATTCCTCACAGAGATTATACTTTCCATGACGACATGGATAGCAATGTCCACAATATACCTGAGGCTCTATCGTCACCTTCTGTCCAACATGAAACTCTGTGACATTTTTTCCAAGTTCTGTGATCTCACCTGAAACCTCATGTCCCTGTGTTACCGGATATTTTGTAAACGGATGTTTTCCATGATAAACATGAATATCTGATCCACAAACACCAATATTCATAATCTTTACCAACACCTGATTTTCCTTTACCTCCGGAACCGGAACCTCTCTGAAAATAATTTCTCCTGGATTTGTCATTACCTGCTGTAACATAATTGTTTCCTCCTTTTTTATGTTGTTTTATTTTATGTTTTATAAATTGTTTTATTAAAGTAATTACATTATTACCTTGTAAACACAATTTGTCAATATGTTTCATATTTCTATATATTTCATAATTTCAAAATCTATTTTTTGTGTATTTTTCACAATTAACATGCAAAAAAAACGGAAAGAAAACCGTAGTTACTGTTTTCTTTCCGTTTTTACTATAATATGATATGAGGATCAAAAAATTTACAATTCACCCATATGTTTTGTAAAAAGTATTTCGCGGCTCCAACAGCTGACGCTTCTTTCTTATACGAACAATTTTTCAAGTATGAAACATCATGCTCAAAGCCATTATATGCCATCACTTTTTCTCCCAGTGGTATCATATAATCTGACAATACACCTCCCACATCACCTCCTAGTATGATATCCATATCATATGCCATCCGCAGATTTGATATCAAAACAGCAAGATGATCCAGATACTCATTCCATGTCTGCAAAATTTTTTCATCACCACTTTCAATTTTTTCCATAAATGCATCCAGTGACTGCCTGTTATTTTGTGTCAGTACACTTGCAGCACAATATGCATCCGCACATCCTGATTTACCACAATAACACTTTCTTCCACCGGGAACGAGTATCATGTGACCGAACTCACCTGCTTTCTGGTTCTGCCCTCGAAACAGCTTTCCATCTATGCAGAATGCACCTACTAAGGTGTGGTTCAAAGACAGATATATCGCATTTGGATACTTTTTTTTTTTTTCTGCAAGCATTGCAGCATTAGCATCGTTTTCAAAATATACTGGAATTTCCAAAGCCTGCTCTAAAAAGCGCAGACTATAATTCTCTATACCTAAAGCATGTGATTTTAAAACGATCCGTTCTTTCTGATCAATAATTCCTGGAATCGCCACTCCAATCCCAAGCAGCGTATCCTTCGCTAATTCGCCTTCAAGAAAAGTTTTGACCTTTTGTGCCACCTCTGTACAATAGGATAATTCTGCCGTAAATTTTAAGCGGATGCGATCTTTTTTATAATCTCATCTCCAAGATTTACTAATACCATTTCTATATGATTCGCTGTAATCAAAATTCCCATTGCATGACAGTATGTCTTATTAATTCCTATACTTTTTGCCTTCCTTCCACCGGTTGAAGCATATTCCCCGGTTTCTTCCAACACCCCTTTTTCTAACAAGTCATTCACATTTGCTAATACAGTCGGCATACTCAAGTTTAACTCTTTTGCGATTCCCGCCTTGGATGTAACATGATTGTTTAGAACATAATTAATTATTTTTTTCTTGTTAGATTTTTTTTATCTTTATGTTCCGTTTTCTTATCCTCTTTTATTAAATATATTATAAAAAAGAATTATATGCTTTTTTTATTCTTCTTGTAAAGTAATGTTTTATAATTAATCTCCGACAGAATAAAGGAATATCTGAAAAAGGGAATTGCTTGCAAGTATCAGAGATATCCGTTCTTCAGAAAAAGTATTTTGGAGAAAGGTTCTGGAAATCTATGCAACCAGCATTGATTATGCTCCCATTCTGAAAGCTCTGTTCTGTTCTTCAAACAGGTTCAAAACCAAATGCACTGGGCTGCCCACAAACATACCGCCGCCGAAGTAATCTATGAGCATGCCGATGCAGAAAAAGAAAATATGGGGCTTACCTCGTGGATGCATAACGAAATCCGTCGTTCAGATGTGGAAGTAGCAAAGAACTATCTTACTGAACAGGAGCTTGATTCGCTCAATAAGATTGTCACCGCCTACCTTGATATTGCTGAGGTACACGCCCTTAACAAAGAACCAATGTATAGAATCAATGTCATCCGTTTTATATACGCAATTCTTGAAAGGACTTATTTGACGTCGTGATAGCCTTACGCTATCTTATTAGTGATGAAGATTTTTAAAGCATTTAAATCTGGTTTAACTAAACTCATCAATAAGGTTCTCAAACAATGCCCGCATCTTACCCGTCAACAATTGTTAAAGGAGATGGGATTCACAAAGAACTGGGAAAACATTATGCGATATAAAAAAAAAATTTATTTATCAATATCTCCCTGCTTCCATAATGTTATACACTTTGTGATTTCGACTTACTTCTTCTTTTTCATTTATATAATATGTGTAACTAAATTCAGCTCTTCCAGGGAAATCTCTACCAAACCCACCAGTTATTTTTTGCTTTTCTCCCAACACAGTCCATACAATATCTAATTCATTTTCTTCTATAAACTCAAGCAGGAATTTTTTCTTAATAAATAAAGCATTATTTTGTCCATTAACAATCACTGTACTACCATTTGCAGCATATCCAAACGAACCATCCCACGTTAAATTCATTTGTTCCATTAAAAACTTTGATGGGAACATATATGAACTTTCTTCATTAGTGCAAAATGGTGAATCCTTCTCAGCCGTATAATCATTTGCTGTCGTAATCAAATAACATGGTGCTGGATTTTCTTGTCGAAAATCTTGTTCCTCCTCTTGTCCCAAATAATTTACCATAGTAGGGCTCCATGGATACTCCCCGATACAACATTCATATAGTTGTCCATACCCCTCTGGCATCCATCTTCCTTCAAAATCTTTTTTTTCGAACCATTTCAGCAAATCATTTTTCTTATCCTTGGTGTATAAATAAGTTCTCACTTGCATCCATACCTCACGAAATGCCTTTTTGCCTACTTCTTTCGATGCCAAATATCCTTGTAGCATATAGTACTCTTCGCCTTCATAATTACATCCTATTAAATTTGGAATATAACGTTCGACATCATTATTTTTAAACCAAGTTATATCATTCCATTTACAATATCTATAAAAAGGATATACAAGCTTAGTTCCTATAAAATTATTAGATTGAGGCATCACCGTCAAATCTATATCTCTAAGAGAATTTCCTTGTTCCGGACATACTAATTCGATATCACTATATCTAAATCTCGGCGAATATTTATAATTATCATAAATATTACCCAATTCCCTATATAGATATATTTTCTGATATTTCTTACCTATCCTCTCCACTTGCTCATCACGGCTTCTCAATGAACCATATGTATAATCAATACTTTTATCATAATTTATACATGGCTTATAACCGCTTTTCACTATGTCTTCAAAAATCATAAGACCTACATCTTTTTTGTAACTCCATAATTCTCAACTTCTGAAGGAATCGTATATATTGCAAAATCACTTTCCTGACAATTCCAAAATAAACTAGAAAAACGATCTTTGAATTGCAACGCAAACTTTTTATTTACCTTATGCTTTTTACTTCTATATGGTGGTCTAACCAAAATTACTTCTTTCTCAGTACACCAACCTTTATAATATGCATATTCAAAAATATTCCTTAGGTAATCACGCAGCAAAACGTTTTGTGGCCAAATACCAACCAAAATGATACTATTTTTTATATACTCTAAAATTGGCATGACATATTTTTGTTCTGCTAATACAATAAGAGACGAATACACTGCTTGCCATATTCTTTCATGAATATAATCATCATCAATATCTTTAAACATATTAATGACTTTCAACATATCCAAAGGATACAATCTAAATAAATTTGTCAAGCCTTTACTAGCCTTATCTCTTAACTTAATATCATTACTCCCTGTTCCCCAACACAATATTATTTTCCATAGCAAAATACTATCCTCTGCAAACGTGGGATGCTTTAACACAATTGCTCTTTCACATGTATCCGATATAATTTTCACTTGATCATACTGTTTTAAAAGAAATAAACTTAAAATAAAGTCTCTCCGATACGAAGACATGTTACTTAACTTTTTATGTACATAATACGCATTAATAGCACAGTCATTCTTTGTAGAAACAGCCATTAAGCCTAATATTACTCGCCTCACATCAGATTCATTTGATGAAGATAGTAATTTCTCAACCTCGGTAATTGTTTTCTCATTAATCTCATTTACATTTCTCCAATATAATCCACTCATGAAAGTTTCAACTACTTCACCATGGATTCTATTATCGATTCTACTTATAAGTTCTTCCTTTGTATTTCGCAAAAACAATATTTGTATCATTTCAAGTGTTCCCAGAGTTATTTTTTTATTCTCAACCGCCTCTACAATTATTTCAACCTCTACATCCAAATACTTTTGAGCATACAAATATTCATAAAATTTTTGATATGCAAATGTAATTTCTGCTCCTTTTTCATCTGCCTCTCTTAACAAATTTTCAGATATTAACAACTTAATAAAACCTGCTGTTTTTTCTTGTATTCCAAATTCAGCTAATACCTTAGCTATAACTGTTCTAAGTTCAAACCATGTCATACTATATCGATCATGTTCAGCCATATACTGGGTTACAGCACTTAGTGCTAATGAAACCACCTTATCTTTAACAGAAAAATATTCCGCATAGTACTTAGATATTATTTTATTTTTTACATCGAAAAATTCTCCCATTAATGTTTGAATATCTTCTACTACAACTGTTTTATCTTCTTTTCCTATCGCAATTTCACAAAGCATCTTAAGAAAAAGTGGATTCATGAATTCTGGAACACATGTCGTATCATAATTAATATTCACGCCATAATACTCACAGAAACTGCCAAGAGCCTCAACTTCCATTTCATCAAAACCACTATGTGGCACTTGTAACATTCCACCTATTTTTTCCTCATCAAGGTATTCCTCTAAATATATACTTCTACAACTAACAATTATCTTTATGTTGGAATACGCCTCAGCTTTTGCAATAATTAATGGAAGATTACTATTCCAATATGAAGCATCAGCTACCTCATTAATAGCATCTATGCAAACTGGTACATATACATTATTTTGGTTACCATATTCATTTAACCATGCAAAAAAGTTCTCTATTGTCTCTCCCTTTTGAAACCAATTAATAATCACATTATCAACAGTATCTTTTCCCTTAAACATGTCTCCCAACAATAATACTGCCGGAATACCTTTATCAACAAAATCACGCACAATATCACATAGTAAATGCGTTTTACCAATTCCCCCTTTCCCTGTAACTAAAATTGCACGATTCCCTGCATATTCATCAAACTTATATCAAATAACCTCGCAATTAAAGGGAGAGTTGAAATCACATCCCATAATTCATCTAAATATTGCGCCGGAAAAGTACACATATATGAAGCCATAAATCCTCCAACTTTTATTATTATATGTTCCGGCTCCATTTTTTTCTCAAAACGCTTCTTTTCAACTTCAAATATCTTTATTAAATTTTGTTTGCATTCTTTTATATTTTTTAATACCTGTGTAAGTTCACTTTCATCGTATGAATCAGAATCTAAGACAATACTATCGGTTTGCAATTGTTCAACAATATCAGTTATTCCCTTTCTGCTCTCTGCTAAAACAAGATCCTCTTCATCTTGATTATATGAATCAAATTTAATTAACTTCTTTGTACAATCTCTTATTTGAGAACTAATATCTTGCAGTCGTTCTGCAATTCCGTCCTTTTTCAACATGAAGCTCAAATTATTATATGTTCCTGTTTTTACATTGAGCTCCTTGCTATATCTAGGACCCACCATTGAAATTACTTGCTCCACTTTTTCTGTTAAGCTTCTTAAATTAAATGTTTCCTCCGAAATATTAATAGGAATTTCCTTGTTCTTAATTGAAATTTCTTCGCATTTCAAAACTGTATTAATATATTTTATAGGTAAAGCCTCAAGTCTCTCACTATCTTTCTGTTTTGTGATAATACCTACAATATTTCCTAATGCTATTACAGGAGATCCTGAAACACCCTCATAATTCTGTAATTGGTTTTCCTTTTTTATGTTAACTATCAGTTGTTCCTCTTGTGTATTTGATATAGTAGCTAACATAGTTGTCCTTTGGGATGCAAGTTTAGGAAATCCTATTATCTGACATCCAACCCCTGCAATTTCATTTTTTACATCAATCAACTCATGCATCTCTGTTTCGGATAGTACTTCATTCAATCTAATAAATACACAATCAATCCCTTTTTCTATCGCCTCTAGCAAATTAATTGTTTTCCCAACAACTTCATCACCAACTTCCATACGAAACATAATTTCTTTTTTTCTTCGAATTCATCTGTAATTAGTTCATCAGCTGTAACAACATTATGTTTAACCGTCATTACAATATCCGGTTCTACAAGAAACCCTGTTCCCATAACTTTTCCATCTCGTATTATTTGACCTATAACTATTTTTTCTCATTCGCACATCCTTTCCACCATGGTTTTTCCATCACCAATGATAACCTCATAATTATATTTTTCTTTCCATTCTTCTTTATTAAGAAAATATGCTTTATCTATAGGATAATTAAATATCAGTTTTTTGAATTTTGAATCTCTACAAAGTATCGTAGCAAGTACTTCCAAATCAGGGTGACCATACTTTACGGAATTTGTTAAACAGTAATATTCATCAGCACTATATCGCCCAATAAAATCATGCGTAATATTATAACGACTTCCATGATGTGGTAATTTTATTGCTGAAAAACGATACTCAAATCCCACCACATTTTCAATATTTTTTAAAAACGTCAAACCACGCGCCTTGGATAATTAGCATTTTTGTGAGACACTCTATAAGACACGAAAAAACTAATAGTTTTTTAGAGGAGGCAAACTATCATGGATAAATGTACTCACGATGTAAGGCGTGCTAACTGGTTAAATATCATAAATCAATGTCAGGAACGACCTGCAAACGTAACTGTCCATCAATGGCTGAAAGACAATGATATCAAGGAAAAATCTTATTATTACTGGCTGCGCAAGTTTCGTAAAGAATCATACGACCAGATGCAGCTGCCTGTAACAACCGAAAATCCTGCCGAAATTTCTTTTGTTGAAATAGCTGCCCCTGTTACATCAGAGAAAACTATTCAAACACGGGAATTTTCGTCAGCTTCTAACGCGACTGCAGTTGTCAGGAATGGTGATATCATTCTCGAAATATCAAACGATGTTTCAGATGCTGTGCTAAGCAGGCTCTTAAAGGAGGTAGTCCATGCTGGAGAACGTTGCTAAAATCAATCGGGTTGTGCTTGCGTGTGGTACAGTGGATCTGCGCAAAGGCATTGATGGTCTCTCGATGATCATTGGTGACAAATATAAGCAGAATCCTTTTGAGAAAGGAACCTTGTTCCTGTTCTGCGGTAGACGTTCCGACAGGATTAAAGGACTGCTTTGGATGGGCGATGGATTTCTTTTGCTGTATAAACGGATTGAATCCGGTTCACTATCCTGGCAAGAACCACGGAAGACGCTGCGGATCTTACCGAAGAGCAATTCGATTACCTGATGCTCGGTTTAAATCCGCTCGATCCTAAAATCAAGGATGTAACACCACAAAATCCCTTCTGAGTTTGTGCAAAACAGAGATTTTTCAAAGACATTTATGACGTCAAAAAATCTATAGTTGAACCTGGTTTATATGCCTTTTTCACAACTGGTACAATGGTTAGCAGTTACTTGAAACAAATATCTTGAAATTTGAAAGCTCTATATTTCCCTGCGTTTATCAGCATCCTATAGCCTTATAGCGATAGGCATAATGACGGAGAGCTAACACACAAGAATTCGCTAATTAAAGCTGCTTCTGTTATAATGAAAACAGTTTAAAGGAGCGAAGCAATGGCACAGAAACACACTTTGGAAGAACTGAATAATTGCAGCCGTGAAGAACTGATCACGATTGTTCTTATGATGCAGGGACAGCTCGATGCTTTAAATGATAACATCGAAAAACTCATTGAGCAGGTCCGCATTGCCAATAATTATAGATTTGGCAGGCATACAGAGAGCTTAAAATCAATCGAAGCCAGCTTTCGTTTTTTGACGAAGCGGACGCCGCCTATGATGAATCTTCCAGGGAGCCTTCTGCTGAAGAGGTCATTACTGCCAAGCGTGCAAAGAAAAAAGGACAGCGGAATATCGACCTGAAAGATTTCCCGGAAGAAATACTTCCGCCATACAGTGTTTCTGAAGAACAGCTGGATGCTTTTTATGGAAAGGACAATTGGCGCCGTATGCCGGATGAAACCTACAAAAGGCTTCGCCATGAGCCTGAATCATGGACGGTCGAAATTCATACCGTCGAGGTATATGTAGGAACCGATGGTGATCATCAGGATGAGTTCCTTCGTGGAAACAGACCCAAGGACTTGCTTCGCAACAGTATAGTGACGCCATCATTACTGGCATCAATACTTAATGTAAAATATGTGAATTCATCAGCATTACACCGGATTGAGCAGGAGTTTCAACGTAATGGCGTAAATATATCACGCCAGACAATGTCCAACTGGATTGTCAGATGCTCCCAGATGTACTTCACTCCGTTTGTTGAACGGATGAAGCAGGAGCTGCTGTCACTGCATGTCACACAGTCAGATGAAACACCGACTCAAGTAATAGCAGACAGCGACCACCCAAACAGCAAGTGCTATATGTGGGTGCACCGTTCCGGAGAGTTTTATACCCGACGCCCGATTGTGATATATGAGTACCAAAAGGACGTGATCATCAAAAGCCTCTGGATTTTTACAAGGATTACAAAGGAATCCTTGTAACGGACAGCCTGCAGCAATATCATCTAGTTGATAAAAAGCTTCCAGATGTGACAAACGCAAACTGCTGGGCGCATGCAAGGCGTGATTTTGCGGATGCGGTTAAGGCTGCCGATAAAAAGGATCCGTCTTCTGTAAGGCAGTCTGTTGCCTATCAGGCATTGCAGAAGATAGCCGGGTTTTATAATGCTGACACTGAGTTAAAAGGGCTCTCATCAGAGGAACGGCTTCAAAAACGGCAGGAATTGATCCGGCCGCTGGTTGAGGAATTTTTTGCGTGGGTAAAACAACAGGTTAACGACTGTGCGGTACCTCCAAAATCCAAAACAGGCCAGGGGCTTAATTTCGTAATCAATCAGGAAAAATATCTTAAGGTATTTCTTGAAGATGGAGATGTCCCTATCGACAATTCAGCTTCGGAGAGAGCTATACGAACCTTTTGTCTCGGCAAGAAAAACTGGATGTTCCACAATACAGCCAAAGGAGCATCTGCCAGTGCGATGGTATATAGTATTTCAGAAACAGCCAAGCTGAATAATCTGCGGCCGTATTATTATTTTAAATATATCCTCACAGAACTGCCAAAACTCTGTGAGGAAAAAGAAAATATAGATCCAGAAAAGCTGGACTATCTCATGCCATGGTCAGATAGTCTTCCGGACGAATGCTATAGGAAGCCAAACGTCGCCAATAATGGGCGGCGTTGATTTTAATGACTGGCGCATGGTTATTATGTTTTTGAGAGTAAAATCGACTATTAACAATTTGAAGGAATCCATTATACCAAATATTCTCGACGAAATCTGAACTTGTTTCTTTTAAAAATTGAATAAGTCCACATATATGATCATTGTCCATATGTGTGCATATAACTAAACCAATTTTCTGTTTCATCTTTTTTTTTATATGATGTATTTCTGATTTTATATGCTTTTGATAAGTCTTTGATAATCCACCATCTATTAATATATTATATTGTTTTTCTTTTCCTATAGATAACAGAATACAATCTCCATATTCTGCTGGAAACAACTTAATGCTCAACATTGATTTCGTACCTCTCTCATCGCAAATTGTTCGTTTTATGCACATAACCTATTATAATATACCCATAACAGTGGACACGCAAATAGTGTAGTACCTACTTTTAGGACACCCTAACCATTTGTATCCCTGTTTATAAACACACTCCATAAGTAACACCTTTTTCTTCCCCCTCTTCCAAATGTGATATTCTAATCACAGAAATGGAGGATTTCATGAGCAGAAAATTTTTACTGAGGAACAACAACAGTTACTCTGTCAACCCCCTTATATCTACAGCGTTACGGATACAAGGATCAATCTTACTAAGGAATTCAAGGAGATATTTCTAAAAGAATATAAATCTGGTATCTCTCCAAGAAAAATCCTTGAGGATCATGGTTTTGACATTGATACTATCGGAGAACGCCGTGTATGGAGCATTTCCAATTATATCCGTATCGAATTTAAAAAGTACTGCAACTTCCACGAAGGCTTCAGATCTCGTGCTGTACCAACCTCTGATACTTTCAGCAACTCTGACTCAAAAAGCTCTTCTGATGCTGATAAGATCAAACAACTGCAACAAGAAGTAGATTACCTGAAACAGGAAATGGAGTTCTTAAAAAATTTCCTCAATCAGAACTACAAGGAAGCAGGTGCATTGCTCATGAACGATTCTTACTGTATTTTTGAAATAATCTACAATACCATGCAACAAAGTCATAACACCATGTCCATAAAAACACTTTGTGCTATAGCCGGAGTCTCCAGAAGCGGTTATTACGCATGGCTGAATGCTGCCCCAGCAAGAGCGCAACGGGAACAGCAGGACAGAGAGGACTTTGAACAAATACTTGCATATAAAATGCATGGTTATTCCAAAGGCGCAAAAGGCATCTATATTGCTCTTCTTCACATGGATCCACCCGTGGTTATTAATCTCAAAAAGATCCGGCATCTGATGGATAAATTCAATCTGTCATGCCCTTATAGAGGTCCTAATCCTTACAGGCGGATGGCAAAAGCCATTAAAACCAGCAGTGTCGCAGATAATCTGCTTCAGCGTGAATTAAAGCATATGGTCCACGGATCGTCCTGCTGACAGTTATTTTCATCATCAACCCAATAATAAATCAGGAAGTTTTTTAACAACAATCTTGCGTACTCCCTCAATCCCCCATGGCTCTTCATCAATCAAGGTCAGTAGGGTCTTTCAGTAGGGTCTGGTTTTAGGGTTTATCGTTCTTTAGGGTTTGAACCTATAGGGTTTTTATAATAAAAACAGGGTATGTTAGCTCGTATTGCACAAGCTAATCTACCCTGTTTTTTTGTCCTGCCTCATTTATGATTATTTTGCGGAAATAAAATTTCAAAGGAGGACAAATGAATAATATCACAGATTTACTTGACCTTGAAGACTCTGATATAAAGATTTCAGACATTATTATTGAAGGTCAAACCAAAACTCTTATTATCGAAACTCCACCTGTTGCCAGCTATTGTCCAATCTGTGGGTTTCGCATGCACTCGTGGTGTAAAGAAAAGGACTATTAACCATCCCATTCTTCAGGATGGTTATTCCTTGATTCTACTACTCAAACAGCGCCGCTGGCGTTGTTCCAATCCAGACTGTCTGTATGAAGTTAATGAATCCTTCCGCTTTGTTAACAAGGGACGTAGAACTACAAATGCAACTGACATGCTCATTGTAGAGGCATATCGAAATCTTTTAGAAACATCCGCATCTATCGCTAAAAGATTCCATATGTCTGACACATATGTGCATGAGATCTTTGACCGTTATGTCAAGCTGGACAGGCTTCCTCTTACAGATGCCATTTCCATTGATGAAGTTCACCTAGATATGGATGATGACTGTAAATACGCATTGGTCATCCAGGATTTCCATACCGGTGACCCCATTGACTTGCTTCGCAGCCGAAGAACTTCCGTAACGGAACCGTACTTTGTCTCAATCCCTGCAACAGAACGGAATCAGGTAAAATACCTTATTTCCGACATGTACAATCCTTATATTGCCTATGTAGAAAAGTACTTCCCCAACGCAGTCCCTGTTGTTGATTCCTTTCATGTAATTCAATGGATTACACGCTCTATTGACAATTACATACGGCAGCTTCTAAAAAAATACAGGCAACGCGACCGTGAATATCAGGACAAGCTTTCCTATGAACAGCAACGACCTGTTTCACTTCCGCCATCAGACGAAGTATACCTTCTGCAAAAATACAGATGGTTAATTCTGTCCAATCAGTCCAACATCCGGTACCACAGTGACCCTCGCATGGATTCTCATTTTCATGTATTAATGAACACCTATGATTACGAAGATGCTCTCTTTCGAATTGATCCAAACTTGAAAGATTTTCGAGACTTAAAAGAGATGTACGTACAGTTTAATTCGCGAAACGGCGGAAATCCACTCCTTGCACGGAATGAATTAAAAGAATTGATTCAGACATACAAAAGCTCCCGGTTTGAAATATTTCGTGACTTTGCATCTTTATTGAAAAAATTCGAAGGCCCTATTGTTAATTCATTTATTATGGTCGAAAAAATCGGGAACGGCAAAATTTATGATGCACGTTTATCTAATGGTCCCATCGAATCCATTAACCGCAAAGTAAAAGATTTAAAGCGACTGGGCAGAGGCTTCCGCAACTTTGAGCACTTTCGCAACAGATTTCTTTTTGCAACCAGACAAACACCGGTGCTTAATGGAATCACTGATTATAACCCTGTAACTTATTATGAAGAAGATGATTTTTAGGAGGAAACCCCATGGAAAACTACTGTGCATTTAGCAAAAACCACACTTGCCTTAAATGGCTTGACTACGTAATAACACGTCAAGAACTAGAGGAAGCAGACTCTCTCTGTCACGGAAACTGGATAGAGATTCAACGCAAGAACCAATACATTCAGACCCTACAGGAGATTCTGGACAGCAATCACATCTCATTCCCCGATGAAATATAGTTTAATTTAATAAAAGGTCTGGCTACCCAGCCAGACCCTCATAAAAGACCCTCACGAAAGACCCTAAAACCAGACCCTATCGAAGAACCCTAAAAAACTATGCTTTTTTTAATGCCAGACCCTATCGACAAACCCTAAAATAGACCATTGGGTAACAGTCACGAATAAGCCAGAACATCTTTTCAAAAAATGCATTTCTCAGCGTAATATCGCTAATCGAAATATGTTTTCCTTTTCCATCAGATATCAATGGATTTGCAAAGAATGCACTAAAATCCCATTCTGTTTCTTCTGTGTTCAAAAAGTTTCTCAATAATTCAAGGCCCATTCTCTATATTCATCCGGATTAATTTGAAGAATATCTAACGCTCTCTGAATCTTGTCAACATTCTTTGTACTCTTATAATACTCAGCTGCATTTCTCCATACACTGTTGTACGCTAAGGCATTCTTACCTTCATAATATGGTTGTAATTCGCCAAACAAGAATGAACTATACTCTGTAGGCGTTATACCATACTTATTACTGAATGCTGAATAGTAGTCTCGATATTCACCTCTCACATCTTCATCAAAGTTTTCCACGTTGCGACTAAGCTTTTCCATCATATAGTACATTCGTAAAAACTCTGATGCAACATTCTTTGGATAGTTCAAATGAGTTCAAATGAGTAATTCGAATATAAAAAATGATCTACGCTAAACTCTTTTTTATTCTGCTCAGCGACAATATCCGCAACAAGCAATTGTAACTTTATTATCTCTTGATAATCATCATGAGTAATATCATATTCGTCACAATCTAAAGTTTCCATATTTCCATAGATCAATATCTTCTTTAGTAAGATAAGCAGCATTTGTAACGAAACAATATGCTTATCCATATGAAGATTATCCATAGCAAACATTTCTTTAGGGGAAGAAGGTTTCATTCCACCGAATTCCCTTTTTAATACCATATCAAATGGAAATGTGTACTCTGTACCACATATGTACACTGGATTACATTTTGCATCTCTAACCTGTATTAATTCACTAATAATAGAAATTGCCTTATGGACATTTAACTTCTTTATTTCATCTATTAACTCTGGCTTTTTTTTCACCAAATACCTCAGTGTATCCTAGTATCGTCTGAGCACCTTTGATATCAACCGTATACACTTTTATCGCCTCCCAAATATCTTATTGTAATGTTAATCTAAAAAAAACGCTCATATAACCAATCATTAAAAAATGGAATGATCAGTGTAAATACTGCAATGATAATTGAATTTATCCATGGATTTTGAATAAAGGAGTGTGGCACAAATAGCTTTACAATAATTGTAGCAACCAATGCCTCAACACAATCAATCGCTCTTCTGATAATCCTTTTTTCCAATCCTCATCATTGTCATTTCGCTTATACAGAAAAAAACTAATGCCCCCTAATAAAGCATGTACTACCACAAACACTACTGGAGAAAGAGCTGATGTCACATACATAATTGCCCCCGAAGCACCTTCAAAGTTTTCTATATATCCTCCATTATCTGCATTTTGGGTAATAACAATCTTTATCATGAACCAATAAAATAGTACCAACATCAGAAATGCTGCTACACCAGATCCATTTTTAGGAACAAAATACATTATACCTGAATAGATAAATGCAAAGCCGCACGCCATGCCATGCGCAATTAAATATGTCTTTCCAAATGCAGCTTCATCATAATATTTATCTCTCCATTCTTCCTGAAACATTCTAATAGCGACAGTGACAAAAAAAGATAAACAATAAAAATAGAATAGGCATAGCCACTTGTTTTAAATATTCAATAATATTATTAATCCACGCTTCCATCATCTATCCCCTGAACGATCTTTAATATTTTACTTTGTTATCCAAATGGCTTCCAATAAAGCGAGCGAGTCATATACGCAATCATAACTTCAGCATATTTCACTTTATCATATGTATATGTCTCTGTTTTTACTAATATCATTAGATGGTCAATAGAAACCACATAGAATCCATTATAATTGTCATACATGTTTCTATATTTCTGACATCTAGAATCTAATCCATACGTAACATCAAATATTCTTTTATGTAATTTACCACCCCATGATTTTGTGTGGTTGCATACTACATAATTCCTTTACAATTTGCCTAGGTTTTACACTTTATCATCAGCTGACTTCACAGCATGTGGAGTGTATAATACTTGCTCCAACTACTATGCTGGAACAGCGCAGCAAAAAGCGTATTAAGACAGATAAACGTGATGCTGAGATTATTGCGAAATGTTTGGCTCAACATAACTACATTCCTGTTCACATACAAACTGCCACAGATGAGCAGATAAAGGAATTCCCTCGCATGAGGGATGATCATAAGCTTGCTCTAACAAAGATCAAACAACAGATCCTTGCATTCTGTCTTCGCCATAATTATCGCTATGATGGTAACAGTCATTGGACGGCAGCGCATTTATGCTGGTTAAAATCTTTACAGCCTGAGGCTCTAATCTCTCTTTATTATCCCACAAACCGCAGAAAATCAAGGTTTCTTTTGAAAGCAGACAAACGGTTTCAATATTCCCTGAACTTTGATTTTATACTGCATAGCGAAAGTATGCAATAGATTTTCAAAGTGTGGTAACTGATTTATCCCCGTTATGTATCACTTTTGAATTTCTACAGTTCCTTTTACTATATCTGCAACATATTTTGAGGATATTTCGTAATCTACAAAATCCGGTATTTCCTTAAATACCAAAACTGACGGAAATGCCATTACAGTATTATGTTTAAGATAGTCTATATGGAATATCAAAATATCAACATCTTCTTTTTCATAATACTCATAACAGAAAATCCTGTTTAGATTTTTTATATACTCCTCTTTATTTCTATTATATTCTTCTTGTGCTGATGGTCTATTAAATGGATTATCAGTAATTAAAGGCATATTTGGCGTTTGTAAAGGATACCCCGTATATTCAACGACAACATCATTACTTTCAATTTGATAGGCATATTCCAAAAATCTCATTTTCAATATTTCTTCAATAATATTACTTTCCGGAATGGCTATATCCTTTATTTTGCAGACATGATTTTTCTTAATAATAATTTTCACATCAATGTCTTCATCAAACGTATTCCCTATATTAGCCACGGTTAAATCAACCAATCCTTGTTTATCTACCCTTTCAAAAAGGTAATATATTCATAATAATCAACAATAGCCCAGTACAATTTTTCTATAGAATCATATCGTTTTTCTCTTCCTCACTACCTTCAAAAGTTGTACCACTACCTCCATAAAATGGAACTAGCGTGGATACCCTTTTTTTAAGATTTCCAACATTCCAAAAAGAATCTTCGATTTCAATGTCATTCTCTTTGGCGAATTTACAAATGGTACTCTTCCATCTATCAGCAATATCTGCATCCGTTATTTTACCTGTCATAAAATCTGATTTTCCTAATAATTTATTCAAATCAGGGGTATTGATCAATAAAGGATTTTCCCTTTTTCAATGTCCTCTGTATTTTTCTTTTCTCTGGCATTCAGATATCCCTGCTTTAATAAAGCAATTTTTGAAATGATACTCTCTCTTTTATCCTTTACCATTTTACACTCAGAAAATCCAGAGTACTCCACAACTGCACATTTATCTTCTTCCAACGATGCTGCCTTAATTTTAAGAACGGGGCTTTCCTTTTTTTCAAATATCTTTTTCCTACCTACCGCTAACGGTAAAAAATGCATTCCTAAATGATTCGTAAATAGCTGTCTCAGTTCATGTTCATCTTTTACTATAAAATAGATTCCTCTATCTCTGTACTTTTCTTTAAAAAGCCTGCACCTTTTTATATTGTTCCATATCTACATTAGACGGGTTTACAGGTGCATCAAGAAAATACATAAATACTTGTTTATTTGAAGATAACATTTCTTCAATTTCTTCTTCTGTTCCAGAGCCATATTTATCTGTCGGTGTACCAAATTTTGTCCAAAATATAGCTACTGCAGCATCGCATTCCCGAACAAATTGTTTATTCAACAATTCCTGCGGTTTGTCCCCTGATTGCGGATAACTATCTGTTGACCAATGCTTTGTTGCAATTTCCATATTATTAATATTTCCATATACTCTATTAAAATTATCCACACACTCCCTAATAATATCGATAAATCCATTCACATCACCCGGACATGAAATTAGCAAATCGTATGCAGTAATTCCTACTCTTGGCATAAAACATTCCTCCTTTGTTACTCGCTAATATCAGTATTGTGATACCTACTTAATTACTTGAGTTTCTTTTGCGAAAAACTATCCTTTCACCAAAATGTATATCTCCTGTTCTCCAAAGCCTATCCCCTGGGATAAATCTCCACTTATATTATCACTCTACGGAAACAGAAACACACACCTATTTTTACTCCAAATTGGCAGAAACCTTTGATTTATTGGGCTTTTCTCGACAGAAGGCAGACCGTCTCATTTTGTGTATCATTGTCCAAACTTAATGTAAACTCTTTTTCTATAATCGGCAACTTAAATTCTATGGATTTCAGCCACTGACCATTCTCTTTGCGTTCTTCGTAAATCTGCACATTATCCACTAACTGCGACAGAAACTCCCGTTTCTCTGCTTCGTTCATCTGAGCATACAATTTATCAAAGAACACGAGTTCCTTGTAAATGTTATCCCCTGTAATCTTATCTGCCAACAGAGAGCGTTTCTTATCCTTTGCAGATACCAGCAATTCCTCTGCTTCATCTATTTTATCATAAGTCTTGTACAAATGGTTCTCTAAATCTGTTTTTCTTCGTTGATAATGCTTATCCTCATAATCAAGAGAATCCATATCTGACAGAATAGTATCTTTATTATGATATAGCTTTCTTAATTGTATTTTATAATTTTCTATTTCCTGATCTAATGCACTAGTATCTACTTCCATATTTATTTTGTTGCGGATTAAATCCGAAAATTTAGGATTACTAACCAGTTTACTAATCACCTCTGCAACAGAAGCATCCAACATTTCTTCATGCACCTGTTTTTGTAATCACATTTATGACCTCTGGTCATGTTTCTGTGTTTGCAGCCATAATAATAAAAGTCCTTATAGTTGCTTCCATCCTTACGTTTCTTAATAGACTTGTTGCCATACATTCCTGCACCGCAGACAGGACATTTCAAAATTCCTGATAATAGATGAATCTTTTCTTTCTTATCACGATTGACCTTTTCGTACTTTTTAGCCTGTGCCGCAACCTTGACCTGTGCCTGCTCCCATACTTCTTCTGATACAAGAGCTTCATGTAAACCATCTACTAACAGGTAATCGTCTTTCTTAACCTGCCTATACTCATTTCTTGTACCATGAACCTTTTCTGTCCGTCTTCTGCCATAGGAGATTTTACCGCTATAAACCGGATTCTGTATAATCCTTCTGATAAGAGCAGCATCAAATAATGGATTTTTGCCATTCTGTCTGGCTATCTTATGAATTCCATGATTTTCTAGATACTTTGCAATTCCATTTACCTTCCCTGGCTTTCTGCATCCTGCCTTCCATTGTCTGAACACGGATGTTCTCACGTTCAATCTCTGCCACAGCTGACAGAACAGATATCATAAGTTTTCCGGCATCTTTGGATGAATCTATTCCGTCCTCCACACAAATCAGATTCACTCCAAAATCCTGCATTACTTGTAATGTTGCAAGTACATCTGTCGCATTTCTTCCAAATCTGGAAAGTTTAAATACAAGAACATAAGATACTCCATCTTTTCCTGACTTGATATCGTCCATCATTTGATTAAAGGCAATTCTTCCCTCTATTGACTTACCAGATTTTCCAGCATCCTCATACTCACCGACAATTTTATACTCATTATAATCACAAAAGGCTTTCATTTTTGTTTTCTGTGCATCCAGAGAATAGCCATCTATCTGCATGGTTGTCGAGACACGGGTGTATAAATATACTTTGATTTTCTCTTTCTTCAATTTACATATCACCTCCAGGAAGTGCCGAAACTGCCGACAGATTGATACTGACTAATGTATCCATCTGCCTGATTGCCAAATTTCTAAGCAATATAAGTCTTTCTGATTGAGATTTCCCCTGCTCAATTAAAATAGCATTATAACTTTCCATATTTGCCAACACCAACAACTGATTTAAATTTGCATTATCACGCACATTCCCTTTTTACCCGGATTATTATTTTTCCATTGCTTTGCAGTCTGACCAAATAAAGCAACATTTAAAAGATCTGCTTCACTGGCATATGTATAAGCAATCTGTTCTGGTGTTAGCTCTGGTGGAATCAAATTTTCCTTCACCGCAGCTGTGTGAATACGGTAGTTCACCGTTGATAAAGCCCGGTTCAAGTTCCAGTCCAATGAAAATCGACTATTTTCATCTTGTTTTAACCTGCGGTAATCTTTCATAATATACAGTTGAAATTCCGGAGAAATCCATGTAGCAAATGCCATTGCAATATCGCTATGTGCATAAGTTCCTCCACCATATCTGCCTGCTTTTGACACTATTCCAATAGCATTGGTCTGTTCAATCCATTTGGTTGGCGTCATAACAAACCTGTTTAATCCTGCCTCACTTCTAACCGCCTCGAATTGCACACGGTTAAAATCTGGATTATGAAGTTCTTCCCAAACAGCCAAAAACTCAACTGTATTTCTGTTTCGCATCCAGTTCTGAATGACAAATCTGGGATCATTATCATTTCTATATTTTGCAATATCTGTCAACGAAATATATTCATTTTCAAAATCTTTCGTGTAAATTCCAATATCAATTCCTTTTGCGTGAATAATTTCCCTAACTATTTTATTTGCCATCTTTATTCCTCCACCATGTTCTCCATCTGTTCCAACTTCTGCAAGGCTTTCATATACGCCATCAATCTTTTATACTGCGCATCTCCAAGGCTGTGAATCTGCTTTAAAATCTTAATATCCGACCTGGTAACTTCATAATCCATATCTGCATCTTTATATTCCGGATCAATTCCTTTTCCAGTCAAAAGCTGTTCGGGAGTAATCTCCAATGCATCACATATAGACAACAGACAGTCCGCTTTGGGATTCGTCTTTTTTCTTCTTCCAGTCACTGATGTTACTTGTTGCAATCCCGGTCCTTCTTGAGAGTTCCAACTGCGTTATGTTCTTCTGCTCCATCACACAAAAAAAATTTTTCACTGATAATCATGATTTTTCCTCTATCAACATTCCGTACATATCCGTATTTATAAATTTATTCATCCGTCTATACGGTTATAGTATCATGCTGCAACTTTTCTTTCAATAGAGATTTTTGTATTTCTGAACTTTGTTATATTCTTCTCTTTATATAGCTCCGTGTACAACTGTCTTATTCTTTCCCTACGAAGATAAAAATCCGGATTCGGCAAATTATCCAAGTCCATTGATTCTGCATACTTTGCTACCATCTCTCCGATAAAATTTGCCAAATCACTCCAGGCATCTCTTTCTTTTAAAACCACTTTATTCTTAACCATAATTAAAATCCTTTCTGACATTGTCATTGAAATCCATCGTATACAATCCATAGTGATGTTTCCTCACTTCCTGATAGGATAAGATAGATATTATTAAAATTAGTATTGTTAATATTAGTCTTATTAGATTTTGATTTTAACTGTTCAAAACCTGTAAATACCAAAAGTCTGTATGCGTCAAAATCAAAATTCTTAATTGTGACTTCTCCATCTTTTGTATTTTGATTTTTACGGTATGGCTATTTCTCAAAACATTTTCTTAAGGTACAGCTTGTTAGGTTTTCCAAGTCCCTGTCTCCTACGTTCAAGTGCTCCCACCTTTTCCAATTCATCCAATAACTTGCATGCCTTTTGAGTTCCACAATTCAAATCCTCGCAAATATTTTTTATTGAATAATAGATAAACACCCTCCCTAGGTTGTCAATCCATCCATTTTTATATAATAAATATGAATGGCGGACCTCTACAGATGGGAAATGTTATATCACCCCTGCAGCCGATGCCAAGCCATCCATCTATAATCCTATCAAGGATTATGAGAAGCTGGTGCTGACCGCAATCAATATCGGTACTACTGCCATGAATAAGGCAAGTGAATCAGAATTAAAAGAAGCCATTATGGGCTTTGTGTCCGAGTACGGTATGCTGGGACTTATGACAGCACTTCCCACCACACTGGACTTTATTACATATGAAGCAGTCTATCTGCCGAAAAATCATTTCATCAAAGAAGAAAATATTTCGACGGAAAGATATCTGTCCTGCTTCTTCCCTTTCGATAAGATTGATTTTCGTAAGAAATGTAGCGAATCCAGTTGGAGTACAGACAGCCCGGAAATGATGGCACTTATTATGACAATGAAAAACAAGCCACAGGCAGTGATGATGAGCTTCCAAAGAGAATATGCCGAATCCTATGACTGGCTGATTGAAGTATTCCGTGACTGGGCATTTACCTTTTTCTCAAGCTTTTTGTATTATCAAGACTATGACAAGCTGGATGAAAACGAACGAAGCCTCTATCGTCAGGGAATGGCTGCGTTTGGCGGTGTGGCTCCCACCTATCACATTGAACTGCGTGAACGCCCTACCTTAGTTTGGGATTTCAACTCCTTATTGTTATGCATACAGATGATGTTTTCCTTTATGCTGACTGATGACGATTCCAGCCTGAAGGTATGTAAACACTGCGGTAAGGCATTTGCTGCCACAAGATCAAACATGGAATTCTGCTCTCCACAATGCAAGAATCAGTACAATGTATATAAGAGCAGGGCTAAGAAAAATAATACACCAGCACAGGATGACTGATTATATGAGAAATTCAAGCATAATTATGTACACAACCAAAGATGGATTAACCAAGATAGAAACTACCTTTGATGAAGATACTGTATGGCTGTCACTAGACCAAATGGCAGAGCTTTTTCAAAGAGATAAATCTACTATCTCAAGGCATATCAAAAACATATTTGAAGAAAGTGAATTACAACGAAATTCAGTTGTTGCAAAATTTGCAACAACTGCCTCTGACGGAAAAACATACCAGGTAGATCACTATAACCTTGACGTCATTATCTCCGTCGGCTACCGTGTGAAATCCCACCGTGGTAACAGTTCCGTATCTGGGCTATGGGAATATTAAAGGAATATATGAAAAAAGGATTTGCCTTAGATGATGACCGACTAAAAAGACTAGGCGGAGGCAACTATTTTGACGAATTGCTTGCCCATATCAGAGACATCAGTTCTTCCGAAAAAGTATTCTGGAGAAAGGTTCTGAAAATCTATGCAACCAGCATTGATTATGATTCCCATGCTGAAAGCTCTGTTCTGTTCTTCAAACAGGTTCAAAACAAAATGCACTGGGCTGCCCACAAGCATACCGCCGCCGAAGTAATCTATGAGCGTGCCGATGCAGAAAAAGAAAACTTCTTTCCGTATCTGCGAAAACTCTTATAAATAAAAGGCAGTAAGGCTATTGCCATCACTGTATACATTACCATTACAAGCGGAATTTGTCGAAATACACAATTCCCAATCTGATAAATAAGTGGGACTTTTACACTTGCCTGTACATTTGTCAAAATTGTTGGTATCAAATTGAAAAGCGTTGTATACCCAGAAAGTGCCCGTCCTATAAATGGCAATAAGCAATATAAAAAGAACGGAATGCAAACAGCGACACTAATTGTATGCATTTTAGCCGCTACTAACATAGACACTACAGCCGCCAGCATACTGGCTATAAATCCACATACAACTGTCAACAAATAGTATTGTCCATATGACATAATGTAAATACTATACGCCTGATACATTTGATAAGGTGTATTCATACCACTGGTTCCCATAATTCCAAAACAAATCACACTAAGTAATATAATTCCCATACAATAAATCATAACTGTCGTAGCTATTCCTGCCAGTATTTTTGTTTTAACAGCTTTTGTACGTCCATACTTTGTAGAGAAAAATACTGCATCTGCTTTTGTCTGAAAATCATCTGCAAATATTCCAGCACAAATAAAACCAACTATGATTGCCAGAATAATAGAATACGTTTCTACATACATAATCATAGTATCCCATGAACTATAAGATTCGTATTCTACTGGTAATTTTATTTCATTATATTTCTTTTCCAAGTATTTTTTCTGTACAGAAGTCTTTCCATATTCTTCTGCCATCTTTTCCATATTTTTATGATAAGTGTCATAAAACTCTTGTACATTTTCTTCTGTAATTTGATTCAGAACACTTTCATCATATTCTGAATCTGGTGTTAATACCGATATTATAAAACCCCTAATATCATCTATCGGTTGTAATGTCGTTCCGTAAATCGCATTTTCTTCTGAGGATTGTGTCATCGCATTTTTATTTTGTTCTATAACTTTTCCAAGTTCATCTTCTGTCAATGTACCTTTCCATGCTCGTCTGTTATCTGTAAGTTTTCTTGTTGCCATAATTCCAGTACTAGCATTTCCATTCTCATCCACATAGCGATTACTTGTAACTGCAAATCCGCTAAAAATGACAGCAAGTATCAATGCCAATCCGATTGCAAATACATTAATTTTCTTTGAAAAAATTCGTTTTAATTCTAATTTAAGCATCTTGTTTTTCCTCCGATTTTTCTCCAAAATAAAATAGAAATGCATCTTCCAGATTTTTTTCTACAGCCACAGCATCTTCTGTTGGCTTTTCTATTGAAATAATTCTAAGCTCTGCTCCGGTTTTTGTTGTTTTTATATTTCCAACCAAATATTCACTCATATATTTGTCTATCATACTTCTCGAAACATTACATTGCCATACCTTTTCTTTCATAGAAGATACTAATTCTTCCGCGGTACCTGCATAAAAAAGTTCTCCATCTTTCATTAACATAATGTTATTCGCAATGTACTCAATATCCGATACAATATGTGTAGACAAGAGCACCAAACGTTCTTCCGACAATTCACTAATTAAATTACGAAAACGTATTCTTTCATTCGGGTCTAATCCAGCGGTAGGTTCGTCCAGGACAAGAATTTGCGGATCGTTTAACATCGCCTGTGCTATTCCTACACGTCTAACCATTCCTCCAGACAAATTCTTCATTTTTCTTTTACTTAATTTTTCCATTCCTACTTGATTTAATAATTGCTTCACTTTTTTTCTGGCAAACGGTATTTTTAACCCTTTTATAGAAGAAATGTACATCATGTAATCATATACGGTCAAATCTGGATAATATCCAAAATCCTGTGGTAAATATCCCAGAACTTCTCGGTATTCACCTCCTAGTTTCCATATATCTTTACCATTCCATAATATTTGTCCTTCTGATGGTTGAACAATCGTACAAAGCATACGCATTAATGTGGTCTTTCCTGCTCCATTTACTCCAAGCAGTCCATAAATTCCTTTTTCCATAACACAATTCACTTTATTAACAGCATTTACTTCTCCGTATTGTTTTGTTACATTTTTAAATTCTAATTTCATACGTGTAATCCTCCAAAATTTTTTCATCAAATACCAATGACTTCTGAACACAAAAAACAAAATATACAAAAGTCAATATCAGCATAGCCACCCATACCGGAGTTACAATTTTCTGATAATAACATCATTTGCAACAATCATCATCCATAAACCAATCCATACCAGACAAGAAAGCATTGCTATATATTCTGATTTTTCCCATCTGCTGTACAATACACGAAAACATATACAACATGAAACATTTACCGGAAGCAAAAAATTAACCACCAAATCACTTAACGAGAGTATTGTTGTTTGATATGTAATTGCCAAAAACACCATAACGATCACCAGATCCACTACTCCAAACATTAACATTCTTGCTGTACAAATCTGACGCAGTGTGTAATAAGACGCCTGCTCAATTTCAATCGCACCATTTCTTCTGTTTTTCCAAATTTCCGGGATAATCAGAACCACAAATATTGTGGCAGATATTTCCATAATCCTCATCATATCTTTTATGTCTGACGTATAATTACTCAACCATATCCATAGACACATAAGAACACAACCTTGTAAAATCCACCATCTTTTTTTTTATGAATTTTGTCTGCTCATACAAAAATTCAAAATAAGATGTTCTATGCGATTGTTTCGATAAAATTGACTCTGACAAAATATTCTGACATGCTTTTACTGTTCTGTTTTCTGCTTCAATCCTTACATATTTTTTTTCAATCTCCTCTTTATATTCCTTTATTTGTTGCTTATAATTCTTCATCTTTTTTCACCTCCAACTCTTTCATTAAAAGTTCTTTTGCCCTTCCGATTCGATATTTTACAAGCGAAAGTTTTATGTGAAGTAATTCTGCAATTTCTCTTTGTTTCAATTCTTGAAAAAATATAAAACTGCCGTTTCTCTAATTTCTTCCGGTAACTTTCTCACTGCCTGTTCAATAGTTAATCGGACTCCTAGCTCTTCTACATGATTTTTACTACTGTCCTCTGATTTTAGCAGTTCCTCTGATGGAATATCTTTTTTCTTTTGTAATAATTTTTAACGGTATTTCCGGCAATTGTATAAAGATAATTCTTAACTTTTCCATATTCTTTATATCTATATAAATTGGAAAAGAAACGTGTAAACACTTCTTGTGTCAAATCCTCTGCCTCATAGGGATCATTGATATGTAGCAAACAATATTGATATATACTTGAGTAATATTTTTTGACCAGTTTTTCACACGCATCTTCATCTCCTGCTCTTGCTAGATGTACTAACAAAGAATCAGTTTTGTATTCCATTCGCAAATTTGCCTCCCTCTGTTTTCTAAATAATATAACAATCCTACTATAAAAAAAGTTAGGATTTTCTTTTGTTTTTATTTATATTTTTCTAAATATTCTTCCAAACATAAATTTTCTTCTTTCATTATTTTAGCGACAGTCGTTCCAACATAACGGTAATGCCATGGTTCATTACTAATTCCTGTTATATCCGTTTTATCTTCCGGGTAACGTTTTACAAACCCATATTTATATGCATTTTCGTCTAACCATTGATATTCTTTTTCAGAAGAACATTTGTCGGTATCCGCATTAATATCAACACTCAGTCCTAATTGGTGTTCGCTTGTATCGGGAATTGCAACATATTTCTCGGCTCTTTTTTTTGCTTCTTTCGCAGAATATCCTTGTTTTTCATATTCATTGATTTTCTCGTCCATAATTTTTTGTTGTTCTTCTGTTGTTCGATATCCTTCTCTAACAAACAGTGCCAGCCCCTCAGCTCTTGCATCATTAAACATTTGTTGTAATTCTGGATAAATCCGTGAATCCACTTTTTTACCATTCGATAATTCTGTCAATTCTACTTGATAATTATTTGGAATATAATGATTTCGATCGACCAAAATAAGATTCCATTCACCCAAAGTGTCTGCAAAGGACTTTTCTGACTGCGAAATTTTCGGTAATGTTAATTCTCCAACCTGCACATCGATTTTTATTGTTCTCCACATTACAACGGTTATTATGATAGTCATTAAAAGAATGAATACTCGTAAAATATTCTTTCTTCTACGATTGCTGTATCTTCTTTTGTTCATTTTCTCTCCCACACTTTCATTATCAAAATATTTCTACTTTTAATATAATTAACAACCAAAACGACAAAAGAGTTAGTATCTAAACTTATTTATCAATAAAAAGTTTATTTTTTCTCAATTCCAGCTCAATTTCCCCTCAATGCCTTTTTCCTCCGATTTTCGTATGCTTATCCCACAGCAGAGCAGTACAACACCGGTACGACCTGCTGAATAAATCAACACGATAAAAGTCCAGCTAATAAATGTCAATAGTAAAATGAGAAAAAATCTATTTTATTTTCTGACTAAAAAGGGCGGACTTTCCCCTTGGTGAAAATATCGTTTTTTGAAAGATATTGATTCATTGGGTTCATAGTATTTTATGCAGCTATGTCGCATTTAGCAGAATTGTATTGTTTGATATGCTCCTGAGGAGCAATGATTTTGAATGGTTTGTTATCTCTGAGTATTGCAAATATCATATTGCATACCTTATGTGAAACAGCTCCCATTGCTACGAGCTTTGGTTTTGAGTCACATTTTTTGAGGTAGTACTCACGAAGAACTGGATTTTTAGCTTCTCTATTACGGGAGATACTGATGCTTTGTAAGGTTAACGTGTGAATAACACGTCTAGCTATGGCAGAACCACGCTTAGACATTTGAACCTTGGTGCCTTCAAATTTACCGGATTGCTTTACTGCTGGATCAAGACCAAAATAAGCGAAAAGTTGTTTGGGCTTTGAAAATGCTGAAAAGTCACCGATCTCACCCATAATGGATACAGCAGACAAGAAACCAGCACCTTTGAAAGTTTCAATCAAATGAATCTGCTTGACAAAGTCAGAATCTTCATTAGCATCAACAAGCTCGTGGAGTGATTCAAGAATGCTGTTGATTTCTTCATCATATTTACGTATGAAGCTGATATAACTGCGAATACGCTTGATGTTGCTGTCTATGATGTAACCAAACTGATTTGCATCAGTTGCCGCCTGAATTATGGCATTATACTTATTTTGAGCATATGTAAGCCCAAATCGAGCTGGATTTGATGATATCAATAATCTCTTGCTTGTCTGCTTTAAGAAAAGCTGATGGAGAGGTATAAGTCTCCAATAATGTAAGAGAAGTGTTGATAGTAACCTTGGAAAAGATGCCAAGATACTGTGGAAACGCTATGCGTAATTCACCCTGAAGCTTATTCACATAGGCACTGCGATTATCCATTAAATCGTAGTATTCACGGCATAGGTTACGGCAGTTTAGAGCAAGATCTGAAGGCATAAGTGAAACCTTTAAATCAGGTTTCAAACCAACCAAAGCAGCTTTTTAGAATCAAAACGATCATTATGTACTTTTCGTATGTTGATATTTGTGCTATTCTTAGTGATGATAGGATTAATAACCGAGCAGTTAAAACCCTTATCACGAAGATAGCAGAAGAGTGGGTAATGATAAATTCCCGTGGAATCGAGGAAAATGCGACTTTCCAAAGAATACAACTCTTCTGCTTCTTTTATTTTAGAAACAGCGGTTGTAAGGATCAATACCAACAGAGATGAATAGTTCATCAAGATTAAAAATAACTTTGTTTGACATGAGCAATAGCCCCTTTCTGATAGGAATCCATTTCCAATCTGGCAGGTACACAACCTAGCGTGTTATTCGGGTATGGCCTTCAGGCTCCCAACCAGCTAAAACATAAAACCCTGTCGAATGGACTAATTGACTTTATTGCAGGTATCAGTCACAGAAGTGACTTCCCAAGGAGGTGAACATTCTTTGTCCTATCCTAAGAGATAATACCTTATGTTTTATCTGGTGTCTATCAGGAACCGTCAGACATGATAATTATTATGGATAACATCTGATGAAGGAAGAATCCCTTCTTTTGTTATCTGATTTACAGAAACTTATTAACCAAGTAGTCTTGATTGACTACACAAATCTTACTTATGTAATAGTTCAATTATTACATAAGTAAGATTTACAGTCAACTATTTTTCCAAAATTGACATTTCAACAAATACAGAATATACTATTTTTATTACAGGCGTAAGATTTAAGGAGTGATTTACATGAAGAATTTACCACAAATTTCGGAAGCAGAATTTGAAGTTATGAAAATTGTATGGAAATATGCCCCATTAACACCAATGAAATAACAGAAAAATTACTACAAACAACAAACTGGAGTCCCAAAACTATCCAAACGCTCATTAAGCGTCTTGTGACGAAGGGTGTTCTCACTTATGAAAAACAAAGTCGTGTTTTTGTTTACACACCGTTAGTAAAAGAGTGTGAATATATTAGTCAAGAAAGTAATTCTTTCTTGAATCGCTACTATAATGGTGACATTACCTCTATGCTATCTGCATACATAGAAAACGATAAACTGTCTGAAACAGAAATTGAAACACTTCGCTCCCTTCTTTCCAAGAGTTCCAAAAAAGGAGGCGATTAACATGGCTAATTTCATGATACGCTTTTTATTATGCAATGTATTTATCAGCGGTATCGTTGGAATTCTTTTGATAGCCAAATGGGTATTCAGAAACAACTTGTCCAGCCGGATGCAGTATAATCTATGGTTGCTGTTACTCGGACTTTTAGCAGTGCCTTTTATCCCCTTCCGTCTAATTAGTTTTCCGCAAATTTTTCTCATGGCTCAGTAGCGTAAGAAACTCTTCCGCTTCTCATGCCGTGTGGGAATGCTTGCGATGATGATATTGGTAATCAAATCTTCTCTTCGTTTACGCATAATAAAGAGATCTGCTCTCCCCCTTCAGAACCCAGAGGTTCGCAGACTGTATAACAAATGCTTGAATGAGATGAAAATAACAAGGAATATTCCTGTGTACAGTACCGCTTTTTTGAAATCCCCTATTATCGTAGGATTTTTGAAGCCATGTATTTATCTGCCAATTCATTTAATCTCAGATTATCATGAATCTGATATGAGATATATGCTATTGCATGAACTGCAACACTACAGACATAAGGATGCCATTGCCAATTATCTTATGAACTTTGCCGGAGTGCTTTATTGGTTTAACCCCTTTGTCTGGTTTGCGCTAAGAGAAATGCGTAATGACAGAGAAATTGCCTGTGACACTTCTGTTCTGAAAATGTTGCAAGAAGACGATTATGAGAATTATGGAAATACGCTGATTAACTTTATAGAAAAGGTCTCCATTTCTCCTTTTCCGTTTGCTGCCAGCCTTAGCGGAAACATGAAACAAATAAAGCGTCGCATTATCAACATCGCTTCTTATGAGAAACCAACGTTTTACAAGAAGTTAAAAGGCATGACTGCTTTTATACTGACCACAGTTCTAATAATGGGACTTACACCTTTTATTTCTACATATGCAGCGGACGAAAGTCACTACCAATGGAAATCTTCCTCAGAAAATATTTCATATGTAGATTTTTCTAAATACTTTGGAAAATACGAAGGAAGCTTTGTTTTATACGATCTGGGAAATGATGCCTGGAGCATACATGATATAGAACATGCTACGCTACGAGTTGCGCCGGATTCCACTTACAAGATATATGATGCTTTATTTGGATTGGAAGAAGGTGTCATTACACCAGAAGATTCCTTTATTGCATGGAATGGAGAAAGCTGTCCGTTTGAAGCATGGAACGCTGATCAGACCTTACAGTCTGCGATGACATCCTCTGTGAATTGGTATTTTCAAGCAGTAGATGAACGGCTTGGAGCCTCTGACGTTTACAGCTATGTTCAAGAAATCGGATATGGTAACGAAAACATGAGTGGCGATTTCTCCTCTTATTGGATGGAATCCTCCTTGGAAATCTCTCCAATAGAACAGGTCGAACTTTTAACCAAGCTGCAGAATAACAGTTTCGGCTTCGCCCCTGAAAATATCAATGCAGTAAAAGATGCCATCTGCCTTTCAGCTTCCGATGCCGGAACATTCTACGGAAAGACCGGAACTGGCCGTGTTAATGGACAGGATATTAATGGATGGTTTGTTGGCTTTGTCGAAACGGAAGATAATACATACTTTTTGCCACAAATATTGGAGCCGATAGAGATGCTACCAGGCAACGCAACTGAAATAACCATGTCTATCTTGTCAGACATGAATATCTGGGTATCACAGAAATAACAAAAACGAGTAAAGGTTAACTGTAGAATTAACTTTTACTCGTTTTTTTCCATTATCTTATTAATTGTTTTTTCTTTTTTAACTACTACTTTTTGCAATATTCATAAATATTAAATGGTTCTTCTCTTTTTTCAAATAAGATATCAGCTTCTTTAATAATCTTAATAAGTTCTTCTGTCTCTACACCTACTGTTTTTAGTACAAGTAACTTTTTTTTTCATTCGTTATGAGAAAAAAAAAACCTTTGTACAAAAAAAGACTCTATCTATTTCTTTAAGTTCACAGATCTTTTTATCTTCTAATTTTATTCCCTGAACATCAATTTCCACTTTGTTATATCTTGATTTATTCCATACAAATTCATGGACATTATTTTCAAATTTTTTTCCCTTAGATTGAAACCAAATAATCCAAATCAATGCAATAATAGAAATCCCATTTCCACATAAAACATCGGATAACTCTTTACAAAATAGCAGCCGATTGATAAAAAAAAATAATACTGGTGTCATTATATAAATAATTTTCCTTCTATTATTTTTTGTCTTAAGTAATTGATATGGCATATTATCTACATTTTCATAATTTCCCATATTAGAATACAAAACCAATGTAGCAACCGGACATCCTGTTTCCATTATTTTCTTCTGCATTTTAAAAAATTGTTTCATCTTCCAAAACAACATTAGAAGCTGCTCCTTTATCTGCATCTCCATAAATGTCAGAAATACGTTCCATCATTTCTATAC